>Ga0193706_1000014_pt1 | contig 315933 bp, 218 predicted proteins | sample U3c1metaG_FD_160130 | JGI IMG/M metagenome (GOLD analysis project Ga0193706, IMG submission 160130) | Soil microbial communities from a riparian zone of the East river system, Colorado, United States - U3c1 | ecosystem: Environmental > Terrestrial > Soil > Riparian zone | place: USA: East...
TCAGGCACCACGGCTAGCATCTCGCTTCCCACGCTGCTGTCCATCCCATACCTCGCTCTCACGGTTGGGAGGAGGGGGGGATTTTTAGGTGATCCACGGGGGGGAATTTAGGACGATCGGTGACATCCGGGAACATGCCGAGCGGAACAAAATACATTTGGAGATAATAATAACCTCAGGCGCATCTCGCAGAAGCGTGCTCTCGTCAGTCCGCATCGCATTGATCAACCTTCTCAACAATGCTCTGGCGGCTACTCCGCCTGGAGGACGAATTCTTCTCGAAGCACATCTACATGGCGCTGCTTTGAGGGTTTCAGTGACTGATACTGGACCAGGAATTCCGATTTCCCTGGGCGATAGGATATGGGAACCATTTGTCACGACCTCTGTCGACAGAGCAGGACTAGGGCTATCTGTTTGTCGTAAGTGGGCCAAGGAGGCTGGAGGTTCGATACTAGTCGATCCTTCATATGCCTCAGGGGCGCGATTTGTAATAACCATCCCTCCAAGTGACTGAATTATGCGACTGCTATGGATTGATGACGATTTGAAGCTGGTTAATGCCAGCACCCCTGTGTTTCATCGGTACGGGTTCGAAATAGTAAGCGCTGCGACTCTATCGCGCGCCCTTACAATATTGAGGGCGGAATCAAATCAATTGGACGGCATATTGCTTGATGTGCGACTTGGGGCCGGCGAAAACGGAATTGAGTTTCTTGCCGATCTTAAGGATAGATACCCTGACCTTAGGGTGGTCATCTTCACCGCATACCCAGACTATAATGATCACTTGGATGCAATAGAATCCGGAGCTACAGTTTACTTACAGAAAGTGCGGAAATCGATTCCGGCCGATGAGCGGAAACAGACCGCCTTTTTTGAAAGCCTGCGCCGCGCGTTTAAAGGTGCGCATGCCTCATATGAAAAACAACCCGCCCAGAGAGCAAGGCGGGCCAGCATGCTCTGGCAGTCTGGGGCATTTTTCCTTTTTGTCTTCGTGGTCGTTATCGCTGGAATGTTTTTTCTTTCTTACTATGTTTCGCCCTGGCTTCTGCCGGTTGTTCTCTTAGGGGGCATTTTGTTCTATGCAGTCGTCGGCGCATTCATCCTGCGCATTCAGGGAGACGGTAGTCTAAGCGAAAAGAACTTTATCAGCCTGATTAAGGATGCTCTGCGCTATCTGCCCCAGCTCAAACTGCCGACAAAAGATAAATTCGAGAAATCAGACAATGATTGACTTTCCCTTGAATGCTCTCGCCCAGCCAAAGAAGCAAATGGCTGGACCTGGAATGCATGAAGTCGCTATCCAAAGATAAGAAGCGAGGATCTGTTCATGACTTCCTCTGCGGCCAACGATCTTATCGCAGATTTACTCAATGATCATCTGTCTCAAGAACAGAACTCAAGACTGCAAAACTTTCTTGATAGTCTTGCGTTACGGCTTTGCAAATCATTCAACGCCGAATCACTTGCATTGATCGCCTGGGACAAAGATTCGCAAGAAGATCCAGAGGCCAGTCTGGAGCCGCTGGCCGTCAGCCTCTGTAATGTAACAAATAAAGAGTTGCCGAGCCTTGAAATTATTCGAGATATATATAAAAGCAGCAAAGAGATGGGCTTCGTAGATAGGATTAGTCCACGAGATAATAGGCTCCTAAATGGCGTCGTGATTCCGCTTAGATGCAAAGGGGTAGTCATCGCCTGCTTGTTGGTTTGGTTTTTGGAGCGACCAGATCATCCTAAGCCGTATTATAAAACAATTGTGCAATCGGCTCCATTGCTTGCCGCTTCTATTCAGGCAGCGACACGAGCTGAGTCTTGGGCTCGCCAGCGACAGATAAATACATTAATGCAAGAATTTTTTGAGCACTCAAATCCAAGAAATAATCAATGGGACTTAGAGTGGCTGGTCGCACAGGTTTGTCATATGTATGTGGCAGATGCGAGTATATTCATTGAGGATGACGGAATCTTGCTGCCGTCTGCAAGCACAACTCAGCAGTCTGAGCGTCAAGATAATAATGGCAGCCATCAGAAGGTGCAAGATCATGTCCGTTGGGTTTACGAACATCATCGCAGCCTGCGCATTAGCGAGAGCATAGGCGAGCCATTTAGACAACTCGATCGTCACCAGAACGAACAAGGTTCACTCACCAACAATTTTTTAGGTGGGCCTCTTCGCTTTGGAAAATATGTTGTTGGCATCGTTGCGCTCTTCCGACATTCTAATCCGAAACCATTTAATAGCCTAGACGAGAGTACCTTGCAGTTTCTTGGCGACCTGCTTGGATCGGCTCTTGGAAATTGGCGACAAGTCAATCAGGCTAACGCCATACTTGCATCTGCCAACGAAGGTGTAATGGTGTCTCTTCGGCAATCGGCCACACGCGCTTTAGATAGAATCGTTGCAGCCAACCCAGGAGTTGCTGCTATTTTAGGCCGTTCTCCTGAAGATATAAAAACCTTAGAGGTTGCCGAGATTTATGCCCCGGGCGAGTATGAGAGACTTCTTCCAGGCCTTCGAGAGGCTAAGCAGAGTGCAGTAAAGCACGGCCATGGCGAATATGGGCCAATCCGCAGCATTCTCCGCCGCGCAGATGGCTCACATATAACTGCTATGATATCTTTTCGGATTCAGGCTAATTTAATTTTTTACCCTCCCACCTATTATACAATTGTAACAGCTCGCGACCTCTCTGAAGTTGAGAAACTTGCGGAGCAATATGAGCGGTTACTCGCGTTCCTGGATGCATTAGATGTAGCATACTTCCGGACCGATATGACGGATCGAACCATTCAATCTACGGACGCTGATGTACGTATTACTGGGTTTTCGCAGGAGGATTTGAAGCATCTTAGCCGCAGAATTTTATATGAGAACGTGGCAGATCGAGACAAACTTATAGATCTCTTACGCCAACGCAATGGGAAGCTTACTAGACACCTCCTTGAGTTGCGAAGAAAAGGAGGCGAGCGCTTCTGGGCAGAAGTTGACCTTCGGTTAATTGTAGACAAATCCGGAAATGAGGTTGGAGTGGAGGGATTCTATCGCGATGTCACAGCTCAAATGACGTTGCAGAGATTCCTCAATGATCAAGAGGACAGAGTCCTCCCTCCTGCCGAACTCTTCGCGCGCCTCAAGGAGGACACAGAGTTCCAGATCGACTACATCTCAAGCATAGGCCATCAGATTCAAACCCCATTGGGATCTCTGCTTGGTACGATCGAAAACCTAGGACGAGGAGTCCTCAAAAAATCTGAATTCCAGAGTGAACTTGTTCGTATCATTGGTCAGCTTCGAGCCTGCTCCAGGCTCGTGCGTAATCTCTCTTACATGGATATGGTTCTGCGACGGGAGCCCATTCGTATTCAACAAGTTTCCATTCGTAGGCTCTTGCGTGAGGCAGGCCAGGATTTCTCTACCGCCCTGAGGGCAAAGGATCTTTCTATCGAAATTAATGCAGGTAGTTTGCAGCACTTAGAGCTTGTATATGGCCACCCTGAATTGCTGCGGCAAGTATTGGCAAATTTAATAGATAATGCAATAAAATATTCGCGCCCTCATTCGTCCATCCAGGTAAAGGCATCTCTTCTTCCTTCAGGCCCTGTACTCGATATTATAAACCGTGGAATCCCTATCCATCCTAAAGACTACGAGAGGATCTTTGAAAGAGGTGTACGCTCTTCGCATGCCAAAGCTCTAGTGCCACATGGCACCGGGCTAGGCCTGTGGCTTGTTCGGCAGATTCTTACTCTTCACAATGCAACTATCAATTACGCTGAGATAGTAGAAGAGTCGCGCTCGCTCAATCGTTTTCGTATAACTTTTCAAAAACAAGGTTCCTAGGCTTGGCATAGGAGTGAGGATGACCTCGAAAAAGGCTGTTCTTATAGTTGATGACCAAGTTGAAGAGATTCTCTGGCTGCTTGAGTTACTGCAACATCGAGGCTATGATGTGACAGTATGTACCAATGAAAGGGACGCAAATCTCAGATTAGAGGCGATCCATGATGGGAAAGAAGAGTATGCGGCGGCCATTTTTGATGTGATGGTTTCGACCCTTAGCATTGAAGACATACTATCCTCACAGCTTGCTCTTAACGCTGAGTTCTTTGAATCGTCAAAGAACACTGGCCTTCGCCTATGCCGCAGAGCAAAGCAGTTGGGCTTGCAACTTCCAATAGCATGTCTTACTGTGCGTAACGATGTCGAGATGGAAGCCTTACGTGAAGAAACTGGGATTCCAGTATATCACCGCATTCCGCTTGACCAAACAGAATCTATTATGATTTTTATTGACAATTACCTGCCCCCTCTGCCCAATTCAAGGTAAGTTCTGTAGATATTATATTTCCTGAAAAGGAACCAAGCGCCTCACTCTTTTCTCGGAGATTGCAGTGCTCGTCCTGTTGCGCTGATTCAGGCTGCCTCTCTTAATCCTGCCTCTCTTAATCCAACGAGGGGGGGTCTAATAGGAGTCTATTGGGGCGCTGCAAAGGTATGGTGGGGGTTCCCAAATTCCTGCCCTTCGTTGAGTACTGACCTCCGCTGAAATCATTAGAAAAGTCGAGTTGTAGAACCCTTTATTCGCCCTGTCAATTTGCAGGGCTATGGCGGTTGTGTGCCGATTCCGAGGCTCCAGGATTTGTCCTGGATTGATGGTCATATGACTTTGTGTCGTACTCGTACGCTTAGCAAAAGAAGAGAGTAGGTTCTAGTCGTTCTCTCATGGCACGGGAAAGCGTAGGACAGATGCAGAGACCCTGTCCCCGAGGCTGACCAAAATTCCAACGCATATGGACAAATAACTATTCTGTGCGCTCAGTAGAGCAGAATCCACTGGAGGCACCTGCCATACACAAGCCTAACCACCTCTAACGGTTTTGAGCCTCGTGCATTACCTCGCCAGCGGCCCCAGGGCGCACTATCTGCTCTCAGTGCATGGTGAGGGTAGCCACCTGTAGAGATCTTTCGTTCCAGAGGCTCTCTGACGAGAGAATGGCGCACCCCGACGCAGCTCGTACTAGATAATTCCTTTAAGCAACATTAGAAGAAATGTTCCCACGCTTTTGGCTTTTGGCCCCAAACCAAGAGAGGTATTGGAACTTACGGAACTTAAAGTGAGGTCAATCGCCTGTTTCCATTTATCGTTCCTTTTTCCTGTTTCATTTTTCGGATTTGCTGGTGGCGTGATTATGAAGCCGAATTGAGCTTCCTGCGACCTTTCGGTGTCATCGGCACTCGCTACGGTTATTTTAAAAGTCACACCCTTCGAGTTTGCACTATAAGCTGCCAGCTTGGTTTGTACCTCGTCCACGGTGAACCCGCAGCTCGGTGGAACATTCGCCGGTGCACATTCCTTCGAGATGCCAATGCCGGCAACATTGGCTGCGATACGCATCGTTACCGGACCAGCCACTTCTGTTGGCATGAACTTCAAACCATCTGTTACATCGACAACGATGGCCGTAAACAAGTTGTCTTCAACGCCGGAGAAGATCTCGGAGTAGGCAGGCTCTGAACTAGATATGTCCTCGAACTTAGAAAGAGCCGTGGCGACTACTCTGTAGTTCTCTTTTGGCTTTAGAGCTACGGAAATCTTCCTTAACTCGGGCGTCGCCGTAATTGTTGGCTCAACTAGCTCTTGGGCGACTTCCCTAAAGCGTCCCATCTGATCGCCTTCCTCAATCGAGATCTTTATCTTAGCGGCGTTGGTGCTTTGTAGCTTAACTGATACCGCCTGATTCTTCTTGTTCTTCGGGCGTTCCAAGATCGCTAGGGTTGGCTGATCAAAATGAGTGAGTGTCTTAATAGGATTACCATTGTCGTCGGTGCTAAGCGTTTTAAGGACGGCAGGGATGGCACTATTGGTTGTGTCGCGAAGCACGATTACATAGGGTGTCGCGGCTGAAAGATTCAGTATTTTTAAAACCCGAGGGGCATCCCTTAGTACTGTGACCTCCTCGCTCTTAAAGGGGGTGTTACCAGTTGCATCAATGATCTTATCTGTGGGGTAGGCAAACGCTTGTACCGAGACAAAACGGTCCGATGTCACTCGAACTCGGAGTGACCTGTCCGTCAGGGTGTTTACTTCCGCATTTACGTCGGGAGATGGCGGGCTAGGCGAGAGCCGTCGTGACTTTGCAGTATCGAGTTCTTGCATTGCAGAAAAGTACTCTTTGACTGCGTCAAGATTGACGGTTACCTCGCCAAGTACTGGAGTTGGTGGACTGCTTGCTGATGCTGTACCCACTGGCGCCGTGCTCGGCGACGTTGCTGACAAAACTGCCGTCAGTGAGACGGTCGCCTCGTTGGGGATATTGCTACCGCCAAAACTAATCGACGCGGAGAAGCTTGTCTTGGGCGGAGATACCGATGTTGCAGTAATCAACCCTTGAACTTTGCCAGTGCTTGTAGTGCCTGACGTACTTAAGGCGGTCACGAGTAAGTCGCCGCTCGATGCGACAAAATCCGCTGACCATGTAATGACTATTCTCTTGCCTCCGTCAGCCTTCGGAGCATACTGAATATCGTATATACGATCGGCGAACGCGGGACTACACATTAGGAAGGCGACCACTGTCATCATGTGCTTGAAGCGAGACCAGCCCATAGCCCACTCCTTTTCTTATGCAAAATTGCAAAATCAAACCCATGCAGACATTCAAGATAATCTTATAAGTCGTAAACCAGATATTACAATGAATGAGCAGATGAGTCAACTCTTGGCCCCGCAAGCCTGGGCCAAAAGTTCACAGAGGCATTTCCATGGTCGCATACCTGCCTCAACTCTTTTATGGACGGACAGAAGCGCCATTTTCCGACGGTGCTTATAAGAGTTGGATGCTGCTCCCTGCGGCAAGTTGGGTGAAGAACCGTGCTCCGTCCTCATTGAGGTAGACGTAGCGCGGTTTGCTGCTCTTGCTCTGGCGGATGTGGATAGCTCCTTGGTCAGTCACGTCTCCAACCTGAAGAGCTACCAACTCCCCATAGCGGCATCCACTGACGAGGGCTCCCTTGACCAGAGCCCGGAAGTTTGGCTCGCAGGCGTGCCGGCGAGAGTCGCGAAAACGCCGCGGAGCTCCGCGGCAGCCACCGCTCACCAGACGCGGCAGGCGTTCTCGCGCACCATCGGCGCCTTGGGGGCGCAGTTGAAGGCCTTCTGGAACTCCGGCATGTTCGAGACGACGCCGTTCACGCGGTAGCGGCCCGGTGAATGGGGGTTGGTCTGGGCTTGAAGCCGGGCGCCCTGCTCGGTGGCGTTCTCGCACCAGATCTGCCCCCAGCCCAGGAACAGGCGCTGCTGGGGGGTGAAACCATCGCGCAGCGGCGCCGTCGATCCCTTGAGGGTGTCCTCAAGGGCCATCAGGGCGATGCGTACGCCGCCGTTGTCGGCGGTGTTCTCGCCCAGGGTGAGCTCGCCGTTCAGGTGCACGTCCCCGGCGACGGTGAACCCCGAATACTCCTGGGCCAGGCAGGCGGCGCGCTTCTCGAACTCCTTGGCGTCCGCCGCCGTCCACCAGTCGGCGAGGTTCCCCTTGGCATCGAACTTCCGCCCCTCGTCGTCGAAGCCGTGGGTCAGCTCATGACCGATGGCGGCGCCGATAGCGCCGAAGTTCACGGCGTCGTCCGCCGACTTGTCGAAGAACGGCGGCTGCAGGATGCCGGCCGGGAAGGTGATGTTGTTCTGGAAGGGGTCGTAGCCCGCGTTCACCGTCGGCGGCGTCAGATCCCACTCGGACGGGTCCACCTTCTGGCCGATCTTCGCCCGGTCGCGCGCCGTCTCGAAGGCCGCGGCGCGCTCGCTGTTGCCGAGGGCGTCGCCGCGCACGATCTTCACTGTGGAGTAGTCGCGCCAGCGGTCGGGATAGCCGATCTTGTTGGCGATGGCGGCGCGCTTCTCCAGGGCCCGCTTGCGGGTGGCGTCGGTCATCCAGGGGAGCTCGCGGATGTCGTGGTCGAGAGCCGCCTCGAGCGCCGCCACCAGTTTCGACATGCGCTCCTTCCCCTCGGTCCCGAAGGTGGCCTCCACGTAAATTTGCCCCAGGGCCTCGCCGAGCTGCTGGTCGGTGAGCCCGACGCACCGTTTCCAGCGCGGCTGGAGCTGCTTGGCGCCGGAGAGGATCCGGTCGAAAAAATCGAAGTTCTCGTTGACGAAAGCGGCGGGCAGGAGCGGAGCCGCGTCATGGACGACGTGCCAGCGGAGATAGGTCTTCCAATCGTCGAGACTCCGCGCGGCGAGGAGCTGGCTCATCCCCTTGAAGAAATCCGGCCAGGTGACGTTGATCGCGGTGAAGGAAGGCGTGCCGATCGCCGTGAAGTAGGCGTTCCAGTCGAAGTCGGGAGCCAGCGCCGCGAGTTCCTTGCGGGTCATCCTGTGGTCGCTGTTCGCCGGGTTCCGGCGCTTGACGCGATCGAGCGAAACCTTGGCGAGGCCGGTCTCGATGTCGACCACGGTCCGGGCGTCCCGGGCCGCGGCCTCTTTCGGCTCGCCCAGGAGCTCGAACATTTTCTGAACGTGGACGAGGTACTGCTTGCGCAGCTCCGCAAACCTCGCCGCGTCCTCGAGGTAGTAGTCGCGGTCAGGCAGGGCGATCCCGCCCTGGCCGACCGCCGCGATGTTGAGGCTGGCGTTCCGCAGGTCGGGCTGGGCACCGAAACGGAAGATCGCGGGCACCCCGTGCGCCTGGATCCCGGCGAGGACCGGCGCGAGATCACGCTTCGACTTGAGGGCGGCGATCCGGTCGAGCTGAGGCCGCAGAGGAGCGAGGCCCTTGGCCTCGATGGCGGCCTCGTCCATGCAGCTCGCGTAATAGTCGCCGATCTTCTGGTCGATGACCCCGCGCTGGTCGGCCTTCGCGACCTTCTCGAGGATGTCGCGCAGGACGTACTGATTGCGCTCGGACAGCTCGGAGAGGCGCCCCCAGCGCGAACGGTCCGGCGGCACGGGGTTCTTCGCCATCCATGGGCCGCAGGCGAACTGGTAGAAGTCGTCGCAGGGCTGCACGGAGCGGTCGAGAGCCGAGGCATCGAAACGCGGCGCGGCGCCGGGGCCGGCCGGCGGGGCCGGAGTCTGCGCGAAGGCGGTCAGGGTGGCTCCGGCGGCGAGCGCGGCGGACAGCACGGCATGGCGAAGGGTGTGGGGCATCGGCTCTCCTATCGGGGGTGGACGGACGTCGGGTCTCTCCGGGGGAAGTCTACCGCCTCAGCAGCTCGCGCAGCCGGTCCGCCAGAGCCTCCACGCCAACTTTGAGGACTGTCCGATGGTCGCCCGGGACGTCGACGATCCGCAGATTCCCGTTCAGCAGCTTGCCCCATCCCAGCGTGGGGTCCCCATTCTCCTCCTTCATCGCAAGGTGATCGGCGGCTCGGAAGAGGTGGAGCTCGCCGCTGTAGGGGTAGGGACCGTGATAGGACGACAGGGAACGGCGGTTGGCCTGAAAGCGTTCGAAGAGACGGCGCAGCTCGGCCAGCTCGAGGTTCGAGGAGAGCAGGCCGACCTGGCGGCCGAGGTCGAGGGCGATGGCGAGCGCGGCATCGGCGTCGAGGCCGTCCAGGTCGATGGCGGGGAGCTCGAAACCGGGGGGAAGGTCGAGATCCCCGCCGTGGAGCTGCTCCAGGGCGGTGGCGAAGAGGGTCACCATCTCCGTATCGGTCCGTTCGGGCTCTCCAGCCCAGCGGTCCGGCGAGGCGGCGTCAATCACCGCCAGGACATCGATCTTCTCCCCCGCGGCCTCCAGCTGGCGGGCCATCTCGTAGGCCACGATGCCGCCCATCGACCAGCCGGCGATCCGGTAGGGTCCCACCGGCTGCACCTCGTGAATGGCGGCGACGTAGCGCGCCGCCATCTCCCGGATGTCCTGGAGCGGCGGATCGGAGGACTGCAGGCCGTAGACCGGCTGGTCGGAACCCAGGCGGCGCGCCAGCTCGCGGTAGGAGACGACCTCGCCGCCCACCGAATGGACACAGAAGAGCGGACGGCGGCCGGGCCCGCCCTCCTGCAGCGGCACCAGCACGCCTCGTTCCAGAGCGACAGGTCCGGCCGGCACCTCGCCGCCCTCCTCCTCGATCCGCCGCGCCCCCCCGGCGTGCCGCTCGCGCAGGAAGGCCGCGAGGGCGGCCACGGTCGGATGGTCGAAGATCGTCACCACATGGACGACCTCCGCCAGCGCCTGCTGGAGGCGGTGGATGAAGATCGCGCTGGTGATCGAGGTGCCGCCGAGCTCGAAAAAGTCTTCGCCGATCCCGATCTCGCGATCGGCCGGCAACCCCAGAACGTCGCGGAATTGAGCGGCGAGGAACCGCTCCAGCGGATCGCGGGCCGGCTCGCGGCTGGCGGTCGCGGCGACGGCGGTGTCCGGCGCGGGGAGCGCCCGGCGGTCCACCTTGCCGTTCTCCGTCAGGGGGAGGGCGTCCAGGAAGACGAAGGCCGCGGGGAGCATGTAGTCCGGGAGCCGCGCGGCCAGGGCCTCGCGCAGGGCGGCGGCGCCCGCGGTCTCCCCCACCAGATAGGCCACCAGGCGGCGCTCGCCGTCCTCGCGCGCCAGGACCACGGCCTCGCGGACTCCAGGCTGCGCGGACAGCGCGGCCTCGATCTCCCCCAGCTCGATGCGGAAGCCGCGGATCTTGACCTGCTGGTCGATGCGGCCGAGGTACTCGAGATCGCCGTTCGGCAGGCGGCGGGCGAGGTCTCCCGAGCGGTAGAGACGCGCGCCCGGCTGTCCCGAGAACGGATCGGGGACGAAGCGCCCGGCGGTGAGGTCCGGACGGCCGAGATACCCCTGCGCGAGCCCGGCGCCGCCGACGTGCATCTCGCCGGGGACGCCGACCGGCAGCGGCTGGAGACTGCCGTCGAGCAGGTGGACGGAGAGGTCCGGAATCGGCTCGCCGATCAGGCTGCCGCCGGCGAGGTCCGCCGCCAGCACCGGCCGGTACGTGACGTGGACGGTGGTCTCGGTGATGCCGTACATGTTGATCAGCCGCGGACGCTCGTCGCCATGGCGGGCGAACCAGGGGGCGAGGCTCGCCGACTCCAGGGCCTCGCCGCCGAAGATCACCCGGCGCAGGGCGAGATCGGGGGGTGCATTGCCATTGCCGAGCGCCACCTCCTCCGCCCAGAGGAGCTGGCGGAAGGCGGAGGGGGTCTGATTGAGGATGGTGACCCGCTCCTCGCGTAGCAGGCGGTAGAAGCCCTCGGGCGAGCGGCTCTCCCAGTAGGGGACCACCACCAGACGGCCGCCGTGGAGCAGGGCCCCCCAGATCTCCCAGACCGAGAAGTCGAAGGCATAGGAGTGGAAGAGGGTCCAGACGTCGTCCGCGCCGAAGCCGAACCAGGGCGCGGTGGCCGTGAACAGGCGGTGGACGCTGGCGTGCGAGATCACCACCCCCTTCGGCCGGCCCGTCGACCCCGAGGTGTAGATGACGTAGGCCGGGAGATCCGGATGGGCGGGGATCTCCAGGCGCTCGCCACCGCGGCCCTCGATCTCGTCCCGCTCGGCGTCGAGGCGGACCGTGCGGACATCGCGGACGGCCTCCGGCGTCAGATCCCCTGACGTCACCAGCAACGAGGCGCCGCTGTCCTCCAGGGTGAAAGCCAGACGCTCGGCGGGATATGCCGGATCGAGCGGCACGTAGGCGGCGCCGGTCTTCAGGACGGCGAGGATAGCGGCCAACATCTCCGCCGACCGCCCCAGCAGGAGGGCCACCCGGTCCCCCGGCCGCACGCCGGAGGCTTGCAGGTGCCGGGCGAGCCGGTTGGCCCGCCGGTCGAGCTCGCCGTAGGTGAGACGCTCAGCCCCCACGGACACAGCCGGAGCCTCGGGCGCGCGGTCCACCTGGGCCTCGAAGAGAAGGTGCAGAGGGGTCAGGACGCGATCCTCCGCGGCGCCCGGATTCCATTCGATCAGGAGCTGATGGCGCTCCGCCGCGCTCAGCAGCGGCAGATCCGCGAGGCGCCGGCCCGGCTCGTCGATCCAGGCTTCGAGCAGGGTGCCGAAGTGCCCCGCCAGCCGCGCCACCGTCGAGCCGTCGAACAGGTCGGCGTCGTAGAGGAAGACGCCGGCGAGGCTCGCGCCGGTCTCATAGAGATTGACCACCAGATCGAACTTGGCGGTCTCGACGTCGGTCTCGAACGGCTGCAGGGTGAGCCCCGGCAGCTCCAGGTAGCCGTCCGCCGGCGCGGTCTGGAGCTGGAATGTCACGCGCAGCAGCGGCGGCCGGTGCGGGTTGCGCGGCAGCCCCAGCTCGTCCACCAGCCGTTCGAAGGGGATGTCCTGGTGGGAGAGGGCGCCGAGCACGGTCTCGCGGGAGCGGGCCAGAAGCTCCGGGAGGTCGGGATCTCCCGCCAGATCCCCGCGCAGCACCAGAGTGTTGACGAAGAAGCCGATCAGCCCCTCGATCTCCGCCCGCGAGCGGCTGGCGACCGGCATCCCCACCGGCAGCCCGGTCTGGCCAGTCTCCCGGTGGAGCACCGCGGCGAACGCGGCGAAGAGCCCCATGAAGAGGGTGGCGTCCCCCGCCCGGGCCAGCCGGCCCAGACGCTCCACGCTCCCCGCCGCCAGCTCCCAGGACCGGCTGCCGCCGCGGCCGGAGGGGGCCGGCGGGCGCGGGCGGTCGGCGGGCAGCTCTACGGGGGCGAGGCCGGAGAGCTGCCGCCGCCAGTAGCCGAGCTGCTCCGCGAGCACTTCCCCGCACAGCCACTCCCGCTGCCAGACGGCATAGTCGGCGTACTGTACCGGCGGCTCGGGGAGCGGCGACGGCAGTCCCTGGACGAAGGCGGTGTAAAGCCGGGTCAGCTCGGGGACGAACACCGCGCTCAGCGACCAGCCGTCGGCGGCGATGTGATGTGTCCCCCAGAGCGCGACGTGGTCCTCGTCCGCCAAGCGCAGCAGCAGGGCGCGCAGCAGGGGCCCGTGCTCGAGATCGAACGGCCGGGCGCCCTCCGCCGTGGCGATCCGCCAAGCCTCCACCGGACGGACCTCCTCCGGCAGGGAGGAGAGGTCGACCATCGGCTGCGGCAAGGGCGCCACTGGGTGAATCTCCTGCACGGCGCCGGTGGCGGTGGCGGTGGCGCGGAAAGTCGTGCGCAACGCCTCGTGACGGCGCAGGATCTCGGAGAGAGCAGCGGCGAGGGCACCGGTGTCCAGCCGGCCGGCGAGCCGCAGCGCCGCCCCCATGTTGTAGACCGGGCTCGCCGGCGCGAGGAGCTGCAGGAACCAGAGCCGCTCCTGCGCGAAGGAGAGCGGCAGCGGACGATCGCGGGGGACCGGGGCGACAGGCGGCGCCAAGGCGGCTCCCCCGGAGGTCCGTAGCGTCCGCTCGATCCACGCCGCCAGATCGGCGACCGTGGGCGCCTCGAAGATCACCCGCAGCGGCAGCTCGACCTGGAAGGCGCCGCGCACGCGCGAAACGAGCTGGGTGGCCAGCAGGGAGTGGCCGCCCAGTTCGAAGAAGTTATCGTGGGCGCCGACGGCGTCGAGACGCAGCAGGTCGGCCCAGAGGCCGGCGAGCCTCTCCTCCACCGGCCCCCGCGGCGCGGCGGTCCCGGCGGCTTGCCGTTGCGGCGCCGGTAGCGCCCGCCGATCGACCTTGCCGTTGGGGGTGAGCGGCAGCGCCGGCAGCTCGACGAAGGCGGCCGGCACCATGTAGTCGGGGAGCCGCGCGGCGAGGAACGGCCGCAGCCGGCCGGCGAGATCCGGCGCCGCCCCCGGCTCGGGAACCACGTAGGCCGCGAGATAGCGGTCCCCCCGCTCCTCGCGCACCACCACCACCGACTCCCGGACCCCCTCCAGGCGGCCGATCGTCGCCTGGATCTCCCCGGGCTCGATGCGGAAGCCGCGGATCTTGACCTGCTGGTCCGCCCGGCCGGCGAAGACCGTCTCGCCGTTGGGCAGATAGCGGCCAAGGTCGCCGGTGCGGTAGACGCGGTCCGTCTCGTCGTCAGTGAACGGATTGACGCGGAAGCGTTCGCGGGTCAGCGCCTCGTCGCCAAGGTAGCCGCGGGCGAGGTGGGGGCTGCGCATCCAGATCTCGCCGACCTCGCCGATGCCCGCCAGCCGCTCGGCGGGGTTCACCACCAGGATCTGGACGTCCTCCATGCCGCGCCCGAGCGGCAGCACCTGCCGTGACCGCTGCCCGGCCCCGCCCGCCTCGGCGTCGACCACGTGGTAACCGACGGCGCGCTGGGTCTCGGTGCTGCCGTAGAGGTTGACGCAGGTCACCGCCGGGGCCAGCCGGCGGAGGCGGTCGACGTCCAGCCGGGTGAGCACGTCACCGACCAAGAAAACGTAGCGCAACGACGGGATCGGCGCCGCCGCGGTCCCGTCCCCCGGCGGCTCGGTCAGCACCTGCCCCAGCGCCGGGGTCAGGTGGGCGACGGTGATCTTCTGCCGCGCCGCCCAGGCCGCCAGCCGGCCCGGAATGAAGATCTCCTCCGGATCGGGAGCGCAGAGCGTGGCGCCGGTGCAGAGGGCGGTGAAGAGATCGCGCTGCAGCGGATCGTGCGCCAGCCCGGAGAGCAGGCTGTAGCGGTCCGCCTCCGAGAGCCCGAAGCGCTCGCGCTGCCAGGGGAGGAAGTGCGACAGCGGGCCGTGGCGCCCGAGGATCCCCTTGGGGGTGCCGGTCGACCCGGAGGTAAAGGCCACGAAGGCGAGGTCGTCGGGTCCGGTCGCGACCGGCTCCCCCGCCGGGGGGAGCGCCGCGAGTGGGCCGGCCGCCCCTTCGGGACCGCCGCCCGGCAGCGCGGTGCGGCCGAGCAGCCGCCCTTCCGCCTGCCAGCCGGCGAGCAGCTCCTCGACCTCCGGCGGCGGCGCCCCGGCGGCGGTCAGCTCCAGCCAGGCCCGGGGCTCGGCGAGGCGCAGGATCTCGACTAGGCGCGCCGGCGGGTAGGCCGGATCGAGCATCACGAAGGCGCCGCCCGCGGCCAGCGTGCCCAGGACCGCCCAGGCGATGGGAGCGCTGCGGTGGGCCCAGATCGCCACCCGGTCCCCTGGCGCCACCCCGGCCGCCCGCAGATGCGCGGCGAGGCGGCCGGCGGCGCCGGCGAGTTCGCCGTAGGTCCAACTCCCCTCGGGGTCGACCACCGCCGGGCGCTCCGGATGCCGGCGGGCCGCCGCCAGGAACAGCTCGTGGACCGCGCCGTTCCACTTCGCGCTCAGCGGCTGGGTCGGATTGGGCAGGACGGCCGCGGCCTTCAGGGTCAGCAGCGAGACCCCCTGGATCCAGGCGTCCGGATGGCGGGCGGCCCACGCCAGTACCGCCCGGTACTGCCGCGCCAGCTCCTCCATGCGGGGGGCGTCGAACAGGTCGGCGTTGTAGACCAGGACGCCATGGATCGCTCCCATCGCCTCGGTGAAATAGAGGGTGAGATCGAACTTCGACTCCATCTCGGGAGCCGGTCCCCGGTCGATCTCCAGCTCCTGCACCCGGGATTTTTCCGGAGGCAGGTTCAGCATATTGAAGAAGACCTGAAAGAGCGGGGTGCGCGAGAGGTCCCGCTCCGGCTTCAGCTCCGCCAGCAGCGCCTCGAAAGGGATGTCCTGGTGCTCATAGGCACCGAGCGTGGTCTCCCGCACCCGGTCCAGCAGCTCGCGGAAACTGGGGTTTCCTCCGAGATCGGTACGCAGGGCCAGGGTGTTGAGGAAGAAGCCGATCAGCCCCTCGGTATCGCGGAGGCGGCGGCCCGCGATCGGCGAGCCCACCACGATATCGTCCTGACCGGCTAGGCGCGAGAGCAGGACCTGGAAGGCGGCGAGCAGGGTCATGAACAGGCTCGCCTTCCGTTCGCGCGACAGCGCCCGCAGGGCGGCCACCACCGCCTCCGGAATCTCCAGCGGCAGGCTACCGCCGCGGTAGGTCTGCAGCGCCGGGCGCGGATGGTCGGCCGGCAGGTCGAGCGGCGCCAGCTCCCCCCCCAGCTTGCCGCGCCAGTAGGCGAGCTGGGCTTCCAGCTGCGCACCGGTCAGCCACTCGCGCTGCCAGCGGGCGAAATCACCGTACTGGATGGGGAGCGGCGGGAGCGGCGAAGGCTCCCCCGCGGTAAAGGCGTTGTAGAGGGTGATCAGCTCGTGGTCCATCACCCCCGCGGACCAGCCGTCGGAAACGATGTGATGGACGTCCAGCAGGAAGAGATGAAGGTCGGCGGCGAGCCGGAGCAGCGAGGTGCGGATCAGCGGGCCGGCCTCGAGGTCGAAGGGGGAGGCCAGGGAAGCCTTGGCGACGAGCTCGGCTTCGGCCTCGCGGGCGGTCTCCGGCAGGGCCGAGAGGTCGATTCCGAACAGCGGCACCCACAGGCTGGGCAAGGTCCGCTGGACCGGCCGGCCGTCGTCCTCGCCGAAGGTGGCGCGCAATGCCTCGTGCCGGCGCACGATCTCGTTCACCGCCCGCTCGAGGGAGCGCGCGTCCAGCGGCCCCCGCAGGCGCAGTGACGAGCCCATGTTAAACGCCGTATTGCCCGGCTCCATGCGGTCGAGGAACCAGAGGCGCTCCTGGCCGAAGGAGAGCGGCTCCGTGCGGGCCCCGGAGCGGACGGCGGCGGCGACGGGGAGAGCGCCGGCCTGCTCGGCCCGCCGCGCCAGCTCGGCGAGCACGGGAGCCTCGAACAGCGCGCGCACGGGCAGGTCCACTCCGAGGCGGGCGCGCATGCGGGAGAGGATCTGGACCGCCATCAGCGAGTGCCCGCCGAGCTCGAAGAAGTCGTCCCGCGCCCCGACGCGCTCGACGTCGAGGATCTCGCTCCAGATCGCCGCGATCTCCCGTTCGGTGCCGGCCGCCGGCTCGACGTACCCGGCGGTCGCCGGCGCGCCCTGCGGAGAGAAGGCGGGTCCGGCCAGAGCGCGGCGGTCCAGCTTGCCGCTCGGGGTTAGCGGCAGGGCGGCCAACGCGACGAAGGCGGCGGGGACCATCGGCGCCGGCAGGCGCGCCCGGAGCGCCTCCCGCAGCCCGGCCTCGGAGCCCTCCTCGCCGTCCCAGACCACGTAGGCCACCAGGCGCGGGCCCCCCGTCGGATCCTGCCGCATCACCACCGCGGCGGCGCGCACATTCGGCTGCGCGGCGACGGCCGCCTCGACCTCTCCGGGCTCGACGCGATAGCCGCGCACCTTGACCTGGAAGTCGGTGCGCCCGAGGTACTCGAGGTCGCCGCTCGCCAGCCACCGCGCGAGATCCCCCGTGCGGTAGAGCCGCGCCCCCGCTTCCATGCCGCCCGGATCGGGGATGAAGCGGTCGGCGGTCAGGTCCGGCCGCCCGAGGTAGCCGCGGGCGAGGCCAGCGCCGCCGACGCAGAGCTCCCCCGGTACCCCCATGACGACCGGTTGCCGGCCGCGGTCGAGCAGATGGACGCGGTGATTGGCGATCGGCCGGCCGATCGGCGGCAGCGCCGGCCAGCGGTCCGGCGGCCCGGACAGGAGGAACGCCGTGGTGACGTGGGTCTCGGTCGGCCCGTACTCGTTGAACAGCCGGGCGCCGCCCTGGAAGAGCGCCGCCACCGCCGGGGTGACCCGGAGCTGCTCGCCGGCGGTGATCAGCTCGCGCAACGCTGCCGGTGGCCCCCCCTGCTCGCCGGCGATCTCTGCGAGCTGCTGGAGCGCGACGAAGGGCTGGAAGAGCCGCTCGATCCGCTTCTCGACCAGGAAGGAGAGCAGCGCGGCGGGATCGCGGCGCAGCTCGTCGGGCATCATCACCAGCGTGCCCCCCGAGCCCCAGGTCGAGAACAGCTCCTCGAAGGAGACGTCGAAGCCGAGCGGCGAGAACTGGAGGACGCGCCGGCCGCGGTCCGGCCGGACCTCGCCGGCCCAGGTGGTGAGGTTGGCCAGCGCCCGATGCGGCAGCGCCACCCCCTTGGGGCGGCCGGTGGAGCCTGAGGTGTAGAGGATGTAGGCGAGGTTCTCGGGGCCGGGCCGGACCGCCGCCGCGGCCGGCGGCTCCGGCCGCGAGGACCCGGAAACGATCCCCCCGCGCCGGTCGAGGACGGCGACCTCGACGCCGTCCAGCATTCCGGGCGGCAGATCGGCGAGCGCCGTCTCCTCGGCGAGGACGAGCCGGGGGCACGCGTCGCCGATCATCAACGCCAGACGCTCCGCGGGATAGCTGGGATCGAGCGGCAGGCAGACGCCGCCGGCCTCGAGGATCGCCAGCACGCTCACCGGCAGGGCGAGAGAGCGGCCGGCCCAGAGCCCCACCGGCACGTCCGGACCGACGCCGGCCCCGCGCAGGACCCCGGCGAGGCGCCGCGCCGTCGTCACCAGGGCGCGGTAGCTCAGGATCTCTTCCCCATGCTCGACGGCGACCGCGTCGGGAGTGCGCTCCGCCTGCCGCGCGACGATCTCGTGGGCGAGGAGCGCCGCTGCCGTCGTGCTCCCGGTGTCGTTCCACTCGCGGACGAGCTGCTGCCTCTCCTCCGGGGAGAGGAGCGGCAGCGCCGAGACCCGCCCGCCGGCGTCCGCCATCGCCCGGCGCAGCAGGGTCTCCAGGTGCGCGGCGATGCGGCGCGCGGTCGGAGCGTCGAACAGCTCGGTGCTGTAGGCGATGTCCGCCAGCATCTCGCCGCCGAAGTCCCAGAAGCCCACCTCGAAATCGAACTGCGACACCGTGGTCTCGAACGCCAGCGGGGCGAGCGACAGGCCGGGGAGCTCCACGGCGCCGAGAGGCGCGTTCTGGACGGCGAAGAGAACCCGGAAGAGCGGGTTGACGGCCAGATGCCGCTCCGGCCGCAGCGCCTCCACCAGCCGCTCGAAGGGGAGGTCCTGATGGGCGTAGGCCTCCAGGGTGGTCTTGCGCACGCGGGCGAGCAGGTCCTCGAAGGAGGGGTCCCCCGCAAGGTCGCCGCGCAGCACCAGGGTGTTGACGAAGAAGCCAATCAGCGGCTCGATCTCCTCCCGGTTGCGGTTGGCGATCGGCGAGCCGACGGTGAGCTCTTCCTGCCCGGTGAGCCGCGACAGGAGCGCCTGGAACGCCCCTAGGAGGACCATGAAGGGGGTGGCCTCATGCCGGCGGGCGAACGCCGCCAGATCGGCCGCGAAACCGGCAGGGAAGGGAATGCGGAGCCGCACCCCGGCGTGGGTGCGCTCAGGAGGCAGCGGCCGGTCCGTCGGCAGATCGAGCGTGGCCGGCACGCCCGCCAGCTTCTCCCGCCAGTAGGCGAGCTGCCGCTCGAGGACCTCGCCGCGGAGCCAGCCGCGCTGCCAGACGGCGAAGTCCGCGTACTGGATCGGCAGCTCGGGGAGCGGCGACGGCGAGCCGGCGCGGGCGGCGGCGTAGAGCGCCGAAATCTCGCGGACCAGCACCCCCATCGACCAGCCGTCGGAGACGATGTGGTGCATGGTGAGCAGGAGAGCGTGCTCGGCGGGCGCCAGCCGCAGCAGGACGGCGCGCAGGAGCGGTCCGCGCGCGAGGTCGAACGGCCGGTCCGACTCCTCCTGGGCCAGGGCCTTCGCCCGGGAGCCGCGGAGCTCGGCGGGCAGGGCCGAGAGGTCGACGAGCGGCAGAGTCCAGAGGCCGGCGGGCGCGATCACCTGGACCGGCTGGCCGTCAACCTCGCGGAAGGTCGTGCGCAGCACCTCATGGCGGCGCACCACCTCGCCGAGCAGCGCCGCGAAGACGGCCGGCGAGGTCTCCCCCGCGATCAGCAGCGCCTGGGGGATGTTGTAGGCGCTGAGGCCCGGCTGCATGCGGTCGATGAACCAGAGCCGCTCCTGGGCGAAGGAGAGGGGGAGCGGCTCGAGGCCGGGCGGCCGGCGAGGGATGCCCGCCGGCGGCGCCGCGGCGCGCGCCTTCTCCTTGCGCCTGCGGACCTGCTCGAAGAGGAGCGCCCGCTGCTCGCGAGAGAGCCCGGCGAGGCGGTCCTGGGGGGGCGTGGGGTCGGCCATCAGGCGTCCTCCTCCAGGCCCAGGCCGCCCGCGCCGCCGAGCAGATCCTGGAGCTCTTCGGGGGTCATCCCCTCCATCTCGCGCAGCGCCTCGTCGAGGAGCCCGGAATCGACGCGCGCGAGCTCGGCTTCGACGATACGGTCGGCCAGCTCGCCGAGATCCGAGGCATCGAAGACCATCTGCAGCGTCACCTGAATGCCGTGCCCCTGGCTCAGTTGCGAAACCAGTTGAGTGGCGAGCAGCGAGTGACCGCCGAGATCGAAGAAGTTGTCCCGCATGCCTACCCGCTCGACGCCGACGCCGAGCACCTCGGCGGCGGCCCGGGCGAGCAGCTCTTCGAGCGGCGTGGCCGGAGCGACCCTCTCACCCGTGGGCTCGGTCACGCGCTCCTGCCGCGCCAGCGCCCGCCGGTCCACCTTGCCGCCGGACGTCAGGGGGAGCGCGGGCAGGACGGCATAGGCCGTGGGCACCATGTGCGCGGGGAGCCGCTCGGCGAGGAAGGCTCGCAGCTCCGCGATCGCCGGCGGCTCCGCCGCGTCGGTGGGCACCACGCAGGCGAGCAGCGAATCGCCGCGGTGCACCACCACCGCCGCCTCGCGCAGGCCGGGATGGGTGGCGAGAACGGCTTCGATCTCCCCCGGCTCGATCCGGAAGCCGCGCACCTTGACCTGGTCGTCGAGGCGGCCGGCGAATTCGAGGGTGCCGCCCGGGAGGAGCTGGACGAGATCCCCGGTGCGATAAAGGCGCGCGCCGGGCTCGCCGGAGAACGGGTCGGGCACGAACCGCTCCGCGGTCAGGCCGGGACGGCCGAGATAGCCGCGCGCCACCCCCACTCCGCCCAGGACCAGCTCGCCGATCCCGCCGGCGGGAACCGGCCACAGATCGCGGTCGACGACCTGGGCGCGCACACCGGCGAGCGGCCGGCCGATCGGCACCTCCCGCCGTCCGGCGAGCGGGTCCGGCGTTCCCGGATGCTCGTGGAGCGTCGCCGCGATCGTCGCCTCGGTCGGGCCGTAGGCGTTGACCAGCCGCACCCGGTTGCCGGGGCCGCGGCCCCAGGCGGTCCAGCGCTCGGGCAGGGCCCGCTCGCCGCCCATGACGATCAGGCGCAGGGCCGGCGGGAGCGGCGGATCCCCGGTCTCGGCCGCCGCCGCGATCTGGTGCCAGTAGGCCGTGGGCAGGCTGAGCACGGTGATCCCCAACTCCGCACAGCCGGCGAGAAACCGCGCCGGCTCCTCGGCCGGCCCGCTCCGCGGGACGACGGTCGCCCCGGCGGCGAGCGGCGCGAAGATCTCCTCGACGCTGGCGTCGAAGCTCAGCGAGGCAAACTGCAGCTCGCGATCGCCGGCCCGCATCCCATACTCCCGCGCCACGGCGCGGGCGTAGGCCACCGCCGAGCGATGGCGGACGGCGACCCCCTTGGGCGTCCCGGTCGATCCCGAGGTGTAGATGATGTAGGCGAGATTCTCGGGATCGACCATGACCGCGGGGGGCTCGACGCTCGCCGCGGCGATGCGCTCCCGCTCGGCGTCGAGCGCCACGACGGCGACCGCGGCCTCGCGCAGACGGTCTGCCAACCCTTCCCCGGCGAGCAGGAGCGCCGGCCGGGCATCGGCGAGGAGAAAATCCAGGCGGTCGGCCGGCGTCGCGGGATCGATCGGCACGTAGGCGCCGCCGGCCTTCAGGATGCCGAGCACCGCCACCACCATCTCGAGCGAGCGCTCCACCATGATCGCCACCCTTGATTCCGGCCCGACGCCCAGTGCGCCGAGGTGATTGGCGAGCTGGTTGGTGCGCCGGTCAAGCTCGGCGTAGGTCATCTCCCGGCCCTCGCCGGAGAGGGCCACCGCGGTGGGGAGGAGCCGCGCCTGGACGGACATGAGGTCGTGCAGGCAGAGATCCTCCGCGGTTTCGGCGGCATCCAGGACCGTGTCGTTCCACTCCAGCACGAGTTGGTGCCGCTCGGCCGCGGAGAGGGTGGGCAGCTCGCCCAGAGAGCACTGGGGAGCCGCGACGAAGGCGCCCAGCAGACGCTCGAGGTGGAGGAGCAGGCGGCGCGCCGTCGTCGTGTCGGTGCGCCGGTCGTGCGACAGGCTCAGGCTGAGCTCGTTGCTGCCCCGCCGGCCGGGCAGCACGGCGAAGGAGAGCGGGTAGTCGGTACGGCCGGTGACCGTCACCTCGGAGACCGCGATCTCCTCGGCCCCTTCCCCCAGCGACTCGTCGACGGGAAAGTTCTCGAAGGCGACGATGCTCTGGAAGAGCGGCTCGCCCGGGGGCACCTCGCTGGCGCGCTGGACCTGGGCGAGCGCGGCGGTCTCGTGCTGGCGCAGCTCGAGGAGGCGCTCCTGGACCCCCGCGAGCCAGACGTCGAGAGGCGCCGCGGGATCGGCGGCGAGACGCACCGGCAGCGTGTTGATGAACAGGCCGATCATCGACTCGACCCCCGGCAGCTCGGCCGGCCGCCCGGAGACCACGGTCCCGAACACCACGTCCGGCGTGCCGCCGTAGCGGGCGAGAAGGAGCGCCCAGGCCCCCTGCGCAAGGGTGTTGAGAGTCAGCTCACGGCTCTGGGCGAGTTCGGTCAGTTCGGCGACCAGTGCCGGCGGCAGCCTCAGCACCTGATCGGGCGGCGCGCCGTCGTCGCCGGCCGGCAGGGCCGGCCGGTCGAGCGGCAGGCGGGTGGCGGCGGTGAAGCCGGCGAGCTCCCGCCGGAAGAAGTCGTCCGTCGCCGCCGCGTCCCGCCGCGCCACCCAGGCGATGAACTCGCGGTAGGGGTGGACCGCCGGCAGGTGGGCGTCGCGGCCGGCGACCCCCGCTTGGTAGAGAGCGAACACCTCGCGGAAGATGAGCGAGAGGCACCAGCCGTCGATCAGCAGGTGGTGGAAGCTCCAGACGAACCGGTACCGGTCCTCGCCCGTGCGCAGCAGCGCGGCGCGCATCAACGGCGGCCGCGCGAGATCGAAGGAGCGGGCGCGGTCGGCCGCCAGCCAGGCGGCGAGCCGTTGCGGCACCTCCTGCCGCGGCACTTGGCGCCAATCCTCCTCCGTCCAGGGGAGCCGTACACCCTGCCGCACCACCTGCAGCGGCCACTTCAGCCCTTCCCAGGCGAAGGCGGTGCGGAGGGCCGGGTGGCGGTCGACCACCGCCTGCCAAGCGCGGATGAAGGCGCCGGTATCCAGAGGCCCCGCCAGCTCGGCGATCAACTGCTGGAAGTAGAGCTCTGAATCCGGGGCGAAGATCCCCTCGAAGAGCATCCCCTGCTGGAGCGGCGCCAGCGGGTAGAGATCCTCGATTGTGAGGTCGAGGGACGCGCCGGTGCCGACGAGGGCGTCGAGATCGCGCTGATCCAGGCCCGCGAGCGGGAAGCCGGTGAGCGGCACCTCCCCCCCGACTGCTCCCTGCTCCACCTCGGCCGCGGCGAGCGGGGTGGAGACCGCGGCGAGGGCGGCGATCGTCTGCTCCTCGAAGATCTGGCGCGGCGTCACCACCAGTCCCGCCTGGCGCGCTCGCGCCACGATTTGGATGCTCAGGATGGAGTCGCCGCCGAGGCGGAAGAAATTGTCGTGCACCCCCACCTGCTCGCACCCCAGGACCTGCCGCCAGATCGCCGCCAGAGTCTCCTCGACCGCGCCGCGGGGTGGGGTGAGATCCACCGCCTCTCCCCTCTCCACCGCCGTCGCCATCGCCGCCAGCGCGGCGCGGTCCACCTTGCCCGTCGGCGAGAGCGGCAGGGCGTCGAGCCAGATCAGGTCGACAGGGACCATGTAGGCCGGCAGGCGGGCGGCGAGATCGGCGAGCACCGCCTCCGCGGGGGGCGCCGACTCCACCGCCCCGCGGGGTACGGTCCACGCCACGAGCCGGCGCTCGCGGCCATCGTCCCGCAACGCCACGACCGCCGCCTCGCGCACCGCCGGATGGTCCGCGAGAGTGGCCTCGATCTCTCCCAGCTCGATGCGGAAGCCGCGCACCTTGACCTGGCGGTCGGCACGGCCGAGGAAGTCGAGGCTGCCGTCCGGCAGCCGGCGGGCCAGGTCCCCCGTGCGGTAGAGCCGCTCGCCGGGCCGCTCGCTGAACAGCGCGGGGACGAAGGCGGCGGCGGTCAGAGCGGACCGGCCGAGATACCCCACGGCGAGACCCGCGCCGCCGGCATAGAGCTCGCCGGGCACGCCGATCGGCGCCGGCTCGAGATCGCGGCCGAGCACCAGGACGCGGGTGTTCGCGATCGGACGGCCGATGGGAACGTTCGCTCCTTCGACCCGTTCCACCCGGTGATACGTGGTGAAGGTGGTGTTTTCGGTCGGGCCGTAGCCGTTGACCAGCCGCAGGCCGGGGAGCTCACGGCGCAGGCGCGCGACGTGCGGCGGCGAGAGCACGTCCCCCCCCGCGAGCAACTGCCGGAGCGGCGCCACGGCCGCGAGGCGCTCGTCGACCACCAGATGGAAGAGCCCGGCGGTCAGCCAGAGCGTGGTGACGCCCGCATCGTGGATCGCCCGCTCGAGCCCGTCGAGCGTCACCTCGCCTGGCGGCAGGATGGCCAGGCAGCCGCCGTTCAGTAGCGGCCCCCACAGCTCGAAGGTGGAGGCATCGAAGGAGACCGGCGCCATCATCAGGAAAATCTGGTTCGGCCCGAAATCGGCGTAGTCCGTGTCGCGCACCAGCCGCACGACGCTGCGATGGGTCACGGCGACCCCCTTCGGCACACCCGTCGATCCCGAGGTGTAGACGACGTAGGCCAGGTCAGCAGCGGTGGCGGTAGTAGTGGCGGTGGCGCCGGACCAGGGAGCGCCGTCGAACGCCGAGGGGACGAGCGGCATCGTCCGCGCGGCACCGGCCGGCAGCCGCGCCGCGAGCTCGGGCTGGACCAGCACCAGCGGCGCTCCGCCGTCGGCGAGCATGAGAGCCAGCCGCTCGCGCGGATAGGAAGGGTCGAGCGGCAGGTAGGCGGCGCCGGTCTTCAGGATGGCGAGGACGGCGATCACCAGCTCGGCCGAGCGCTCGGCGAAAAGGCCTACCAGGTCCCCACGCCCGATCCCCTGCCGGGCGAGCTCGCGGGCGAGAGCCCCGGCGCGGCGGTCCAGCGCGCCATAGCTCAGACGGTCCTCGCGGCCGGGGCCGCGCAGCGCCGGCGCCTCGGGCCGGCGCGCCACCTGCTCCGCAAACAGCGCGGGGATCGAAACCTCCGGAAAGGCCGTCGCGGTGTCGTTCCATTCGACCGTCAGTTGATGCCGTTCGGCGCTGGCGAGGAGCGGCAGGGAGCGCAGCGGCCGCTCGGGGTCGGCGGCGAGAGCGCCCAGGAGGTTGTCCAGATGGGCCAGCATCCGCCGGGTCGTGGCCGGCTCGAAGCGGCGGTCGGCGGTCAGGCGCAGAGCGAGCTCCCCGCGCGCCACGGCGGACAGGGTGAGCGGATAGTTGGTCCGATCGTTGAGCGCGACGTCGCCGATCCGCAGCTCGCTCAGCCGCTCGGAGACCGCCGGGTCGAGGGGGTAGTTCTGAAAGGCCAGGAGGCTCGTGAAGAGCGGCTCGCCGGCGGGCACCTCGGAGAACGCCTGAATGCGCGCCAGGGGCGTCCAGGCGTACTGGCTCTGCTCGAACTGGCCGGCCTGGAGCCGCGCCAGCCAGGAGGAGGCGGCCTCGTCCTGCAGGATCTCGACCCGCACCGGCAGGCTGTTGATGAACAGGCCCACCATCGATTCGACGCCGGGGAGCTCGGCGGGGCGGCCGGAGACCACGGCGCCAAAGACGACGTCGGAGATCTGCGCGTAGCGGGACAGCAGGAGCGCCCAGGCCCCCTGCACCAGCGTGTTGAGCGTCACCTGCAGCCGTTGCGCCAGGGATTCGAGCCCGGCGGTCCGCGATACCGGCAGCACGGCCGTCCGCTCGTAATAGTCGGCGGCGTGGCTGCCGTCCGCTCCGCCGAGGGCGGCCGGATGATCGAACGGCGCCGGGGTAGGTACCGCGAAGCCGGCGAGCGTCCGCCGCCAGTAGCGCTCGGCAGCGGCCTGATCCCGCTCCGCCAGCCAGGCGATGTAGTCGCGGTAGGGTCGCGGTGGCGGCGGCAGGTGCGCTTCCCTGCCGCCGACCGCCGCCTCGTAGAGCGCGAAGACCTCGGACAGGAGGATCGGGAAGCACCAGCCGTCGAAGAGCAGGTGATGGGAGCTCCAGACCAGCCGGTGCTCCTCCTCTCCCACGCGCACCAGGGTGATCCGCAGGAGAGGCGGCCGGTCGAGGTCGAAGCCGCGCGCGCGATCCGCGGCCAGGAGGCTCCGCCAGAGCGTTTCGAGGGCGGCGGGCGGCAGGCCCCGCCAATCCTCCGCCGTCCAGGGGAGCTCGGCCTGCCGCCGCACGAGCTGCAGCGGGGGCTCGACCTCCTGCCAGAGGAACCCGGTGCGCAGGGCGCCATGGCGCTCGACCACCCGCCGCCAGGCGGCGATGAAGGCGGCTTGGTCGAAGGGACCCGAGAGCTCGGCGGTGAGCTGCTCGACGTAGAGGTCGGCGCCGGCGGTGTAGAGGCTGTGGAACAGCATGCCCTGCTGCATGGGGGCCAGCGGGTAGAGGTCCTCGACGCTACGAAGATTGTCGCGATCACCGCCGACCACGCGGTCGAGCGCCGCTTGGCCGAGGCCGGCGAGCGGGAAATCGGAGGGGGTGAAGCCCCCCGCCTCCGGCGACCGGCAGTGGGCGATCAGCGCCGCGATCTCGGCGAGGAAGCCGCGCGCCAGTCGTTCGGCGGTAGCGGGGAGATGGCGCCCCGGATCGTAGGTCCAGTTGATCCGCAGGCGATCGCCGAGCACCAGCGCGTCGACCGCGAAGAGGTGGCGGCCGGGGGTGATCTCCCCCCCAGCGCCGCGAGGCGCCTCCGGCGCGAAGGCGAAGAGCCCGCCCTCCCCCACCGCCGGATCGAACCGTCCGAGATAGTTGAAGGAGACCTGCGGCGCGGGGAGCGCGGCAAGACTCTCGCCGGCCTCCGCGGCGGCGAGGTAGCGCAGCAGGCCGTAGCCCAGCCCGCGGCGGGGCACCGCCCGCAAGGTCTCCTTGGTTCCCTGGATCGCCTCCCGCGGACCTCCCCCCGGCGGCAGCGAGAGGGCGACCGGAAAGAGGGTGGTGAACCAGCCGACGGTGCGCGAGAGGTCGACGCCGGGGAAGATCTCCTCGCGCCCATGCCCTTCGAGGTCGATCCCCAGCGTGCCCTCGCCGGTCCAGGCGGCGAAGGCGCGGACGAGCGCCGCGAGCAGCAGGTCGTTGACCTGCGTGCGATAGACCTCCGACACCTCCTTGAGGAGCGCCGCTGTCTCCTCGGGGCCGAGCTCGACCGCGACGCTCGCCGTGGCGCCCCTCCCATCGCCGTCGAGGTCGACCGGCAGCGGCGTCCCAGGCTTCTGGGAGAGCCAGTAGGGGATCTCCTCCTCCAGCTCGCCCGAGCGGGCATGGGTCGCCAGGAGCTCCGCCCAGCGCTTCCAGGAGGTGGTCTTCGCCGGCAGCTCGAGCCCCCGGTAGGCGGCCGCCAGATCCTCCAGCAGCACGCGCCAGGAGACGACGTCGACCACCAGGTGATGCGCTGTGAGGAGCAGCCGGTCCTCTTCCACGAGCCGGAACAGCGCGGCCGTGAACAGGGGTCCCCGCGCGAGGTCGAGCCCCGACTGGAGCCGCTCCATCGCCTTGTCGAGCGCCCCGCTCCGCTCTGCCGGCGGCAGGGCCGTGAGGTCGATCTCGAGGAGCGGCACCGGCTCTCCCGCCGCGGTGGCCGGAGCGTAGGCCTGCCGCCACTCCCCGTCCTCGCGCGCGAAACGCAGCCGCAGGGCGTCATGGTGCCTGGCGAGACGGGCGAGCGCCGCCCCCAGCGGCGGCGCGGCCAGCCGCTCGCGGGGGATGAGCACCACCGCCTGGTTGAAGCGCCACGGCTCCCGCCGCTCCTCCGCGAAGAAGCGGCGCTGGATCGGCGTCAGTGGCGCCTCCCCCTCGACCGAACCCTCGGCGGCCGCCCCGGCATCTTCCATGCTGCCGGCAACGGCGGCGAGCCCGGCGATCGTCTGGTTCTCGAACAGCTGCCGGGGGGTGATCAGGAGCCCCTCCCGGCGAGCCCGCGCCACCACCTGGATGCTCAGGATCGAGTCGCCGCCGAGCTGGAAGAAGTTGTCGTGGACCCCCACCCGCTCGAGGCCGAGCACCCCGCGCCAAATCGCGGCCAGCCGCTCCTCCCGGGCATCCCGGGGCGGAGTCGAGCCTGCGCTCGCCTCGCGCGCCGGCTCCGGCGCGGGCAGGGCCTTGAGGTCCACCTTGCCGTTGGGGGTGAGTGGCAGCACGGGTAAGACAACGACAGCCGCGGGCACCATGTACTCCGGCAGGCGGTCGCGCAGAAAGGCCTGAAGCTCCGCAGCCGGCACCGCCGCGCCCTCGGCGACGACGTAGGCCACGAGCCGTGCGTCCGCTCCGGTTCCGGCGCGCGCCACCACCACCGCCTCCCGCACTCCCGGATGGGCCGCGAGCTGGATCTCGATCTCCCCCGGCTCGACGCGGAAGCCACGGATCTTGACCTGGAGGTCGGTGCGGCCGAGGAACTCCAGGGTGCCGTCCGCCAAGCGACGGACGAGGTCGCCGGTCCGGTAGTACCGCCGCCCCTTCAGCTCGACGAACCGGTCGGCGGTCAGCTCCTCGCGGCGGAAGTAGCCGCGGGCCACCCCCGGGCCGCCGATCCAGAGCTCCCCCGGAGCTCCCGGCGGGAGATCTTCTCCGCGATCGACCACCCGGACCTCGACGTTGTCGAAGGGGCGGCCGATCAGCGCCCTTTCCAGCGGCGCCTCGGGTCGGACCGGATGATAGGTGCAGACGATCGTCGCCTCGGTCGGCCCGTAGAGGACGACGATCTCCGCCGCGGGGAACGCCTGCCGCAGCTCGGCCAGTAGGTCGGGAGGCACACGGTCCCCGCCGGTGAAGAGGGTGCGCAGCCCGGCGAAGCGCTCCGGCCCGCTCTCCCGCGCCGCCGCCGCGACCTGGCGCATCAGGCTGGGCACGGCGTGGAAGCGGGTCGCCCGCGCGAGGGCGGCCATCAGGGCGGCGGGATCCAGGATCTCTTCCTGATCCAGGATCTCGCACGCGCCGCCGCCGAGCAGGGGGGCGAACAGCTCGAGAAGCGAGATGTCGAAGGAGAAGCGCGCCAAGTGCGGCATCCGGTCGCCGGGACCGAAGCCGAAGCGGTCGAGGACGGCGGCGAGCACCGCGGCGAGGCCGCCATGCTCGACCATGACGGCCTTCGGCAGACCGGTCGTCCCCGAGGTGTAGATCATGTAGGCGAGGTGCCCGGGGCGGGGAAGGGCCCCCTCCGGGCTCCTCCCTCGTGTCACGGGGAGGAAAGTCTCGAGGGCAAGACCGCGATGGATCAAGACCGCGGGCTCGGCGTCCGCCAGCAGGCTCGCCAGGCGCTCGGCGGGCGAAGCCGGATCGAGCGGCACGCAGACGCCTCCCGCCTTCCAGACCGCGAGCAGGGCGGCCGGCATCTCCGCCGTGCGGTCGAGCAGCAGGGCCACCCGCGACCCGGTTGCCACGCCCGCGGCACGCAGCCGGCGCGCCAGCTCTTCGGCCCGGCTATCGAGCGCCGCGAAGGTGAGCGACTCGCCGCCGGCGACGAGGGCGAGGGCTTCCGGCGTGGCGGCGGCCTGATCGGCAAACCGCCCCGGCACGGTCCACTCCGGAAGCGGCCGGGCCGTGTCGCTCCACTCGACCGTCAGTTGATGCCGCTCGGCGCTGGCGAGGAGCGGCAGGGAGCGCGGCGGCCGCTCGGGGTCGGCGGCCAGAGCGCCCAGCAGATTCTCCAAATGGGCCAGCATGCGCCGGGTCGTGGCCGGCTCGAAGCGGCGGTCGGCGGTCAGACGCAGAGCGAGCTCCCCACGCGCCACGGCGGCCAGGGTGAGGGGATAGTTGGTGCGCTCGCTGAGCGCGACGTCGCCGATCCGCAGCTTGCTCAGCCGCTCGGAGACCGCCGGGTCGAGAGGGTAGTTCTGGAAGGCCAGGAGACTGGTGAAGAGCGGCTCGCCGGCGGGCACCTCAGAGAATGCCTGAATGCGCGCCAGAGGCGTCCAGGCGTATTGGCTCTGCTCGAACTGGCCGGCCTGGAGCCGCGCCAGCCAGGAGGAGGCGGCCTCGTCCTGCGGGATCTCGACCCGCACCGGCAGGCTGTTGATGAACAGGCCAACCATCGATTCGACGCCGGGGAGCTCGGCGGGGCGGCCGGAGACCACGGCGCCGAAAACGACGTCGGAGACCTGCGCGTAGCGGGACAGCAGGAGCGCCCAGGCCCCCTGCACCAGCGTGTTGAGCGTCACCTGCAGCCGTTGCGCCAGGGATTCGAGCCCGGCGGCTCGCGATGCTGGCAGCGTGACGGTCCGCTCGTAGTAGTCGCCGGCGTGATTGCCGTCCGCTCCGCCCAGGGCGGCCGGATGATCGAACGGCGCCGGGGTAGGTACCGCGAAGCCGGCGAGCGTCCGCCGCCAGTAGCGCTCGGCAGCGGCCTGATCCCGCTCCGCCAGCCAGGCGATGTAGTCGCGGTAGGGTCGCGGTGGCGGCGGCAGGTGCGCTTCCCTGCCGCCGACCGCCGCCTCGTAGAGCGCGAAGACCTCGGACAGGAGGATCGGGAAGCACCAGCCGTCGAAGAGCAGGTGATGGGAGCTCCAGACCAGCCGGTGCTCCTCCTCTCCCACGCGCACCAGGGTGATCCGCAGGAGAGGCGGCCGGTCGAGGTCGAAGCCGCGCGCGCGATCCGCGGCCAGGAGGCTCCGCCAGAGCGTTTCGAGGGCGGCGGGCGGCAGGCCCCGCCAATCCTCCGCCGTCCAGGGGAGCTCGGCCTGCCGCCGCACGAGCTGCAGCGGGGGCTCGACCTCCTGCCAGAGGAACCCGGTGCGCAGGGCGCCATGGCGCTCGACCACCCGCCGCCAGGCGGCGATGAAGGCGGCTTGGTCGAAGGGACCCGAGAGCTCGGCGGTGAGCTGCTCGACGTAGAGGTCGGCGCCGGCGGTGTAGAGGCTGTGGAACAGCATGCCCTGCTGCATGGGGGCCAGCGGGTAGAGGTCCTCGACGCTACGAAGATTGTCGCGATCACCGCCGACGACGCGGTCGAGCGCCGCTTGACCGAGGCCGGCGAGCGGGAAATCGGAGGGGGTGAAGCCCCCCGCCTCCGGCGCCAGGCAGTGGGCGACCAGCGCCGCGATCTCGGCGAGGAAGCCGCGCGCCAGCCGCTCGGCGGTGGCGGGGAGATGGCGGCTGGGATCGTAAGTCCAGTTGATCCGCAGGCGGTCGCCGAGCACCAGCGCGTCGACCGCGAAGAGGTGGCGGCCGGGGGTGGCCTCCCCCTCGCCACCGCGGGGCGCCTCCGACGCGAAGGCGAAGAGCCCGCCCTCCCCCATCGCCGGATCGAACCGTCCGAGATAGTTGAAGGAGACCTGCGGCGCGGAGAGCGCGGCAAGACGCTCGCCCGTCTCGGCCGCGGCCAGGTAACGCAGCAGCCCATAGCCCAGCCCGCGGCGGGGCACAGCCCGCAGGGTCTCCTTCACCTCTTGAATCGCCTCCCGCGGACCGGCTCCCGGCGGCAGTGTGAGGGCGACCGGAAAGAGCGTGGTGAACCAGCCGACGGTGCGCGAGAGGTCGACGCCGGGGAAGATCTCCTCGCGCCCGTGCCCTTCGAGGTCGATCCCCAGCGTGCCCTCGCCGGTCCAGGCGGCGAAGGCGCGGAGGAGCGCCGCCAGCAGCAGATCGTTGACCTGCGTGCGGTAGGCCTGCGGCGCCTCCTGGAGAAGCGCTAGCGTCTCCTCGGGGCCGAGCTCGACCGCGACGCTCGCCGTGGCGCCCCTCCCATCGCCGTCGAAGTCGACCGGCAGCGGCGTCCCGGGCTTCTGAGAGAGCCAGTAGGGGATCTCCTCCTCCAGCTCGCCCGAGCGGGCATGGGTCGCCAGGAGCTCCGCCCAGCGCTTCCAGGAGGTGGTCTTCGCCGGCAGCTCGAGCCCCCGATAGGCGGCCGCCAGATCCTCCAGCAGCACGCGCCAGGAGACGACGTCGACCACCAGGTGATGCGCTGTGAAAAGCAGCCGGTCCTCTTCCACGAGCCGGAACAGCGCGGCCGTGAACAGGGGTCCCCGCGCGAGGTCGAGCCCCGACTGGAGCCGCTCCATCGCCTTGTCGAGCGCCCCGCTCCGCTCTGCCGGCGGCAGGGCCGTGAGGTCGATCTCGAGGAGCGGCACCGGCTCTCCCGCCGCGGTGGCCGGAGCGTAGGCCTGCCGCCACTCCCCGTCCTCGCGCGCGAAACGCAGCCGCAGGGCGTCATGGTGCCCGGCGAGACGGGCGAGCGCGGCCGCCAGCGGCGCCGCGGCCAGCCGCTCGCGGGGGATGAGCACCACCGCCTGGTTGAAGCGCCACGGCTCCCGCCGCTCCTCCGCGAAGAAGCGCCGCTGGATCGGCGTCAGCGGCGCCTCCCCCTCGACCGGACCCTCGGCAGCCGCCCCGGTCTCTTCCGCGCTGCCGGCGACGGCGGCGAGCCCGGCGATCGTCTGGTTCTCGAAGAGCTGCTGGGGGGAGATGAGGAGTCCCTCCCGGCGGGCCCGAGCTACCACCTGGATGCTCAGGATCGAGTCGCCGCCGAGCTGGAAGAAGTTGTCGTGGACCCCCACCCGTTCGAGGCCGAGCACCCCGCGCCAAATCGCCGCCAGCCGCTCCTCCCGGGCGTCCCGGGGAGGGGTCGAGCCGGCGAGCCCTTCGCCGGCCGGCTCCGGCGCGGGCAGGGCCTTGCGGTCCACCTTGCCGTTGGGGCTGAGCGGCAGCGCGGCGAGGGGCACGAAGATCCCCGGCACCATGTACTCCGGCAGGCGCGTCCGCAGGAAGGCGCGGATCTCCTCGACCGGCGGCGCGGCGCCCGCGGCCGCGACCACGTAGGCCACCAACTGGTTGGCGCCCCCTCCCCTGCCGGCGCGCGCCACGACCACCGCTTCCCGCACCGCGGGGTGCGCGAGGAGAGCCCCCTCCACCTCCCCCGGCTCGACCCGGAAGCCGCGGACCTTGACCTGCAGGTCGGTGCGGCCGAGGAACTCGAGCGTGCCGTCCGCCAGGTGGCGGACGAGGTCACCGGTCCGGTAGTACCGCCGCCCCTCCAGCTCGACGAACCGCTCGGCCGTCAGCTCGTCGCGGCGGAAGTAGCCGCGGGCCACCCCCGGGCCGCCGATCCAGAGCTCGCCCGGCACTCCCAGGGGGGCGTCCCCCCAGAGGTCGATCACCCGCATCCCGGCGTTGGCGAACGGGCGGCCGATCAGCGGCCGCTCCGGCCGCGCTTCCGGCGCCACGGAATGACTGGTGCAGACGATCGTCCCCTCGGTCGGTCCGTAGAGGACGACGACCTCCGCCGATGGGAAGACCTCCCCCAGCTCCACCAGCAGATCGGGGGGCACCAGGTCGCCGCCGGTGAACAGCGTCCGCAACCCCGCGAAGCGCTCCGCTCCGGCGGCCCGCGCCGAGGCCGCGACCTGACGCATCAGGCTGGGGACGGCATGGAACCGGGTCGCCCGCGCGAGGGCGGCGAGGAGCGCTGCGGGCTCCAGGACCTCCTCCTGCTGGAGGATCTCGCAGGCGCCACCGCCGAGCAGGGGCGCGAACAGCTCGAACAGCGAGATGTCGAAAGAGAAGCGCGCCAGGTGCGGCATCCGGTCGCCGGGGGCGAAGCCGAAGCGGCCGGCGACGACGTCGAGCACCGCGGCGAGGCTGCCGTGCTCGACCATCACGGCCTTCGGCAGGCCGGTCGTCCCTGAGGTGTAGATCATGTAGGCGAGGTGCTCGGGACGGGGCGGGGCCCCCTCCTGGCCATCCTCCTGGCGGGGAGAGGAAGCCTCGAGGCGGAGGCCCGGATGGATCTCGACCGCGGGCTCGGCATCCTTCAGCAGGGCCGCCAAGCGTTCGGGGGGCGAGGAGGGGTCGAGCAACACGCAGGCTCCTCCCGCCTTCCAGACCCCCAGGAGGGCGACCGGCATCTCCGCCGTGCGGTCGAGCAGCAGGGCTACCCGCGACTCCGCCCCCACGCCGGTGGCGCGGAGCCGTTGCGCCAGAGCGTCCGCGCGGCGGCCGAGCTCGCCGAAGGTCAGCTCCTCGCCGGCCGCGGCGACGGCGAGGGCGTCCGGCGTGCGCGCGGCCCAGCCGGCGAAGCGCTCGGGCACCGTCCAGCCCGGCAGCGGGCGGGCGGTGTCGCTCCACTCGGCCAGAACCTGGTGGCGCGCCGCGGGGGTGAGCACCGGCAGCGCCGAGAGGCGTAGGTCCGGATCGGCCGTCGCCGCCGCGGCCTGGAGCAGGAGCAGCTCGCACAGACGCTCGGCGGTCGCGGGGTCGAACAGGTCGGCGTCGTACTCGAGCGAGCCGGACAGGCCCGCGGGGTGGTCGAACAGCGTCAGCAGCAGATCGTAGCGGGCGTTGCCGTCGTAGGCGTCGATCGACTCGAAGGTGACGCCGGCGAGGTCCGTCCGCTGGGGCTGGCCGCCGTCGAGCACCTGGACCAGGGTCTGGATGATCGGCTGGCGGCTGGTGTCCCGCTGGGGCTGCATCGCCTCGACCAGCTTGCCGAACGACAGGTCCTGGTGAGCGTAGGTGCCGAGCGCCGACTGGCGGACCCGCGCCAGCAGCTCGCGGCAGGTCGGGTCGCCTTCGAGGTCGAGCGGGAAAGCAACCTGGGTCAGGAAGGTGCCGACCACCGGCTGGATCTCGGGCCGGTTCCGGTTCGCGTTGTTCGCCCCCAGGATCAGCTTCTCCTGGCCGGAGTCGCGGTGGAGCAGCGCCGCCAGGGTGGCGAGCACGGTCATGAAGAGGGTGGCGCCCTCCTGCCGGGCGAGGGTCCGCAGCGCTTCGGACAGCTCGCGCGAGGCGTTCAGCAGCCGCCGCCCGCCTCGCATCCGCATCACGGCGGGACGCGGCCGGTCGGTCGGCAGGTCGAACGTCAGGGGGAAGCCCTCCAGCCGCTCCCGCCACCAGGAGACCAGATCCGCCAGCACCTCACCCTGGAGCCACTCGCGCTGCCAGACGGCGAAGTCCGAGTAGTGGACCGGCGGCTCCGGCGGCAGCGGCCCGCCCGCCGAGAAGGCGGCGTAGAGCGCGGCCAGCTCGGACCAGACGATCTGGAAGCCGAGGAAATCGACGATCAGATGGTGCGCCGTCAGCAGGCAGACGTGGTCCCGCGGGCTGACGCGTACCAGGCTCGTCCGCTCCAGCGGACCGCTCTCGAGGTCGAAAGGCGCGGCGGCGTCCTCGCCGACCAGGCGCAGGGCTTCCGCCTCCCGTCTTTCCTCCGGCAGGCCCGAGACGTCGACGACGGCGAGCTGCTGCCGGCGCGAGACGGCCACCCGCTGCACGGGGCCGCCGTCGAGCACTGGAAAGGTGGTGCGCCAGGCCGCGTGACGGCGGAGGATCTCGCCGAACGCCGCCGCGAAGGCCGGCACGGCAAGCGGGCCCCGCATGCGGGTCGCCGTCCCGAGGTTGAGCCCCGCCCCGCCCGGCCGGAGCTGCTCCATGAACCAGTAGCGCTCCTGGTCGAGCGAGAGGGGCCAGTCCCCCGCGCCGTCAGGGCCGCTCAGCCGCCGGACCGGCGGCGGCTGGTGCGCGCGGGCGGCCTGCCGCTGGGTCTCCCGGAGCTTCTCGAAAAGCGCCCGCTGTTCGGGGGTGAGAGCCGCGATCCGATCGGTGAGACTCACGCCGTGCCTTCCACTTGCTCGAGCATCTTCTGCAGTTCCTCGGGGGACAGATCCTTCATTTCGCTCAGCGCCTCGTCGAGGAGCCCGGGATCGGCGTCGGCGAGCTCAGCCTCGACGATGCGGTCGGCCAACTCATTCAGATTGCCGGCGTCGAACACCATCTGCAGCGTCACCGGAACGCCGTGCCCCTGCGTCAGCCGGGAGACGAGCTGGGTGGCGAGCAGCGAGTGCCCGCCGAGATCGAAGAAGTTGTCCCCCATGCCCACCCGCTCGACGCCGAGCACGTCGCCGACGACCCGGGCCAGCAGCTCCTCGAGCGGCGTGGCCGGGGCGATCCACTCCTCGGCGGGCTCGGCCGCGCGCTCGGGAGCCGGCAGCGCCGCCCGGTCGACCTTGCCGTTGTCGGTGAGCGGCAGCTCGCCGAGCAAAACGAAGGCGGACGGTACCATGTGCTCCGGCAGCTCCGACTCCAGGGCGCGCCGCAGCTCCGGCACCAGCCGCCTGGCTTGGTCCGCGCGCAGCGGATCGTTCGCGTAGGCGGTCCAGGGGAGATCCTCGATCCCACCCCTCCAGGGCGTTACCCCAGCCGGAACGCCCGCCCCGCGCCGTCGCAGGATAGCGTCGAAGCGGCCGTCCGCTCCCCCCGCGGAGGACCAGGTGAGGTCGGCGTCGTAGCCAGAGCGGTCCGCCAGGGTCCAGAGGTCCTCGGGATCGATCGCCTCGCCCGCCTCGCGGACGCGGCGTTCGATCTCGTCGCGCAGCTCGCCGGCGGTCTCCATCTCGCGGCCGGCCAGCAGCTCCAGGACCGCCACCTCCCCGGCGAGACGGGAGTTGGGGATGCCGGAGACCGCCAGGGCCGCGGGCCGCTCCTCCAGGAGCCGTTCCAGGCCGCTCAACGACTGCCAGGCACGGGAACCGGGCTCGCCCCCCCCCGCCTCCGTGTCTTCACCGCCGACGTGGAGGATCACGTCGTAGCGGAAACGGGTCAGCTCGTTGGCGTGGCGGCCGCGCTTGAGCAGCACCTGGACCCGGCGGACCGCCGGCAGCCGGCGCGCCAGGGCCAGGAAGAGCTCGGGATCGACGACCAGCTCCTCCTCGTCCGCGACTCCGTGTCCCACCCGCCGCGCCAGCTCGGCCGCCGGCAGCGAGCCCGCGGCGCGGTGCAGCTGCACCGAGGCGTGGAAAGCCTCGAGTAGCGGCAGGCTGCGCACATCCCCGACGAAAACCGCGCCGCCGGGAGCCACCGCCGCGACCGCGCCCGCGAGCACTTTCACCAGGTAGTCCACCGTGGGGAAGTACTGGACGACCGAGTTGAGGACCACGAGCTCGAACTCACCCTGTCGCACGCCGGTCCAGTCGTCGGCGAGCCCCTGGGCCAGCTCGACCCGCGGCAGGCCGCGCCGGACAAGCTCGGCGTGGACCTGCGCCAGCGCCACGTCCGAGAAGTCGGTGCCGCGATAGCGCTCCGCCTCGGGGGCGACGCGGAACAGGAGGAGGCCCGTGCCGCAGCCCACCTCCAGCACCCGGCGGTGCGGCAGCGCGAGCAGGCGCCCGACGGTGCCGTCCAGCCACTCGCGCATCTCTCCGGCGGAGATCGGCTCGCCGGTGTAGCTGCTGTTCCAGCCCTGGAGGTTGAAGGCGGCGTCCCCTTCTGGCGGTACTCCCTTGGCGTAGGTCTGCTCGTACAGCTCGCGCCAATGCTCTACATGCTGGTGCCCTTCGCCGCCCCCGACGTTCGCCGCCGTGGCCGGCCGCGGCACCACATAGGCGATCAGGCGGCGGCCGAGCGGCCCGCCGTCGCGCGCCACCACCGCCGCCTCGCGCACCGCCGGGTGCCGGGCGAGCGCGCTCTCGATCTCCCCCAGCTCGATGCGGAAGCCGCGCAGCTTGACTTGGCTGTCGCGCCGGCCGAGGAATTCGATCCGGCCGCCGGGCTGGAAGCGGGCGACGTCGCCGGTCCGGTAGAGCCGCCCCCCCGGCTCCGCCGCGAACGGGTCCGGAACGAAGCGCTCGGCGGTGAGGTCCGGATTCCCGAGATAGCCGCGGGAGAGCCCCTCGCCACCGGCGCAGAGCTCCCCCCAGACGCCGGTGGGGACCGGCCGCAGGTCCGGGCCGAGGACGTAGACCCGCGTGTTGCCGATCGGCCGGCCGATCGGCACGGGCTCCACCCCCTGTTCCGGGGCGGTGATCGGGAAACAGCAGGTGAAGGTCGTCCCCTCGGTCGGTCCGTAACCGTTGATCAGGGTGAGGCCCGGAAGACCTTCGAGCGCCCGGCGCACGTGAGGGGGCGAGAGCACGTCGCCGCCGGCCAGCAACTGCCGCAGCGGCCGCAGGGCCTCCAGGCGGTCGTCGACCATCTGATGGAAGAGGCCCGCGGTGAGCCAGAGGGAGGTGACGCCGAAGCGCGCGATCGTCTCGCCCAGCTCCTCCAGGGAAGGCCGGCGCGGCGGGAAGACGGCGATCCGCCCGCCGTTGAGCAGCGGCGCCCAGATCTCCAGGGTCGAGGCGTCGAAGGAGATCGGCGCGAGCTGAAGGAAGACCTGGTCCGCGCCGAGATCGGCGAAGCCGCTCTCCCGCACCAGCCGCACGATGTTGCGATGGGTGACGCCCACCCCCTTGGGGCGGCCGGTCGAGCCCGAGGTGTACATCATGTAGGCGAGCCCGCCCGGGAGCGGGCCGAGCGGCTCCGGCCCCTCGAAAGCATCGGGATCGGCAGTCAGCGGCATGACCGTCGTCCCGACCGCCTCCTCCGGCAGCTCGGCGAGCAGTTCCGGCTGGCCGAGCAGGACGTTCGACTGGGAGTCCACAAGCATCCAGGCGAGCCGGTCGGCGGGGTACGACGGATCCAGCGGGACGTAGGCCCCGCCCGCCTTGAGGATGCCCAGGAGGCCGACGATCATCGCCGGCGAGCGCTGCGCCAGCAGGGCGACGCGAACCTCCGGGCCGACCCCGGCCGCGGCGAGCCGGCGCGCCAGCCGCGCGGACCGGCGGTCAAGCTCGGCGTAGGTGAGATCCCCGGCGTCGGAGGCGACGGCCACGGCATCCGGCCGGAGCCGCGCCTGTGCCGCGAAGAGGGCTGCCAGGTCCTCGCCTGGGATCGCCGCCGCGGTGTCGTTCCAGCCGAGCAGGAGCTGATGGCGCTCAGGCGCCGTCAGCAGCGGGAGCTCCGACAGCCGCCGCGAGGGGCCGGCGAGCGCCGCCGCCAGCAGGGTGTCGAGATGGCTCTCCAGGCGCGCGATGGTGGTGGCGTCGAACAGGTCGGTGGCATAGGTGAGCTGAACCGCGAGCCCTCCCTCCGACTCGGTGAAGAAGACCTCAAGGTCGAAGCGGGTAGCCGGGAAGGCGAACTCGACCGGCGAGAACGTGAGGCCGGGCAGCTCGATTGAGCGCAGGGGCGTGTTCTGGAGCGCGAACATCACCTGGAAGATCGGGTTGTGCGACAGCCGCCGCTCGGGGCGCAGCTCCTCGACCAGCCGCTCGAAGGGGAGATCCTGGTGCGCGTAGGCCTCCAGGGCCGCGCGCCGCGCCCGCGCCACCAGCTCGCCGAACGGCGGATCGCCCGCCAGGTCCCCGCGCAGAGCCAGGGTATTGACGAAGAAGCCGATCAGCGGCTCGATCTCGGCGCGGGTGCGGTTGGCGATCGGCGAGCCGAGGACCACGTCGTCCTGGCCGGCGTAGCGGCCGAGCAGGGTCTGCATCGCGGCGAGCAGGAGCATGAACAGGGTGGCGTCGTGGCGCCGCGCCAGGGCCGCCAGGGCCTGGGTGGCCGGGGCGCCGATCGCGTGCATCCGGGTGGCGCCGCGGAAGCTCTGCGCCGGTGGCCGCGGCCGGTCGGTCGGCAGGTCGAGCGCCGGCGCGCCGGCGAGCCGCTCGCGCCAATAGGCGAGCTGCCGTTCCAGCGTCTCGCCCTGCAGCCACTCGCGCTGCCAGACGGCGAAGTCGGCGTACTGGACGGCGAGCGTGGGGAGCCCCGGCGTCCGCGGATCATAGAGAGAGACGATCTCTTCCACCATCACGCCGAGCGACCAGCCGTCGGCCGCGATGTGGTGGACGACCATTAGCAGCTCGTGCTCGCCGGGAGCGAGGCGGAGGGCGCTGGCGCGCAGCACGGGGTCGCGCTCGAGGTCGAACGGCCGCGCCACCTCCTGGTCGGCCAAGCGCCGCGCCTCCACGCGCCGGGCCGCCTCCGGCAGCGCCGCGAGATCCACCAGCGGCAGCGTCCAGGAGGCGGGCGGAGCGATCCGCTGGAACGGCCGGTCGCCGCGCGCGACGTAGGTGGTGCGCAGCGCCTCGTGACGCCGCACCATGGCGCCGAGCGCCGCCTCCAGCGCCGGCAGGGAAAGGTCGCCGTGGGCGGCGAGGGCGAGCGGGATGTGGTAGCCGGCGTTGCCCGGCGCCAAGCGGTCCAGGAACCAGAGGCGCTCCTGGGCGAAGGAGAGCGGCAGGTCGGCGTCGCGGGGCACGGGCCGGATCGGCGGCGCGGCGACCCCGCCTCCCGCCAGGAGCGACGCCGCGACGGCCGCCGCGAGCGCCGCCACCGTCGGCGCCTGGAACATCTCGCGCAACGCCAGCTCGGCGCCGGTCGCGGCGCGCAGGCGGCTCACCACCTGGGTAGCGAGCAGGGAGTGGCCGCCCAGCTCGAAGAAGTTGGCGGACCGGGAGACCCGGGGAACTCCCAGGACCTCGCACCAGATCCCCGCCACGATCTCCTCGGCCGCCGTGCGCGGCGCCTCCCCCGCCTCCCCCGCGGAGCGCTCGGGCGCGGGGAGGCGCGAGCGGTCCACCTTGCCCGTGCTGCCGAGCGGCAGCTCGGGCAGGATCACGAAGGCGGCGGGAACCATGTAGGCCGGCAGCCGCGCCGCCAGGTGCTCGCGCAGGCTGGACGCCGCGCAGGCCGCGGCATCTCCGGCCGGCACGCAGTAAGCGACTAGATGCTTCTCGCCGCTCGCCTCGGCCCGCGCGACGACCACCGCCGCCGCGACTTCCGGGTGCGCCCGCAACGCCGCCTCGATCTCCCCCGGCTCGACGCGGAAGCCGCGGACCTTGACCTGGTCGTCGACGCGGCCGAGGAACTCGAGCTCGCCATCCGGCCGGCGGCGCACCAGGTCGCCGGTGCGGTAGAGGCGCGCCCCGGACCCGGCGAACGGATCGGGGACGAAGCGCTCGGCGGTGAGCTCGGGCCGGCCGAGATAGCCGCGGGCGAGCGGCCCGCTCAAGGCGAGCTCGCCGGGCACGCCTATCGGCTGGCGGCTCCCCCGCCGGCCGAGCACCCGGGCGACGCGGCCGGGCAGCGGCCGGCCGATCGGCACCCCTCCGGTCTCATCGGACCCCACCTCGTGCAGGGTGGCGGAGATCACTGCCTCGGTCGGCCCGTAGGCGTTGAGCAGCAGCACGCCGGCGAGCGGCGAGTGACGCCACTGGCGCGCGTTCCCGCCGCGCATCTCCTCACCGCCGGCGATCACGCGGCGAAGCCGAGGCGGCGCCCCGGCCCGGTGTTCAGCGGCTGCCCAGCGAGCCCAGTAGGCGGTGGGCAGGTCGACGACCGCCAGTTCCAGGTCGGCAATGCGCGCGGTCAGCTCCTCCGGTTCCCAGAGCTCGGGCCCGCGGACGACCAGGGTGGCGCCGGCGACCAGGGCCGAGCAGGTCTGCTCGACCGCGGGATCAAAGCTGGCGGAGTTGAACTGAAGCACCCGGTCTCCCGGCTCGATCCCATGGACCCGCGCGCAGACAAGGGCATGCCCGGCCATGGCGGCGTGGGTCACGGCCACGCCCTTGGGTCTGCCCGTCGAGCCGGAGGTGTAGATCACGTAGGCCAGGTTGTCCGGCAGGGGGGCACGGCCGGGCAGCGCGGGCACGTCCAGGTCGTCCAGATCCTCCAGCAGGACGCGGGGGATGTCCGATCCCGCCGGCAGGCTGGCGCCGAGCGCCGCCTGCGTCACCAGCGCCGCCGCGCCGGAATCGGCGAGGACGAAGCCCAGCCGCGCCGTCGAATCCTCCGGCTCGAGCGGCACGTAGACGCCGCCGGCCTTGAGGATGCCGAGCATGCCGACCACCAGCCCGGCCGAGCGCTCGACGCAGAGCGCGACCGGCACCTCGGGGCCGACGCTCGAGGCCCGCAGGCGGCGCGCCAGCGCTTCGGCGCGCCGGTCGAGCTCGCGGTAGCTCAGCCGCTCCTCACCGCAGACCACCGCGACGGCTTCGGGGGCGAGGCGCGCCCGCTCGGCGATCAGGTCGTGGACGCACAGCCCCGCGGCCGGTCCGAAGTCGAAGGCGGGGGCGTGCTCGTCGCGCTGGAGCTGGTCGCGCTCCGCCGCGGACAGCAGCGGCAGGGCGGCGAGCCGTAGGCCGGGATCGGCCACCGCCGCCGCCATCAGAGCCCGCAGGCGGGCGAACAGACGCTCGATCGTGGCGCCCTCGAACAGGTCGGCGTCGTATTCGAGCGAGCCGGCCATGCCCTCGGGGTAGTCGAACAGCGTCAGCATCAGGTCGTACCGGGCGTTGCCGTCGTAGGAGTCGACCGCCTCGAGGGTGATGCCGGCGAGCCTCGCCTCGGAGATCTGGCCGTCGAGCACCTGGACCAGCGCCTGGACCAGCGGCTGGCGGCTGGTGTCGCGCTCCGGCTGCACCGCCTCGACCAGCTTGCCGAACGGCAGGTCCTGGTGAGCGTAGGCGCCGAGCGCCGACTGGCGGACCCGCGCCAGCAGCTCGCGGAAGCTCGGATCTCCCGTCAGGTCGATCGGGAACGGCACCTGGGTGAGGAAGCAGCCGAGCGCGGCGGCGATCTCGGGCCGGTTGCGGTTGGCGTTGTTGGCGCCCAGGATCATCCGCTCCTGGCCGGAGTCGCGGCAGAGCAGCGCGGCGGTGGCCGCGAGCACGGTCATGAAGAGCGTCGCCCCCTCCTCGCGGGCCAGGGCGCGCAGCCCCTCGGCCAGCTCGCGGGGGACGCCGACGCGCCGCTGCTCGCCACGCATCCGCGCCACCACCGGACGCGGCCGGTCGGTCGGCAGCTCCAGCGCCAGCGGGAAGCCGTCCAGCCGCTCGCGCCACCAGGAGACTAGATCTTCCAGCACCTCCCCCCGCAGCCATTCGCGCTGCCAGACCGCGAAGTCCGGGTACTGGACCGGCGGCTCCGGAAGCACGGCCGGGCGGCCGGCCGACAGCGCTTCGTAGAGCACGGCCAGCTCCCCCCAGGCGATCTGGAAGGAGATGAAGTCGGTCACCAGGTGGTGGATGGTGAACAGGCAGACGTGCTCTTCCGCGCCCAGGCGAAGCAGGCTTGAGCGGACGAGCGGACCGCGCTCGAGATCGAAGGGGGCGGCCGCGTCCACCGCCACCAGGAGAGCCACCTCGGCCTCGCACCGCGCCGCCGGCAGGGCTGTCAGATCGATCAGGGCGAGCCGTGGCCCGCCGCCGGCTGCCACCCGCTGCACGGGGGTGCCGCCGACGGCCGGGAAGGTGGTGCGCCAGGCGGCATGGCGGCGGGCGATCTCCGCCAGCCCGGCGGCCATCAATGGGATGGAGAGCCGGCCGCGCATGCGGGTGGCAGCGACGATGCTGAGCCCCGCCCGTCCGGGGTAGAGCTGCTCCACGAACCAGAAGCGCTCCTGGTCGAGCGACAGCGGCCAGTCCCCCTCGCCGGTGGGGCCGCTCACCTGCCCGATCGGCGGCGGCTGCAGCGGCTGAACGCGCGCGGCCCGGCGCTGCTTCTCCCGCAGGGCCTCGAACAGGGCCCGCTGTTCCGGGGTGAGGGCGGAGATGCGATCGGTGAGACTCATACCACTCCATCCGTCCCATCGGCGGGCGGCTCTCCGGCGAGCAGAGCCCGCAGGTCTTCCAGGGAGAGATCGCCCACCTCGGCCAGCACCTGGACGACCAAGCGGTTCGCCAGCTCCAGCAGATCCGGGACTTCGAACACCATCTGCAAGGGCACTTCGAGGCCATAGCGGTCGCGCAGCCGGGAGGTGAGCTGCACGGCGAGCAGCGAGTGCCCCCCCAGCTCGAAGAAGTTATCGCGCATCCCCACCCGTTCGAGGCCCAGCACCTCGGCGCACGCCGCCGCCAGGCTCTCCTCGATGGCGGTCGCGGGGGCCAGATACTCCTTCGTCCGGGCTGCGGCGGGATCCGGATCGGGCAGCGCCCGGCGGTCCACCTTGCCGTTGGCGGTCAGCGGCAGCCGCTCGAGGAGCACAAACGCGGCCGGGATCATCGCCTCCGGCAGCGACGCCGCGAGATGCCGCCGCAGCCCGGCCACGTCCGTGACGATGTCCGTGCCGGCATCCGTGACCACATAGGCGGCCAGCCGCCGGTCCCCCGAGGAGGATTCCCACGGCAGCACCACCGCCTCGCGCACCTGGGAGTGGCGGGCCAGAGCCGCCTCGATCTCCCCCAGCTCGACCCGAAAGCCGCGGATCTTCACCTGGCCGTCGCGCCGCCCCTGGAACTCCAGCACGCCGCCGGGCCGCCAGCGGACGAGGTCGCCGGTCCGGTAGAGCCGCCCCCCCGGCTCGGAGGCGAACGGATCGGGGACGAAACTCTCGGCGGTCAGCTCCGGCGCTCCGAGATAGCCGCGCGCCACGCCGTAGCCGCCCGCGAACAGCTCCCCCCAGACCCCCACCGGCACCGGTTGCAGAGCGGCGTCGAGCACATGCACCCGCGTCCCGCGGACCGGACGGCCGATCGGGACCGTGGCGTCCAGACCGGCAGGGCTCGTCATCGGATGACAAGTCGTGAAGGTGGTGTTCTCGGTCGGGCCGTAGCCATTGATCACCGTGCAGCCGGGCAGGGCCGCCAGGACGCGCCGCACGTGCGCCGGCGACAGCACGTCGCCGCCGGCCAGCAACTGGCGCAGCGGGCGCAGCGCCTCCAGCCGGTCGGCAACCATCTGGTGGAACAATCCGGCGGTCAGCCAGAGCGTCGTCACGCCGTGGTGGGCGATCGCCGCCGCCAGCTCGTCGAGCGCGGCGCGGCGGCCTGGGTACAGCGCCAGGCGGCCGCCGTTGAGCAGCGGTGCCCAGATCTCCAGCGTCGCGGCGTCGAAGGCCAGATTGCCGAACTGCAGGAAGGTCTCGCCCGGCCCGAGGTCGGCCCAGTCGGCCCCGCGCACCAGGCGCACGACGTTGCCGTGGGTCACCATCACCCCCTTGGGCCTACCGGTCGAGCCCGAGGTGTACATCACGTAGGCCAGTTGGTCGGCGGCGACCGCGGGCAGAGCCACGGCCCCGCCACCCTCCTCCTCGTCGAGGGTGACGATCCGGATACCGTCGAGGTGGAGACCGGCCGGCAGCTCGCCGAGGAGGATTCCGGCCCCGGCGCCGGCCAGCAGCAGCCTCAGCCGCTCCAGCGGCAGCTCCGAATCGAGCGGCAGATAGGCGCAGCCGGCCTGGAGGATGCCGAGCAGGCCGGCGATCAGGGCGGGCGAGCGCTCGGCCACCAGGGCGATCCGCGACTCCGGGGCCACTCCCAGGCGGAGCAGGCGGGAGGCCACGGCCAGGGCGCGAGCGGCAAGGGCGGCGTAGGTCAGCTCCGTGTCCCCGCAGACCACGGCCACGGCGTCCGGCGTGCGCGCCGCCTGCTCGGCGAAGAGGCCGGGGATCGTCGCCGCGCGGGGGTGGACCGGCGCGGCGCCGCTCCAGGCGAGGAGCTGGCTCCGCTCCTCCTCGCCGAGGAGGGGGAGGTCGGCGAGCGGCGCCGCCGGCAACGCCACGATGCCGGCCAGCAGGTTGCGCAGGTGCCCCGCCAGGCGCTCGATGGTGGCGGCGTCGAACAGGTCCGAGGCGTACTCGACGCGGCCGGCCAGGCCCTCTTCCCCCTCCGCCAGGGTGAAGGTGAGGTCGAACTTGGTGGTGGCGCTCGCCAGCTCGAGCGGCTCCAGGGCCAGCCCCGGCACCTCCACGGCGCCGAGCCGCACGTTCTGGAAGGCGAGGACCGCCTGGAACAGCGGATGGCGGGAGAGGTCGCGCCGCGTCTGAATCTCCTCGACCAGCCTTTCGAACGGCAGATCCTGGTGCTCGAAGGCGTCGAGGGCCGCGCGCCGCACCCCGGCGAGAAGATCCGTGAAGCCGCCGGCTCCGGCGAGGCGGACCCGCAGCGCCAGGGTGTTGACGAACATGCCGATCAGCCCTTCCAGCTCCGGCCGCTGGCGGTTGGCGATCGGCGCGCCGAGCACGACGTCGTCCTGCCCCGCCCAGCGGGAGAGGAGAAGGGCGAGGGCCGCGGTCAGGGTCATGAACGGGGTCGCCCCCCGCAGGCGGCCGAGAGCGGCGAGACCGGCGGTCAGCTCACCGCCGAGGGCGACCGGCAGGCTGGCGCCGCGGAAGCTCTCGATGGACGGCCGCGGCCGGTCGGCCGGCAGCTCGAGAACGGGCGGCGCCCCCTCCAGCTCGCGGCGCCAGAAGGCGAGCTGGCGCTCCAGCTCCGCGCCGTCGAGCCACTCGCGCTGCCAGACGGCGAAGTCGGCGTACTGAACGGGGGGCGCGGGGAGATCGCCGCCGGCGTAGATCGCCGCCACCTCGCGGATCAGCACCCCGGCCGCCCAGAGGTCGGCCACGACGTGATGCAGGGTGAGGATCAGCACGTGCTCCCCGGGACCCAGCCGCAGCAGCAGGGTGCGCAGCAGCGGCCCCCGAGCGAGGTCGAACGGCCGCACGATCTCCTCCTCCGTCCGCCGCGCCGCCTCCCGCTCTGCCGGCGGCAGGGCGGAGAGATCGATCACCGGCAGCTTCCAGCCGGCGGGCGGCGCGATCACCTGCACCGGCCGGCCGCCGCGCGAGGCGAAGGTGGTGCGCAGCGTCTCGTGGCGGCGCGCCACCTCGGCGAAGGCGCGCTCCAGGGCGGCGGCGTCCAGCCGGCCGTGGATCTCGAGGGCGGCCGGGATGTTGTAGGCGGCGCTGCCCGGGGTGAGCTGAGCGAGGAACCAGAGCCGCTCCTGGGCAAACGAGAGCGGCAGGTCGCCATCGCGGGGGGCGGGGCGGATCGGCCGCGCCCCCGGCGGCGATGCCTCGCCGCTCCGGGCCCTGCCGATCAGCTCGGCCTGCGCGGCCAGGGTGGGGACCTGGAAGACCGCCCGCAGGGGGATCTCGACGCCGAAGGCGTCGCGCACCCGCAGCACGAGCTGGGTGGCGAGCAGCGAGTGCCCCCCCAGCGCGAAGAAATCGTCGTGGACGCCGACCGCCGGCACCTCCAGGACTTGCGACCAGATCCCGGCCAGCAGCTCTTCCACCGGCGTGCGCGGCGGCACCCGCGGGCCGCCGGCGGCGCCCGCGCCCGCGGGACGGATCACCGCCAGGGCCTTGCGGTCCACCTTGCCGTTGGCGTTGCGCGGCAGCGCGGTCAGCGGCACGAAGGCGGCCGGGATCATGTAATCCGGCAGCCGCTCGGCGAGTGAGCGCCGCAGCTCGGTCACCGCCGCCGGCTCGGCGCCGGGAGCGAGGGCGAGATACGCGGTGAGGCGCGGGTCCCCCGCGCGGTCCTCGTGCAGCAGCACCACCGCCTCGCCGACCGCCGGGTGGCGACGCAGGGCGTCCTCGATCTCCCCCAGCTCGATGCGGAAGCCGCGCAACTTGACCTGGTGGTCGATCCGGCCCAAGGCGTCGAGCAGGCCGTCGGCCCGCAGCCGCGCCAGATCCCCGGTGCGGTAGAGGCGCTCCCCGGGAGAGCCGGCGAAGGGGTCGGGGACGAACCGCTCCGCCGTCAACCTGGGCCGGCGGAGATAGCCGCGGGCCACCCCGAGGCCGCCGATGCACAGCTCGCCGGCGGCGCCCAGAGGGACGGGAGCCAGCCGGCGGTCCAGCAGGTAGACGCGCGTCTCGGCGATCGGCCGGCCGATCGCGATCGGCCGGTCCGGCTCCACCCGCCAGGCGGTGGACCAGACCGTGGTCTCGGTGGGGCCGTAGAAGTTCCACAGCCCTTGGCCGAGCGGCAGCAGGCGGCCGGCGAGGTCGCGGCTCATCGCCTCGGCGCCGCAGAGCATCAGCAGCCCGGGGTCTCCGGCCCAGCCGGATTCGAGGAGCATGCGGTAGGTGGCCGGCGTCGCCTGCAGGACGCTGGCCCGGGTGCCGGCCAGTGCGCGGGCGAGCAGCACGCCGTCGCCAGCGGTCTCCCGCGAGAGCAGCGGCGTCATCCCGCCGCCCAGCATGGGCAGGTAGAGCTCCGGGACCGAGAGGTCGAAAGCGGCGGTGGTGATCGCCGGCATGGCGTCGCCCGGGTCCACCCGGTAGAGCCGCCGCATGGCGCGGACGAAGTTGCCGAGGGCCCGGTGGGGGATCTCGACCCCCTTGGGGCGGCCGGTGGAGCCGGAGGTGTAGATCACATAGGCCAGATCGTCCGGACCGGCGATGGGGGGCAGAGGCGAAGCCGCTTCCCGCGCGATCTCCGGCCGGTCCGCGTCGAGGCTCTCCCGGGTGAGCACCGTCGCCGCCCGCGAATCCTCCAGCATGAAGGCGCGCCGCTCCTCCGGATGGGCGAGGTCGAGCGGCAGGTAGGCGGCGCCGGCCTTGAGCACCCCGAGGAGGGCCACCGGGAGCTCGGCCGTGCGCTCGAGGCAGAGGCCGACCCGGTCGCCGGGGCCGATCCCGCGCCGCCGGAGGTGGCGGGCCAGCCGGTTCGAGCGCGCGTCGAGATCGGTGTAGGAGAGGCTCCACCCTTCGCCGGCCCAGGCCGTCGCCTCCGGGGCGCGGGCCACCTGTGCCGCGAAAAGGTCCAGCACCAGCGCGGGGTGCTCGGGGCACGCCGTGTCGTTCCACTCCACCAGCACCTGGTGCCGCGCCGCCGCGCTGAACGCCGGCAGCTCCGACAGCCGCAGCTCGGGATCGGCGGTCGCGGCGGCCAGCATGGCGGCGAGCACCTCGCCCATGCGGACCGCGGTGGCGCGGTCGAACAGGTCGGCGTTGTACTCCAGCGGACCGGCGATCGAGCCCTCCTGCTCGAAGAGGACGAGCATCAGGTCGTAACGCGCGTTGCCGTCGTAGATGTCGAGCCCCTCGACCTGCTCGGCCGCCGGCCCCTGGCCGCCCCCCGGCAGGGTGAGGAGCTGCACCAGGGTCTGCACCAGCGGCATCCGGCTGGTATCCCGCTCGGGCTGCAGGGCCTCCACCAGCTTGCCGAACGGCAGGTGCTGATGGGCGAAGGCGGCGACCGCCGCTTCACGCACGCGGGCCAGCAGCTCGTGGCAGGTCGGATCCCCCGACAGGTCGACGGGCAGGGGGAGCTGAGTGAGGAAGAAGCCGATCAGGGGCTCCACCTCGGGCCGGCCGCGGTTGGCGTTGAGGGTGCCGGTGATCAGCCGGTCCTGCCCGGAGAGGCGGTGGAAGAGGGCCGCGCTGAGGGCGGCGACGGCCATGAAGGGGGTCACCCCCTCGCGCCGTGAGAGGGCGCGCAGCGCCGCCGCGTCGAGGGCAACCTGGCAGCGCCCGCCGCGCGCCGTCTGCTCCGCCGGCCGCGGACGGTCGGTGGGGAGCTCGAGGACCTGGGGAAAACCGTCGAGGCGCCCCCGCCACCAGTCGAGTTCGCGGGCCAGCACCTCGCCGTCCATCCAACGCCGCTGCCAGACCGCGAAGTCCGCGAACTGCACGGGGAGGGCCGGCAGCGGCGCCAGACGTCCGGCATGGATCGCGGCATGGGCGGCGAGCTCCTGCCAGAAGATCTGGAAGCTCACCATGTCGCTGACGATGTGATGGGCGGTCAGGAAGCAGAGGTGCTCGCGCTCTCCCGTGCGAGCCAGCAGGACCCGCGCCAGCGGGCCGTGCTCGAGGCAGAACGGCCGGCGGACCTCCGCGGCCGCGAAAGCCAGGGCCGTGCCCTCGCGGACCGCCGCCGGGAGCGCGGAGAGATCGACCACCGGGATCCGCGCCCGCGGCTCCGCCGCCACCCGCTGCACGGGGCGCCCCTCCACCACCGGGAAGGTGGTGCGCCAGGAGCCGTGACGGCGGATCACCCCCTGGACCGCCGCCATCAGCACCCCGACCTCCAGCTCCCCCTTGAGCCGCGCCGCCGTGATCAGGTTGGAGGCGGTGCTCTCCGGGGCGAGCTGGTGCAGGAACCAGAGCCGCTCCTGGTCGAAGGTCAGCGGCCAGTCCCCCACTCCCAGCGGGCCGCTCACCCGCTCGACCGGCGGCGGCGTCAGCGGCGCGGCGGCTTGGCGCTGCTTCTGGCGCAGCGCCTCGAACAGCGCCCGCTGCTCGGGCGTCAGGGCGGCGAGGCGGTCGGCGACGCTCACGCGGTCTCCGCGAGGGACGGCAGCGACGACAGCCGCGCGTCGGGGTCGGCCACCACCCGGTCGAGGATGCGGCGGAACAGGCCGAGCCAGCGCTCGACGGTCGAGTTGTCGAGGATGTCGGCGTTGAACTCCACCGGCCCGGAGAACCCCAGGTCGTCGTAGTCGTAGAGGCCGAACATCAGGTCCCAGCGCGAGTTGCCGTCGAACAGCGGCACCGCCTCGGAGTCGACGCTCTCGCCGCCGCCGTGGCTCTGCCCGGCGAGGACGAGGAGCAGCACCTGCACCACCGGATTGCGGCTCGGATCGGGCTCCGGCCGCAGGATCTCCACCAGCTTGTCGAACGGCAGGTTCTGATGCGTGTAGGCGGCGAGGGAGGACTTCCTGACCCGCGCGAGCAGCTCGCGGAAGGTCGGATCGCCGGCGAGGTCGACGGCGAACGGCACCTGGGTCAGAAACAGGCCTACGACCGGCTCCAGCTCCGGCCGCGGCCGGTTGGCGCTGTTGGAGCCGACCACCAGCTTCTCCCGGCCGGTGAGGCGGAAGAGCAGGGCGTCGACGACGGCGAGCAGGGCCATGAAGGTCGTCACCCCCTCGCGGCGGGCGAGGGCGCGCAGCCGCTGGGCCGGCTCGGGACCGGAGGTGAACGGGATCATGCCGCCGCGCTGGCTCTGCACCGGCGGGCGGGGGCGGTCGCCGGGGAGGTCGAACGCGAGCGGGAAGCCGGCGAGCTCGGCACCCCAGAACTCGGCGTACTCCCGCAACGTCTCGCCGCTCCACCGCTCGCGCTCCCAGACGGCGTAGTCCGGGAACTGCAGCGCGGGCTCCGGCAGCGGGCTCGGCGCCCCGGCGCGGGCGGCGTCGTAAAGCGCCATCAGCTCCTGGAAAGCGATCTGGAAGGTGATCCAGTCGGTCGCGATGTGGTGCACGGTGAGCAGGCAGAAGTGCTCCCCCGCCGCCGTCCGCACCAGGGCGGCGCGCACCAGCGGCCCGCGCTCGAGGTCGAAGACCGCCCGCGTGCGGTCGAACAGGGCGCGGCGCCCCGCGGCCTCGCGGCGCTCGGCCGGCAGGGCCGAGACGTTGATCAGCGCGAAGTCCAGCTCGGCCGACTCCACGATCCGCTGCACCGGCCGGCCGTCGACCACCGGGAAGGTGGCGCGCCAGGCGGCGTGGCGGCGGATCAGCTCGCGCAGGGCCGCCGCCAGCGCCGGCACCGCGATCTCCCCGCGCATGCGGCTGGCGGCGTCGACGTTCCAGGAGACCAGGGCGGGGTTCTCCCGGTGCATGCGCCAGAGCCGCTCCTGGTCGATCGACAGCGGCCAGTCGCCGGCCGCGGTGGGGCCGGTGACCCGGCGCACCGGCGGCGGCAGGAGGGGCTTGGCAGCCTGGCTCTCCTGCTGCCTGCGGCGCATCGCCTCGAACAGGGCGCGCTGCTCCGGGGTGAGCGCCGAGAGGCGCTCGGCGACGCTCACAGCGCGGCCCCCATCGCCGCCAGCTTCTCGGCCGCCTCGTCGGGCGAGAGCCCCTCGATCAGGGCCAGCAGGGCCTCGATGTCCTCGGCGCTCTCCTCCCCCTTGGCCCGCCCGATCAGCTTCGCCAGCTCGACGATGGTGGGGGCCTCGAACAGCGCCGTCACCGGCAGGTCGGCCTCGAACAGGGCGCGGATCTGGGTCACCATCTGGATCGCCAGCAGGGAGTGGCCGCCGAGCTCGAGGAAGCTGTCCTCGATGCCGATCGGCGCGATCCCGAACAGCTCCTCCCAGAGGGCGGCGAGCTGCCGCTCGCGCTCGTCGCGCGGCTCGGCATAGGCGGTGGCGAGCCCCGGGCGTTGCGCCTTCTCGCCGCGGTGCATCGGCGCCATCTGGGCAAACAGGGTGTCGGCGGTGATCGCGTCCGCCTCCGCGATCATCGCCGGCAGGTCGCGCGAGGCCACGATCACCTGCGGCAGGGTGGAGGCGAGCAGCCGGCGCATCGCCTCGCCGCTGCGCCCGGCGGCGATGCTCCAGGCCTCCAGGTTCTTCTGGATCTCCGCCGGCTGCAACCCGGCGCCGCCGGCCGCGGCGGCGATCAGCCAGCCGTCCCACTGGTAGGGATCCCAGTGTGCCGCGACAATGAACGGGCTGAACGGGCCGAACGGGCCATCCCCGGCGGCATGGCGCCGGGCCAGGGCGTCCAGGAAGGCGCCGGCGGCGGCGATGTCGAGCTGCCCGAGCCCGCCGGTGAACGCCAGGGTCGAGGACATCAGCAGGACGAAGGCCGGCGGCTCCGGCTCGGCCACGAGGGCCGCCAGCCAGGCTTCGGCCCCCAGCGCCGCGGGATCGACGGCGGCGCGCAGGGCCTCGGCGGTCTTGAGCTGGATCAGCCCGCCGGTGAAGGCGCCGGCGGTGTGGAACACCCCCTGGAGCGGGCCGAGGGCGGCGCGGGCCTCTGCCAGCGCCGTGCGGACCGCGCCCGGCTCGGCGGACCCGGCGCGCACCAGCAGCAGGCGCTCCCGCTCCTCCGCCGCGAGGCCGGACAGCCGTTTCACCGCGGCGCCGAGGACGTCGGCCCCCGGCGGCACCGCCGGCAGCCCCTCCCACCCTTCCCAGCGCTCGGGCGGCGGGAACTGCGGCGGCACCACCAGCGCCACCCGCGCGCCGAGCGACCGCAGCAGCAGCTCGGCGAGGGCCGCGCCGCCGCCGTGGACGCCGTCGGTGACCAGGTAGGCGCCACCGGCGATCAAGCGCGAAGCGGCGTCGCCCCCGGGCAGCCCGACCGGCTCGAAGGAGCGCACCCAGCGCCGCCGGCCGCGGTAGGCGACCGCGCCGTCGAGCCGGCCGCCGGCCGCCAGCGACGCCTCGGCCAGGAGCTGATCGATCAGCCGCTCCTCCCCGGGAGAACCGGCGGGGGCTGGCACGACGTCGATGCAGGCGCAGGTCAGCCGCGTCGACTCCTGATGGATCACCTTGACGGCGCCGAGGACCGTCGCCTTGCCCGGATGGACCGGATCGCCGTCCGCTACGTCGTGCAGGCCGTCGGCCACCATGGCGAGGTGCACCGGCGAGCTCCCCCCTCCGGCGGCGGTCACCGCCTGTTCCAGGAAGACCAGGCTGAGCAGCCCTCGCGCCTGCGCCTCGTCGAAGCTGGGCTCGGCGCCGGTCACCCCCCAGAGATGGAGGACCCTGGCGGGAAGCTCCCGGCCTCCGGCCCGCAGATGCTGGACCAGGCTGTCGTAGTCCTGCCGCCGGGTCGGATCGATCGTGATCGCCTCACCGTCGGCCTGGAAGCCCACTCCGGCGGTGACGGTGGAGACGGTCCGCCCGTCGCGCCGCAGCCGCTCGGCCAGCCGGGCGCCCAGGCCGCTGCGATCGAGGAAGACCAGCCAGTCGCTGTCCCCCTCGGCGGCGGCGGGCGCCGCCAGCGGCGCCTGCTTCCAGACCGGCGCCCAGAACCAGTCCGCCGGATCGGGGCGGGTGCCGGCCGGCGCCGGCGCCGTCTCAGGGGTCACGGCGGATGTCGCGCCCCCCCGTGGTGGATCGATCCAATACCGCTGGCGCTCGAAGGGATAGGTCGGCAGTTGCACGCGATGCCGCCGCTCGCCGGCGAAGAGCCCCTCGGGGTCGAACGGCGCGCCCTCGACCCAGAGGCGGCCGAGAGCGTCGAGCAGCAGGGCGAGATCCGAGCCCTCCTCGCTGGCCCGCCGCATCGTCCCCACCGCGAGCCGGCCGGCGCCCCCCTCGGGGTGCTGGCGCACCAGCGCGGCGAGGGTTCCGCCCGGCCCGACCTCGACCATGACGCGGCCGGGCTCGCGCAGCAGCTCGGCCACCCCCTCGGCAAAGCGCACAGGCTGGACCATGTGGCGCGCCAAGTAGCCGGGGTCCTGGAGGTCGGCGGCGGTGATCCAGGTGCCGGTGACGTTCGACAGGTAGGGGATCTTCGGCGCCCCCATGCGCACCGTGCCGGCGAGCTGGGTGAGCGCCTCCACGGCCGGCCGCATCATCGGCGTGTGGAAGGCGTGGGTGGTGGTCAGCCGCATGCAGGTCACCCCGCGCGCGGCGAGCCGGGCCTCGAGCGCGGCGACCGCCTCCTCGGGGCCGCCGGCGACAGAGAAGTGCGGGCCGTTGGTGGCGGCGATGGCGAGGCGCTCGTCGAGCAGCGGCCGCACCTCGGTTTCGGCGAGCGGCACGGCGAGCATGGCGCCAGCGGGGAGCTCCTGGATCAGCTTCGCCCGCCGCGCCACCAGGGCCAGGGCGTCCTCCAGGGAGAGCACGCCCGCCAGGCAGGCGGCCACGTACTCGCCCAGGCTGTAGCCGATCATCGCCTGCGGCGTGATCCCCCAGGCCATCAGCAGCCGCGCCAGCGCGTACTCGACGGCGAACAGGATGGGCTGCGCGTGCTCGGTGCGGGAGAGCCGGCGGGAGGCCTCGTCCCCGGGCTCCCCGCCGCGGCGGAGCATCGCCCGCAGGTCGGCCTGGCGCTCGCCGGCATCTTTCGCGGCGCGCGGACCGGCCGAGAACAGGATCTCGCGGATGTCGGCGCCCAGATGCGGCCGCAGGATCTCCGCGCAGCGGTCCACCTCGGCGGCGAAGGCGGGCTCGGAGTCGTAGAGCTCGCGCCCCATGTCCACGTAGTGGTCGCCGAGGCCCGGGAAGAGGAAGACCACCGGCCGCTGCCCCCCCTCGAAGACGCCGGCGGCGCCGCGCCCCTCGCGCAGGGCGGCAACCGCCCCGGCGACGTCGCGGCAGACCACCGCCCGGCGGTGGGCGAAGGCGCGGCGGCCGGCCTGCAGGGTGAAGGCGACGTCCGCCAAATTGAGATCACCCTCCTCCAGCCGGTCCGCTAGGCGGGAGCCCTGGGGATCCAGCGCCGACGGCGTGCGCGCCGAGAGCGGCAGGAGCTGCCAGGGGCGCGACGGACCGGAGGGCTCGCGCTCGGGCGCCTCCTCCAGCACGGCATGGACATTGGTGCCGCCGAGGCCGAACGAGCTCACCCCGGCCCGGCGGGGGGAGTCCCCGCGCTCCCAGGGGAGGGCCGCCGTCGGCACCTGGAAGGGGCCGAAGTCGACCTGCGCGTTCGGTTTCTCGAAATGGACGCTGGGCGGGATCGTACGGTGGCGAAGCGCGAGCGCGGTCTTGATCAGCCCGGCGACGCCGGCCGCCGCGTTGAGATGGCCGATGTTGCTCTTCACCGATCCCAGGGCGCACGGGCCGCCGCCATGCCCGGCCTGCGCGAAGGCCTGCCGCAGGGCCGAGACCTCGATGGGGTCGCCCAGCGCGGTGGCGCTGCCGTGCCCCTCGACGTAGCCGATGGTATCCGGATCGACGCCGGACATCAGCAGGGCCTCCGCGATCGCCTCCGCCTGCCCCTCGATGCTGGGGGCGGTGAACCCCACCTTGGCCGAGCCGTCGTTGTTGGCCGCCGAGCCGAGGATGACGGCGTGGACGGTGTCCCCCGCCTCCAGGGCATCGGCCAGGCGCTTGAGCACCACGATGCCGGCGCCCGTCCCCGCCACCGAGCCGCCCGCCTGGGCGTCGTAGGAGCGGCAGAGGCCGTCCGGCGAGGAGATGCTCCCCTCCTGGTAGAGGTACCCCTCCTTGACCGGCGCGCCGATCGACACGCCGCCGGCGACCGCCAGGTCGGCCTCGCCGGCGAGCAGGCTCTGGCAGGCCACGTGGACGGCCATCAGCGCGGTCGAGCAGGCGGTCTGCACCAGGGCGCTGGGCCCCCGCAGGTTCAGCTTGTAGGAGAGCCGGGTGGCGGCGAAATCGCGGTCGTTGAGGATCAGCACCTGGAGCGTGCCGGCGCGGCGCAGCTCCTCGGCGTTCGGCAGCAGGTTCGACAGCAGGTACGAGCTGGTGCCGGTGCCGACGTAGACCGCCGCGCGCCCGGGGAAGCGGTCGGGATCGACGCCGGCGTCCTCCAGGGCTTCCCAGGCGCACTCGAGCAGCAGCCGGTGCTGCGGGTCCATCAGCTCGGCCTCGCGCGGGGTGAAGCCGAAGAAGGCGGGCTCGAACATCTCGACCCCCTCGACCACCCCCTTGGCCGCCACGTAGGCGGGATCGCGCACCAGGGCGGGATCGATCCCGGCCTCGATCAGCTCGCTCTCGGTGAAGCGGGTGATGGACTCGACGCCGTCGCGAAGATTGCGCCAGAACTGCTCGAGCGAGCCGGCGCCGGGAAACCGGCCGGACATGCCGACAATGGCGATCCCCTGGGCCGGGGAGGTATCGTTGGATTCACTCATCGGGAACTCTTCCTTTCACTCTCACTCTGTCTTCAGTCCGTCTTGCCGCGGCGGCCCGCGCGGGTCTCCCGGAGCTGCCGCAGCGAATCCTGACGGGAGCGCGCCCGCTCGCGCGTCTGCCCGGTCCTCGCCTCTTCCGCCGGCGCGGCGCCCGCCGGCGGCGGCGTCTCGGACAGCTTGCGAGCCAGGGCGTCGATGGTGCTGTGGCGGAACAGCTCCATGACCGGAATCTCCCGCCCGAGCGCCTCGTGGAGACGGCCGTGGAGCTTGACGATCAGCAGCGAGCTGCCGCCGGATTCGAAGAAGTTGTCGTGCACCCCCACGCGCTCCAGTTGCAGCACCTCGCGCCAGACCTCGGCGATCGCCCGCTCGAGCTCGCTGCGCGGCGCGACGTAGGCCTCCGTTTCCCCCTCCGCGGCCATGGCCGCGGCCTCCCGCGGCGAGGGCAGGGCGTGGCGGTCGAGCTTGCCGTTGGCGGTGACCGGCAGGCGGTCGAGGATCACGAACGACCAGGGGACCATGTACTCCGGCAGCACCCGCTGCAGGGATTCGCGCAGCTCGGCCGGCACCGGCGCCGGCCCCCCCGCGGGCACCACGTAGGCGACCAGCCGCTTCTCCCCCGCCACGTCCTCGCGCGCCAGCGCCACCGCCTCGCGCACCCGCGGGTGGCGCAGGAGCGCCGACTCGATCTCCCCGAGCTCGATGCGGTAGCCGCGCACCTTGACCTGGAAGTCGACCCGGCCCAGGAACTCCATCGTGCCGTCCGGCCCGAAGCGCGCGCGGTCGCCGGTGGCGTACATGCGGGCCCCCGGCAGCGGCGAGAAGGGGTCGGGGACGAACCGCTCGGCGGTGAGCGCCGGCTGGCCGGCGTAGCCGAGGGCCGGGCAGCCGCCGCCGATGTAGTTGTCGCCGGGCACGCCGGGCGGGCAGGGGGCGAGGCCGGCGTCGAGGATGTAGTACCGGGTGTTGGCGATCGGCCGGCCGTAGGGGATCCCCGCCCAGGCGGGGTCGACCTCGCCGATGGGATACCAGTTCGACCAGACGCTGGTCTCGGTGGCGCCGCCGAAGTTGGCGATCCGCGCGGCGGGGAAGGACTCGCGGATCTGGTCCGGCAGCGAGAGCGGGATCCAGTCGCCGGCGAGCAGCACGCGCCGCAGCTCCCTCCCCTCCCCCGCCGGCGGGAAGAAGGGGACGAGTTGCAGCAGCGCCGCGGGCGCCGAGTTCCAGGTGGTGATCCCCTCCTCCCGCAGCACCCGCGCCAGCCGCTCGGGGTCGCGCAGCTCCTCCTCGGTGGCCACCCGCACCGTGGCGCCGGCGCCGAGCATGCCCAGCAGGTCGTAAATCGAGAGGTCGAAGCAGATCGAGTTGACGAACAGGTGGCGGTCCCCCGGCCCGATCCCCAGCGTCTCGTTGTTCCAGCGCAGGGTGTTCGCCGCCGAGCGGTGGCGGACGACGATCCCCTTCGGCGCGCCGGTCGAGCCGGAAGTGTGGATCAGGTAGGCGGGGTCGTCCGCGCCGCCGGTGCCCCCGGCAGCCGCCGGCCGGGTCGCCGGGAAGGAGATCTCCGCCGGCTCGCCGGGGACGACGATGTGGGCGAGCGCGGGCAGGCGCTCCGACCCCTCGGGGACCGCCGGCAGAAGCGCCGGGCCGGCGACCAGCACGCGGGTGCCGGTGCCGGCGAGGATCGACTCCACCCGTTCGGCCGGCCAGGCGGCGTCGAGCGGCACGTAGAGCCCCCCGGCCTTCAGGATGCCGAGCACGGCGGCGAGCAGGTCGAGCGAGCGCTCCATCCAGAGCCCGACCGGCTCGCCGCGGCGCACCCCCAGGGCCCGCAGGCGGTGGGCCAGACGGTTCGCCCGCGCCTCCAGCTCGCCGTAGGTGACCGTCTCCCCCTGGCAGATCCCGGCCGGCGCCTCCGGCCGCAGGTCGGCCTGGCGCTCGAAGAGCTGGTGGAGGGCGGGGTCGTCCCCCCAGGCGCGGTCGGTGTCGTTCCACTCCTGGAGGACCTGATGGCGCTGGCCGGCGGCGAGCAGCGGCAGCGCCGCGAGCGTAGCGTCGGGGCGCTCGACGGCGGCGGCCAGCAGCTCGCGCCACTGCCCGGCGAAGCGGACGATCGTCGGCGGATCGAAGAGGTCGGTCGCGTACTCGATCGCCGCCGCCAGCCCGTCTCCCGCCTGGACGAGGGCGAAGGTGAGGTCGAATTTGGCGTTGCGGCTCGGCGGCTCCTCGGCGGCGAGGGCGAGGCCGGGCAGGTCGGCGGCCGGCAGCGGCGTGTTCTGGAGGGCGAACATGACCTGGAAGAACGGCGTCCGCGCCGGATCGCGCTCGGGCTGCAGCTCGTCGATCACCTTCTCGAACGGCAGGTCCTGGTGGGCGTAGGCGCCAAGGGTGGTCTCGCGTACCTGGCGCAGCAGGTCGAGGAAGCCGGGCGCCGCCGCGAGGTCCGCCCGCAACACCAGGGTGTTGACGAAGAAGCCGATCAGCCCCTCGGTCTCGGCGCGGTTGCGGTTGGCGATCGGCATGCCGATCGCCAGGTCGCGGCGGCCGCTCAGGCGGGAGAGCAGCGCCAGCATCGACGCCGCCAGCACCATGAACGGCGTCGTCCCCTCGCGCCGCGCGAGCGCCGCCAGCGCCGCCGCCGCCCGGCCGTCGAGCCCGAAGCGGTGCTCCGCCCCGCGGTGCGACGGCACGGCGGGGCGGGGACGGTCGGCGGGGAGCTCGATCTCCGCCGGCAGGCCGCGCAGCCGCTGCCGCCAGTAGTCGACGTGGCGGTCGAGCGCCTCGCCGGCGAGCCAGCGGCGCTGCCAGAGGGCGAAGTCGGCGTACTGGATCGGCAGCTCCGGCAGCGGCGACGGCCGCCCCTCCAGCGCGGCGGCGTAGAGGGCGCCGATCTCCCGCACCAGCACCCCCACCGACCAGCCGTCGGAGACGATGTGGTGGAGGTCGAGCAGCAGCCCGTGCTCGCGCCCCCCGAGCCGCAGCAGGGTGGTGCGCAGCAGCGGGCCCCGGGCGAGGTCGAACGGCCACGCCGCCTCACCGGCGAGCCGCGCCGCCTCGCGCTCCCGCGCCGCCGCCGGCAGCCCGGCGAGGTCGACCGCCGGCAGCGCCCAGGTCGTGGCCGGCCGCACCACCCGCACGGGCTCGCCGTCGCGTTCGACGAAGACAGTGCGCAGCACCTCGTGGCGGCGTACGATCTCGCCGCAGGCGGCGGCCAGGGCGGCGGCGTCCAGCTCGCCGCGCAGCCGCAGGACGAGCGGCAGGTTGTGGACCGTCTCCCCCGGCTGCAGGCGGTCGAGGAACCAGAGGCGCTCCTGGGCGAAAGAGAGTGGGAGGAAGCCGTCCCGCCCCGCCCTCGGGATCGGCCCGTCGGCGGCCGGAGCGCCGGCGGCGAGAGCGGCCTCGATGGCATGCGCCAGCTCGGCCACGCTCGGCCCCTCGAACAGGCGGCGCAGGGGGACCTCGACGTTGAACGCCTCCCGCACCCGCGACATCACCTGGGTGGCCAGCAGCGAATGCCCCCCGAGCTCGAAGAAGTCGTCGTGGATGCCCACCCGCCGGCTCCCCAGGACCTCGCTCCAGATCGCCGCCAGCAGCTCCTCGGCCGGATCGCGGGGCGCGCGGGAGAGGTCGTCCTCCCCCTCCACCTCGGGCGCCGGGAGCGACCGGCGGTCCACCTTGCCGCTGGGGGTCAGCGGCAGGGACTCCAGCCGCATCCAGGCCGACGGCACCATGGCGTCCGGCAGGCTGCTGGCCAGGAACGCCCTGAGGTCGGCGAACGCGGGGAGCTCGACGCCCTCCCGGAAGACCACGTAGCCGACCAGCCGGCGCGAGCCGGCGCCGCGCACCGCCACGGCGGCCTGGCTCAGCGCCGGATGGCGGGCGAGCGCGCTCTCCACCTCGGCCAGCTCGATGCGCTGGCCGCGGATCTCCACCTGGTGGTCGCCGCGGCCGATGTAGTCGATCTCGCCGTCGGGGCGCCAGCGGGCGAGGTCGCCCGTCCGGTAGAGCCGCGCCCCGGGCTCCCAGCCGTCCACGTCGTCGAACGGATCGGGCAGGAAGCGCTCCGCCGTCAGCTCCGGCTGGAAGAAGTACCCCCGCGCCAGGCCCGCGCCGCCCACGAACAGCTCCCCCGGAACGCCCACCGGCACCGGCCGCAGGTCGGCGTCGAGCAGGAAGACGCGGGCGTGGTCGAGGGGGCGGCCCACCGCCGGGCGCTCGGGCCACCCCGCGGGCGCCCCCGCCAGCGGCAGCCAGGTGGCGGCGTGGGTCTCCGACCGGCCGTAGTGGTTGTAGAGCGCCGCGCCGGGCAGCGCCGCGAACAGGGCGGCCACCTGCGGCGTGACGTAGAGCTGCTCGCCAGCGCTCATCACCTCGCGCAGATGGGCGGGGAACTCCCCCAGCCGCGCCGCCAGGGCGAGCTGCTGGAGCGCCACGAAGGGAAGGAACAGGCGCTCCACCCGCTGCTTGGCGAGCAGCCGCAGCAGCGCCGGCGGATCGCGCCGCGCGTCGTCGGCGACCAGCACCAGGGCGCCGCCGGCGCACCAGGTCGAGAAGATCTCCTGGAACGCGACGTCGGAGGAGAGGGCAGCGAACTGCAGCGTGCGGCCGCCGCCCGCCCGCGAGGTGCGGAGCTGCCAGTCGAGCATCGCCGAGATCGCGCCGTGGGTCATCGCGACCCCCTTCGGCCTGCCGGTGGAGCCGGAGGTGTAGACCAGGTAGACCAGGTTGCCGGGGTCGACGGCGGCGAGCGGTCCCGGCGCCGGCTCCGGCCCGGCGAGCGCCTCCGCGATCAGGAGGACCCGGCGGCCCCCCTCCGGCAGCGCGCCGGCGAGCCCCGGCGCGCTGAGCACCACGGGGACCCGGGCGTCCTCCAGCATCGCGCGCAGCCGCTCCGGCGGATAGCCGGGATCGAGCGGGAGGCAGGCGCCCCTCGCCAGCAGCGTACCGAGGATGGCGACCGGGAGGTCGAGCGAGCGGTCGAGGAAGATCCCCACCGGCACGTCCGGACCGACCCCCATCCCGCGCAGATGGCCGGCCAGCCGGCGGGCCCGCCGCAGCAGCTCGCCGTAGGTGAGGCTCTCGCCCTCGCCGTCGCCGGCCACGACCGCCTCGGCCTCCGGCCGGCGGGCGGCGAGCTCGGCGATCCGCTCGTGGACGCACCACGGCTGCCGGCGCGGCAGCGGCGGCCGGCTCCAGGCGACGATCTGCTCGCGCTCCAGGGGCATCAGCAGGGGGAGCCTGGAGAGGCGGGTCTCCGGCGCGGCGACCGCGCCGGAGAGCAGGACGAGCAGATGCCCCAGCAGGCGGTCGGCGGTCGCCGGATCGAAGAGGTCGCGGCTGAACTCCAGGTGGCCGGCGAAGCCTTCCGCGCCCTCGGCCAGGAAGAGGGTGAGGTCGAACTTAGCCTCTTCTTCCGTCGCGATCTCCACCCCCTCCACCTCCAGGCCCGGGAGCTCCAGGAGGGCGAGCGACGGCACGTCGTTGAGCGCCAGCATCACCTGGAAGATGGGATGGAGCCCGCGCTCGCGGCGCGGCGCCAGATCCTCGACCAGCCGCTCGAACGGCAGGTCCTGGTGGCCATAGGCCTCCAGGGTGGCGGCGCGGGCGCGGCGGACGAGAGCGCGGAACGGGGGGTCCCCCGCGAGGTCGAGCCGCAGGGCCAGGGTGTTGGTGAAGAAGCCGATCAGCCCCTCGGTCTCCAGGCGGTTGCGGTTGGCGACCGGCGCCCCCACCACTAGGTCGCGCTGGCCGATGTGCCGGGCGAGCAGCGCGTCGAAGGCCGCGAGCAGGACCATGAACGGCGTCCACCCCTGGCGGCGGGCGAGGGCGCAGAGGTCGGCGCTCAGGGCGGCCGGCAGGACGACCGGGCTCCGCCCCGCGGCGAAGGTGGGCGCCGCCGGGCGCGGGCGGTCCGCCGACAGGTCGAGGACCTCGGGAGCGCCGGCGAGCACCCGCCGCCAGTGTTCCAGCTCCCCTTCCAGCCGCTCCCCCGCGAGCTGCTGTCGCTGCCAGCGCGCGAAGTCGGCGTACTGGAGGGCGAGCTCGGGGAGGGGGGAGGGCTCGCCGGCGGCGAACGCCCGGTAGAGCGCCGCCAGCTCGCGCAGCAGGATGCGCAGCGACCAAGCGTCCGAGATGACGTGGTGCAGGACGACCGCGAGCAGGTGCTCCTCCTTACCGGTGCGTAGCAGCAGGGTGCGGGCGAGCGGCCCGGCGGCGAGGTCGAACGGCCGCCGGGCCTCGCCGGCGAGCAGCCGCCCGGCCTCTGGCTCGGCATCCGGCAGGGCGCGCAGGTCGATGACCGGCAGCGCCGCCGCGGACGGCGGCAGGACGATCTGCACGGCGACGCCGCCGGCACCCTCCCGGAAGACGGTGCGCAGCGCCTCGTGGCGCCGGGCGATCTCCCCCAGGGCCCGCGCCAGCAGCTCCGGGCGGAGGGGGCCGCGCAGCCGGAGCGCGCCGGGGACGTTGTCGGCGGAGCTCTCCGGCTCGAGCTGCTGGAGGAACCAGAGCCGCTCCTGGGCGAAGGAGAGCGGCTCCCCCGCCGGATCGCGCGGCGCCGGCCGCGGCGGCGGCAGGGCGGCGCGGTCTTCGCCGCGCAGCTCGGCGAGACGCCGCGCCAGGCCGGCCGGCGTCGGCGCCGCGAACAGCTCGGCCGGCGTCAGCTCCACGCCGAAGGCCTCGCGCACCCGCGAGATCGCCTGGATGGCGAGCAGCGAGTGGCCGCCGAGAGCGAAGAAGTCGTCGTGTGCCCCCCCCACCCTCTCGACGCCGAGCAGGCCGCTCCAGATGCCCGCCAGCAGCTCCTCCGCCGGGGTCGCGAGGAGGTCTTCGCCAGCCTGGCCGGCCGCGGCCAACGCCGCCTCGGAGGGAGCCGGCAGGGCGCGCCGGTCGAGCTTGCCGCTGGGCGTCAGCGGCAGGGCATCCAGGGGCACGAACAGCGACGGGATCATCGCCTCCGGCAGCCGGCCACGCAGGAAGTCGCGCAAGGCGGCGGGCACCGCCTCCACTCCCGGCCGCGAGACCACCCAGGCAATCAGCCGCGCCCCCTCGGGGTCCGCCGCCACCGCCGCCGCCGCCACCGCCGAATGCCGCAGCAGCGCCGCCTCGACCTCCCCCGGCTCGATGCGGAGACCCCGTACCTTGACCTGCTGGTCGGCGCGGCCGAGGAGCTCCAGGTTGCCGTCCGGCAGCCGGCGGGCGAGGTCCCCGGTGTCGTAGAGCCGCTCGCCCCGCCCCTCGGGATCGGGCACGAACCGCTCGGCGGTCAGCTCCGGCCGTCCAGAGTAGCCGCGCGCCACCCCCACGCCGCCCACGTACAGCACCCCGGGAACGCCGATCGGCGCCTGCCGCGATGCGCGGTCGAGCAGGTGGAGACGCATGTTGCCGATCGGCCGTCCGATCGGCACCCGCCGCGGGTCCTGCCCCGGCGCGCACACCCAGCGGGTGACGTCGATCGAGATCTCGGCCGGCCCGTACTCGTTGTCCAGCGGCACGCCGGGGAAGCGGGCGAGGAAACGCTCGCGCAGCGCCGGCGACAGCGCCTCACCGCCGGAGAAGACCTGACGCAGCGAGCGGCACTCCCCCGCCGCCTCCTCCCGCAGGAACAGATCCAGCATCGACGGCACGAAGTGGACGACCGTCACCCGGCGTTCGACGATGGTGCGCGCGAGATAGGCCGCATCCTGGTGGCCGCCGGGACGGACGACGACCAGCCGCGCGCCGGCGATCAGCGGCGCGAAACATTCCCAGATCGCGACGTCGAAGCCGGAGGCCGCCTTGAGCAGCATCGCGTCGGCGGGGGTCAGCCGGTACGTCTCCTGCGCCCAGAGCAACCGGTTGACCAAGCCGCGATGCGGCAGCATCACCCCCTTGGGGCGGCCGGTCGAGCCCGAGGTGAAGATCACGCAGGCGAGGTTGGACGCGGTGGCGCGCGGCCCGGCATCGGCGGCCTCGTCCTCGGCTTTCTCCATACGGCCCAGAAAGAGCACCCGCGCGCGGTGCGGCGGCAGCTTCCCGGCCAGCTCTTCCGGCGCCAGCAGCACCGGCGCGCCGGTGTCGGCGAGCATGCCGGCCAGACGCTCGGCGGGGTACCCAGGATCGAGCGGCACGTAGGCGCCGCCGGCCTTGAGGATGCCCAGCAGGCCGACGACCATCGCCGCCGAGCGCTCGGCGAAGAGGCCCACGGCCACCTCCGGCCCTACCCCCGCCCGGCGCAGGCGGCGGGCCAGGCGCTCCGCCCGGGCGTCGAGCTCGCGATAGGTCAGCTCCCCGTCCTCGGCGGCCACCGCCGGAGCGTCGGGCGTGCGCGCCGCCTGAGCCTCGACCAGCTCGTGCAGGCAGCGCTCCAGGGGGAGCGGCAGAGCGGTCGCGTTCCACTCCCCCGCCACCTGCCAGCGCTCGGCCGGCGAGAGCAGCGGCAGCTCCGACAGCCGGCGGGCGGGGTCGGCCACCGCCGTCTCGAGCAGCACGCGCAGGTGCCCCATCCAGCGCTCGACGGTGGCGGGATCGAAGAGCCCGGTGCGGTACTCCACCCAGCCGTTCAGGCGCCCGCCGCTCTCGTAGACCGACAGCGTCAGATCGAACTTCGCCACCCCCACCTCGACGTCCAGCAGCTCGACGGCGAGACCCCGCATCGGCACCGGCGAGAGCGGGCTGGCCAGGTAGGTGAAGGCGGTCTGGAAGAGCGGGGTGAGGCCGGCCACCCGCTCCGGCTGGAGTTCCTCGACCAGCCGCTCGAAGGGGATGTCCTGATGCCTCTGGGCGGCCAGCACGGTATCGCGGACCCGCCGTAGCAGCACCCCGAACGGCGGGTCGTCCTCCAGCCGGGCGCGGGCCACCAGGGTGTTGACGAAGAAGCCGATCAGCCCCTCGGTGTGCAGCCGGCTGCGTCCGGCGGAGGTGAGGCCCACCCCGAGATCGTCCTGGCCGCTCAGGCGGGCCAGGGCCGCCGCGAAGCCCGACAGCAGGGCGATGAAGACGGTGATCCCCTCGCCGCTGCCGAGGCCGCGGAGGCGGCCGGCCAGATCGGCCGGCAGGGGCACCACCCGGCTGGCGCCGCGGTCGCCGGTGGCCACGGAGCGCGGCCGGTCGGCGGGCAGCGCCAGCACCGGCAGGCCGGCGAGCTGCCGCCGCCAGTAGGCGAGCTGCGCGTCGAGGGCGCCGCCGGCCAGGGCCTGCCGCTGCCAGACCGCCCAGTCGGCGTAGCGCACCGGCAGCTCCGGCAGGGACGGCGGCCGGCCGGCGGCGAAGTCGGCGTAGAGGACCGCCAACTCGCGGAAGAAGATCGCCATCGACCAGCCGTCGGTGGCGATGTGATGGAAAGTCGCCATCAGCGCCCGCCGGTCGGTTCCGCGATCCGACCCGAGGTCGAGCAGGAGGAAGCGGACGACCGGCCCGCGCGCGAGGTCGAACGGCCGCGCGGCCTCGGCGTTCAGCCCCTGCCGCAGCGCCCGGTCGCGCGCCGGCGCCGGCAGGCCGCTCAAGTCCACCCGCGCGAAGGCGAGGCCGGCCGCCGCCGCCGGCGGCAGCACCGCCTGCACCGGCTCGCCGTCCATCCGGGCGTAGACCGTGCGCAGCGGCTCGTGGCGGCGGACGATCTCCGCCAGCGCGCGGATCAGCAGGTCGGTCTCCAGGCCGCCTTCCAGCCGCACCGCGACCGGCACGTTGTACTTCGCGCTCCCGGGCTCGATCAGGTCGAGGAGCCAGAGGCGCTGCTGGGCGAAGGAGAGCGGGTAGGCCTGCTCCGCCAGCGCCGGGAGCTCCGCCTCCCGCTCCGCCGCCGCGTCGCCCGCGAGCTCCGCGGAGAGCTCCTCCAAAACATGGCGCGCCAGGGCCGCCACCGTCGGCGCCTCGAACAGGGTCTGCAGATGGAGGGCGACCCCGGTCTCCTCGGCGATCCGCAGGGTCACCCGGTGGGCCAGCAGAGAATGGCCGCCGAGATCGAAGAAGTCGTCGTGCAGGCCCACCCGGCCGACGCCCAGCACCTCGCTCCAGATCTCCGCCAGCCGCTGCTCGAGCGGCGTGCGCGGCCGCTCCGCGGCGCCGGAGTCCTGCCGGGAGGCCTCAGCGCGGAGCTCCGGCGACGCCGGCGGCAGCCCGGGCAGCCCGAAGACGGCGGCGATCTCCTCGTCGCCGATCGCCAGGCGCTCGGCCAGCCCGGCCACGGTCGGCGCCGCGAACAGATCGGCCATCGACACCGCGACGCCCAGCACGTCGTGGATCCGCGACAGCACGCGGATGGCGAGCAGCGAGTGGCCGCCGAGGGCGAAGAAGTCGTCGTGGACGCCGACCCGCGCCCCGCCCAGCACCTCGCGCCAGATCTCCGCCAGCCGCTCCTCCAGCAGGGTGCGCGGGAGGGTGAGGTCGGCGGCTCCCGCCGTCTCCTCCCCCAGGCGCACCGCGAGCGCCCGGCGGTCCACCTTGCCGTTGGCGGTCAGGGGGAGCCCGGGAAGGGCGGTCAGGTGGGAGGGGAGCATATGCTCCGGGAGGAGCCTCCGCAGGTGCTCGCGCAGGTCCGCGGGCAGGACGGCTCCCGCCGCCCGCGGCACGACATAGGCCGCCAGCGCCTTGCCGCCCGCCTCCTCGCGGGCCACCACGGCCGCCTCCGCCACCTCCGGGTGGCGCAGGAGGGCCGCCTCGATCTCGCCGGGCTCGACGCGGAAGCCGCGGATCTTCACCTGCTGGTCGCGCCGGCCGAGGAACTCGATAGTGCCGTCCGGCCGCCAGCGGGCGAGATCGCCGGTACGGTAGAGCCGCTCGCCCCCCTGGGTCGCGAAGGGGTGGGGCACGAAGCGCTCGGCCGTCAGGTCCTGCCGGCCGCGATAGCCGCGGGCGAGGCCGTCCCCCCCCGCGTAGAGCTCGCCGGGCACTCCCGCCGGCACCGGCCGCAGATCGCCGTCCAGGAGGTGGACCGTGGTGCCGGCGATCGGGCGGCCGATCGGGACCGGGTCGGCCACCGCGTCCGCGTCCCGCATCGGGTGGCAGGTGGTGAAGGTGGTGTTCTCGGTGGGGCCGTAGCCGTCGATCAGGGTGAGGCCGGGGAGCGCCGCGAGCGCCCGCCGGACGTGGGGGGCCGAGAGGACGTCGCCGCCGGAGAGCAGTTGCGAGACCCCCCGCAGCGCCTCCGGCCGGCTCTCGACCAGGGAGTGAAAGAGGCCGGCGGTCAGCCAGAGCGTCGTCACCCCCTCGCGGACCACCGCCGCGCCCAGCTCTTCCAGCGACGGCGCGCCGCCGGGGAGCAGGGCCAGGCGCCCGCCGTTGAGCAGCGCGCCCCAGATCTCGAAGGTCGCCGCGTCGAAGGAGGGGGGCGCCATCTGGAGGAAGACCTCGTCCGGCCCGAAGCGGGCATAGTCGGCGCCGCGGACCAGCCGCGCCACGGCGCGATGGGGCACCTCGATCCCCTTCGGCTGGCCGGTGGAGCCGGAGGTGTACATCACGTAGGCCAGCGTTTCGGGGCCAGGGCCGGGGCCGGCCGGGAGCGGAGCCCACCCATCGCAATCGCCATCCCCTCCCCCTTCCACCAGCTCGCCGCCGGCGTCCACGAGGACGCGGGGGATCCCGCCCGGCAGCGCGGGGGAGCCGGCGAGGCCCGCCTCGACGACCAGCAGGCCGAGCCCGGCGTCCGCCGCCATCCACGCCAGCCGCTCGGCGGGATAGGCGGGATCGAGCGGCACGTAGGCGCCCCCCGCTTGGAGGATGCCCAGCATGCCGGCGACCAGTGCCGGCGAGCGCTCGACATAGAGGCCGATCCGCGTCTCCAGGCCGGCGCCCGCCGCCGACAGCCGCGCCGCCAGGCGGCTGGCCCGCGCGTCGAGCTCGGCGTAGGAGATCCGCGCGCCGGCGGCGGTGAGCGCCACCGCCTCCGGCGCCCTGGCGGCCTGTTCGGCGAACAGCCCGTGGATCGTGGCCTCGCGCGGGTACCGCTCCGCCACCGGGGCGCCGCTCCAGGCGCGGAGCTGCGCCGCCTCCACGGGCGCCAGCAGCGGCAGGCCGGAGAGGCGGGCCTCCGGGCCGGCGGCGATCCCCTCCGCCAGGGTGCGCCAGTGGCCCAGCATGCGGTCGGCGGTGGCCGGATCGAAGAGATCGGCGTCGTACTCCAGGACGGCCGCGAAGCCCTCGCGCTCGCGGACCACGCTCAAGGTGAGGTCGAACTTCGCGGTTCCGGTCTCCAGCCGCCGCACCTCGGCGGCCGCCGCTCCCAGCCGCTCGAGCGCGATCGGCTGCTCGAGCTGGAAGACGACCTGGAAGAGGGGATTGCGCCCCCGCTGGCGCTCCGGCCGCAGCTCCTCCACCAGCCGCTCGAAGGGGACGTCCTGGTGGGCGTAGGCCCCCAGGCAGACCTCGCGCACCCGCGCCAGCAGCTCCAGGAACCGGGGGTCGCCGCCGACGGGCGTGCGCAGCACCAGCATGTTGACGAAGAAGCCGATCAACCCTTCGACCTCGGCGCGGCCGCGGTGCGCCACCGGCGAGCCGACCGCCACCGAGGGGGAGCCCGTGTAACGGGCGAGTTGGGCCTGGAAAGCGGCGAGCAGGACCATGAACGGGGTCGCCCCCTCGCGCCGGGCGAGCCGCTCCAGAGCCGCCGACACCGCGGCCGGCAGGACGGCCGTCCGCGTGCCGCCGCGCCCCGAGCGGGATGCCGGCAAGGGTCGGTCGGCCGGCAGCTCGAGGGGGGTCGAGCCGGCGAGCCGCTGGCGCCACCAGTCGACCTCCGCCGCCAGCCTGCCGCCGCGCAGCCAGTCGCGCTGCCAGATTGCCCAGTCGGCGTACTGGACCGGCAGCGCGGGGAGCGGCGACGGGCGTCCGGCGGCGAACGCCTCATAGAGGGCGGCCAGCTCGGCGATCAGGATCTCCATCGACCAGCCGTCCGCCACGATGTGGTGCAGGGTGATCGCCAGCAGGTGCTCGCCGGCGGCGATCCTGAGGGCGATCGCGCGCCAGAGGGGGCCGCGCGCGAGATCGAACGGCGCCACCGCCACCGCGCGGGCCAACCGGCCGGCCTCAGCTCCGGCCACCGCGGCGGGGAGCGCCGCGAGGTCGACCCGGGGCAGGGCGACCGCCCGCGCCTCCGCGGGGACCTGCACTGGCTCATCCCCCTCGGCGCGGAAGACGGTGCGCAGCGCCTCGTGCCGGCTCACCACGCCACCCAGGGCGGCCTCCAGGGCCGCGAGGTCGAGGGTGCCCGACAGGCGCACGGCTCCCGGCAGATGGTAGGCGGGGCTCCCCGGCGCCAGGCGGTCGAGGAGCCAGAGGCGGCGCTGGGCGAAGGAGAGCGGCAGCGCGCCGCCGGCCGGGCGCGGCGCCGGCCGGACCGGCGGCGCCGCCGCTCCCCCGGAGGCCTCGGCGATCCGCTCCGCGAGAGCCCCCACGGTCGGGTAAAGGAAGACGCTGCTGACCGGCAGGTCGACGCCGAACAGGCGCGACACCCTCGCCAGCAGCCGGGTGGCGAGCAGCGAATGGCCGCCCAGGGCGAAGAAATCGTCGTTTGGCCCCACCCGCTCGACGCCGAGCACCTCGGCGGCCAGACCGCCGAGCATTTCCGCGACCGGGGTCCGGAAGACTCCGGCCGGGGCCGCTTCCCCAGAGACAGAGGGGTCGGGCAGGGCGCGGCGGTCGACCTTGCCGTTGGCCGACAGCGGCAGGGCGTCGAGGCCGGCGAAGGCCGAGGGGACCATGTACTCCGGCAGGCTGTCGCGCAGGAAGCCGCGCAGCTCCGCGGCGGCGACGTCCGCGGGCACGACGTAGGCCACCAGCCGCTGCCCCTGGTCGCCGTCGTCGCGGGCGACCACGACGGCTTCACGCAGCCGCGGATGCCGGACGAGCGCCGCCTCGATCTCCCCCAGCTCGACGCGGAAGCCCCGCACTTTCACCTGGTGGTCGATCCGCCCGAGGTAGTCGAGGGTGCCGTCCGGCAGCCGGCGGGCGAGATCCCCGGTGCGATAGAGGCGGGAGCCGGGCTCGGGCTCGAACGGGTCGGGGACGAACCGCTCGGCGGTCAGGCCGGGCCGGCCGAGATAGCCGCGCGACAGCCCCTCGCCGGCCAGGAACATCTCGCCGGGGATCCCCGCCGGCACCAGCTCCCCGCGGGCGTCCAGGAGATGGACGCGGGTGCCGGTCACCGGCACGCCGATGATGACGGGGCGCCCGGGCTCCAGCCGCGAGAAGGCCGAGTAGACCGTGTCCTCCGTAGGCCCGTAGACATCGAGAATGCGCGCCCCGGGGGCCGCCGCCGCGAGCGCCTCGACCAGCGCCGGCGGCACTGCTTCGCCGCCGAGGTTGACCGTCCGCACCCAGGACGGGAACTTGCCGATGCGCACCAGCTCGGCCACCGCCGTGGGGGCGCCGCAGACCATGGTCACCTCGCCGGCCGCCGGCAGGCCGGGGAGGGCTAGCAGGTTCTCGACCACAAAAATCCGCCCGCCCAACGAGAGCGGAGCGAAGATCTCGAACACTGAGACATCGAAGCCGATCGAGGTCGCGGCGAGCGCGCCGGCCAGCTCCAGCGGAGAGAAGACCTCGCGCGCCCAGCGCATCAGCGCCACCGGGCTCCGGTGCTCGACCCCCACCGCCTTCGGAAGGCCTGTCGAGCCCGACGTATAGATAAGGTAGGCCAGGTTGCGGGGACCGATTGCCGGCTCGGGGTTCTCCGGGCTCTCGGCGGCGATCCCCCCGGAGTCGTCCATGCCGTCGAGGTCGAGCCAGCGGGCGCCGCTCTCCGCCGCCAGGCGCGGGGCGGTCGCCGCTTCGCCGATCACCACGCGCGCCCCCGAATCCTCCAGGATCAGCGCCAGCCGCTCGCGCGGGTAGGTGGGGTCCATGGGCACGTAGGCGCCCCCCGCCTTCAGCACGGCGAACAGGCTCACCATCATCCGCTCGGACCGGCGCAGGCAGATCCCCACCCGGTCGTCCGGTCCCACCCCGAGCCGGCGCAGGTGGTGGGCGAGCCGGTTCGCCCGGGCGTTCATTTCGCCGTAGGTCAGCCGCAGGTCTCCCGCGACCACCGCCTCCGCGTCCGGCGTGCGCGCCGCCTGGGCCTCGAAGAGCTGGTGCAGGAGGAGCTCCCGCGTCTCATCCTCTTCCTCCCGCGGTGCCGCGCTCCACCCCTCCGCCTGCCGGCGCTCGGCCGGCGAGAGCAGGGGGAGGTGCCAGACCGGCGTTTCCGGCGCCGCGACAGCCCCCTGGAGGAGAGTCAGGAAATGCCCGAGCATGCGCTCGGCCGTCTCGCCGTCGAAGAGGTCGGCGTTGTGCTCCAGCGACACGCCGAGCCCGCCGCGGCCGTCGTCGGCCAGGCGCAGGGTGAGGTCGAACTGCGCCCGCCGCTCCTCCAGGCGCACCGATTCCAGCGTCAGCCCGGTGAGCTCCAGCCGCGCTCCGGCCTCCCCCAGAGAGAAACCGGCGAGCCCCGGGGGCTCTTGCGGACGCCCCTGCTGGAGCACCAGCATGGCCTGGAAGATAGGCGAGCGGGCCGGGTCGCGCACCGGCCGCAGCCGCTCGGCGATCAGTGGGAAGGGGAAGTCGCCGTGCTCCATCCCCTCCAGCGCCGCGCGCCGCGTCCGCGCGAGAAGCTCCTCGAAGCCCGGCTCGCCGGAGAGGTCGGCCCGCAGGGCGAGGGCGTTGACGAAGTAGCCCACCAGGGGCGCGAGCTCCGGCAGCGTCCGTCCCGCCACCGGAGCGCCGACGGCGAAATCCTCCTGCCCGGTGTAGCGGGCGAGCTGCGCCGAAAGGACCGCCAGCAGCGTCATGAACGGCGTGGCGCCCCGCCGGGCGCCCAGCTCGCGCAGGGCGGCCACCAGCGCCGGCGGGATCGCCGCCGCGCGGGCGCCGCCGCGCCAGGTCTGCACCGGCGGCCGCGGATGGTCGGCCGGCAGGTCGAGGTCGCGCACGCCGGCCAGCCGCTGCCGCCAGTACTCCCAGAGCCGCTCGCCGCGGGGGCCGGCCAGCACCCCGGCCTGCCAGTGGACGTAGTCGGCGTAGCGCAGCGCCGGCGGCTCCAGCGTCTCCCCCCGATAGAGTGCCGCGAGATCCCGCGCCATCACCGCCAGCGACGCGAAGTCCGCCACGATGTGGTGGACGGCCAGCAGGACCGTCTCCTCGTCCTCTCCCTTGAAGATCCTCGCCCGCAGCAGCGGCCCACGCTCCAGCGCGAACGGCCGCCAGGCTTCCGCGTCCAGGCGGGCGGGGACAAGCCCCGCCCCTACGTTCATGATCTCGATGTCTGGGGAAAGCTCCGGCAGCACCCGCTGCACCGGCTCGTCACCGGCCACCGGGAAGACCGTCCGCAGCGCCTCGTGGCGGGCGGCCAGGGCGGCAACCGCCCGCGCGAAGGCCGCCGCGTCCAGCCCCCGGGTCCGCGCCGCCACGGCGATGTTGTAGGCCCCCCCCTCGGGGGCCAGCCGGTGCAGGAACCAGAGCCCACGCTGCCCCGGCGAGAGCGGCTGATCGGTATTTCCATCCAGATTCCCTGCGAGCGAGAGGGAACGCAGCGGCGCCTCGCCCGCGGCCTGCTCGCCGTCGAGGCCGGCGAGCAGGATCTCCGCGAGGTCCGCCACCCCGATCCCCTGCAGGAGATCGGACAGCGGGACCGGGATCCCGAGAGCCGCCTCGACGCCCCCCTTGAGCTCGACCGCGGTCAGCGAATCGAGCCCCAGGGCGGTCAGCGGCTGCGAGGAGATCGCGGACGCCGGAATCCCCAGGGCCGCCGCGGCGCGCTCGCGCAGATAGGCGGCCAGCATCCCCCGGCGCTCCTCCGGCGCCTGGGCCGCCAGCGCCGCGCGGGTCAGCCCGGCGGCGAGCTCCGGCGCCGGATCGGCCGCCGCCAGCGCGCTCTTCCCCACCACCGGCAGTTCCCCCGTGAGGTAGAGCTGCCGGCAGAGACGCCGCTGCACCTTGCCGCTCGAGGTCTTCGGCAGACCCCCCTGGCGGATCAGCACCACCTCCTGCGCCTGCACCTCATGCTCCGAAGCCACCGCCCCTCGCACCGCCTCGGCGATCGCCTCGATCCCGTCTTTCCGATGGCGAGCCACCTCGTGCACGATCACCAGCCGCTCCTCGCCCCCCATCTCCACGGAGAAGGCGGCGCCGCCCCCGGGGTGCAGATCCGCATGCGCCCGCTCGGCCGTCAGCTCGACGTCCTGCGGATAGTGGTTGCGACCGCGCAGGATGATCAGGTCCTTCAGGCGCCCGGTCACGTACAGCTCGCCGCCGGCCAGGTACCCGAGGTCCCCGGTGCGCAGGAACGGACCCTCTCCGGTGGTCAGGAAAGCGTTGAAGTCGTGCGCCGTGCCTTCCGGGTTCTCCCAGTAGCCGCGCGCCACGCTCGGACCCGAGAGCCAGACCTCCCCCTCCTCCCCCGCCCCGCGCTCGGCCCCTGTCTCCGGATCGGCCACCACCAGCCGCTGACCCATCCACACGTGCCCGCAGCTCACTCTGCGATCGTCCACCCGTGGGGCCACTCCGGACACGCCGCCGGTGACGAACAGCGTCGCCTCCGCCAATCCATAGCAGGGGTAGAACGCCTCCTTCTTGAAGCCGCTCGGCGCGAACACCTCCGCGAAGCGCTTCAAAGTCGAGGCCCGCACCGGCTCGGCGCCGTTGTAGGCCACCTGCCAGCTCGACAGATCCAGCCCCGCCAGCGCCTCCGGGCTCGCCTTGCGCGCGCACAGCTCGTAGGCGAAGTTCGGACCCCCGCCCACCGTCCCCCGGTAGCGGCTGATCGCCTCCAGCCAGCGCAGCGGACGCTGCAGGAACGACACCGGCGACATCAGCACGCAACGCCCCCCGGCGTGCAGCGGCTGCAGAACGTTCCCGATCAGGCCCATGTCGTGGTACAGCGGCAGCCAGCCCACCACCACCGACTCCTCGTCCATCCCGAACGCCGCGCCGATCATCCGCTCGTTGTGCAGCAGGTTGCCGTGAGTGACCATCACACCCTTCGGCGCCGCCGTCGAGCCCGACGTGTACTGGAGGAAGGCGAGCGACTCCGGCTCCGGCTCGAAGGCGGCGGCCGCCTCCCCCGCGGCGCTCGGCGCACTCAAGGCATCGGTCGGGATCCACCGCAAGCCGGCCAGCTCCGGTGCGACGGCAAGCAGTCCGCGCGGCTCGACGGCTCCCGCCAGGATCGCCTCGGTGGTCAGCGCCGCGCGGGGAGTCGCGTCCCGCCCGATGGCCCGCAGGCGCGACTGCGAGCGGTCGTTCGGGCGCGGCGGATAGGCGGGGACCGCCACCACCCCCGCGTACAGGCAGCCGAAGAAGGCCGCGATGAAATCGAGCCCCGGCGGGTAGAGCAGCAGCGCCCGCTCGCCCGGAGCGACCGACGCCGCGAGGGCCGCCGCGATCGCCGCCGCCCGGCGGTCGAGCTCCCTGTAGGTAAGGCGCCCCCCCTCGGACTCGCCGTCGGTCAGGAAGGTGAACGCCACCTGCTCCGGCCGCTCCGCGGCACGGGCACGCAGGAGCCCCGCGACCGTGGTCACGCCGGCCTCCACCCTTGCCGTGGGCTCAATCATCGTTCTCCCTTTTCCGGATCGCGCGGTTTCACGGAGATGACGACTCCCCGAAAACCTTCGTAACCTTCAAGCAACCCCGATTTATCATTAATAATTTTTTAGCGAAGACGGGCGGCCTCACGGGACCGCGCGATCGCGGGCACACTTTCACAACCGTAAATAAGGTGCCTGATCTTCCTCGCTTCGAGACAACGCGACGGGATCGTCACTTCCCTCACTGTGCCGTTCCGGAACGGGAGGCGCACAGAGTTAGTGAGGCAAAGTCCTGTTTCCTGGGAGGTTTTTTTTCACTTTCATATACCCACTAGCTCCAGGCTGATCTGATCCAGATGCCCATGCTCGAGATTGGAGACGGATCTCGAAAATCCTCTTACCAGGAGATCGGCGAAGGCGATCTCACGCGGGCCTACGAGCGGATCTGCGTCACGACCATGGAGGAAGCCGGCTCGACGCCGCCGAGCCGGCCGAGATGAGGCGACGGCGTAGGAAGAAACAGAGAAACAGAGAAAAGGGACATAAGGGACGACAGGGACTTCAGGGTCCCTGTCGTCTCTGTCGTCCCTGCTCTACTCCTTCTTCAACACCTTGTCGTCCAGCCATTTCAGAACGACCTTCAGGGCGTCCGGGCGGATCTCGTGCCCCATGTCGAACTCGCGGTAGGTCATCGCCACCCCGTAGGGGCGCAGGGCCTCGCGCGATTCGCGGGCGCGCTCGACGTCGATCCGGTCGTCCCGCGTGCCGTGGATGACGAGGACTGGGAACCCCTCGTGCTCGGGCCGCTTCGGCAGATGCTCGGCCAGCGGTGGCGGGAACCAGGAAGAGAGGGCGATCACCCCGGCGAAGCGCGTCGGGTCGCTCAGGGCCAGGTCATAGGCCATCATCCCGCCCTGGCTGAAGCCGGCGACGACGATCTTCCGCGGATCGATCGGATAGCGCTCGAGCGCCGTGTCGACGAACCCCCGCAGCCCGGCCGCAGCGTGCTGGAACGCCGCGACGTCGGGCGGCTGTCCCGCGCGCAGCGGGAACCATCCGTAGCCGTACTGGCCGCCGCCGAACGGCACGGCGACCTGCCCCTGCGGGCAGAGCATCACCGCTTGGCCGTCGAACAGGACGGGTGCGAGCCCCAGGAGGTCATGAGCGCTGGCCCCCCAGCCATGGAGGGTGATGATCGCCGGAAACGGACCGTCGCCGGCGGGAACGTGGGCTGTGTAGAGAAGATTCATGGCGGAGGCAGGATATCGCGGGGAGCGATCCTCCGCCCAGAGAGGTCAGTTTCTCAGGAGAGCCTGAAAGCCGGCCTGTTCGAAGTGGTGGTCGTGCGTGAGCGCCCGGGTGAGACCATCCCGGCCCATGATTCGAAACGAAGCGCAATCCGTGAGGCTCCACGTCTTGTCGTGCCGCTCCGCATAGAGAAACAGAGCGTTCTGAAACTGAGGGCTCGTCTGGGAGACGATGACGATCTGGGGATCGCGACGGAGATCTTCTACCAGTCCCACCGCAACTTTACGGAAATACGGACCCCGCCCGCTGAAGTCATTGAGGAACTCCGCGAGAACCATCTCGCTCGTCACGATCTGGGTACGTCGTAAGAAGGTCGAGAGGGTGGATGCCTTATGGTGGAGGGAGTCACGCGAATTCAGCAGAGCGATCCAATAACTGGTATCCGCGAAAACTACTCTCATTCCTGTTCCTTGGGGGCCCCATAAAGATAGTGGTCGAGGTTCTTCGCAAGATCCCTCGGCACCTTTTCCCACTCCTCATCAGGAATGCTCGCTCCGAGTTGCTGGATTCTTTCCCAGAATGGCGGAACGCTCGGATCCGGCTCGAACTCTCCGAGCGACAGTTTCTCTTCCTGACCCTCAACGGTGACAAGAACCTCCGCCTCGGCTCCATCCGGGAGCTGAGGATCATGGATCTCGATAGTGCCTCCCGGCAAAACGGTCACCCTCTGGCGTATCGTCATATCGTGCTCCTCGTGCCCGGTCCACGCTACCCGTCTTCCGAAACCGCGATGACGGGCTCCACTGGACCCACCGGCGGATCGCCTTTATACGATACCCGCTCCAGGAACAATCCGGAAGGGGGCGCCGTCCATTCCGCCGGCAGCCCCTTGCCCGACTTCGGCGCCTTCGCGGCCAGCAGGGATTCGAACTCCCGCCGGTCGAGCTCCCCGGCGCCGAGTTGCACGAGCGTCCCGACCACCCGGCGGACCATCTTCCAGAGGAAGTGCGAGGCGGAGAAGCGCACCAGGATCAGCGCCCCGGCGGTGGTCACCTCGATCTTCTCGACCACCACCAGCGTGCTCGTCTGCTCTGCCGGACGCTCGCAGAACAGCCGGAAGTCGTGCCTCCCCTCCGCCAGCGCGGCGGCCTCCGCCATCCGCCCCTCGTCGAGCGGGCGCTTCACCCACCAGACGAAACGCTTGGCGAGCGCCGTGCGCCGGCGGGAGATCTGGTAGAGATACGAGCGGGAGACCGCGTCATGGCGGGAGTGGAAGCGGTCCGCCGCCTCGGCCAGGGAGAGGATGTGGACGTCCGGCGGCAACCGGTCGTTGATCGCGCGCCGGAACGGCTCGGGATCGACCTGCCGCGCCAGCCGCAGATGCGCCACCTGCGCCAGGGCGTGGACCCCGGCATCGGTACGCCCCGAGGCGCCCAGCTCGCGGACCGTCCCGCCGGCCTCCTCGATCGCCCGCCGCAGCTCCCCCGACACCGAGCGCGCGTTCTTCTGTTCCTGCCATCCGTGATAGCGAGTCCCCTCGTACTCGAGGGTCATACGGTAGGTCGGCATCTTCGACTCCCTGAAAGCTGGTGCTAAGATCTTGTTCAGATGACGATCCGCGGCTCCATGCGGGCCTGTCAATCCAACGGAGAACAAACCCATGAAGAAGACAACTGTCTTGCTCTTTACTCTGCTCACCCTGATGGCCGTGCTGGCCAGCGCCGGCACCAAGGGTACCTGGACCGGCTGGGTGACCGACGAGCACTGCGGGGCCAAGGGCGCCAGCGCCGACCACAAGGCCTGCGCCGAGAAGTGCCTGACGCAGGGCGGCAAGCTGGTTTTCTATAACACCGGCGACAAGAAGATCTACAGCCTCGACAAGCAGGACGTGGCCAAGGCCAACCTCGGCCAGGAGGTGCAGGTCACCGGCGAGGCGGACGGCAAGGCCATCAAGGTCGAGTCGATCAGCCCGGTCAGAGCCGGCCAGTAGCTTTCCTGTAGGGGCGCCCCTGCGTGGGCGCCCTGCCCCTTTCCGAACAGAGCAGCCTCCGAACAGAGCGGCCACATAGGGCCGCCCCTACGGCGTTCTTCAGCAGTCCCCCTAGATCGTCACCTTCCGGCTCACTACCGTGCGGTCGCCCTCCTGGAACGTGGCCGCGGTCTTCGGCCGGGCCGCGGCCACCCCCCGGGCGACAGCAGGCAGATCGTAGGTCTGGTCAATCACGTACCAATCGTTCGGCTGGGTGGAGCCGAGCACGACGTCCAGCACGCCGCCCTCCGACGGGAGGGTATGGTAGGTGACCGCCTGCCACCCCCGCTGCGGACGGCGCGCCGGCCCACGCTGACCGCTTTTGGCGATCCCCCCCATCGGGACGGTCTCGCCGTCGACCTGGATCGCCTCTACCTGCGCCTTGGCGGGAAAGTAGACGACACCCACCCGGGCGCCGCGCGGCGAGGTCAGCCGCAGGCGCAGGTGGCGCTTGCCGCCGACGACCGAATCGGCGAGCACCGCGAGCTCCGGCCCGGGCGCGCCCAGCGGTGACACCGGCGCCACCACGGCGCGCCCGAAGGGCGCCCAGGGGAAGGGCGGCACCGGCTTCCGGCCGAAGGGGGCGGCCTGGAGTATCGCCGGCGGGAACGGCGGCGCGCCATCCAGCACCAGCCGGGTCTCGCCGGAAACGGCGTCCTCGTACGCCACCACGTTCAGGGGGCGCTGCGAGGCCGGCGAGAACGGCGGCGAGACGCGGGCCCACACCAGGCAGACCACCGCCAGCCCCAGGGCGGTCAGGGGGAGCCAGCGCCGCCAGAGCGGAGCCGCCCCCGCCATCAAGGGGGTCAGCGCGCTGAAGATCACGCTGAGCAGCACGGCGGTGACCACCAGCCCCATCAGTCCGAGCCCCAGGTAGAGCGAGCCCAGGAAAGAGAACCAGAGGAGCGCCGCCATGAACACCGGCAGGACCGCGCCGAGCGTGCGGCCGGCCGCCGAGCCGCCGAACGCCAGGCCACAGACGCCGGCCACCAGCGCCGGCACCACGAAGAGATAGCTGATCCCCGGCAGCAGGAAGCCGAAGAGCAGACCGAACAGCGACCAGGAGACCCAGACGCCCGCCCACAGCCCAGGCAGGCTGACCCGCCGCCCCATCAACCCCGCGATCCCTAGTCCGCCGCCGAAGGCGAGCAGCCAGAAGACGGCGATGGCCGGACCGGGATGGGCCACCCAGGGGCCGGGAAAGGCCCCGGCGATCAGGATCTGGAAGACGATGGCCAGGACCAGCACGAAGAGCAGAGATGCCAGGGCGGCGGCGAAGCCGAGCATGAAGGAGCCGCCCCAGACGGCGAGGCCCCGCCGGCGGGCGAGGAACGCGGCGGCGAGCGTCAGTCCCAGGGCCAGCAGCCCGAGCAGCGGCGAGAGGCCCGCCGGCCAGCTCACCACCAGGGAGTGGAACAGGTCGAAGAACACCGCCCGCCCCCCGGGCGGGTTCGCGAGGTCCGCTTCAGTCAGCCCGCGCACCGCCGCCAGGGCGTTGTCGCCGTGATGCTGGAGACTCTCGGGCGAAACGTCGCCGAGATTGTCGAGCGGCGAATGGTACTGCGTCGGGTTCTCGATGAAGGCGAAGTTCAACCCCGGGATCTGGCGCTGCTTGAACAGCGTCAGGTCGGTATTGTTCGGCATGTACTGGTAGACGGTAGAGAACAGCGAGCTGGTGAACGGGCGCGGCGCATAGGCGGTGAAGGCCTGGATCATCCAGGCGTCCGCGCCGCTGGTCTCGAACATCAGGCTCGGACCCGCGGTGCCGCGGGCCTCCAGGTTCACCACCGCTCCCACCTCGGCCATCGCCGGGCTGTGCTCCACGAAGGCCTTGGCGCCCAGGAGCGCGGCCTCCTCCCCCTCGTTGAGCAGCAGGAGGACGCCGTGGCGCGGCGGCGCACCCGCCTTCAGGATGCGCGCGACCTCGAGGATGGCGGCCACGCCCGCCATGTCGTCGCTGACGCCTGGACCGCTGGGAACCGAATCGTAGTGGGCCATCAGCAGCACCGACTTGCCCGGCTCCCGGCCAGGCAGGCGCGCCAGCACGTTGCTCACCCGGGCACAGTGCCCGGCGACGCAGGCGACGGCCTCCTGAACCTCCGGCGCGTAGCCCACGGCGCGGAGCTGCGCGAGGATCTTCTCGCGCACCCGCGCATTGGCCGGGGAGCCCACCGGATGGGGAGCGCCGTCGCCGAGCAGATCGCTCAGCACCGCCCGCGCCCGGCCGGCCGAGAACTCCGCCGGCGGAGCCGACGCCGGCTTCGCGGCGGGAGGACCGGCGTGGAAGATTGACAGCAGCAGCGTGCCGGCGAGCAGCGCCAGGGCGAGGAGGAGCCCCCATCCGGCCGGCCGCTCGTTCGTTTCGACGGTACCTCTGGTTCCAGTCTGGTCCACTCTCGTGACCTCCGTTCGGCGCGTACCGCCGGATCTTCAGGATTCAATCGCAGTGCGCGATTCTAGAACAGTTCCATGGTGCCGGTCGGAGGCGCGGGCGGGACGGGGGCCGTGATCCCGCCTCCCCGCCCGGGCATCAATGCCCGGGCGGCCTGCAACCGTTGACGCCCCCCCGCCCCCTCCACTACCCTCCCCAGCAATGGCTCCAGCTTCGGATGATCTCCTGTTTGGGCGGATCGCCCTGCACTACAAGCTCGTCACGCGCGAGCAGCTCCTCGAGGCCTCTGAATTCCAGGCCAGCCGCGGGGGGCAGCACAGCCTTGGCGAGATCCTGGTCGACAAGGGCTATCTGAACCCGCGCCAGGTCGCGCAGATCCTCTCGGTGCAACGCGAGTACGTTGCCAAGCAGCAGGCGCAGGCGGCGGCCGCCGCGGCCCTGGAGGCCCAGGCGATGCCCGCGCTCGAGGTCCAGGAGATGCCCGCCCTGGCCCAGGGCGCCGCGCCGGCCATCCCGGCGGCCCCTGTGACCGCGGCGCCGCCGGCTCCGGCCCCCAGGGTCGCCGTCGATCTCGACGCTCCGTGCGCTCTCGACCGGTTGCTCGAACGCGCCCTGCTCGCCGGCGCCAGCGATCTCCACATCCACAGCGGCTCCCCGCTGAAGATGCGGCTCCATGGGCAGATGTCCGACCTCGACCCCGCGCCGCTCCAGGCGCGGACGGCGGAACGCCTGGTCCACGAGATCCTCACTCCCGATCAGCAGGAGGCCCTGCGCGACCGCGGGCAGGTGGACTTCGCCTATACCCTGCCGGGCAAGGGGCGGTTCCGCAGCAACGCCTACCGGCAGCAGCGCGGGGTCGATGCCGTCTTCCGGGTGATCCCGCCGCAGCCACCGACCCTGGAGGGTCTCGGGCTCCCCAGCGCGCTCGCCCGTCTCGCCAACTACCACCAGGGGATGGTGCTGCTAACCGGCCCGGCCGGCTGCGGCAAGTCCTCGACGCTGGCCGCCCTGCTCAACATCATCAACGAGGACCGGCACGACCACATCATCACCATCGAGGACCCGATCGAGTACATCCACCCCTCGAAGAAGTGCGTGGTCAACCAGCGCCAGGTGGGCCCCCACACCGGCTCCTTCGCCCGCGCCCTGCGCGGCGCCCTGCGCGAGGACCCCGACATCATCGCCATCGGCGAGCTGCGCGACCTGGAGACCATCTCGCTGGCGCTGACCGCCGCCGAGACCGGCCACCTGGTGCTCGCGACCCTGCACACCAACAACTCCATCCGCACGGTCAACCGCATCCTCGGCGTCTTCCCGCCGAGCCAGCAGGACCAGATCCGCACCATGGTCTCCGAGTCGCTGCGCGCCGTCGTCTCCCAGCGGCTGGTGATGCGGGCCGACGGCAAGGGCCGGGTGCCGGCGCTCGAGGTCCTGATGGCCAACAAGGCGGTGGGCAACCTGATCCGCGAGAACAAGACTTTTCAGATCAAATCGGTGCTGCAGACCGGCGCCTCGCAGGGGATGTACATGCTCGACGCCTCGCTCGCCGAACTGCTCAAGAACAAGGTGATCACCCGCGAGGAGGCGTTGCGCAACGCCGACGACCCGCAGCGCTTCGCGGGGGAGGCCTGATTCCATGGCCCGCATCGACCAGCTCTTCCACTACCTGCAGGACCACAAGGGGTCCGACCTCCACCTGGCGGCCGGGCTCGAGCCGCGCATCCGCGTCCACGGCTCGCTGGAGCCGATCGCCGGCCGGCCCGTGCTCTCCGACGCCGACCTCCTCGACCTGCTGCGCGAGATCGCCTCCGAAACGCAATGGCAGGAGTACACCGGGTGCGGCGACCTCGACTTCGCCTACGGCCTCGAGGGCGTGGCCCGCTTCCGCGCCAACTTCCTGCGCCAGGAGAACGGCTGCGGCGCCGTCTTCCGCATCATCCCGGAGAAGATCGTGCCGCTGGAGGAGCTGAACCTCCCGAAGGCGATCGACAGCCTCGCCCATTTCCAGCAGGGGCTGGTGCTGGTCACCGGCCCCACCGGCTCGGGCAAGTCGACGACCCTGGCGGCGATCATCGACAAGATCAACACCACCTACCAGAAGCACATCGTCACCATCGAGGACCCGGTCGAGTTCGTCCACCAGAACAAGCTCTCGGTTTTCTCCCAGCGCGAGGTGGGCACCGACACCGAGAGCTTCGGTACCGCCCTGCGCGCCGCCATCCGCCAGGACGCCGACGTGATCCTGGTCGGCGAGATGCGCGACCTGGAGACGATCTCGCTCGCCATCACCGCGGCCGAGATGGGCGCCCTGGTCTTCGGCACCCTCCACACCAACGGCGCGGCCAATACCGTCGACCGGCTGATCGACGCCTTCCCCGCCGAGGAGCAGTCGCAGATCCGCACCACCCTCGCCGAGTCGCTCTCCGGCGTCGTCTCGCAGCTCCTGCTGAAGACCGCCGACGGCAAAGGCCGCTGCGCGGTCAACGAGATCCTCCTCAAGACCCCCGGCCTGGCCAACGTCATCCGCGAGGGGAACACGCCGATGATCACCTCGATCATCCAGGGCGGCCGCTCGCAGGGGATGCAACTGATGGACGACGCCCTGATGGTCCTCGTCGAGCAGAAGCACATCACTCCCCATGAGGCCTATATGAAGGCCACCAACAAGGCGAAGTTCGAGGCGCTGGTCAAGGACGACGAGGTGTAGGGGCCCGTCGCCAAGAGCCGAGCTGAGGTAGAATTCAGTCCCTCAAGGAGGATTCATGAAGAAGACGCTACGGCTCGCCGCTCTTACTGGGATTATTGCCTCTACCTTCTGGTTCTCGAACGCTCATGCCATGGATTTCAACAAGTACTGTGACTACAAGCAGGGCCTGGCTTGTAGATTCATCGGTCCCTCTACGCCCTGCCAGTGGATGGATGGACAGCAGGGCTACTGTGGGTGCGTTGACAGGGACCACTATGAGTGCGTCCGCATCTGAGCAGCCTGAATTTAGGAGGGGCGCACTTTAGCACCCTCGGTCCCTCTCCTCCTGAGGAGAAGGAGGACGACTCCGAACGGGCTGCCCGTAGGGTGTGCTGTGCACACCATAACGACCTCGAAGGTGTGCACAGCACATCCTACGGGCTCCATCGGTTCTGTCAGGCCCTCCCTCTCCTTTAGCTTCGGCAGCTCGGCGGGCCGAGCAGATGGTGGCGAGGAAGCGGCCTTTTTCCTCCCCCTTCAGGGGGAGGCCAGGAGGGGGCCGCCCCAGACAAGGAGCGGTCCCGCAGACTCCGCAAAGCCCCCCTCCTGACCTCCCCCCGTTCCGGGTGGAGGAAATCCGTGCTCATCCGGACCTCGAGAACCATCCATTTCCTCAGGAGGAGAGGGACCGAGGGTGAGGTCGCAGGCCACGGGTGCTCCAACAGGTTGCGAAATCCGAAGGGCTTGACCTCGCGATGCTACTTCCGTAGCATCATGCTACTTTCGTAGCACAAGGAGCCCATGAGACCCACAGCCCATCTCGACCTCAGCCGCCGCGAGCGGCAAATCATGGAGGCGATCTACCGATTGGGGAGCGCCACCGTGGCGGACGTGATGGCCGAGATGCCGGACCCTCCGAGCTACTCGGCCGTGCGGGCCATGATCGGCAAGCTCGAGACCAAGGGGTATCTCGAGCACCGGCAGGAAGGCCCGCGGTACCTCTATCTCGCCACCGTCCCTCGCCAGGAAGCGCGCGAGTCGGCGCTCGAACGGCTGGTGCGGACGTTCTTCGACGGTTCGACTGAAAAGGCGGTCACCGCTCTCCTCGACAGGTCGTCCGGAGAGATGAGCGACGAGGAGCTCGACCGCCTCTCCAATTTGATTCAAGATGCCAAGAAAGGGGGAAGGTGATGCTCGACGTCTGGCTCGCGGCGCTCCTCGATTCCACGTTCAAGGGGCTCACCCTCTGCCTCGCCGCCGGCGTGGCGGCCCTGCTGCTCAGGCGCTCCTCCTCCGCCGCCCGGCACCTGGTCTGGCGGCTGGCTTTCACCGGATTGCTCGCCCTCCCGGCGCTCGCCACTCTGCTGCCCGCGTGGCGGGTGCCGCTTCCCGGCTTCCCGCAGGTGGCACGGGTTGCCGCGGCGATGCCGGCCGGGCCGAGCATTCCTGCCAGCACGGCGGTAGATCCTGCCCCCTCGCGGGAGGGGACAAGCCCCTCCCCTACTTTTACAGAGGCCAGCGCTGAGCCTCGCGGATGGGATCTCTCCTGGCAAGCTATCGCGTTTGGAATCTGGCTGCTGGGCGCCTTCGCGGTGCTCGGGTCGCTCGGGATCGCCCTCCTCCGCGTCAGATGGCAGGGGCGGCGCGCGCGGCCGATCGAGGACGCGGCCTGGATCGGGCTCCTGCGCCAGATCCGCGCCGAGCTGGGCGTCGGCCGCCCGGTCGCGCTGGTCGAGGGTGGCGACTACGCGATGCCGATGACCTGGGGGTGGCGCCGGCCCGTGGTGCTGCTGCCGGCCGGGGCCGAGGCGTGGCCCGAGCCGCGGCGGCGGGCCGTCCTCCTCCATGAGCTCGCCCACATCGCCCGGCGGGATTATCCGACGCAGCTCGCCGCCGAGGTGGTCCGCGCCCTCTACTGGTTCAACCCCCTGGTCTGGATGGCGGCCCGCAATCTGCGGATCGAGAGCGAGCACGCCTGCGACGACCGGGTGCTCGCGGCAGGCGCCCGCCCCTCCGACTACGCCGGCGACCTGCTGGACATCGCCCGCTCCTTGCGCGCTCTCCGGGCCGCCGCGCCCGCCGGCCTCACCATGGCCCGCCCCTCGCAGCTCGCGGGCCGGCTCCTCGCCGTGCTCGACTCTCGCCGGGACCGCAGCGGGGTCTCGCGCCGCCTCGCCTTCCCAGCCTGGCTGATCGCCGCCTGCGTGGTGCTCCCCCTGGCCGCCCTGGCGCCCTTCGCGCCGCGCGGCTCCGGTCATTCACGATCGATCAGCCATGAGGACATCAACGGCACCCAGACCTTCCAATGGCGGGAAGACGATCACCGGATCAAGATCCGGACGGAAGGCAAGATCGATCTCAACGAGGACTGGACCGGCATCGTCGGCCTCGCGCGCGGAGCGGAGATGCGCATCGAGGAAGAGATGGGAGGGACTACCCGCCGCCTCGACGTCGAGCCCGGAAGTGACGGCCGGCCCGTCTATACCTGGAAGGTCGACGGCACGGAACGCCCGTTCGACGCCGCGGGCCAGAAGTGGCTCCAGGGCATGCTCCAGCAGTTCGTCCGCGGCACCGGCTACGCCGCCGACGAGCGGATCGCCACGATCCTGAAAAAGCAGGGGCCGGAAGGAGTCTTCGCCGAGATCTCCCAGATCCCGGGCGATTACGTGAAGGCGATCTACTTCAAGAAGCTGCTCGCTCACCGCGAGCTGGGGGCTCCCGTCGTCGAACGGGTCCTCCGGCAGGCAGGGCGGGAGATCAAGTCGGACTACGAGCTCTCGCAGACGCTCAGCGCCGCGGCCGAATCCCAGCCGCTGACCGAATCCTTGTCCACCGCGTATGCCGAGGCCGCGGGGTCCATCGAGTCCGATTACGAGCAGAAGCAGGCGCTCACCGCCCTCGTGAGCCGCGGCAGGCTCACCCCCGCCACCCTGGCCATGGTGCTGCGGTCGGCCCACGGGATCGAGTCCGACTACGAATGCGCGGAGCTGCTCACCGCGGTGGCCGGAAAAAACCGGCTCGGCGACCCCGTCGCTTGGCGCGCCTATGCCGAAGCGGCGAACACGATCGGCGGCGACTACGAGCGCCACCGGACCCTCTCCGCGGCGGTCAAGACCGGGAGCCTCTCCCAGGATTCCCTCCTCGGATTGATCCAGTCCGCCCGAGGAATCAAGTCCGACTACGAGCGCGCCTCACTGCTGGTCGAGATCGCCGGCCAGTACAACCTCTCCGGCGCCCCCCGCGACGCCTACCTCGAAGCCGCTCGCTCGATTCCTTCCGAGTACGAACGGCAGCGGGCACAGGCGGCCCTGGTGGAGAGGGAGGGGCGGTAGGAAAAGGCAACAGAAGGCGAAGCCCCGCCCGGGCATCAATGCCCGGACGGGGCGGAGGACCCTTCTCGCCGCCCCCTACTTCACCAGCAAACTCTTCCCATCCAGATTCGTCGTCGGCTTCACCTTGTAGAAGTCGAGGATGGTCGGCATCACGTCCCCCATGTAGGCACCCTGGGCGTTCAGCTTGAAGTTGCTGAACAGGATTCCCTGAACGAGCGGCGGATAGACCGAGCAGTGATCGCCGCTCCAGACGTCCAGGTTGGGCTCGGTGATCGTCTTGGCGATGCCGCCCAGACTGTCCTGCCAGCCCACGCGGTACCCCTCGCTGTTCGACGGGATGAGGTCAGGGATCAGCACCGGATCGTAGACGCCGTTATAGGCCTCGTCGCGGGTGAAGACGTGCGCCACCGGATGCTCGCCGGTCTCGGCGTCGACGAACGCCTCCAGACCCTGCTTGATCTGGGCGGCCACCTGCTTGTACTCATCTCCCGGCTTGACGATCCCCTTCGCCTCGCGCCCCGCTTCGTTGATGTAGATCTGCCCGAGGCCGAGCGCATACGCCTTGGTCTTCGACCAGTCGACGTTGACGAAGAAGTTCCCCTGATCGAAGAGGTCCTCCAGATTCATCCGCTTGGCGTCCTGGCCGTTGAGGGTCATGAAGCCGTTCTGCACCAGCCAGGTGTTGTAGTTCATGCCACGACGGAAGGAGGTGAAGCCGTGGTCGGAAACGACCATGAGAGCCGCCTCCGGCCGCTTCGCCATGGTGTCCCCCACGATGCGGTCCATGTCCTGGTAGGCCTGGAGGATCGAGCCCCCCCACTTCGCCGCCCCCTCCGCGTTGTAGAGCGGATGCTTGGGGTCGATAAAGCGATACATGATGTGCTGCACCCGGTCGGTAAACTCGAAGTAGTGGACGAGCACGTCCCAGTCGTCCTTCGCCAGGGCGCCGGCGAGGATCTCCTTGTCCTTGTCCACCGTCTGCCTGACGTCGTCGAGGAAGGTCTGCTCGTCGATCGTCCCCGCTTTGGGGGACCAGGTATCGATCATCCAGCCGCGGGTCTTGAACAGGCCGTGCTCGCGGGTGAGATCCTTGACGAAGCCGGGGGGCGTGGTGATGGCGAGGCCCGGCGGCAGGTTTGTGGGATCGATGTCGAGCGGCGAGAGGTAGAGCTTGATCTCGGGGTCGAGCGCCAACAGCTTGAACTTGCCGATGCCATTGGCCTTGATCAGCGAGTTGAAGGGGAAGGCGAAGTGCGCCCAATCGCTCCACTCCCCGGCTTTCAGCGTGATGTCGTTGCCCGAGACCTGGATGCGCAGGCTCTTGCGGTCCGGAGCCACCGTCAGGGTCATCGGAATCTTGATGTAGTGGGCCTCCGACTTCTTGTGGAACAGCTCGTCGGGCACCTCCTTGATCTCGGTCTCGATGGTCCCCTTGTTGTCCACCAGCTCGACGATCTCGACGGAGAAGTCGCCACCCCCCTTGGGAGTGAAGAACAGCTCGGAGGTGAAGTAAAAGGGCTTGCCGATGCGCTGCGAGAGGTCCGGCACGCCGAGCCCGGAGAGCAGCTCGCCGTGCTCGAACTCCTTGGGCGGGAAGGTGACCGGAATCCGCATCACCTTTACCCGCTTGCCGGCCTGACCGAGGAGCTGCCAGAAGGTGTCGCCATGCTGGTTGTTGATCGCGATCGGCCGCTCCGCCGGCAGTAGCCGACCCGCCGCGACCCCCGTCCCCACTCCCGCCGCGATCGCCAGCACTCCGGCGATCGCCGCCGCCAGGGCCGGACGGAGCCGGAAAAGCCTGAGGATCAGCAGGAAGAGCAGCCCCACCACTACCGCCGCGATCAGGCCGAGCACCCAGCCGTTGTTCTTGCCGAAGAGGAAGGCCGCATGCCCCTCCTGGGCCGCCGCGAACTCGGGCTTGTACTGCTTGGGATCGCGCTTGAGGAAGTCGAAGACGCCGTGCCGGCCCGGGTTGAGGCCGGTCGAGAAGGTGGACCAGGAGACCGGCGTCTGCGATGGGATCGTCGGCCGCAGCGGCGAGAAGCTCCCCTGCGCGCGGAGCTTGGCGAGGTTCGGCAGCTTCCCCTCGTTCATCCACCGCTCGGTGAGCTTGGCGTCGGCGCCGTCGAAGCCGAGGATGATCAGCTTCTTGGAAGATTGCTGCGCGGCGAGCGGCGCCGAGGCGAACGCGGCCAGGGCAAGAAAGACCAGGAGCAGGGATCGGACGTTCGAATTCATATGCGAAGGATTCCCAGAATCAGGGTTGGCGAAGCGTGAAGGGGGGATTCTAGCAAACCGCGCAACCCGGCCCGCTATGACATCGTATGAGAGACTGGACGACGAACCCCGTGAATCCCCGCCCGCCAATCCTCCGACCGCTCCTGACCCTCGGGCTCGGCGCCCTCGCGCTCGCCGGCGGGATCGCGCTGGCGCTAGCCTGGCTCCCCGAATGGCACTCCGGCCTGCTGAGCAAGGACGCCTACGTTCAACGCTACCGGGATCTGGCCGCTCGGGCCGGCGTGCGGCTGACGCCCGGGAAGCCGCGAGTCTTTCTCGCCGGCAAAGACTCCGACAACGATTCGGACGAGGATTCGAGCCGGACGTCCAAGCGGCTGGACCGTGCCGGGGTGGACCTCCAGACCAGGCTGGGCGCCGGCCTGCGGATCACGGTCTTCCACCCGGCCCTCCTGGCCGGCGAGAGGTCGTCGCGGCGTCTCCAGATCGATCTGGCTCCCGGGGGCGAGCCTCTGGCCCTGAGCTGGCTCAGTGCGAAAGGGCCGGTCCCGCGCCAGCAGATCGACGCCATGGTCCGCCTGCTGCTCGCCCCTGGAGAGCGCCTGGGCGAGCGCCGTTCGCTCAAAGGGGAAACCGAGGTCGCCTACGACGTGCCCGGGAGCGATCCGCCCCAGCGGATCGACGTCAAGATCGGGAACGGCGGCGCCGCGAGCCTTCGCCGGCAGGTCCTCGGTCGCCATCCGGACGAGGACCGCTGGACCGATTCCGCCCCCTTCGTCCTGCCCGTGATGAGCTCCGTTCTCTGCGTGCTTGTCACGACATGGCTCTTCTTCCGCCTCCTCTACCGCCGGCGGATCGACTTCGCCAACGGCCTCTTTCTGGCCACCATCAGCTTCGTGGCCACGCTCGCCGGAGCCGCCGCGGCGGCTTCATGGCAGGAGGGGGCCGGCAACGCGGCCGGAGCGATTTTCCTTGCGCTCTGTCTCGTGGCGGCCTGGTCGGCCGGCGAATCGTTCCTGCGCTCGATCCAGCCCGGGTTCACCACCAGCCTCGACCTGCTGCGGGCACGCCGCCTTGGCCCCCGGGGTGGACGCGCCCTGCTCTACGGACTAGGCCTGGGAGCCCTGCTGGCCGGGTTCCGCCTTGCGAGCCTGTCGCTCGTCGCGGCACTGCCGGGCGCCTGGCCGATCGGCCTGAGCCTGAGCGTCCCCGTCCTCAAAATTGCGAACCCCTTCAGCGACGGCGTTCTGACCGCCGCGGTGACCGCCACGATCGTCGCGCTCACCCTGCGTTTTCTACCCGAACGCCGAGCGTCCTCGGTGGCTCTCCTGCTCGGCTTCCTCGCCGTCGTGCCGTTCGTTACCCCTTTTCAGCCCTGGCCGGTCCAGATCCTGATCGCCGTGGCCCAGGGCGCCTTCCTGGTCTGGGTCCTCCGCAGGTTCGGCCTCACCGCCCTGCTGATCACGGCCATCGCCTCATTCCTTCTTCCGGCCGCGGTCTTCTCGCTCCGCCATTTCGCCTGGCTGCCCGTGCCCGCCGTGGTGACGGCCGGCTCGGCCGCCGCGCTGCTGGCGCTGGGGTGGATCGGGCTCAGCCGGTCCGAGCAGATCGAGCGCGAGGGGCGTCAGCTCCCCGCCTTCCTCCGCCGGATCGAGGAGGAAGATCGCCTGCGCTACGAGATGGACCTCCTCTCCCGCATGCAACTCGGCCTGCTGCCGGAGGGCCCCCCCACGATCGAGGGGTGGGAGATCGCCGTGCGCTCGCTGCTGGCGACCGAGGCCGGCGGCGACTTCTTCGACTTCCTGGACGAGGAGGGGCGTCTCTGGGTGGCCGCCGGCGACGTGGCCGGCCATGGCTACTCCTGCGCCATCGCTCAGGCGATGACGGCCGCCGCCCTGACCAGCCTCATCCATCCGGGAGTGACCCCTGCCGGCGTGCTGCACAGCGTCGACCGCGTGCTGCGCCGCAACCGCGCCCACCGCAACTTCACCACCCTGGCCCTGCTGCGCCTCGACCTCGCCACCGGCGAGGGAACCCTCGCCAACGCCGGTCACCCGTTCCCGCTGCTCGCCGCGGACGGCGAGGTCGCCGAGATCGCCCTCTCCGGGCTCCCCCTCGGCCAGGGACCGGACCGGCGCTACACCGAGACCCCGATCCGCATCCCCCCCGGCGGCGTCCTCCTCTTCTGCTCGGACGGGCTGTTCGAGGCCACCGACTGGCAGGGGAACGCTTACGGCTACGACCGCCCGCGCGAGCTGCTGCGGACCCTCGGGGATCGCCCGGCCAACGAGATCCTGGAGGCCCTCTTCGCCGACTGGCGGCACTACGCCGGCTCGGACGGCCCGCCGGCGGACGACACCACGGTGCTGGTGCTGAAGCGGCTCAAGCCCAATGCCGTTCATTTAAGGCGTTCTTAGAGTTTTTCTATGTAGGGGAGGGGCTTGTCCCCTCCCTCGCCCCGGAGGGGCGAAATTGAGGAGTCGCCCTTTCAGGGCGAGGGAGGGGACAAGCCCCTCCCCTACATTCAGAATGCCTTAAATGAACAACATGGGCTTTAGCTTCTCCGCAGCCGGAGCTCGAAGCTCGCCCCTTCCTCCGCTCCTTCCTGGGAAGCGACCAGCCGGAGGTCGCCGCCCATCTGGCGGGCGAGGCGGCGGCTGAGCGCGAGCCCGAGCCCGACCCCGGGAGCCGAGCCGGCGGCGCGGGCGGCCGAGCGGTGGAAGGTGCGGAAGATCCGCCGCCGCTCGCGCGGCTCGATCCCCGGGCCGTGGTCGTGGAGCCGGACGATCGCGCGGCGCCCCCGCAGGGAGATCGCCAGGCGCAGCGTCGGCTGGGCCGGGTTGGGAGCGTACTTGCAGGCGTTATCCACCAGATTGAAGAGGATCTGCTCGGCGCTCGCGAGGTCCACGCGCACCCGCTCTCCGGACAGCTCGGGAGAGGCCTCCACGTTCAAGGCGAGGCCCGCCTGCGCCGCACGCTCCACCAGACGGGGGACGCTCCGCTCCAGGAGATCCCCCAGCGGCAGACTCTCGACCCGCGCCGCCGCTGCCCGCCGTTCGAGCCTGGAGAAGGTCAGCACGTTCTCTACCAGGTGCCCGAGGCGGTCGGCCTCGCGCTTGAGGGTCTCGAGATAGGACGGCCGCTCACCCGGGGGCACCATGTCGTCGAGCAGCATCTCGGTGTACAGGCGGAAGGTGGTCAGCGGCGTGCGCAGCTCGTGGGTGACCGCCGAGACGAAATCGGCGCGCCGCTGGCTGAGCGTCACCGCCCCTTTCAGCAGGCTGCCGACCCCCACCAGCCCGAGCAGGGCCGCGCCCCAGGCCGCGGCGAGGCTCAGGCGCACCGGCGTCCAGTCCTGCGGCTCCGTCTCGAGCATGGGGCCGGGGATCAGCCGCGCCGGCAGCAGCGCCAGCCGCCGGCCGGGGTCCGCCCCGTCGTGCTCGCCCACCGGCTGCAGGCTGGACGCGGGAGCGACCGCCTCGACCTGTCCCAGCAGAACGGCGCGCAAGGCTGGCCAGTCGAGCCAGGAGCCCTGGAGCAGACGCTCATCGCCGCGGCGGACGCGCCGCAGGAGAACCAGATCGCCGTCCAGCCAGCGGGCCTCGAAGGCCGACTCCACCTCGACGCCAGGCGGCGCGCTCGCCGGCCGCGCCAGCGTGGCCTGCCGGCCGAGCTCCTGGCGGCGCTGGAAGGAGAGGGTGTTGAGCGCCTCCTGCGTGTACTGCAACTGCTGACCGTCCTCGTTGCAGAGGACGTCGATTGGATCGGTCGGCATGCCCGGCGTCGACGGGAAGCTTGCCCAGGGCTCGTGCCCCGCCAAGACCATCGCGAGATCCCGCGCCATGGGCTGTGCCGGCGCGGCCGGCGCGGCCGGCTTCTTCGGGGCCGGGGCTGGCGCCGGCGCGAGCAGCGCCTGCTGAACCGGCACCTTCGGAATCTGTGGGGCCTTCGGGCGTGGCGGCTGCTCAGGGATCGGCAGCGCCGCCACCCAGCGCGGCGCGGCCAGCGCCGGCTCGGCGCGCAGCCCGCGGTCGGCGCCCACCTCGAAGCGGGCGTGGACCAGGCCCCGCGGCAGGCCCGCCGGTTCAGACGCCGCACGGAACCGCGCTGCCGGCCGCGTGTTCTCCAGCGCGATCAGCCCCGTCAGCGTGGCGTCCAGGCGCCAGAGCGCGATCCGGACGTTCTCCTCCTGCGTGGCGCGCTGGAGCGCCGCCGCCTCCGACCGTTCGAGCGCCAGAGTCATCGCGGTGATGCGCGCCAGGGCGCCGAACAGCACCAGGGCGCTGACGGCGAAGGCGGCGGCGACGAGCAGCGGCCGGCGGATCACGAGCTCAGCCTGTACCCTTTGCCGCGCACGGTGACCAGCACCTCCCGGCCCCCCAGCTTCTTGCGCAGGCGGGCGATGGTCATGTCCACCGAGCGGGTCGCGATCAGATGCGGCTTCTGCTGCCAGACCCGCGCCAGCAGCTCGTCGCGCGAGACCAGGCGGTCGCCGCTCTTCGCCAGATAGCGCAGCACGTCGGCCTCCAGCTTCGAAAGCTCCTCGCGACCGCCGCCGTCGAGCCGCATCTCACAACGGTCGAGATCCACCTCGCCCGTCGCCAGCCGGAGGTGGCGGATCGGCTGCGGCCGTCCGGGCGAGCGCCGCAGCACCGCCTCCACCCGGGCCAGCAGCTCGCGGGCGCTGAACGGCTTGACCACGTAATCGTCGGCCCCCATCTCCAGCCCGCGCACGCGCTCCTCCTCCGCGCCGCGCGCCGTGACCACGATCACCGGCAGCGCCGGGTCCTCGCTCCGGATGCGCCGCAGGACCTCCAGCCCGTCGCGCCGCGGCAGCACCAGGTCGAGCAGCACGAGATCCAGATCCCCGGCGAGGGCGAGCTCCGCGCCCGCGACCCCGTCCCCGGCCTCCCGCACCTCGTACGCGGCATGGCGCAGCGCCGCGACCATGCCGCGCCGGATGGAAAAATCGTCTTCGATCACCAGAATCACGCGCGCCGTCATCTTCGATGTTCCCGATCCGATGGTAACTGATTTCCCGCCCGGCACCCCGAAACGTTACGTTGCCGTTACGTTGCGCGCCGCGGCGGAGGCTATCGTGGGACTGGTAAAAACGTTTCGGCAAGGAGGCCGCGCATGCGCACGAAAATCGCAACCGTCTATCTGGTTTTAATCGCGTTTCTCTGCGGCGGCGCCATGCTCGCGGAGGCGGGGAACCGCAACCTCGCGGCTCTTGCCCGCGTGGCAATCCAGGGGGGAGCCACCGGCGCCGTCGCCGCGTCAACCCCAACACCCAAGGCCGAGGCGCCCGACACTTCCTACATTCCTTGGGCGATCTTCCAGGCGACCCCGGGATCCCTGAGCGACTGGATCAACCTCAGAGGCAATAACGGCCTGATCAGGACGGCGTCAAAGCCCGAGTGCTGAACGCGCCGTGGATCGCAGGGTTGCCACGCGTCCAGAGAACGGTCTGGCGGATACGATCGATCCGCCAGCCGTCCGGCGTGCGCGCGCAGCCGTGCCAGTAGTGTCCGGCGGTGTCGAAGGTGTCCGCTCCCGCCGGCGCTGTGGGAGCGATCCGATGGATCAGGAACGCCGAGAAGCATTCCGCCCGATCCCCCGCGAGCGTCACTTGGTGATTCGTCGAGAGGTGCTGTGTCTTCAAAGCCGAGAGCGCCGAAGCCCGGGCGGCGACGTAGGAATCCGCCGTTACCGTCCTCGAAGGCTCGCCCCGGAAAGCCGAGTAGTCCACGAAGATCTCCGCCGCCAGACAGGTCCGTAGCGCGCTCCAGTCCCGCAGATCGAAAGCGTTGGCGAAGCGGACCACGAGATCGCGGACGGCTTCGCGGTCGAGGAGGTCGCGCAGTTGGGAATCGGTATTCATGATGCCGTAGCCTCGCCGCCCGGGATTGAAATCCCGGGCTACCGACAATCGCCCCTCCCCGGGGCTCTGCGAGGAAGTCCCGGATGGGACGACCGTGGGTAGCCCGGGATTTCAATCCCGGGTGCAGGCCGCCGCCGCTCCAATCACAGAGATCCCCCCTACCGGCTCTTCGGCGCCAAGATCGCCGCCAGCAGATCCGGCCGCGAGGCGTCCCTTTCGAGGTGCGGGTAGCGCTCCCCCTCGTGATAATTCACCTGGAAGGTCTTGAGCACGTCCCCGTGCAGGGCGGCGATGGTGATCGGCGCGGTCGACGTCTTCGCCGCCTGCACTGCCGCCGGGACGGCCTCCGGCGCCCAGGCCCGGCCGCCGACGGCGACCAGCTTCATCCCCGGTCCCAGCCCCGCCTCCCAGGCCGGCGAGCCGATGACGATGTCGTCGATGGTGCCGTCGTCCTTCAGCCAGACGCCCAGGGAGAAGCTCTCGTCGATCCGCTTTCCACTGCGGGCGCGCAGCTTCTGGAATTCGTTCGGCTGGTCCGTATAGACCAGCTTCCACCCCGCGCCCTCGATGCCGCCGAGCGGCGCGCGCGGCTGGACGGCGTAGACGCGCTCGGCGAAGAAGCCGCGCCAGTCATGAGGCACGACGGCTCCCAGCGCGGCGTAGAGGTCATCCGCTGTATATGGCTTGAGCGCTGGGCCCGTCGAGGCGCCGCCATGGAAGGCGCGGCAGAAGTCGTCGAGCGATTTCTTCCCGTTGCTTTTTTGACGCAGGATCGTGTCGGCCTCGAGCCAGATCAGCCCGGACTCGTCGTAATAATCGAGGGTGCGGCGAGCGGTGGTCCACGCCGCGGGCAGGCCGGAGAGGATCTGCACCGACTCCGCCGTATCGGCCAGCGGCCGCCACCGCCGCCCCGGCCGGTTGCGGTCCTGATTGGCGGCGACCCAGGCGAGGTACTCGCGGGTCTGCTCGACGCTGCGGATGCCGCTCCGCGTGGTCAGCAGGACATCCCCCAGATAGCGCGTCAGCCCCTCGTAGGTCCAGAGCAGCTCGGTGCGCAGCGCCTCCTGCGGATCGCGGGTCGCGAGCCCCGCCGGGCGGCGGTACTTGCCGTTCCAGGAGTGGGTGTACTCATGCGGCAGAAGATTTCCCTGGCGCAGGAGCTGGGCCTCGTCCGTGAACATATCCGCCGGCCCGCGGTTGTCGCTCGACTCGTGATGCTCCAGGCCGTTGTGATCGAGCGTGTCGCTGAGCGCCAAAAGCCAGTGATAGGCGCGGTAGTGGCGCGCCCCGTAGAGCGCCAGAGCCTCGGCCGGCACCCGGCGGTAGGCGGCCAGCCGCTCCTCGGGCACCGCCAGCGAGGCGCGCTGATCGGCCGCCATGCTGAGATAGACCGGTGCCTCCGGGGGCCCCATCTCCAGAGTCTCGAAGATCTCGCCCGCGAGCACCGGCGAATCGATCAGCGTATAGAGGGTGGTCGGCTCGAAGGTCACCGCGCCGTCCTTCCCCCCTCCGCCGGCCGCGACCGCAAGCGCCGAGTCGTACCGCCAGCCGGCCGGCAGGCGCAGGCTCGCGCGCACCGGGATCTCCATGGCGCTCGTGCCCAGCGGATATACGAGAAGATCGTGCCAGTCGACGATCAGCAGGTGTGGCGTGGCGTTGGGGGTCTCCCCGTAGCCGCCGCCTCCGATACTTTCGGGAGGCGAGAGATAGTCGAGCGCCACCTCCACCTCCCGCGCCCCGGCCGGCACCTCGACCCGCACCAGGAACATGTCGAGAGGATCGCGGCGCCAGGCGAGGGTCTTACCCCCCGCCGAGACCGTGAACCCCGCCACCTGCATGATCGGCCCGCTCGGCGCGTGCTCCCCCTGCACCCACTTCGGATAGGCGAGGGTGAGAGCCCCCGGCGCGGCGGGGATCGTCAGCCGCGAGTGGAACACCCCGCGCGGGGCGTCCGTGGCATCGACCGCCAGCTCCAGAGGGCGGGGCTCTGCCGCGAAGGCCGCGGTGGAGGAAAACAGGACGGCGATCAGGGTCAGGCGCGGCAGGTTCCGGAGGCTGGGCATCAGGCTTCTCTCCTCGTCAGGATGCCGGATGCTAGCAGCCTCGCGCCAGGACAGGAACGGCACCGTCCAAAGAAGGCGTCAAGGACGAATGATCCCCCGGTCAGGCGATCGCCGTGATGCGGACCTTGTGGAACAGCCAGCCCGCGTCGTCGCCGGTCGCATTGCGCTGCTGGAGGGCGGCACCATAGGAGGTGATCCCCTCGAAGCTCGGCACCAGCGCCGTGATGACCTGGCTCTTGTCGATCGAGATGTCCTGGAAGGTCGCCAGCGGATAGGAGAACACGCGGAACTTGTAGGTCTTGGGCTGGTTCAGCGTGATGTGAAACTCGACCAGATGCGTCTTGTTCTTCTTGATCTGCGTGAACTCGACCTGGAGGCCCGGAAAGACCGCGCCCTGAAACGACGAGCTGAAGATGGCGATGTCATTGCTGGGCAGCGGATTGGACATCACCATCATCGAGGAAAAGAAGGTGAGGAACCCCTTGGCGCTGCTCGGCTTCGAGGGCCTCAGCTCGATTAGCGTGCTGCTCAGCGCCTCGGGCCGCACCTCGAGCAACCGCGCCCGCTGGATGTCGGTGAGCTCCTTGACTCGGAGCCGGTCCAGCTTCTTGACGTCGATGTTGAGCTTGTCCATGGACTCCAGCCTGAGGGTCTTGATCTGCTCGCTCGCCACGTCTCACCTCCCAAGAAATGAGCGGGTGATCGTTCACCCGTTTCAGAGTTACGACCTCTTAGGCGCGGACCGGCGGCAACTCGTTACCGTGGGATAAGCTTCCTGGCGATGGACGAGAAGAACGGCCTGCCGATCCTTCCCTTCGCCTCCCAGGGGGATTGGGAAACCTGGCTCGCCAAGCACCACCGGACGTCCAAAGGCCTCTGGCTCAAGATGGCGAAGAAGGCCTCGGGGATCGACTCGATCAACTACGCGGAGGCGCTGGACGTCGCCCTCTGCCACGGCTGGATCGACGGCCAGAAGGGGGCGTTCGACGACACCTTCTGGATCCAGAAGTTCACGCCGCGCGGCCCGCGGAGCAAGTGGTCGAAGATCAACGTCGACAAGGCGCTGGCGCTGATCGAGGCCGGCCGCATGAAACCGGCGGGCCTGGCGGAGGTCGAGAGGGCCCAGAGCGACGGCCGCTGGGAGCAGGCCTACGATTCGCAGAGCAAGGCGACCGTGCCCGAGGATCTGCAACGCGAGCTGGACAAGAACCCCGAGGCGGCGAAATTCTTCGCCACCCTGAACAGCGCGAACCGGTACGCCGTGCTCTACCGCGTCCACGAAGCCAAGAAGCCGGAAACGCGCGCGCGGCGCATCGAGAAGTTCATCGACATGCTGAACCGGCACGAAAAGGTGCATCCCTAGGGGGGCCCGTCATGCTCAAGCTCCACGTCGTCATCGCCAGCACCCGCCCCGGCAGGATGGGCCCCGCCATCGCGCAGTGGTTCCATGAATTCGCCGTGGGTCACGGCAAGTTCGAGGTCGAGCTGGTGGACTTGGCCGATCAGAACCTGCCGCTCATGGACGAGCCGGCTCACCCCCGCCTGCAACAGTACGAGCATGCGCACACCAAGGCCTGGAGCGCGAAGGTCGAGGCGGCCGACGCCTTCGTCTTCGTGACGCCGGAGTACAACTACAGCGCGCCGCCGTCCCTGATGAACGCCCTCGACTATCTGTACAAGGAGTGGAACTACAAGCCGGCCGGCTTCGTCAGCTACGGCGGCATCTCAGGCGGCATCCGCTCAGTGCAGATGCTCAAGCAGATCGTCACCACCCTGAAGATGATGCCGCTGGTGGAAGCGGTGCCCATCCCCTTCTTCTCGAAGCACATCGACGACACCGGCATCTTCGTGCCGAACGAGATCCATCAAAAGTCCGCCGCCGACATGCTCGACGAGCTGCTCAGGTGGGCCGAGGCCCTGAAGCCGATGCGGCCGGCGGGCTGAACACCGCTCGCCGCCGGATTCTTGTGGGTCAATACGCGCTCGTTGTATCTCGCCGGAGATTTTCCGTCGACAGAAAATGGATTTCGTCCAGCGCGCCGGACGCCGGTGTCCTTCCAGAGGACATCCGGAGCCCCGTTCCACGTCCCATCTCCCAGGAAAGATGCGTTCCGGCCCGCTGGCAGAAGGTTTGCTCAAGGGCGGAACGTACTCTCTGAGAGGAGCTGGCATGGAAGATCGTCTCCAGAAGCTGCGTCGCGTCACCCGCGCGGGCCTTCTGCTCGCCGGGATCGGGTCCGCCGTTGCGCCCATCCATGCCGGGCAGAGCTTGAAGGACCTGTACTGCCAGCGCCCCGACAGTCTGACCGCGGCCCAGCGGATCGCCCTCTGCGAGCCGGAGCCCGCGCGGCGGCTGGAACAGGATCTTGGCGTGCCGGCGGATCTCGCGCCACGTCTCGCCTCCCTGGCGGTTCGCAACTTGGAGTTGCACGCGACCGGCCTGGAGACCTTCTCCGAGGCGAAGCTGCGGGCCCTGGAATCCGATCTGGTGGACCTGCTGCGCGAAAACCCGGACTTCGCGGTCGCGCGGGAAGAAGTACGATCTTTCTACCACCACCGGAGCCTGATCCCTTCTCCCGCCCTCCTCGATCTGGTCGCCGGATCCGCGGCGCCGGAACAGCTCGCGCTGGCCCTCGTGGACTCCGAGGAATTCGCGTGGTCGCCGGCCCAGAACAGAATCTTCGCCCTTTTGTTGAGGGCACACCCGGACCAGCCGGCGCTCTGGATCAAATCGTCGCGGCTGAACACGAGCACGCCTTGGCGCATCGCCTGCCTCGAGGAGGCGCTGCGGCGGCTGGACTCCCGGGAGAGCGATGCCGTCCTGGCCGTGCGCGCCAGCCTGCTCCAGATCGAGGTGGAGGCAGGGCTCGGCGAGCGGGCGGTGGACACCTGGCGCGGGATGCCCGCGAGCCAGCGCGCCCGGTTGCTGGCGAGGAGCGGCCGGGAGATCCAGGCCACGATCGGCGGGCATGACTTCAAGGCCGACGCCACGGGCCTCGCACTCAACCTCGTCGCGGCCCACCTCCTCGCCGGCGACCTACGGGGAGCCGCCGCCCTCGAAGCCGCCTTGCCGGCCGCTCCTACCGCGCCCGCCGAGAAGTGGCTGGAGCCCATACGGAACGAAACCACCCGCGAGCTCCGGCTGCGCCGCGAGTTTTTCACCCGCTGGCTGCGACCGTCGCCCGACGACCCGTTCCTGCTACTGACCGGCATCATGAGCATGAGCGAGCGCTCCGCGCCGGCGGGTTCCCTCCTGCTGCTGAGCCGGCTGTCCGAGCGGGAGGGCTACCCCGCCCTGGCCCGGTTCGCGTCCGAAAAGGCCGTCTGGGTTTGGGGAAACCCCGCCGCGGCGATGGAGCTGCCGCCGGGGCTCCCCTCGCGCCTGACCGACAGCGTCCGGAGAATCGAGGCGGATCTGGCGAAGCTCCACGAGGAGGTGAAGGAGCGGGCCGCCACCGCGGAACGCGCCGTGCCACCGGGAGTGGTCGCCGCCATCGACAATCTGGTCGATGCGGGTGGGAGAAGCTCGACACCGGCCTTCCTGCTACCTGAACGGAAGATCACCCTCTTCGTGACCGACCGTGAGGGCCGCCGAGGATTCGCGATCTGGTACGAAGGGCCGCCCCGAGGGCCCAAAGGGGGGCAGGTCCGCCTCGAGAAGTCCGGCGACACCTGGTCGGGAATCCAGGTCGCCTTCTGGATCGCCTGAGGAGGCGCCCCCCTCCTCAGCGCTTCTTCCGTTGCTCCCCTTCGAGATGGAATCGATGCAGGAAGCGGTGGAAAACGGGCGCGAAGATCAGCCCGGCGACCGCCAGCACCGCGAAGCCGCAATAGAGCGAATACAGCCCCGCGAACAGTTTGCCGGCCGGCGTCCGGATCGGATCGGTCGGCCCCATGCCGCCCAGCAGCATCGAGGCGTTCAGGAACGAGTTGAGCCAACTCAGCCTTTCGAGCTCGTGATAGCCCACCATGCCGATCAGCAACGACACCGCCACGATCGCCAAGCCGATCGCGGTGCTGGTTGCAAGGCGGCTCAGAAAAGCCCGGGCGGGCAGCAGGGGTTCGGATTTGTGCTCGAATACGATCATCGCGCTATGGGGCCGGGGCTTCCTTGCCAGGGTCGTCCTTCCCAGGATAGTCGGCGGGGTTGACGTAATTGATCGTGAACGGACCCATGCCGTGGATCTGGATGGTCGCGCCGTCCTTGGTCCACGCAAAGTGACGCATCTCCGCCGGCAGCAGTGCGTAGCCGCCGGTGGCGAGGGGCTTCGCGGCGTTCGCGTCGAAGGTCTCCCCCATGCCGAGGGAAAGGGTGCCCGAGATCACGGTGACGTTCTCATCCGTGGGATGCCAGTGCGGCGCGATCTTGTAACCGGCGGGCATCCTGATGCGCATTACGAACGGACCCTGCTTTCCGGGACTGCCGGAGAGCACGGCCGTCTCAGCGCCTTTGCTGAGAGCGCCCGACGCCGGATTCCACTTCACCTGCGCGTCCTCGATCATGACGTGAGGGGAGGCGGGCTTGTGGTCCTGGGCCGCGGCCGGCATGACGCAGAGCAGAACCGCTGTTGTCACAAGCAGTCGGACGGATGTCATGGAATCTCCCTTGATCGTTGGTCCGGGCACCGAGGACATGTGCCAGCTTATGCCGCTCGCCGAAATCCCGTCAACGCGGGGGTGAGGCGCGCGCCCGGGGAGTGTCGGTGGCCTGCGACCTCATCCTCTATCTCCTTCTCCTAAAGGAGAAGGAGGACGACCCCGCGCCGGGTTGCCCGTAGGGTGCGCTGTGCGCACCTTTAACGGACGTTCTGGTGCGCACCCTACGAGCTCCCCCGGTTCTGCCAGGCCCTCCCTCTCCTTTAGGAGAGGGACCGAGGGTGAGGTCGCAGGCCACTGATGTCTCATCGGAGAGATGGACGCAAGAGGTTGGGCATCACCCCGGACCGGCCCCCCCCACCCGCCCCAGCTTGTCCGGATTGAGCACGATATAGATCTCGCGGATCAGACCCTCCTCAGCCGGAGAGCGGCGGCGGCGCAGGCCTCTCCCCCATCACGAAGCTCCCCTGTAGACGCCCTTGCGATCCCCAACCTTCACCACAGAGACGACAAGCTCCTGGTCGAGGATCGAATAAACGATGCGGTAACGGCCCGTTCGCACTCTGTAGAGCTCCTGGCGGCCAGAGAGCTTCTCGCATCCAAAGGGGCGGGGGTTCTCCGCCAGGGAACGGATCCGCTCGACGATTCGCTGGCGGTCCTGCTTTTGACCAACTCTCTCGATCTCTTTCGCCGCGGACTCCTTGATGACCAGCCTATATCTTGCCACGGTGCTGGAGGTCCTTCACGAGCTCCTCGAAGTCCAGCACGGGTTCGGTAGCGCGGTCTTCAAACGCATGGATGTCCTCGGCGTCCTCGACGAGCGCCAACTTCACCGCGTCGTTGACTAGGTCCGAGATCGTCCGGTCATTCGCGGCGGCCTTGAGCCGCAAAGCGCGGTGAATCTCGGCATCGAAGTAGACGGTGGCCCGCTTGACATCGCTCATGCCCCTCAGGATAGCGTCGTGACGTTTTGACGTCAAGACGCTATCATAGGAGGACGTGACAAGCGCCGGCCGGGTCTGCTAAATTGTTGTTTATAAACCCGCGACAAACGTCGCCGCCTCGCCCGAGGCCGCGTCGGTCTCCCTTCCGGGCAGGAGGAGAGGATATGAACGATCTTTCGTCATCCAGCGCACAGGCTTCATCCACTGTACAAAAAATGGGGATCCGGTTCACCGAGACCATGAAGGGGTACTTCTCGACCTCGGTGAAGGACGACTACAAGCGGGCGGAGGAGCAGGGCAAGCAGTCGGGCTCGGCCATGCAGTTCACGCTGACCATCGATTCCGACGACCTCGACGCCATGATCGAGCAGCCCGAGCACGCCGCCGGGATCACCGGCACGGTTACGGCCAGCGCGCTGTCGGCCCAGCCGCTGACCGTTACGGAAGGGACGTTCAACCTCTTCGTCAGCAATCCCGAAGGGGTCGACCTGCGCAACATGGACTACCGCATGAAGCTGCGCTCGCAGGAGGGGAAGACCTTCTTCTTCAAGGGCTTCAAGCAGGTGGACGACGGCTCCCTGCTGCACCTCTGGCCGCAGACGACCACGCTCTACGTCACCGTCTATCAAGGGGACGACGAGAGCGGCCCGGTGGAGGGCACGGGCATCCTCCACATCGAGCCCGCCGACTTCCTGCACCAGATGACCACTCTCGAGGTCACCAACGCTCCCGACCGCAAGGCGGAGATCGCGGGGATCGCCCGCTTCGGCACCTTCTTCGCCGGCGTCCTGTTCCACGCCTACGGCGGCGTTTTCGTGCCGGAGACCTACTTCAATCCGGACGCGCCGCCACGCGAAAAGCGCCCGCTGAAGGTGGGCGCGCCCGAGATCCACTATTTCCGCACCAGCGACGGCGTCGAGCTGCGGCTGACCCGCTATCAGGGCGGGACCCGCGGGCCGGTGCTGATGGTGCACGGCGCCGGCGTCTCGAGCGAGATCTTCTCCACCGACCTGCCGGAGACCAACCTGCTCGAGTTCCTGTACGCCCAGGGCTTCGACCTCTGGCTGTTCGATTTCCGGGTCAGCGTCGCCCTGCCGGCGAGCCAGCAGCAGTCCAACGGCGACCAGATCGCCACCATCGACCACCCCGAGGCAGTGGCGGAGGTGCGGCGGCTCACCGGCGCCGACACCGTCCAGGCCGTGGTGCACTGCTACGGTGCCAACACCTTCTTCATGGGCCTGCTGGCCGGGATGCAGGGGGTACGCTCGGTGGTCTGCTCGCAGATCGCCACCAACCTGATCACGCCGCTGGCGACACGGATCAAGACCGGCCTCCACCTCCCGAACCTGATGGACGCCCTGGGGATCAAATCCCTCACCGCCTACGTCGACTCCAACGCCGACTGGAAGAGCCGCATCTATGACGAGGTGCTGCGCCTGCCGCCGATGCCGGCAAACCAGGAGTGCGACAGCCCGGTCTGCCACCGCATCACGTTCATGTACGCGCTGCTCTACCAGCACGAGCAGCTCGGCCAGCGCATCCACGACAACCTGCACGAGCTGTTCGGGGTGAGCAACATGGCGACTTTCGAGCACCTGGGATTGATGGTGCGCGAGAAGCAGGTGGTCTCCCATGACAACGAAGACGTCTACATGCCGCACATCGACCGGCTGGCGATCCCGATGCGCTTCATTCACGGCGCCGAGAACCGCTGCTATCTGCCGGAGAGCACCGAGCTCACCGTCGAGCTCCTGAAGTCCCGGAACGACCCGTCGCTCTACGATCGCTTCGTGATCCCCGGCTATGGCCACATCGACTGCATCTTCGGCCAGCACGCGGTCCGGGACACCTATCCGCTGATCCTCGAGCATCTCGAAAAGACGCTGTAAGGTTCCCGCGAAGCACGCAAAGGAGAACGATTCGTGAACGGTTATCTCCGCTGGTTCCGCTGGCTTACCTGGGTGGGGGTCGTGGCCAACCTGGGCTTCATCATTCCGTCGATCTTCGTGCCCGACCTCCTGGAGGCCACCCTGGGGCCGGGCTCGACGGCGGTCTCCTACGTCTGGCTGGCCCTGGCCGGCGTCGTGCTGGCCATGGCCACGATGTTCTATCTGCCGGCCGCGGCCCACCCGCTGCGCTATCGCCTGTTCGCCTGGCTCTCGGTGGTGGGACGCGCCCTGGCCGCGATCTTCTGGCTCTGGCAGAACCCGCGCTGGAACCTCCTCGGCGTCCAGAACTTCTGGATGCTGGACGGCTCGTTCGCGGTGATCTTCCTGGTCCTGCTCTGGCTCGGCTACCGCAAGGGGGGTCCGCCGGAACCCGCCGTCGTCGATCCTCCCGCCGCCAGCGAGTCCGCCCTGAACGGCTTCCGCTGGGTGCTCTGGATCTCGGTCGCCTCCAACCTGGTGTTCGCGCTCTGGGCCCTGGCCTCCCCCACCACACTGGCGGACTGGCTCGGCGCCTCGAAGATGGCCTACACCTACCTCTGGCTCGGCAACGCCGGGCTGCTGCTGATCCAGACGACGATCTTCGCCGTCCCCACCGCGGCACGGCCCCTGCGCTACCACGTCTACGCATGGCTGGCGGTGATCGCGCGGGTGATCGGGTGCCTGTTCTGGCTGGCGGCGTGGCGCCGGTGGAGCCTCGACGGCCCGCCGCTCCTCCTCGGAGTGATCCAGGGCCTCCTCGCCGTGGTCCTCGGCGTGCTGCTCCAGCGCGGCCTGCCGGAGCCCTACCGCCTGAGCGCCGCCAACCTCTCGCGGATCTTCCGGACGGGAGCCCGGAAGGCGGCCGCGCCCTTCCGCTCGCCCGTCGTGGCGGCGGTGGCGGTGGTCCTGCTGCTCGCTCTCGGCAGCGTGGGCTACGTGCTCTACACCTATCTCATGAAGGTCGAGCCGGACCAGGTCTTCGCGGACCCGGCCGATCAGTTCAAGTACGGGGCGATCGGCCTGAGTATGGCCAACCGTGTCCCCACCTATCTCTGGGAGGTGATGCCGGAGGTCTGCCCCGACCTGCTGCCCGGCAAGAAGAACGGCTGGGCCTCGTTCGGCATTCTCTACGAGCCCGGGAAAGACATGCCCGTAGGCTTCTCCCAGCGGCATATCGGCTATCCCAGCGTCGAGCCCAACTGCGCCCTCTGCCATACCGCCAGCTACCGCGCGTCGGAGACGGCCAGCCCGCAGCTCATCCTGGCCGGCTCGGCCCACGAGCTCGACCTGGAGTCGTTCCAGTGGTTCCTCTATAACTGCTCCAGCGATCCGCGGTTCACGGCGGACAACCTCCTGGAGAAGATCGGCAAGCGGCACAAGCTCGGCTGGACCGAGAGTCATGTCTACCGCTGGGTGATCATCCCGTTCGCCAAGACCGGACTCGCTCAGCAGCAGGCCGGCTACTCTTGGCAGAAGAGCCGGCCGCCGCAGGGGCGCGGCCGCACCGACACCTTCAATCCGACCAAGATCACGGTGTTCCACATTCCGGACGACGGCACCATCGGCACCGTCGACCTGCCGGTGATCTGGAACCAGCGCGCGCGGGAGGGGATGCACCTGCACTGGGACGGCAACAACGACAACATCGTGGAGCGCAACTTCGCCGCCGCCATGGCGGTCGGCGCCACTCCGGATTCAGTGGTGATCTCCGACTTCAACCGCGTCACCCAGTTCGTCAAGGGGCAGCCGGCGCCAAAGTTCCCGTACCCGGTGGACGCCGCGCGGGCGGAGCGCGGCGGGGCCCTCTTCCAGGCGCAGTGCTCCCGCTGTCACGCCTTCGGCTCCCAGGGAGTGGGGAACGTGACCGCCATCGGCGAGATTGGAACCGACCCGCACCGGCTCGCCTCTTTCACGCCGGGACTGGTCGCGACGTTCCATTCCATCCACGAGTCGCCGTTCCTGTTCGATTCCTATCGCAAGACCGACGGCTACAGCAACCTGCCCATCGACGGCGCCTGGGCCCGGGCGCCCTATCTGCACAACGGCTCCGTGCCCACCCTCTGGGACCTCCTGCAGCCGGTCGAGAAGCGGCCCAAGCAGTTCTACCGGGGGTACAACGTCTACGATCCCAACGACCTCGGATTCATTCACGACGGCCCGCAGGCCCAGGCGGATGGATTCCTGCTCGACACCAGCGTGAAGGGCAACTCCAACGAAGGCCACCTCTACGGCACGCAGCTCTCCGACGACGAGAAGCGGGACCTGATGGAGTTCCTCAAGACGCTGTGACGATTGGCCAAGTGGGCGCCCGGGCATCAATGCCCGGGCGCCTACCGCCGCCCGCCCGCCATCTTCTCCGCCTCCGGCAGCCGTCGCAGGCGGAGCATGCTCCAGATGCCGAACGCGGGTCCCAGAGCCAGGAGGGCAAAGGCCCGCTCCCAGCCCAGGAGATCGCGCAACGGCGGGATGATCCGCAGGGTCACGGTGGTGAGCAGGAAACCGAGGCTGGTCTGCACGGTCAGCGCGGTGCCGACGTAGCGCGGATCGGCGAGCTCGGAGACGGCGGCGCTGAACTGCGCGCTGTCCGCCACCACGGCGAACCCCCAGACGATGCAGAGGGCGGTCAGCAGGGCAGGACGGTGGAAGACGAAGCCGGCGGCCAGGGCGCAGGCGCCGGAGGCGGCCAAGCTGACGACGGTGATTCGCGTGCGCCCCAGCCGGTCCGCCAGCTTGCCGGCCAGCAGGCTCCCGAGGCCGCCCGCGGCAATGGCGGCGGCCCCGGCGAGACGGGCGGCGCGGGGGCTCCAGCCCGCCTCCTGGTAGCTCGCCAGCAGGCAGAGGGGAACCCAGGCCCACATCGCGTAGAGCTCCCACATGTGCCCCAGATAGCCGTAGTTGGCGAGGCGCGCCGGGCGGTCGGCCAGCACGCGGACGGCCGCGCGCGCGTCGAACGGCGGCGATTTGCCGAAATAGGGGCCGGGCCTCACGAACAGGCCGCCGATCAGAGCCGCGGCGACCGCCATCCCGGAGGTCAGCAGGAGCACGGTCCGCCAGGGGGGCATGCCCCCGGGCGCGGCGTTGAGGAAGTGCGGGACCGCCGTGCCCAGGGTGATGGCGCCCACCAGCAGGCCGATGCCGAGGCCGCGGTCCTCCCGGCACCAGGACGCCACCAGCTTCATCCCGGGCGGATAGACGCCGGCGAGCGCGAAGCCGGTGAGGAACCGGCAGACGAGAGCCGGGCCGGGCTCCAGATCGAGCAGCGGGATGGCGGCGTTGAACGCCGCGGCGGCCAGCGCGCTCACCGCCAGCAGGCGCTGGGCCGGCAGGCGGTCGGAGAGGGTGAGCAGGGCGCTCAACAGGGCCCCGGCCACGAAGCCGATCTGCACGCTGGTGGTCAGCCAGGACTGCAGGGCGCCGGAGAGCTTCCACTCCAGGGTGAGCTGGGGCACCACCGCCGACGCCGAGAACCAGACCGACATGGCGAGCAGCGTGGCCAGCGCGAGCAGCGAGACGTTGCGCCACTTGCCGCGCTCCTCGGGGCGGCGCTGTGCCGTGGGGATCATGAGGCGGCGTAACAGGGCATGGCGAGGAGGGTATCACCGGCAAGCGCGGCGAGGCCATGACCGAATCCGGGCCGGAATGTCGCATTCATTATCAGGACCCTTTTTCCTCAAAGGAGGACTCTTGCGCAAGATCCTGTTCATCCTCGTTGCTTCTGTGGCTTTCTTCCTGCCCGTCAGCGCCCATGCGTTCTGCTACGGCGTCCCCGAATCGACGATCGACTACGGCCACGTCTGTGGCACCTTGGCGCGGCTGGGCTCCTCCGACGGCATCAACATCGTCTCCAGGCCAGCCGGTCAGTCCTACGTGAAGATCTGTCCGTCGGGCCAGTCCTCCAGCTCCATCCATTGTTCGACCACCAGCACCAGCACCTTCGACGACGGTCCCGGCACCGCCCAGAAACAGGCCTGGGTGTTCCTCAACTACCGTCAGAGTGCCACTACCTACGAGTACTTCGACCTCTACGCCTGGGGTGCCGCCAGCAGCGATTATTGGGGGAGCAGCACCAAGCCGATCAAACGCCTGTACCTCGGCCTCAGCGGTCAGTCGGGTATCGGGGTTTCCATGCCGCCGCGGCCGCTGGACCCGACGCCGGTCTATCCGAGCGGCAACGCGGTCGGGAGCTCCTACACCGTCACCTGGAAGAGCGGCATCGACGTCGACCGGAAACCGTACCCGGTGAACTACCAGATCTGGTTCAAGTACTGGCCGTTCGGCGGCACGGAGCCCGCGAGTTGGACGCTCTCGCGCTCGAACATGCCGTGCCAGGACAACGGCGGCGGCCCCAACGTGAGGGGCGAGTGCTCGACCTACGTGGCCGGCCCGCAGGCGTCCGGCAACTGGAAGTGGTACGCCGTCGCCAATCTCAACGTGAGCTCGCAGGTCCCCTCCTACACCAACACCGTCTTCACCACGACCTCGGGCTCGCTGTACTTCAGCGCACCGTAGGCGATCGCATCGCACCGCTCCTGAGCGGCCCTCCGGCGGAGGCGGTACGTCTCCGCCGGAGGGCACAAGAAGGATTACCAGGGACACCGGGCCTCAGTCCGGCCGCTCGGTCGGGCTCTTGGCGCCCGGCCCGGGCAGCGGCGGGGAGTCGCCGCCGCGCGCTTCCGCCTCCAGGAGGCGGTCGAGGTCCGGGTAGCGGTAGATCACCGGGGCGCCGTTCTGGAACAGGCCGCCGGTGTCCGCCGTGGGGCCGTAGGTCGAATAGAGATCTGAACCCAGCAGCCGCAGGTAGACGGTGAGCTGGCCGCGGTGATGGGCCGAGTGTGCGATCCGCCGCGTCAGCACCCAGGCCCGGCTGCGCTCGACGTCGAAGAAGCGGGTGGGGCCCTCGAACCAGTCGTCCGGCATCCCGCGCAGCCGCTCGAGACGCTGGCCGGCGGCCTCGGCGTACCTCTTGAGGAAGGCGAGGCGCGTCTCCTCAGCCGGCAGCGCCGGCGCGCCGAGATCGATCTCCAGCATGTTCTTGAACCAGGTGTCCTCGCTGACGCACTGGTGGACCATCTGCTCGTGCGGCGTCCGCGCCCGCGGCTCCGGGCGGAAGCGGAGATCCTCGTCCCGGAACTGCGACCAGACGGAGAGGGTCTTCAGCCGCTCGGTGTCGTAGGTTTCGAGGAGGAAATCGTAGCGGGGCATGAGGGAAAGGGTACCACCGGGTTCTACGGCGACTCATCTCCGGCTTCCAACGCCTTGTGGACCCGCGAGCCGGTCCAGACGCCTCCGCGGTGTTGCGACCTCGCCACCCATGATGCATCTCCTCAGCATGTGACGCGACGTGGCGGGATATGAAGCAAGTTACCGGGACACAGTCGCAATGCCGCTGGAGATGATGCATACCCCCCAGAGATGATGCATCGTCCCCAGACGCTGATGCATCCTCTCCAGACGATGCATCAGCTCCAGCCGGTACGCTTCATCTCCAGCAGAGATGAAGCGTACTCACTGGATATGATGCATCGTCGATTTGTTTGTTGCAAGACAAGCTTAAATGATGCGTGTTGTTACGAGCTTGATGCAAGCTTTGCAGATATGAAGCGTAACCCCTGGTTTTGATGCTTCTTCGAGGCAACATGCACCATCCTTGATGGCCTTGGGATTGGCGAGCGGGAATTCGCTTCGTCGTAATTGGATATGACGCAACGTCCGTCCAGGAAAGTCGCCGGACCGAAGAATGGAGCGGTTACCGAGTCGCTGTTGCGACCTGAATCCGAGTGACGCAAGGTTCCTGGAGGTCCTTCGCCGTACGGTTCCCCAACACGGCGAAGGCTCCGGTGAACCGGAGAAACCTATTCGGGCTGAACGAGATTGATGAGGTTCCCGCAGGTGTCCTCGAAGACCACGACCTTGATGGGCCCCATGTCCTTGGGCTCGCCGCGGAACTTGACTCCACGGGCCTCGAGGCGCTCGACCTCGGCGGCGATGTCCTTCGTGATGAAGGCGGTCGCCGGGATCCCCGCGTCGAACAGAGCCTTCTGGTAGGCGCGGGCCGGCGGGAAGCCCAGCGGCTCCAGCACGAGCTCGACGCCCTCGACGCCCTCGGGCGAGGTCACCGTGAGCCAGCGGTACTCCCCCATGGGGATGTCCGCCATCTTCTCGAAGCCGAGGACGGACGTGTAGAAGCGCAGAGCGCTCTCCTGATCTTCCACCATGACGCTGACGAACTTGATCTGCATGGGTACCTCGCGTCGAGCCAGCCGAGCCTGGCGGGGAAGCAGGGCTCGGACTTGGCTCGAACATCGCGCGACAGCTATGGGGCCGGCGTCCCCTTGCTGGGATCGTCGGCGGGGTTGATGTAGTTGATCACGAACGGGCCCATGCCGTGCACCTGGATGGTGGCGCCACTCTGGGTCCACGCGAAGTGATGCATCTCCGCCGGCATCAGCGCGTAGCCGCCCGCGGCGAGAGACTTCGCGGCCTTCGTATCGAGGGTGTCCCCCATGCCGAGGGAGAACGTGCCGGAGAGCACGGTGACGTGCTCGTCCGTGGGGTGCCAGTGGGGAGCGATCTTGTAGCCGGCGGGGCATTTCAGGCGGATTACGAACGGGCCCGCCGTACTGGGGTCCCCCGAAAGCACAGCGAACTGGGCCCCCTTCGCGAGCATGGGCGGCGGCGCGCCCCATTTCACCTGTGCCCCATCGACCATGACGTGAGTCGAGGGAGCCATTTTATCCTGGGCCGCGGCCACGATCGCGCACAAAAGAGCCGTTGACATCACAAGCAGCCGGACTGATTTCATCGAATCCTCCTGAGGGTTGGACCTGCATGGAAAGCACTCCGGTATCGGGTGCCTGCACATTCTAGATCAGCCGCAACTCCCGCTTGATCTCGTTGACCCGGGCCTGGATCTCGCCGCGGTCGAGGGTGCGGTAGCGCTCGGGGAGGAGCTCGCGGCTGGTGGACTCCAGGACGGCGCAGAGGATCTGCATCTCGCGCTCGCGGGAGTTGGCGGGGGGGATGAAGTCCGCGAAAGCCTTCTGAAGATGCTCGGCCTTCACTTCCGAGGACTCGGCGGCCTCGGCTTCCAGGATCGCCCGCACCAGGACGGCTTCGAGGTCCGAGCCGGAGAGGCCGAGGTACTGGTCCTCGGTCGCCACCTCGGTGATGGTGTTCACGGAGGTCTTGAGCCCCAGCTTCTTCAGCATCACGCGGTAGATCTCGTCGTACTCCGCCGCCGTCTCCGGGTAGAAGAGCGGGATGTGCTCCTCGGCCCGCCCCTGGCGCTTGAGGTCGATCGGCAGCAGGTCGGGGCGGGCGGTGATCAGGAACCAGAGGATCTTGCCGCGGTTGCGCGTGTCCCCCATGAAGGCGGCGATCTGGGCGAAGACGCGGTTCTGGGTCCCCGAATCCCCCTGCTGGTCGCGGTTGCCGAGGGCGGCGTCGGCCTCGTCGATCACCACGCCCACGGGGGTGAGCGAGGCGAGGATCTTCAGGATCCGCTCCAGGTTGGACTCGGTCGATCCCACCCACATGGAGCGGAAGTTCTTCAGCTTCACGCACGGGAAGCCGATCTCGCGGGCGAAGCACTCGACGAGGAAGGTCTTGGCGCTCCCTACCGGGCCGCAGACGAGGTAGCCCATGGGCACGGCGGCGGGGTTGCCGCGGGCGATGGCGCGGGCGGCGCGGCGGAGGCGGTCCTTGACCGCCGGCATGCCGGCCACCATCGAAAGGTCGAACTTGGGCTCGACGTACTCCAGCAGTCCCAGCCCCTCGGTCTCGATGACCTCCTTCTTGACGTCCCGCGCCCGGTCCCGCGTCAGGCGATCGCCGTTGGCATCGGTGCCGTCGAGGAGCTGGCCGATCTGCACGCGGGTCATGCCGGCGGTCATCTCCGCCAGGCGGGAGGGCGGCAGGTCGGACTTCGACGCGTACCACTCCGGCCCGCGCACGGCCTCGAGATAGGTCAGGCGCTCCCGGGCGTCGGGGCGGACGATCTCGATCTCGCGCGTGGCATGGGAGCGGACGAGCTTCTGGTCGAGCTCGGCGAGGCTCTCGGTCACCAGCACGACGACGATGTTCTTGGCCAGCAGCACCGGGTCCTGCGACCACTTCCGCAGATAGACGAGGACGGCGCGGTCCTCGGGGTTGCGGTAGGCCACCTCGGCCGCGGGGACCATGGTTTCCGCGAACGGCAGCAGCAGCACCACGGGGCGGGCGGGCTGCATGGAGGCGCAGAGGCGGAAGTAGGAGTCGAGGAGGGCGAAGCAGTTGGCGGCGTCCCGCGGCAGGGAGTCCGCCCAGTTGGTGCCGTGGACGGTGTCGTAGCCGCGCAGCCGGTCCTGGAAGTGGCTGCGCGCCGCCGGGGTGGCGAAGCCGAACCCTTCGGCGCGGTTGTAGGTGACGATCGACGTCCAGCCGCCGAAGAGCTGCTGGACCAGGAAATCGTCGAGCGAGAGAAAGCGCAGCCCCGCCGGCCCGCGGACCGGGATCAGATCGGCCGGCACGCCGTGCAGCACGAAGGTGTTCGACTGCTTGGCGGTGATGGCGCGCACCAGCTCCGACGCCCAGGGCGGGAGCGAGTCGAGGAACACGGCCGGCGAGGGCGGGGCGGCGGTCTCGGGCATAGTCGGTCGAATCTCCTGCTACCCGGCTTCGGGCAGCTTCTGCGGCGTGGCCGTCGGGGTCGCCGCGGTCGGGAAAGGGGCGGCCTCGCGCACGGCGTCCGGCTGCTTCAGGCCCATCTCGATCTCGAACTCGTTGAGCACGCTCTGCGCCTGCAGCGAGCGGGCCTTGCGCTCGTTCTTGATCCGCTCGACGTCGAGCCCACCGGTGGCCACCTCGACGGCGGCCTTGGCCTCGGCCGACTTCTGCCGGATCTCGTCCAGGTACTTGTCGTTGGTGGCGGCGGTGCCGTAGGTGTCGAGCTCGGCGATCGCCGAGGCGGCGTTGCGCAGCGCCGAGGCGTTGCGCGACTCGGTGATCGCCTTGCGGCTCTCCTCCATCTTCAACCGCAGCTTCTCCTTGATGTCCTGCACCGTGATCTGGGAGTTCTCGAACGCCTTGGAGGCCGCCGCGAGCTGGTCGTTGGTGGTCTGCAGCTCCTGGCGCACCTGCTGCAGGCTGGCGGCGTCGTCCTCGGCGAGGCGGCGGGACTCGGGGCTCCCCTCGGTGAGGGCGGCCTTGATCGAGTTGACGAGCTGCCTTTCCCGGCGCTCCAGCGCCTCTTTCCCTTGCTCCAGGCGGATGACCGTGGCCCGGGTGGTGATCAGGATCTGGTTGAGCTTGGGCAGGGTGTTGCGCATCTCCTCGATGGACTCCTGGAGCATGACTTCCGGATCCTCGGCGAAGGAGATGAAGTAGCCGATCCACGACTTGAAGACTCGGGCGAGACGCTGGAACATGGCTTTCTCCTCAATGTTTCCCTAAAGATGCTTCCCAGGGGAGGACGCGGACGGCTTCAGCCTTGATTCCCTTCCGGAGCGGCCGCGGGCGCCGCCGGCGGACGGGGGGTGTCCGCCGTCGAGATGGGGTTCTTCTCGACGAACGGGGTGACGGCGTCGTAGAGCTTGCGCTCCTCGGCGCGCTTGAGCACCAGCCAGCGGGTGAGGCGGGCCTGCTCGGTCTCGATGGCGATCCGGTTGGCCTCCATCTTCTCCCGGTTGCGGCGGGTGACCTCGTCGATCTCCGCCTGGAGCTGGGCGTTCTCCTTGTCGATCTGCTCGGCGCGCGCGCCCTGCTTGGAGCGCAGGAACTCCTCGAACTTGTCGAGCGCCTGGTCGCGGCGGACGGCGTCCTGGACGACGTCGGTGATCGGCACCGGCCCGGAAGGGGTCATGTTGAGGAACCCGGTGAGCGCGGCCGCCTTGGCCCGCAGGTCGAGCGACGCGAAGCCCGGGGAGGCGAAGATCTCCAGCACCTTGTAGGCGCTGTAGCCATGGGGCGGATCGACCACCCCGGCGGCCTTGTAGATGGCCGGGAAGTCCGGGACCTCGTCGTCGCCACCCTCCGCCGGCGCCGCGGCGGCAAGCTTGCGCTCGTCGATGGCCGGCGCCTCGGGGATCTCGCCAAGGAGCTCCCGGAGATCCCTGGGCTGGGCCGGCGGTCCCGCGGGCTTGCCGGACGGCATGTGGGGAACGGGAGGCACGGCTGCCGCCGGGGTGGCCATCTCCCCGGGATCCAGCTCCACGATCTTCATCTTGCTCAGGACTTCTTTGAGACCCATGCCGTTCCCCTCGCGGTCTGTCGTTAGAGTGACTGGAAAACCGATTCTCTTTCGGCAGCTATCCTATACCTCGTACCTGGTATCTACACTTCATACACGGGACGGCGGACCGGCCGGGGCAGCGGCAGCAGGTTCGAGAGGGGGACGAGCGAGAGGGTCAGGGGGTTGAGCTCGGCCATCTCGCGCGCGGTGAGCGGCCGGATGCTGGTGACCCGCCGCGGCAGGCGCGCCGTGGTGGGATCGCAACCCCGCTCGAGGAGCGCCGCCAGCAGCCAGCGGCCGAGAGTCCGGCGAGCCGCGTTCATGGTGGGGATTCTAACCTCTCCGCCCTCTTGCCTCCAATCCATCATCCGTCTATCATTCACTCATGAACGACTCACCCACTCCGTCCCCCTCGATCGTGTTCCGGGTCATCGGCGCGGCGCACGAGGTGGAGGCGCGTCTGGAGGGGGCGCTGGACGGCCTGGGGTTCTCGCTGGCCAAGTTCAACGTGCTCTCCAGGCTGGCGGAGACGGGCGAGCCCCTGCCGCTCAGCCAGCTCGCCGAGCGGTGCAGTTGCGTCCGTTCCAACATCACCCAGCTTGTTGACCGGCTGGAGGCGGACCGGCTGGTCGAGCGGCTCCCCGATCCCGCCGACCGGCGATCCATCCGGGCCGCGCTGACGGACCTGGGGCGCGAGCGCCACGCCGAGGCCGTCCGGATCGTCGACGCCACCGAGCGGCAGGTATTCGCCGGGCTGGACGAGGCGGACCGGAAGGCACTGACCGGCCTGCTGGGACGGCTGGGAAAAGAAGCCTGAAAAAAATTTGCCCGAAACGTTCATCCCTGCACTTTCAATCCGACAACGATTCAGGAGGAGACCATGAGCATAGAGCAGCATCCGACTTTGCTGACGCCGGTCCAGCTCGGACCCTATACGCTGCGCAACCGCATGGTGATGGCGCCGATGACGCGCAACCGCGCCGTCGAGGGGAACGTCGCCAGCCCTTCGTCGGCCACCTACTACGCTCAGCGCGCCTCGGCGGGGCTGATCGTCACCGAGGGGACGCAGGTCTCGCCGCAGGGCGTGGGCTATCCAGGCACTCCGGGGGTTCATGAAGACGCCCATGTGGAGGGGTGGCGCCAGGTGACGGACGCCGTCCACGAGCGCGGCGGACGGATCTTCGCCCAGCTCTGGCACGTCGGGCGGATCTCGCACCCGCTGCTGCAGCCGGGCGGAGCGCTGCCGGTGGCGCCGTCGGCAATCGCGGCCGAGGGGCAGACTTTCACGATCGAGGGGCCGAAGCCCTTCGGAGTTCCCCGCGCGCTGGAGATCGCCGAGATCCCCGGCGTGGTGGAGCAGTTCGCTCACGGTGCCCGGCAGGCCCTGGCGTCCGGCTTCGACGGCGTCGAGATCCACGGCGCCAACGGCTATCTGGTCGACCAGTTCCTGCGCGACGGGTCGAACCGGCGGACGGACGCCTACGGCGGACCGGTCGAGAACCGCGCCCGCTTCCTGCTCGAGGTGACGGAGGCGGTCGCCGGAGTCTGGGGGGCGGACCGGGTGGGAGTGCGCCTCTCCCCTACCGGCTCGTTCAACACCATGAGCGACTCGGACCCGGTGGCGACGTTCAGCTACGCGGCGCGGGAGCTCGACCGTTTCGGCCTCGCCTATCTCCACGTCGTCGAGCCGCTGGCGCCCCGGGCGGAGACCCCGGTCGCGCCGCTGCTGCGCCCGCTCTTCCACGGCCCCTTCATCCTCAACGGCGGCTATGGCCGGGAGACCGGCAACGCGGCCCTCGCCGCGGGCGAGGCGGACCTGATCTCCTTCGGCGTGCTGTTCCTGGCCAACCCGGACCTGCCGGAGCGCTTCGCCGTGGGGGCGCCGCTGAATTCGCCGGACCGCGACACCTTCTACATGGGCGGCGAGAAGGGGTATATCGATTACCCGACGCACACGGTGGTGGGCGCGGGGGTTTAAGAAGCTTTTTTCTCACCCTGTAGGCCGCAATCGGAGGTCCTCGAAGCTCTCCTTCTCCCGAGCGGCGAGGACCTCCATCGCCGCCCTCTCCCCCGTCTCGCAGCCCCCCTCCATGAACCCCGAGGCGCTCTCCGAGGTGTGCTCGCCGGCGAAGTGGAGGTTGCCGACTCTCTTCCCCTCCTCGCCGCCGAAACCGGTCCACTGGCCGGGGCGGTAGCAGGTGTAGCTCCCCCGCGTCCACGGGAAGGTCGGCCAGTGGAAGCGGGACTGCTTCTCCGGCAGGCGCGTGGCGGCGACGCCCGGGAAGACGCGGTCGATCTCGCGGGCGAACTTCCCGGCCTGCTCCTCCGGCGTCCCCTCCCCCAGTTCCAGGCCGTGGCGGCCGCCGGTGAAGTTGGTGAGGATGCCGGTGGCTCCCGGCTGCAGGCGGCTGGTCTCCCAGCAGAGCTGGTAGGGCTGGTCGGTGAGCGTGCTGCCGTTGGAGCGGTACGGCGGCTCGGGCTGGCGCCAGAGTCGCCTGGAGAACCCCACCATCAGCTTGGCGTTGGTGCCGTAGCCCAGCTCGCGGATAGCCCGCTTCTGGACCTCGGGGATGCCGAGGCTGGCGTCGAGACGGATCCCACCCTCCCCCCGCAGCATGGTGAACGGGACGGTGATCACCACGTGATCGGCGGTGACCGGCTCTCCACCGCCGGCCGACACGATGTACGAGCCGTCAGAGCGGCGGGCGACCGACTCGACCCGTCTCCCCGTCTCCACCCGGTCGCCGAGCCGCTCAGCGAGGGTTTTTGGGATGAGATCGTTGCCGCCGCGCACGTGGAAGCGCTCGTCGCTCTCGCCGAAGATGCGGAAGGGGAGCGGGTTGGGGTCGATCAGCAGCAGGAAGTTGAGCGCCGACTGCTCCGAGATCTCGAGGCCGTACTCGGTCGTGTAGGCGACGTCGAGGAGCCTGGCGAGCCAGGGCTCCGCCCCGGCGCCGGCCAGCCACTCGGAGAGCGGAGTGTTGTCGAGCCGCTCGCCGCCGTTGGGCTCGGCGTGCGAGACCCAACTGCCGGTGAGGGTGGAGCGGTCCCACACCACCCGCCGCGACACCGGCAGGAAGGCGCGCACGACCTCGTGCTCCACGATCCGGCGCCCCTCGAAGAAGAAGACGTCGCGGTCGAGATCGGGATCGTCGAGAACGAAGTCGTCGAGCGGGATCTCCAGCTCCGCGGCGAGCTTGCGGATGTGCACGTGCCCGGTGTCGATCAGCTCGCCGCCGAGCTCGGCCACCTGACCGTCGGGAAAGAAGCCGCGCTGGCTGAACATCCGCCCGCCGACGCGGTCCTGCCCCTCCAGGATGCGGACGGCAACCCCCTGCTGGGAGAGGCGGTAGCCGGCGGTCAGGCCGGAGATGCCGGCGCCGATGATGACGACCCGCCGGCCGCCGCCACGGACAGCCTCGCGGGGCGGCGGCGCGAAGGGGCGGCAGCCCACCAGGGCGAGCCCCGCGGCGGCGGCGGTGCCGCCGAGGAGCTGGCGCCGGGTGAGCCCAGCGTTCTCGCGGGCCTCGTCGACGATCTCGTCAGGGGGACGTCCGGTCTCCGCCGAGAGCCGGGCCATGCGGAACGAGCGCTGGAGCACGCGGAACAGGGGGGTTCTGGACACGAAGGGGACCTCCTACGGGAATTTCGGAGACTTTACCGGGTCGAGGAGGTGCGTTCAAGCCTGAGGAACAAGCACCGGAGCCTCACCTCGCCCGGGATTGAAATCCCGGGCTACCGACAGTCGCCCCTCCCGGGGCTCAAGCTGGGAGTCCCGGATGGGACGGCCGTGGGTAGCCCGGGATTTCAATCCCGGGCGAGGGCGAAACGACCCGCACCACCACGTTCCCGGTCTCCCTCTCCGCCACCTCGATCCGTACCTTGAGGAAGCGCGGAATGAGCTCGATCTGGGTGATGGCGTGGAGGGAGAGCGGCAGGGTCGCAAAGGCGCCGGCGCCGGCGAGGGCGAACGGCAGGAGGAGCTGGTCCGCCAGGTGCTCGCCGACGGGGACGCCGGCGTCGAGGTAGCGCCGCATCTCGCGGAGGGCGCGGCCCGCCACCTCCTCGGCGCGGACCCTCTTCTCCCCGAAGCCGGCGAAGATCTCCGTCGCCGCCGCGCTCTCCACTTCCAGGAGCAGGATATTGCCCGGCCCCGGGGAGTCGACCTCCCGGACCTCCAGGGACGCGGAGTCCCAGCCGGTCTCCCGCGCGACCTCGTCGAGCTCGCGCTCGGCGACGTGGCGGGGCAGGCGGGAGAGGATCGCGACCGCCCGGCGGCTCCGGATCTCTCCCCGCTCGAGCAGCTCCAGGCCGGCGAGGCGCTCCGGCGGATCGATCGTCACCGAGAACCGGCCCCCGCCGGCGGGATAGAACCCGGGGCGCTCGAGGGTCGCTTCGATCCGCACCCCCATCCGCCGGAGGACCGGCAGGAAGACCCGGTCCAGGTAGTCGAAGGGGGGCGCCTGCGGGTTGTGGGTCCCGCCCGCGATCGTTACCCGCGAGGGACCGCCGGCGTGGAGGAGCGCCGGCAGCACGGTCTGGAGGATCAGCGTGGAGCTCCCCGCTGTGCCGATATCGAACCGGTAGTCCCCGGGCCGGACCTCACCGGGCGCGAAAACGATCTCGCGCGAGCCGACCTCGGCGCCCTCGATCCGGGCGCCGCTGACCTCGGCCGCCGCCTGGACGGCGGTCAGGTGCTGGCGCATCAGCCCGGGCCGGGACCGCCGCGCGCGGATGTTGCGGATGCGGACCGGCGTGCCGGTCACCATCGAAAGGGCGAGGGAAGTACGAAGGATCTGGCCGCCCCCTTCCCCCATGGAACCGTCGAGATCGAGCATCGTGCTCCAGTAATCTGCCCCAAATAAAACGAAGGACCCGGTCACCCGGGTCCTTCGAGCTTACGACGTTAGGATGGCTTACGGGCAGGTCGCGAACGCGGTGCTGTCGGTCACCGCCGGAGCCGGCGGTCCGGCGTAGTTGAAGTAGATCTTCTGCACGCCGGCTCGGACGTCGAGGACCTCCATGCGGTAGAACACGTCGGTGGTGGCCGCCGAGTAGACCCAGTAGTGGCTGTTGAAGCCGCAGGCGTTGATCGACTTCACCATCACCTCCCAGTTGTCCGAGGTGAAGAACCAGAAGATGCCCGAGTTGGAGCCGGCGACGACCACGTGCCCGTCGCCGTCGGTCGGGGTGCCGGGGGTGGAGTTGGTGCGCCACTTGGTGGTGATGGCGAAGCGCCCGTTCAGGCAGAGCGCCGCCGTGGTGCTAGAGCCGCAGCTGGCCGTCACCGGGAAGGTGAAGAAGCCGACGCCGGAGCCCCCGACCGCGCCGCCATGTCCGCCAACGGAGTCACTCGCGCTGGCGTTCAAACGCCAGAGGCCCACCAGGCCGGCCGTGGGGCCGGCGATCGCCACGTTGAGGTTGCTGCGGATCTGCGAGGTCGAGCGGGCGACGTTCCAGATGCGCACCTCGTCGATCGAGCCCGTAGGGGAAAACTGCCAGCTCACGTCGCTGCCGATCCGCATCGGGCTGGTGCTGGTGCCCAGCGCGCCGACCTCGGCGAACGTCGCCGCGAGCTCGCCGTTGATGTAGTGGCGGCGCGCCGCGCCGTCGTAGGTCACCGCAACGTGCGTCCAGACGCCCCGCGGGATGATGCCGCCGTTCTTCGATCCGTGGCCGCCGAGATAAGAGCGCAGGGTCGGCTGGCCGCTCACGTTGCACTGGCCGATCCACCAAGCCTGCGTATAGCCCTTGCCGGCGATGCTCCGGCAGTCTTCCCCGGACGTAGTGTTCGAGATCGAGACCCAGGCCTCGACGGTGAAGGCACCGCTGGGATTGAGGTCCGCGCTGGGGGGGATCTCGATATAGCCATGGGTCGGCCCACTGAAGTGCGCCCAGGCGCCGAACGGCTGCGCCTGCGCCGAGGCGGCGAGGAGGCCTCCAAGCAGAAGAATTCCGAAGATCCTTCCGAAATTTGATCTCATACCACTCCTCCTTGTTAGTTGACAGATAACTACCTGTCCGTTGTTACAGAGGTTGGGCGAGAGATCGCGGGAAAACGTTACAAGCGCTCCGCGGTTGAGGCGGCTGTGCCCCGAAAGATTGCCAGGTACCCCTCCAGGGCTTCCAGGGCGAGGCGGTCGGCGGGGGTGTTGACCACTCGGATGCCGCCCCGGCGCAGGTGGCGGGCGAGGCGCCGGTTGGCGAGCTGGATCTCCAGGCTGGCCACCTGGGCGAACGCCGCGGCGGGGGTGGCGGGCGCGGCGGCGGCGAGCGCCCGCAGCTCGGGGTCTTCCAGGTTGAGCAGCAGCACCCGGTGGCGGCGGCCGAGGCGCAGGAGCGATTCGCGCAGCAGCTCGGCCGCCGCGAGGTCGACCACCGAGGTGAAGAGAACGGCGGTGGCGCTGCGCGGCTCGACGTCGAAGGTCGCCTCGGCCGCGAGGTCGTAGGCCGGCTCGGCGAGCTGAGCCTCGAGGTCGTAGAGCGCCTCGTAGGCGAGGGCCGCCCCGCGGCCGCCGGAGCGGACGCGGACGGTGCGCAGCACGCGGTCGGCGAAGGCCACGATCGTCACCTGGTCGCCGCGCGCCGCCGCCACCCGGGTCAGCGCCAGGGTCGCCGCCACGGCGTAGTCGAGCTTGCTGCGGCGGCCGTCCATCGAGGCCATGGCGCGCGCGCAGTCGAGCAGGACGACGAGACGGGCGCTGCGCTCCCAGGTGTCCTCGCGGGTCACCGGCCGGCCGTGCCGGGCGGTCGCCTTCCAGTGGATCTTGGCGATGGAATCGCCGGGCAGGTACTCGCGTAGGGCGTAGGGCTCGGTCCCCACGCCGTGCATGCGCTGGGGGATCTGCCCCAGGCGGCGGCGCTGGGCGAGGGCGACGAGCTGCCCGACCCGGCCGTCCCAGCGCACCTGCGGATAGACGCGCACCGGCTCGGCCGGCAGCAGGTCGCGCTGGAACCAGGCGAGCTTCCAGGGCCCGAGGATGCGGGCGGTGAGGGGCGCGGCCAGGTGCTCCCCCCGCCGCCGGGGAGTCAGGGAGTAGGTCCAGCGGACCTCCTCGGGCTCGCGGATCACGACCTCTCGGCGTAGCGGCCCGGCCGCCAGCCCGGGGTGGAGCCCCTCGCGCAGGATCAGGGTCACCGGTCGGCGGGAGCCGCTCCCGACACTCACCTCGACCTCGGCCGGAGATTCCTGGACCAGCAGGGGGGGCCAGCGCCGGGAGGCCCGCAGCGGCACCCGGGCGGCGCGCCGGTGATCGACCAGGGCCGCCACGGCCACTCCCAGGTCCAGGGCGAGCGCGGCCCAGGCCAGGCGCTCGTTGAGGAAGGAGGCGACCAGCAGGAGGGTCGCGAGCCCCAGGAGCTGGAAACTGCGGGCAGCGGGCATCCGGTCTTCCGTCCGGTCCTGCGGGTCAGTGCGGCACGGGCACGGCGGCCGCGGCCGTCTCCAGGATCCGCCGCGGCGTGAACCCCTCGAGCTCCGCCTCGGGGGTGAGGATCACCCGGTGCGCCCAGCAGGGGACGAGCATCCGCTTGAGGTCGTCCGGCACCAGGAAGTCCCGCCCCTCGAGCAGGGCGGCGGCGCGGCCGGCTTCGAGCAGGCCGAGGGCGGCACGCGGCGAGACGGGAAGGTCGATCTGCGGGGCGCGGCGCACGCCGGCGGCGAGCTGGGCGAGGTAGGCGAGCAGCTCATCGGCGACGTGGACGCGCCGCGCCGCCTGCCGCAGCGCCGGAGCCTCCCGCGGCCCCAGCACCGCCCCCGGCAGGCTGCCTCCCCAGTCGACCAGCTCCCCCGCCACCGCCTTGCGGTAGAGGCCGAGCTCGGCCTCAGGGGAGGGCAGGCCCATCTCGATCCGCACCAGGAAGCGGTCGAGCTGCGCCTCGGGGAGGGGGTAGACCCCCTCGAACTCGATCGGGTTCTGGGTGGCGATGACGAAGAAGCCGGGCGGCAGCGGCAGTGGCACGCCGTCGATCGTCACCTGCCGCTCCTGCATCGCCTCGAGCAGGGCTGCCTGGGTCTTGGGTGGCGTGCGGTTGATCTCGTCGGCCATCAGCACCTCGGTGAACACCGGGCCGCGCAGCAGGCGGAAGGAGCCGGTGGCGGCCTCATAGATGTTGGTGCCGAGGACATCGGCCGGCATCAGGTCGGGGGTGAACTGCACCCGGCTGAAGCGCGCTCCCAATCCTGAGGCGAAGGCGCGGGCGAGCAGGGTCTTGCCCACACCCGGCACCCCCTCGAGCAGGACGTGCCCGCCGGCCATGAAGGCGGCGAGCAGGGTCTCGATCGTGTCCCGCTGGCCGAGCACGGTGCCCTCCAGCGCGGCGGCGAGCTCCTGGACGGCCGCGATCAGGCGCTCGGTGTTCGGGGTCTCGGCGGTCGGATTCATGCGGCCGTATTCCTTTCAATATCCCTTTCCATGTCTTTATCCTTGCCCGTCCGCCGGCCCGCTACCTCGCGGGCCAGCTCGACGAGCTCGCGAGGGCTGGCGGTGGCGGCGCGGCGGTCGAGATCCGCCGGGAGGTCGGCGCCGGGGTCGAGCTCGCGCACCCGCTCGAGCAGCCGGAGCGCCGCCGCCGCGTGATGCCCCAGACGGTGATGCAGGGCTCCCAGTCCGAGCAGGAAGGAGCCCGTCGAGCCGGTCACGGCGGGCGGCTCGCTCCAGGCCGGCCCGAAACGGCGCGAGAGAGTCCAGAGCGCGATCAGATAGAGGACGGCCAGATGCAGGAGGATCAGGTCGAGCGTCCGGCCGAGCGCCGCGGTCTCCACCTGCTGCCCGGCGATCAGGCCGTGATGATACTCGTCGAACGTCCAGTGATCCCCCAACTGGCGCCGCAGGGTCTCCAGCAGGCCGGCGTTGCCGGCGTTCGCCAGCCGGGCGTTGGCGAAGGCGTCCGCCGGCAGCAGGAAAATCCGGCCGTGGTAGCGCCGCAGGACCACGATCGCGGGGCCGCCGCGCGGCGAGCGGAACAGCACCTGGGCCTCCTTCGGGAGCTCCGGCCGCCAGCGGGGCGCCCAGACGTGGACCGGCAGGGCTCCGGGAGCGTCCGCCGCCGGGTGCAGGCTCCACGCCTCGCGCGCGAAGCGCCGCCACTCCACGGGGTTCAGCGTCACCTTGCGCACCTCTTCGAGCGGCAGGCCCAACCCCGTCAGGGTGATCAGCTCGCCCGGGTTCCCCCACTGTCCGGAGTAGGCCAGGATGAGATCCCCGCCTCGCCGCAGGTGGTTTTCGAGCGCTCCAGCCGACTCGGCCGATGTCCTGTTCTGCCAGGGGAAGGTCGAGACCAGCACGCCGTCCCCCTCGAAGCGCTCGAGCGGCGCGCCGAGCAGGGAGACCCGGACGCCCCGCGCCGCCAGATACCGCCGGGCCACCAGCCAGCCGTTCGGCCCGCGGGCCAGCGCGCTCCCCCGCGCCTCGCCCGGGGCGCCGAGCAGAAGGACGAGGGCGACGCACACCAGGAGGAGCAGGGCGAGCCCGAGGAAGAGGCGGTTACGGAGGAGCTCCTTCACGCCAGCGCCGCCTCCAGCCGGCTCACCAAGCCGCGGAGATCCTCGATCTCCGGCGGGCGCGGTCCGTAGGTGAAGGCGTCCAGCCGGCGCACGAGATGGCGCAGGTCGTCCCGGCGGGAGCGCGCCACCAGATCCCGGCTGGTCCAGTCCGCCGCTGCCTCCGGCCCGGCCAGCGAGCGCGCGAGCCACCACCAGAGGGCCTCGAGGGCGTCGGGCGTCCGCCCCTCGGCCAGCCGGCGCTCCAGTTCGGCGCGCCAGCCGGCGGCGTCGAGGGGAGCGCGGGGCGCGAAGCCGGCAGAGACCGCTTCTGTCTCCTCCCCCACGACCCGGCGGCGGAGCCGCGCGACGACGGCGCGCGCGATCAGCAGGAAGACGAGGGCGGCGAATACGGCCACGGCCGCCCAGAGCACCCGCGGCGAGAGGTGCAGCGCCTCACCGGCCTTCATCAGCGCCTCCAGCAGGGCCTGCTGGGCGGCCCGGCCGAGCTCGCCCAGGTACGAGCTCTCGGCGGGCACGGGGGAGCGCTCGACGCCGCTCGACGCCAGCACCCTCTCCATCAGGGCGCGGTTCGCGGGCACAAACGGCCCCAGGCCTCCCGGCGCGGCGAAGATCAGGGCCCGGGCTCCCCGGGGAACACCGCCTCGATCTCCGCGCGAAGGTCGCTCCCCTCCCGGCGCCCGCGCGTGTCATGGAACAGCAGGGCGATGCCGCAACTGAAGTAGAGATAGATGGCCGTGCTGGCGAGAGAGCTCAGGAACTGCGCCGGCACCTGCAGCCAGACCAGGGAGGAGACGCCCTGCGTGATGTCCTCGCCGGCGGCGGCCCGGCGGAACATGCCGATGTACAGGGGCACCTGGAAGGGGAGGCTCACCAGCAGACCCGTCAGGTAGATGAGGAGAATGCTCACCATCAGCAGCAGGAGCGCCTTGACCAGCGGGCTCTCCCACCATCTCCCCGGCGGGAAGTAACCGGTGAGCCGGGCGCTGCGGGAGATCGCCTGGAACCCGAACCGCCCCTCGTCCGCCATCACCGCCGGGACCAGGAGGAGGAGGGGGGCCACGACGAGCGCCGGCAGGCAGCAGCAGAAGATCGAGGCGAAGGTCGCCACGTACCAGAGGACCAGGGTGCCCAGCACCCGCCCCCGCAGGGTGAAGCGCCAGGCCCGCCGCAGGTCGACCGGCCGGCCGGCGACGGCATCGAGCGCCGCCACCTGAAGGGTGTTGTAGGCGACCACCAGCAGGGCGCTGTAGACCAGGATCAGCCCCATGTATCCGGGATTCAGGAATGGCGTTCCCAGGCTGCCGAGGTCCTGTTTGAGTTTGCCGAACCAGACCGCCTGGGCCACGGCGACGGTGGTGGCGAGGATCGTCACCGGGATCGCGATCGCCGGATAGATGGCGCGGAAATGCCGCCGCGCCTGCCAGACGGCCTCGTCGAGCAGGAAGCGGAACGGCATCGGGCCGGGCGGCATCTCAGTCATCGGTGGGCTCGCGGGGAACGGGGCGGAGCGCCAGGAAGAGGAAGAGCCCTTCCAGGGTGAGCCCCAGGGTCAGCTTGAGGGCGACCGGAAGCTGCGGCGAGGGCGAGAGGAACGCCTCCACCACGGCCAGCAGCACGAACCAGGGGAGGCAGCCGAGCAGGACGGCGAGGGAGTCGCGGCCAGCCTCGCGCAGGGCGGCCGAGCGCGGCTTGTCGCCGGCCGCCACCAGCGCGCGCCCCAGCCCGAGCCCCGCCGCCGCCGCGACCAGGATCAGGGTGATCTCGAGCGGCCCGTGGGCGGCGACGAACCCGAGCAGCGCGCCGGCCATCGAATAGTGGAGCGTCACGCCGAAGGTGGCGCCCAGCATCAGGCCGTTGAGCAGGATGGCGTAGAGCGAGCCGATGCCGGCCAGCAGGCCGCCGCTCCAGGCGGTCAACGCCACCGAGAGGTTGTTGGTGGCGATCCCGGAGGAGGCGTAGGCCGGCGGCACGGTGGTGACCAGCGACTCGGTCCACAGGTGCCCCTCCTCGAGACCGCGCACGGCCTCGGGCCCGAGCAGGCTCAGGCCCAGCGCCGGACGGAGGATGGCGAGCGCCAGCCCCCACGCGGTGGCGAACAGGAACAGCGCCACGGCCAGTCCGGTGAGGCCGAGCTGGCGCTGAAAGGCGCGCGGGAAGGTGCGGGCGAAGAAGCCCAGGAGGCCCGTCCGCTCCCCCCGCTCGCCGGTCAGCCGGCGCGTCCCCTCGATGGCCAGCCCGCGCAGCCGGCGCGCCGCGGCGGTGCCGGGAAAGCGGGAGCCGGCGAGGGCATGGTCGTGCAGCACCTGGCGGTAGCGCAGGGCCATCTCCTCGAGATCGCCATAGGAGAGGTCCCGGCCACGCCGGTCCCGGGAAGCCGCGAGCTGCCGCTCGAGCCCCTCCCAGACCGGCCGCCGCAGGCGGACGAAGCGGGCGTAGTCCATCAGCCCTCCTCCACCTGCAGGGCATGACGAATTGCCATGATGGGGTCGGCTCCGGGATCGGCGCCCGCCAGCATCTCGGGCGCGTCCTGCCGGATGCGGCCGAGGATGCGCTCCGCCATCTGCCGCACCAGCGCCTTATCCTCCAGAGTCCCGGCGCGGACAAGGAAGCTCTCCACTGCGGCGAGCTCCCGCGCGCCCCAGCCCGGCGGCACCCGCCCCAGCACCGGACCGGCCTCCAGGGGGCGGTCGTGAACGACCAGGGTGCCGCCAAGGCGGTCCCCCAGCCGGCGCGAGAGCGGGTCGATCGCCATCAGCGGGACGCCGGCGACGAGGTCGATGGTGCGCACCAGGTTGCGGATCAGCAGGGCGCCCGCCCCCGGGGTGCCCCCCTCGGCCGTGACCACCCGCAGTTGGAGCGCCCGCTTGCCGAGCGTGCGGCCGCCCATCCCGATCTCCAGTCCCGCGAAGTACCCCCAGTGGATCAGAAAGAGCCCGCCGAGGAGGAGGACCGGCACCCACCCCGGCGTCAGCAGCCCGCCCAGAAAGAGGCTCAGCATGATCCAGAGAGCCGCGAGCGCCGCCATGCCGAGATAGTCGAGGAACGCGGCGAGCGAGCGGCTGCCGAGACCGGCCACGGGCAGGTCGAGACGGATGTTGTCCAGCCCCAGGATGCTTTCGCGCCGTATGTCGGCCAACTCCACGACTCCTGTTCTTGCGAGGCCCCTAAGGGTATGCCCGTGCCCGGAGTGGCGTCAAACAAGGGACTGCAGGGACAACAGGGACCTCAGGGACCTCAGGGACAAGGAGAGTATCCTGGTGTCCCTGCAGTCCCTTCCGTCCCTTGTTTTTTACTTTTCCCGGCGCTGGGCCTCGCCCGTCATCGGGACGAAGCGCACCGGCATGACGCTCGAGCGGTCGAAGCCGCCGTCGGCCCGCTTGGTGAGGACCTGGAGGTTCTGGAGGGCGTCGCGGTCGCCCACCGGGATCACCAGCCGCCCCCCCACCTTGAGCTGCTCGAGCAGGGGGTCGGGGATGCTCGGCGGCGCCGCGGTGACGATGATGCCGTCGAAGGGGGCCGCGTTGGGCCACCCCTGGAAGCCGTCGCCGGTGCGGACGTGGACGTTGCGGCAGCCGAGATCGGTCAGAGTGCGGCGCGCCCGCTCGGCCAGGGGCTTGAGGATCTCTATCGTATAGACCTCCCCCGCCACACGGGAGAGGATGGCGGCCTGATAGCCGGAGCCGGTGCCGATCTCCAGCACCCGCGCGCCCGGCCGCAGGTCGAGCAGCGAGGTCATCAGCGCCACCATGTAGGGCTGGGAGATCGTCTGGCCGCCGCCGATCGGCAGCGGATGGTCGGCGTAGGCCTTGCCGCGCTCGTCCGCGGGAACGAAGAGGTGGCGGGGCACCGCCTCCAGGGCGGCGAGCACGCCCACGTCGGTGACCCCGCGGACGCGGATCTGCTCGACCATCCGGTGGCGCGCCGGAGCGGTATCGTCGTCCGGCGCCTGCGACCATGCCATCGGCCGATTTCCGGCGAGCACCGCGAGCGTCCACAGGAACGCCAGCACCGCGACGAACCCGCGGCGCTCAGCGGCCATCCCGCACCTTCCCCTTCATCGGCGAGAGGCGGACCGGGATCACCGTCCGCCGCTCGATCCCCTCGGCGGCCTTGGTGATCACCAGGAGGTCCTGGAAGAAGCCGCCGCCCAGCGGCACCACCATCTTGCCGCCCACCCGGAGCTGCTGAAGCAGCGGCTTCGGGATCGACGGCGGCGCGGCCGAGAGCAGGATGGCATCGAACGGCGCCTTGTCGGGCCACCCCTGGTAGCCGTCCGCGGAGCGCACCTCGACGTTGTGATAGCCCAGCACGGAGAGCCGCTTGCTCGCCTGGCTGGCGGTCACCTCGTCGATCTCGACCGAGTAGACCGTGCGCGCGATCCGCGAGAGCACCGCCGCGTGATACCCGGAGCCGGTGCCGATCTCCAGCACCTTGCCGCCGCGCTTGAGGTCGAGCAGAGAGGTCATCAGCGCCACCACGTAGGGGGTGTAGACGGTCCGCCCCTGGCCGACCACCAGCGGCTGGTCGCTGTAGGCCTGGGAACGCAGCGCGTCGGGCACGAACAGGTGGCGCGGCACCTGCTCCATCGCCGCCAGCACCTCCGGCTGGGTGACGCCGCGCTGCCGCACCTGCTGCTCCACCATCGCGTGGCGCAACGCCTCGTAGGTTTCGCCGGCGAAGGCGGACACGGCCAGCGCGGTGATCGCCACAATCACCGCCGCAACCGCGAATCCGAGCGTTCTGAAACGTTGGCCCCGAAGGGCCGGCCGGGTCACCGGGAGCTCCCCCTCTCGTACACCACCTGGCCGTCGACCAGGGTGTAGTCGATCTCCGCGCGCGCGATCTCCCGCTCCGGGAGCGTCATCGGATCGCGGGCGAAGACCACCAGGTCCGCCCGCTTGCCGACGGTGAGCGAGCCGACCTCCCGGTCCAGGAAGAGCGACCAGGCGGCATCGAGGGTGAAGCCGCGCAGGGCCTCCTCACGCGTCAGCCGCTCGCCCGGCAGCCAGCCGCCCGGCGGGTTGCCCTGGAGGTCCTGGCGGGTGACGGCGGCGTAGAGGCCGAGCCGGGGGTCGGCCGATTCAACCGGGAAGTCGCTGCCCAGGGCCAGCCGCCCGCCGGCGGCGAGCACCTTGCGCCAGGCGTAGGCCCCCTCGAGCCGGCGCTTGCCCACGCGGTCGCCGGCCCACGGCATGTCGGAGGTGGCGTGGGTGGGCTGCATCGAGGCGATGATCCCCAGCCGCGCCATGCGCTGGATGTCCTCCAGGCGCAGCACCTGCGAGTGCTCGAGGCGGAACCGCGCCTCGGGGCGCGCGCCGCCGAGCGCCCGCTCCATGGCGTCGAGCGCCACCAGGCCGCCGCGGTCGCCGATGGCGTGGATGGCGACCTGGAACCCCTTGGCCGCCGCGCCGCGGGCGACCGTCTCCAGGTGATCGCCGGTCGACACCAGCAGGCCGAGGTTGCCGGGGTCGTCGCTGTAGGGCTCGAGCAGCGCGGCGCCGCGGCTGCCCAGGGCGCCGTCGACGTAGAGCTTGACGCCGCGCACGGTGAGCCGGGCTTCCGGGTCGATCTCCGGGCCGCGCTCGAACCAGCGGGCGAGCAGGGGCGCGTCGTCGGTGAGGAAGAGGGCCGCCCGCAACGGCAGCTCGCCGGCCTTCTTGAGCGCCGAGTAGGCCTGGTAGTCGCCGTCGCCGATCCCCATGTCGGTCACTGTCGTCAGCCCGAGCTCCACGCAGTGGCGGGCGGCCCGGCGCAGCGTACGCCGGCGGTCCTCGTTCGAGGGCGCGGGCAGCCGCCCCTCGGCCCAGCCCATGGCGTTGTCGACCAGCACGCCGGTGGGGCGCCCGGCCTCGTCGCGCAGGAAGCGGCCGCCGGTGGGGTCCTGGATCGCGGCATCGATCCCCAGGATCCCCATCGCCCGGGCGTTGACCAGGGCGGCGTGGCCGTCGACGCGGGTAAGCCAGACGGGGTGGTCCGGCACCGCCGCCGACAGCGCCTCGTGGGTGGGGAAGCGCTTCTCCGGCCAGCGGTTCTGGTCCCATCCGCGGCCGCGGACCCAGGAGCCCGCCGGCAGGCCGCGGGCCGCCTCGCGCACCCGCCGCACCACCTCTTCATAGGTGGCGGCGCCGCCGAGATCGACCTGCTCCAGGGCCTCGCCCAGTCCCGCCAGGTGCGAGTGGGCATCGATCAGCCCCGGGGTGACCGCGCGGCCGGCGAGGTCGATGACCCGGGTCTTCGGCCCCCGCAACTTGGCGGCCCCGGTATCGGATCCCAGATACAAGATGCGGCCACCGCGGACGGCGAGGCTCCCCTCGACCTTCCCCGCGGGCTGGACCGGATAGAAGACGCCGTGACTCAGGATGAGGTCGGCAGTGTCCTCTCGATAGGCCTCTGCATGGGAACGCTCCGGGACGGCAACCAACGCCGCCCCGAGAAGCAAACCAGCCAGAAACGGCGTAAATCTCGGCAACATTTAACTTTCTCCCCCGGCTCCTGCACCCGGGCCGTACCTGTGGGGTGCAAAGAGCAAGCCATTCGGAAACCTGCTTGGATGCTATGTTTTTGCGGGGGTCGATGTACACTCCCGCGAATGTTCCCCGACGGCCCGGTCGCGCTCCCCGAGATCGTCTCACGCCTGGAGCACGCGCTGGCCACCTCCCCCGCTGAGGCGACGGAGATCTCCTGGCTGGAGGCCCGCCGCGGCCAGGAGAGCACGAGCAAGCGGCGGCGTGACAGCTACGAGCTGCACGAGCGGTCGATCCTGGTGCGGGTGCGCGAGTCCGGCCGCACGGGGATCTACCACACCGGCGCCACCAACCTCTGCGCGCTCGAGAACGCGGTGCGCGAGGCCCTCGGCCAGGCGCGCCTCGCGCTCCCCTCGCCGCCGCCGCTCGAGCCGGCGGACGCCGCCTCCACCATTGCTATCGACACCGCCGGGCTGTGCGATCCCGAGCTGGCGCGGATGACGCCGGCCCGCGCCCGCGACCTGCTGCAGCGCCTGGCCGATCCCGCGAACCGTTCTGTAGACAAGAAGGAGACCGCCCGGCTCGGCTGGTCCGAGGGGCGGATCGCCGTCGCCAGCAGCCGCGGCCTGCGCCGCGCCGCCGAGGTGACCGCCGGGTGGATCGAGGTGATCTGCGGACGCCAGCCCGGCGCCGGGAGTGCCGCGGCGGCCTCGCGCTCGCTCGCCGGGCTCGACCCGCGCGGGGTCCGCGAGCGGGCGTGGCGCCGCCAGGGTCCCCCCGAGGTCGTGCCGCCCCCCGAGGGCGCGGTCCCCATCCTGCTCTCCCAGGAGGCGGCGGCCACTCTCGTCGAGCTTCTCAACCGGCAGGCGCTCACCTCCGACGCGTTCCTCCACGGCGCCTCCTTCCTGCGCGAGCGGCTGGGGCAGCCGGTCTTCCACCCCGCGATCCACCTGCGGGACGACCCCACCGACCCGCGCGGCCTCCCTTTCCCCTTCGACCTGCTGGGCGCCGCCACGCGGCCGGTCGACCTGGTGGCCGGCGGCGTGGCGCTCACCCCGGCGATCGACGACCGCCTCGCCCGCGAGCTCGACCGCCCCCCCACCGCGCAGCGGGTGGCGCCGGATGAAGCCGTCTCCTGCAATCTCTTCCTGCTGCCGGGCGGCACCTCCGAAGGCGAGCTGCTGGGGGCGGCCGAAGGGGGGCTCTGGATCGCGGCGCTCGACCCCATCGAGGCCTTCGATCCGCGGGCCCTGCGCTTCCGGGCGGTGGCGCGCGGCGCCCGGCGGATCACCGGCGGCGCGCTTGGCCGGTCCCTGCCGGACCTGATCTGGGAGGACTCACTGCCCGCCCTGCTCTCCCGTGTGTTGGCGGTCGGCTCCGAGCCGGTGCCGGTGGCGACCGGCGCCGGGCTCCTGGGGGCCACCACCGCGCCCATGCTGGCGGTGACCGGTGGCTCGGGGCTCCGCGTCTCCCCCGCTTGAGCGCTACTCCCAGATCTTGACCTCGAAGCGGCCGTTCGAGTCCGCCGCTCCGCGGTACATCCCCTCCGAGTTGAAGACCAGGGCGATCGAGCCGTCCCGGCCGACGCCGATCACGCCGCCGTCGCCGGCCTTGAGCTTCTGGTGGATCACCCGGTCCGCCGCCTGCTGCAGCGTCAGGCCGCCGTACTCGATCAGCGACGAGATGTCGTGCGCCACGGTGTGCTTGATGAACTCCTCGCCGATGCCGGTCGCCGAGATGGCGCACGTCCGGTTGTTGGCATAGGTGCCGGCGCCGATCACCGGCACGTCGCCGAGGCGGCCGAACCGCTTGTTGGTGAGGCCTCCGGTCGAGGTGCCGGCGGCCAGGTTGCCGTGGACGTCGAGCGCCGCGCAGCCCACGGTGCCATGCTCCTTCGGCTCCTCCTTGAGCGCGTCCTGGAGATCCTTGTAGCGCTTGGCGGTGTCGAAGTAGGAGTTCGGCACCCGCTCGACCTTCATTTCCGTCGCGAACACCTCGGCCCCCTCCCCGACCAGGAAGACGTGCGGCGACTTCTCCTTCACCATGCGGGCGAGCGAGATCGGATTCTTGACCGTCTTGAGCGCCGCCACCGAGCCGCAGGAGAGATCGCGGCCGTCCATGATGGCCGCATCGAGCTCGTGGGTCTTCTCGTGGGTGTAGACCGCCCCCTTGCCGGCGTTGAACAGCGGATCGTCCTCCAGGAAGCGGACCACCTTCTCGACCGCGTCGAGGCTGGTGCCCCCCTGTTGGAGCACCCCCTGGCCGATCTTCAAGGCCTCGCCGAGCGAGTGGAGGTACTGCTGCTTCTGGGCCTCGGGCAAGTCCTTGGGGATCGTCCCGGCGCCGCCGTGGATGGCGATCGCCCACTTCACGGCCGGGGGCGCGGCAGCCTTGTTGTCGGTTTGCGCGAAGAGGAGGACGGGGAAACAGAGCAGGAACAGGGAGAGCAGGATTCTTCGGTTCATACCGGGGATTCTAGCAAGGCCGTCCGCCGCAGCAGCACCAGCGTCTGGTCGTCCCCCTGGGGGAGCCCCTGGGAGAACTCGCCGACGGCGTGGACGATGGCTTCGACCAGCTCGGCCAGCGGCCGGTCCCGCTCGGCGCGCAGGAGGTCGATCAGGCGCTCCATCCCGAACTCCTCGTAATCGGGGGCGGCGGCCTCGGTGATGCCGTCGCTGTAGATGCAGACCAGCTCGCCCGGCTCCAGCGTCACCGCGCTGGACTGGAAGCGCGCGCCCGGAATCAGCCCCAGGGGAACGCCGCCGGCCTTGAGCTCCTCGGCGCTGCCGTCGCGGCGCAGCAGGATCCCCGAGTTGTGCCCGGCGTTCATGTAGTGGAGCGCGCCGGTCTCCGGGTTCAGCTCGGCCAGCAGCATGGTGATGAACTTGTTGGAGGCGCTCGACTCGCCGATGTGCCGGTTCAGCCGCTCGAGCATCAGGGGGCCGAAGCCGGTCTGGTCGAGCAGCAGGCGGAGAGCGGAATGAAGGGTGGAGACCATCAGCGCCGCCGGCATCCCCTTGCCCGAGACGTCGCCCAGCACCAGGCCGACCCGGCCGTCCTCGCGGCGGAAGAGGTCGTAGTAGTCGCCGCCCACCTGCCGCGCCGGGCGGTACCAGCCGGTCAGCTCGTACCCCGGCACCACCGGCGCCCCCTTGGGCAGGATCTGGCGCTGGATCTCGGCCGCCAGGTGCATCTCGCGCTCGAGACGCTCCTTTTCCAGCGCCTGGAGGTGGAGACGGGCGTTCTCCAGGGCCAGCGCCGCCTGGTTGGCGAACAGCGAGAGGGTGCGGCGGTCCGAGGCGAGGAAGGGGCCGACGCCCCGCCGGCTCTCCTTGTCGCCCACCGCGATCAACCCGCGGGGGCCGCTCTCGACCTCGATCGGGACGCCGAGCAGGTAGCGCGCTCCGGGCAGCAGGGGGGCCGGGGCCTCCCCGCCGCCGGTCAGGAACCGGCGCAGCTCGGGGTGCTCGCCCACCAGCCAGGGCGCCGCCTCGCCGCCGAAGGTGCGGTCCAGGCGGTAGCGGCCGTCTTCCAGGATATAGAGGGCGCCGCGCCGGGCGTCGAGCAGCGACACGGCGCGCAGCAGGATCTCCTCCGAGAGGCGGTCGAGGTCGAGGGTCGAGGCCACTGCCAGCCCCACGTCGTAGAGGGCCTCGAGCTCGACTACCCGGTAGTTGACCTGGAACTGCTGCTCCTTGAGGTCCTGCTTCAGCCGGCTGCTCTTGAGCGCCGAGGCGAGCAGCAGGGTCAGCGGATCGTTCGCCGCCGTCTCACCCGACATGCCGGAAGGGGAGAACAGGAGCCGCCCGCCCGGGAAGACCAGGCTGCCGAGGCCGTCGGCCGGGGTGCTCCCCTCGATCACGAGCGGGAGACTGCCGCCCACCGAGGACTCCTGCTGCAACGCGCCGCCGCGCTCCAGGTAGAGGCCGGCGGCGTCCGCGCCATGCTCGTGGCGCCAGAGATCGAGCAGCCGCTCCAGCATCTGGCGCTCGCTCGCCTCGTCAAGGGAGAGGGCGAGCAGCTCGTCCCAGGCGTGCGTCACCGTGCCGGCGCGCGGCATGCCCTCCATGGATGTCTCCCGCGAAGTCAGGGCCGCATCTGCGCCGCCGCGGTCGTCTCGTCCGGAAAGATCGGAGCGTACTGCGCGAGGCCCATGATGTGGAAAGTCTTTTCGATGGTCGGAGTCAGGCAGCAGAAGCCCAGCTTGCCGTCGATCTCGATCATCTTCTCGATGATCTCGATGAGGATGGAGATGCCGATCGAATTGACGATCTTCGTCCCCGCCAGGTTGAGGAGGAGGGCCTTGTACCCCTCGTCGAGGAGCTTGTAGGCGGCCTTGGCGATCTCCTCGCCCCCCTGGTTGTTGATATACCCCTCCGTGTAGATGACCGCCAGTCCCTCCCGGCGGTCCACGGTGATGTTGAGGCTCTCGGTCATCGGCTCGCCCCCGCTTTCATCGCATCTTGCTCATCACGACGGTGGTCCCGTCGGCGCCGGACTGGATCTCGACTTCGTCCATGAGCCCCCGGATGATCTTCAACCCCCAGCCGCGCTTGCGCACCGACTTGAGCTTGCCGGCCATCGTGGGCTCCTCCAGCACGTCCGGAGAGAAACCGATCCCGCTGTCGCGGACCAGGATACGCAGCTTGTCCGGATCTCCCCCCTCGCCCAGGACCTGGAAGGTCACGAAGACCTCGCGTTCGGAGGCGTGGCTGTGCTCCAAGGCATTGATGCAAGCCTCCACTACCGCCATCCTCACCTCGTCGATTCTATCCGGACTCATCCGGATCGACTCGGCAATCGCGGTCGCGGTCTTGCTCGCCTCGATCTCCATCTCGGGGACCATCGGCAGCGCCAGCGTGACCTCCCTCAGAACGCCTTCAGCCATGTCCGTGGACCGGTAGGCGCAGGCTAAAGGGAGAGGTAGAGCTGCAGTGCGTAGATCACGATGGGATGGACCAGGTCTTGAGACAGCAGCCAGCCGAAACTGGCCAGGGAGCCCACCGACAGCAGCACCTTGACCGGTATCTCAGGGACGGCGACGTGCTTCCGAACGGAGTCTAGCATGACGTTCCTCCTCATCGCCTCTCCCCTATCGCAAGGGCGTTGCCAGACCCCGCGCCAAAATCCGTCCTACATCTCAAACCTATTATTTACAGCCACTTAACATCCCAGCGCCGATCTGGCGCCCAGAATGTCTCGAACTTGGCCGCGACATTTTGCCTCACACAGAACTATTCCGCCGCGGTCGGATTCGGCGAAATGCCCATCTTGTCGCAGTTCGCAGAGATTTGGGTCAAAAAGTCGCGGCCGGGTAAATTTGTCGCGACGACTCAGAAACCCTTGCGCTGCAAGGTCTTGCGGTCGAGCCCGAGGACCTTCGCGGCTTCGCTCTTGTTGCCGCCGGTCAATTTGAGGACACGGGCGATGTGCCGCCGCTCCAGCGTCGCGAGGTCGAGCGCCTCGGGGGAGGAGGGCTGTGTAGGCATCACCAGCAATGAGCGGATCAGCTCGGCGTCGATCTCCCCGTCGGCCAGGGAGACGGCGCCCTCGACGACGTTCTGGAGCTCGCGGACGTTGCCCGGGAAGTCGTAGGCGAGCAGCAGGGCGAGCGCCTCCGAGCGCAGGGCGGGCACCGGAATCCCCTCCCGGCGGCAGAACTCCTCCAGGAAGGCGCGCACCAGGTGGGGGACGTCCTGCTTGCGCTCGCGCAGAGGCGGCAGCTCGACCTCCACGCCTTTGAGCCGGTAATAGAGATCCTCGCGGAACCGCCCCTCGCCGATCAGCGCCTCGAGATCCTGGTGCGTCGCGGCCACCAGCCGCACGTCCACCGGGATCGGCCGCCGGCCGCCGACACGCGTGACCTCCCGCTCCTGGAGCGCCCGCAGCAGGCGCACCTGCAGCGAGGTCTGCATGTCGCCGATCTCGTCGAGGAAAAGGGTGCCGCGGTCGGCGAGCTCGAACTTGCCGGGCCGGGCCTGGACGCCGGTCGCCACCCCGCCCTCGATGCCGAACAGCTCGCTCTCGAGCAGCGACTCGGGGAGCGCCGCGCAGTTGACGGCGATCAGCGCCCCCTCGCGGCCCGAGAGATGGTGGAGGAGCTTGGCCACCAGCTCCTTGCCGGTGCCGCTCTCCCCGCGCAGCAGGACGCTGACACCGCGCGGCGCCACCCGCTCGATGACGTCCAGCACGCGGCGCATCGGCGGCGCCAGGGCCACGATCCGGCGGCCGGCGACCTCCTGGGCGAGCCGCCCCTTGAGCGCCTTGTTCTCCTCTTCCAGCCGCTCGCGCTGGGTCTCCAGGCGCTCCACCTGCCGGGCGGCGTCGAGGGCGGCGGCGGCCAGCGCGGTGACCGAATCGAGGAAGCGGCGGTCGTCGGCGGTGAAGGAGTGGTCGGCGGTCCCCCGGACCTCCTTGTCGAGCACCGCGACGTAGCCCAGGAAGACGCCGCGGTAGGAGAGCGGGGCGGCGAGGAGCTGATCGTAGGGGCGGCCGGCCAGCTCGCCGCCGGCGCGGAGGAGCGTGTGCCCCTCGGTCAGCAGCTCGCGCCAGATCGGCGCCGCCAGGATCGCGTCCCCCGCCGGCAGCTCGTCCACCCAGCCGACGCTGGCGACCCCGCGCGCCCCGCCGTAGGCATCGCGGGTCACGGCCACCGCCGCTCCCGGGTCGAGCACCGCGCAGACCCGTTGCAGGAGCTCGTCGACCAGCTCCTGCTCCGGGCGCTGCGCGTGCAGGGCGATCGCCAGATCGTAGAGCGTCTCGAGCTGGAGGATGCGCCGCTTCTCGGCGATCAGGGCGTCGTGGCGTGCCATCGCCCTCATTGTACGTCCCTGAGGGTCAGAGGGTTGCGCGGCCTACTCGTACCAGCAGCCGTGCTGGCTGATCGAGTTCCAATCTCTGCAGTTGCTCGGATTGCCCTCCTTGTCGGTCCCCGGCGGGCAGGGGCAGGCGGCGCACTCGGGTTTCCCCGCGCAGTAGAGGTCGCTGCAGTAGATGGTGGCCTCGGCGCTGGGAACCCAGGAGGCGAGCGCCGCGATGCCGAGCGCGGCGGTGAGGGCGAGCAGTCGGTTTCTCATGATGTTCTCCTTGCTACCAACGGATCTCTACCCCGTCCCCGTGCAGTAATGCGGGTAGTAGTACCCGCAGGTGACGACGGTGTTGCCCGACGGGGAGACGATGGTGCAGGTCGTGGTACCGCCATGAAGCGTGCAGTACCCGCAGGTGCACTGCGGGGGGAAAGCCAGGGCCGGCAGGGCCAGGGAGAGGGCGGCGAGCAGCAGCAGGAGCAGCGCGAGCTTCTTGTTCATCTTCATGATCGTCTCCTAGGCGCCGTACCAGCAGCCGATTCCGCTGACGGTGTTCCACCCGGCGCAGTTGCTCGCCTTGCCCTTCTTGTCGGTGTCCGGCGGGCAGGCGCAGGAGGTGGTGGAAGGCTTCCCCGCGCAGTAGGTGGAGCTGCAATAGCCGATGGCCTCGGCGTTGGGCGCCCAGGCGGCGAGCGCCGCGATTCCGAGGGCGGCGGTGAGAGCGAGCAGTCGGTTTCTCATCAGGTGTCTCCTTTTCGAGAAGCGGACGCAGCCGTTCGCCGGAGGATCCGCATCCCTGCCTATCATGGTGCTCGCGGGGGAGGAAACGCGCCCAAGCGCCGCCCTCTCTTGGGCTGGCCATTCCCTCTGCTCCCCCAGCTGCGCCCACTGGTACCGCGGCTGCGCCCAATAGAGGGAAGACACCGCCCTCTGATGGGACGATAGCGACCCCTCTTCTCCCCTCCACGCCCTCGCGAGGGACGATAGCGCTCAAGAGAGGGATGCCGGCGCCCTCTGTTACCCCGGCAGCGCCCTCGCGAGGGACGGCTCCGCCCAAGCGAGGGCAGACAGCGGGAAGCAGAGGGCGGACACCGCCCTCTCTTGGGATCGAGCACGGCAAGAGAGGGCGCGACCGGAAAACCGTTGGGAGGAAGCCACGGATGCGAGGGCAGAGACAGGGACCGGGTGGGCGCACCCGCGGATGGGATGGACGCAGGCGCGGAGCCCATGGGCTCAGGCGCAGAGTCCATGGGCGCGGACGCGGAGCCTGTGGGCGCGGACGCGGAGCCTGTGGGCGCACCCGCGGATGTGATGGGCTCCTCTACAGGGCAACCGCGGCGGACGCCGGCGCCGTGGGGTCCTCCCCCTTGTGCTTCGCCGGGTGGGTCGCGCTGTAGGTGACCGACTTCCAGGCCTCGGCCGGGCGGAGGCTGGCATAGGCGAGGGCCAGGGCCAGGGGGCGGCCCGAGGGCTCGACGAAGGAGCCGGCGCGCGGGAAAGCCCGGACGAGGGCGCGCAGCAGGGCGGCCCGGGCCCGCGACAGCCCCAGGGCCTCCAGCGCTCCCGCCGGCAGCGGGGCTCCCAGCGCCTCGCGGGCGACCGCCAGCGCCGTGTAGACGATTCCCTCGCAGTGCCCCTCGCGCGCCAGCTCGCCGAGCCGCCGCAAGTCGATCGCCTCGCCGCGCCGCAGGGTCTCGGCGACGTCGAACAGACCCTTGAGGCGGAAGTGCTTGCGGCAGCAGTTGACGGCGAGGGAGATCAGCAGGTCCTCGGGCGACATCGTCCAGGCGGGCACGCCGCGGAAGCGGACCGGCCGCGCCTCGCGCCAGATGCGCGGGAAGTCGACCGGCAGCACGCCGTTCATGGTGACATCGTGATGGGTCTCGAGATCGCACTCGACGCCGTGGGTGTAGAGCGCGCGGCGAACCGCCTTCTCCTCCCCCTTCCCCTTCTCCCAGCCCGGCCCCGGCCGCAGGACGAGGTCGATGTCCTGCGAGGTCACCACCCAGGGCTCCTCGTAGATGGCGAGGGCCAGCGCCGCCCCCTTGAGCAGCATGGCCTCCAGCTCGACCTCGCGCAGGCGGACGAGCCCGGCGGCGAGGCGGGCGGCGTCGCGCTCGCGGACCGCCGCGTTCTCGAGGATGGCGATCTCGAGGCGGGCGGCGAGATCGGCGGGGAGGCCGGTCCGCGCGGGGTCGCACCGGCGGAGGTTCGCCCCCACGATCGGGAGCACGCCGTGCCGCCCCGCCGCCGTGGCCAGGCGGTCCCAATTTACAGTGCCGCCAGCGCAGAGCTCCTCCACCGCCTGGAGGTGTACGGGGGTGAAGTCCTGACGCGCGCAGAGGCAGAGGATGCGGTCCTCGCGAGTCATCGCAGCGGCCTCTCCATCAAATCGCCCAACAGCCGTACGGCCGCCTCCAGATCGGTGCCGGTCGCCAGCCGGTAGCAGGCGCTGCGCTCGACCAGCTCCGCCAGGGCGTCCAGATGGCCCTGCGAGGAGCGAGCTTCGGTCAGCAGCACGTTGGGAGCGAGCTCGAGCAGCGCCTCGCCGGGGCTCAAGGAGGTGAGCTCGCTCGCCGGCAGGCCCGTTACCCGCGGGAAGACCAGCACCGCCGGCGCGCACTCCCAGACCACCGGCGCCCCATAGGCCCGCTCGGCCCGGATCTGCCGCTTGCGCCACCCCGCCCGCGGCGCGTCGCCGAACAGGCCGGTGAGCTCGGGGAAGAAGGCGAGGGTCTGCTCGGTGAGATCGAACTCGTCGGGGAAGGCGAGGATCCGCACCCCCTCCCCTGGCCGGGAGGCGAGGAACAGGGTGTCGTCCCCCAGAAAGCCGAAGCCGGCCCGCGCCAGGGCGAGGGTGAGGGTCGACTTCCCCGAGCCGCTGGTGCCGGGCAGCAGCAGGGCGCGGCCGTCGCGGCAGACGCCGCCGGCATGCAGGCCATAGAGGCCGCGGCGCTTCAGCAGCTCCACCAGCGGCAGGGTGAAGAGCGGATGGGAGAGGCTCCAGAGATCCTCCTCCTCCATCCCCGCCGCCGAGGCGCGCGCCCGGCCGCGGCCGGGATCGCAGAGCACCCGCAGGCGCGGACCGTAGCCGATGTAGAGCTGGTCGGCCGCGTCGTCGTAGACCACCTCGCCGAGCGGCGGATCGTAGACCGGCCGGCCCGCGGCCGGGCGGTCGAAGGCATGCTCCGCGGCGGCCGCGATCTCGAAGGTGACGTCATACGGCGCGCCGCCGTCCAGTGGCAGGCCGGCGAGGCGCGAGTGGATGCCGGCAGCGGCCCGCTCCCCCTCCCCGGTGGCGAGCACGCCCAGGCGGATGCCGTGCAGGAGGTAGGCGCGGCCGGCGCTCAACGGGCGCTCTCCCCCGCTGCGGGCTCGATCCGCCAGGTCTCGGTGAACAGCGGCCGCGGATCGTGCGGCTCCTCCAGCGGCTCGCCGCGGTAGACGATCCAGCAGTGGGCGGCGAACTCGCCGCGGATCGTGCCGACGCCGAAGCGGAGGGAGACCTCCGCCCCCGCGCGGCGGAGAAAGCGGTAGAGGGTCAGGCCGCGGACCATGCAGCCGGTACGGACGGCCGGACGGCCGGCGACCAGGATCTCGTCGATCCGCCGCACCAGCGCCTCGACCTCCGGCGGCTCCGCGGACGGCGGGACCTGCCGCCGCGGCTCGACCCAGGCGGGCAGGTCGGGGAGCTTGCGGAGTCGCAGCAGCAGTGGCACCAGCGCGGCGAAGACGACGACGCGGACCGGCAGCAGGGCGTCCGCCGTCGCGGTTTCAGGCCGGGCTGGCCACCAGGAGCTTCTCATCCTCCATCTCCTCGAGAAACGCCAGGACATCCTCGTAGATCGTCTCCACTGGGGCGTCGTACTCGGTGCTGATCGCCGCCACGATCCCATCCACCTCGTGCTCGCCGTCGCACAGCTCCCAGACGCGGGCGCTCACCTCGTCGAGGGAGTAGTACTGCCCGCCGTCGAGGTCCAGCAGGACCAGGGTCCCGGCCGCGTGCTGGGTGAGCACGCGCTCCCGGCGCTGGGGACGGTTCTGCGGTCCGATCATCAGCCCTCCAGGGCATTGCAGCCGACAAACAGAAGCCGGCGAGGCCTGCAATAGACCTCGCCGGTAGGGCGCCGACCCGGCACGGCTAGAAACTGAAACGGGTGACCTGCCGCAGCAGGCCGAGACGGCGCAGCGACGGCTTCCTGTACGCCTTCTTTACCATGGACACTCCTCCTTGCTGGAAAAGGCGCCCGGCATACGACCTCCGGGGTGTATGCCGGGCTTTACTTTCAAAATCCGTGCCGCTTTACTGGACGCTACCGTCCGAAATGACGATGGTGGCCGCTCCCTTCACCGGCCCATGCCCCTTGAAGAAGATGACGTTCTTGTTGCCCGGGCGCATTGCCGAGGAGACGTCGATCGTGCGCACCTCGCCGTTGCGGAGGCGGCTCACCTTGAAGTTGACGCCGTTGACCAGGGCGTTGACCGTCCGCAATCCGGGAGCACCGTTGATGATCTGGATCTTGTTCTCCGCCTGCGGCACCCGGAGGCGGACCTGCTGCGGATCGCCCTTGACGCTACGCTGGACCAGCGTGATGACCGGATCGCAGCTCGCGACGTTGCCCGCGAGGTCCGTCGCCGTGATCGTCACGTGGGCCGACTGGCTCTGGTTGATCTTGGTGGCGGTGACGGTCACCGGGTCGGTGGTGCCGACGGCGAAGGGGGGCACCGGCGTGTCGGCATTGTCGGACTGGGTCACGACGATGCTGGCGAGGCCGCTGTCCGTGTCCTGGAAGGTGACGATGAGCTGGGTCGGCGGTCCGGCCACCACCCGCGCCGGGCAGGTGGGGGGCGTGTCGTCGTCGCTCGGCGGCACCTCTCCCAGGTCGGGCACGCCCACCCGCACGGCCACCATCAGCCAGAGCAGGGAGTCGGGGTTCTGCCCCGCGGGCGCCGAGTTCAGTTGCACGTCGGTGGTCGTGACCCCGGACGGAATGGTGATCCCGATCTGCTCGGCGTTGAACTGCGGTCCCGCCGCCGCGTTGAGGAAGTTGAAGAGGGTGGGGTTGTTGCTGATCGTGGCATTGTCCGGACGGGTCGGCTCGCCGTCCCCCGCGAGCAGGTAGAGGTCCGCGCTCCGGGTCGAGGACATCGCCCCGTGGTTCAGGCTGGCCGTGGCGGTGACGCGGTTCTCGCCGGGCGTGGGGTCGTCCCCATAGGCGAAGTCCATGCCGTCCCAGATCACCACCCGGTAGACCGCCGGGTTGGCGAGGTCGCGGTAGCCGACGATCAGCCCGGCGCCGTCGAGGCGCCAGAGGCTGTTCTTCGCGTCGCCGTCGGCGAAGGTGAAGGTCTGGCTGCCGGTGCCCGCCGCGGCGACAATCCCGGTGACGTCGGCATAGTAGCCGACGTTGAGGATCGGGCCGCCGGCCGAAGCCGGCTGGGTCTCGGTGCCGATGATGGTGCCGGTGATCGGGGTACCGTTGAACTCGATGACCTGATCCTTGTACGGCTCCGCGTAGGGGCAGTTGGTGCCGCTGCCATCGAGCGTGCAGGGGCGCTCGCGGCCCCCCCAGTAGAGCAGGGCGAAGCGGACGGGGCCGCCGACGTTGACGGTGAGGTCCTCCGGGCCGCCGCTCCAGCCCAGCAGCCCCTTGCCGTCCATGGAAAGCGTCAGGCCCTGCTCCTGCAGGTTGATGAACGGCGCCAGATGCGTGGCGCTGGCTGCTGTCGCGCAGGCCAGCAATCCGAGAATGACGAAAATCAACTGCCGATGGAATCTCATTGATATCTCTCCTTTGTCAGCGTTCCAATCGGTTGACCAACAATCCCATCGAATCGAACAGACTTCGGGGGCCGATCCGTGGCGGATGCGGGTTACGGAGCCCTGGAGGAAGGACGGAGCGGAACTGAAGAGATGACCGGCGCCATGACCACCACTGCCCCCCCTGTTGAACTACGCGTTACTACGTGTCCGTTGAGGGCTCTTCGGCGACCGGGCGATCTCAGGCGGGAGACCCCTGGCTTTGCGGCCCCGCCTCACGGCGGGTGTGCCTTGATCCAAGCCGATCAGGGGTAATTGCAAGAGGTGGGCCAGCGGGCGGGAGGAAGCGAAAAGATCTCGCGATCAGCTTCTTCTACTCTCATTTTCGGCCGCCAGGGACGTGGATCGATCAGCTTTTCGAAGAATTGCTATAGAAAATCTACCGAGCCGTTTCAGCCCACCGGTAAAAATGCCGCCGCTTTAGTGAGAGCTGCTAAATAGCTTTGAGAACAGGAGATCCGGGTTCCGGCCGCCTTGACACATCCGGCACATAGGCTTAGGCTCAAGGCGACGCACAAACCAGGTAATGCTCGCGAACACGAGCGTCAGTGAGGCCCATGCGGAGCGAAACCTCGAATTCCCAGACCCCGGCAGGAAAGGGCAGCGCGCGCCCAAAGCGCCCCTGGCAGCGTCCGCGCATCCTTTCCCGCGAGCCGCTGGAGGCCGTGGCCGCGGTCTGCGCTCCCTCCCCGCCCGCCAAGGGGAACCCCGGCTTCTGCCCCTCGGGCCCGATCTCTTCGTAAACCTCAAGGGACGGCCGCGGTTCCTGTCCCTGGTGTCTCTTGTGTTCTACCGCACGATCGGCAGCAACGTCCGCTTCCCGCCGCTCTCCTCCTCCGCCATCACCTGCTCCAGAAGCTCCCGGCGCTGCACCGCCGCGGGGTAGAGCTCGAAGGGGGTGCCGGCCTGGATGGCGGCCGAGCCCGGGCAGAAGTTGAGCAGATGCCCGCCCGCGCCCTCGGCTCCGAGCCGCTCCTTGACCTCCACCGTCAGATCGCGCACCTCGGCGAGACCGGCCGAGCCGCGCCAGATCTCGCGCAGCCCCTGCCCGTGGAGGTTGCCCACCGGCCGGCGCCACTGCACGCAGGGGTAGACGTTGCCGTAGGGGTCGATCGCCAGTCCCGAGGAGCCGGCGCCGCAGTGCTTGTCGACCGGCGTGGGGAGGGTGCCGTCGTCGCCGCCGCGCGCCACCTGGACCTCCACCTGCCCCACCGCTCCCGCCGCCACCGCGCGCCCGCGCTCGAACTGCAGACGGAAGAGCCGGAGCACCCCCTCGCGGCTGGCGGTCACCTGCAGCGGCTCGCGGCCGCCGTCGTCGCGCGGCGTGACTTCCGGGTCGACCTGGAGCGGCAGGCCCAAGACGTCGGCGACCGCGAACATCCCCTCGATCTCCCCCTCGTTCCAGGCGGTGAGGGTGCTGTTGAGCTTCACCCGCAGCCCCAGCTCCCGCAACTCGTGGAGATTGGCGAGCAGGCGGTCGAAGCTGCCCGGCACGCGGGTCTGGCGGTCGTGGGTGGCGGCGGTGGCGCCGTGCAGGCTGATCTCGATCAGGAAGGGGTCGACCTCGTCGCGCACCCGGCGGGCGAGCTCGCCGCGCAGGGCATGGCCGTTCGACTTGATGCGCACCACGAAGCCCAGCTCGCGCGCCCGTGCCCCCAGCAACAGGAAGTCGGGGTGGGCGAGCGGCTCGCCCCCGGTGAGGGTGAGGTTCAGCACCTGCATCTCCCGCAGCTCGTCGAACAGGCGGAAGTATTCCTCGCGGCTGAGCGGCTCCCCCTTCAAACCCAGATCGTTGTAGCAGAAGAAGCAGTCGAGGTTGCAGCGGTAGGTCAGCTCGACCAGCACGGAGAACAGCAGGTTCTCCCGCCAGGCGGTGGCGATCACCCGGGAGAGGCTCAACCGGGCTCCAGCAGGCCGGCCTCGGCGAGCTCGGCCGCGAAGGCGAGCACGTCGCGCGCGAGGGCCGTAGAGTCCCCCTCGTACTCGGCGGCGAGGGCATCGATCCAGTCACCGACGCAACGCTCGCCGTCCGCCAGCTCGAGCACCGAGGCGCCGACCTCGTTGAGCACCAGCACCTCGGCCGCGGACTGGCGCAGCACCACCGCCTCCCCCTCGATGAGGCGGTAGCGGATGTCGGACCGCCGCTTGAGAACGGTCGCTGGAGTGATGACGCTCATGGACTCGTTTATCGGGATATCGATCGCAGTATAGCCCACGGGTCCCCGGCGAGCGAGAAGGTCAGCTCGTAGGCCGGAACCGCGCGGGCGAGCCGCTCGAGCACTCCGAGCAGCGCCTCCCGCCGCCAGGGGTCCCGGTTGACGAACGGGGAGGCGGCCACCAGGCCGGCGAGAGCCGCCGCCGGCGAGAGTGGGCGCAGGCGCTCCTCCGGCCCCTTGGCCAGCCGCAGCAGGGCTCGCAACGGCACGCTGGCGGGCCCGCCTCCGCGATCTCCGAGATCGCCGGTGAAGGGGAGCTTCTGCAGCCGTACCCCGCCGTCGCCGAGGCGGACGGCGTTCAGGTCGTCGGAGAGGACGGCAGCCCCTTGCGCCAGGCAGAGGCGCGAGACGGTGGTCTTGCCGGCGCCCGAGGGGCCGAGGAGGAGGAAGGCGGCCTCGCCGCCGGTCACCCCGGCGCTGTGGATCACCGCCCCCCCTTCGGCGAGCAGGCGGTAGGCGGTGAGCACCCGGAGGAAGTTCTCGAACACCGAGGCCGCCCACTCCTCCCCCGCCCCCTCGCAGGTCCAGAGGCCGCCGGCGAGATGTGGGGCCCAGTCGAGCCGCGCCATCAGCCGCAGGCCGGCGAGGAGCACGCCGCCGGGGGCATGCTCCATGTCGAGCGTGTACTCCCAGCCGCGCACGTCGCGGTCGAGGAAGTCGATGGCCGGCGCGCGGAAGACCTGACAGACGACGGCCGCCGCCGCGTCCGCGTCCCGGCAGAGCCCGGCGAAGCGGTCGCGGACCGCCTCCTCCTGCGTCGCCGAGAGCCCGGTGAAGAGGTAGGGGCCGCCGGCGACGTCGACGGCGACCGCGCGGTCCCCCCAGGGCTCGCCGCCGCGGCGGCCGGGGAACAGGTCGGGAAGGCGGAGGAAACCGTCGCCGAAGCTCATCGCCACCGCCGGCGGAGCGCTCTGCCCGCGAGGCTCAGGAAGCGGAGCAGCGAGCGGACGCGGACGGCGGCCGTGGGGCGGGCCGCCTCGACACGGCCGAGCACGGCGGCGAGGGGGACCGGCGCGTCGTGCACCGGGCAGGAGTCGCCGCGGGTCACCAGGGCGAGCCCACCGGCATGAAGCCGATAGCCCAGCAGGCGGTGCGCCACCAAGTGGCCGTCGGCGGCGCGGAACACCACCACGTCGCCGGGGGCGTAGAGGCGGGCGGCGGCGACCCGCACGCGGCCGCCGTCGGCGAACAGGGGGGCCATGCAGTCCCCACGCACGCGCACCTCGACGGGTCCCTCGCGTGCCAGGCTGCGCAGAGCCTCGAAGACGGCGGTCATCGCGCCTCCGCCGGCAACTCGGAGGCCAGCAGCGGATCGAGGCGGATGGCCAGCCCGAAGTTGCGCAGGGCCTCCTCCCGCCGGCCGGCCAGCCACTGCGCCCGGCCGAGGCCGAGATACCCCTCGGGCCGGGGCTCGAGGCGCAACGCCTCGGCGTAGGCCTGCTCGGCGGGCTCCGGACGGCTGAGCAGGTAGTACTGGCTACCGCGGGCGATCGGGATCCCGACCTGGAGGGGATCGAGCGGCGCCGCCCGGCGGAGCGCCTCGAGGTTGCTCGCCAGGGCCCGCGGCGGCACCTGCCCGGAGGCCACCGCGAGGGTCAGCGCCTCGACGTTTCTCAGCAGGCGGCTCGCCGTCATGCGATCGCGCCAGCGGACGGCTTGGCCGGCGAGCGCCAGGGCGAGGAGGGCGACGAGAATCGCCGAAGCCGTTCCCCCCTTCATGCCGTCTCCTCTCGCAACGCCCAGGCCAGGAAAAGCAGGGCCGGAAAAGCCACCAGGGCCACCCGGAAGGGGAAGTCGACCAGCGAGAGCACGGCGAGTGCGGCGGTCCCCGCCCAGGCCAGGGCCCGGTCCTCCGGCGCCATCCGACGCAGGGCTCTCAGGAGCACCCAGCCCCCCCACGCCAGGGCCAGCAGGCCGGGGATCCCCCACTCGGCGGCGGCTTCCAGGATCTCGTTGTGGGCGTTGCCGAAGCCGACCTGCGTCTGGGCCGCGAAGAAGGGGACGCCGCGGTCGAGCAGGGCGAGCTTGGCGGGCACGAACTCCGGCTGGTAGGCGCCCTGGCCGACACCGGCGAGCGAATGTTGGCCGAACATCCAGGCCGCCGCGCGCCAGCCGTCGAGGCGGCCGGTCAGCACGGCGTTCCAGTCCCCCTCGGCCACGTGCCGCGCCTTCTCCAGCACCCGCTGGCGCAGCGGGGGCACCGCGGCGGCCAGCAGGACCAGCGCCACGGCGCCGGCGGCGAGCAGGGCGGCGGCCCGCCGGCGCGGCAGCCCCGCCCCCCAGAGCAGCAGGCTGCCGGCCAGCAGCGCGGCGATGGCGGCGAAGGTCTGGGTCAGCGCCAGCGCGTAGACCGCGACCGCCAGCGCCAGCGCCGTCCCCACGGACCCGGAGCTCCCCCACCCCTCCCCCGCCTGCCGCCGCCGGCGCAGGAGATCCTGAGCCACCAGGCAGGGGAGGACGAGGAACGCCGCGAGGTCGCCGGGGTTGCCGGCGAGCGAGGTGATGGCGAGCCGCGAGCCGGCCTGGACGGTGGCGAAGCGCAGCGGCTGCCAGACGCCGTAGTACTGGCCGATGCCCACCAGCGCCAGCAGGAAGGCCGGCCAGAGCAGCCCGCCGAGCAGGCGCCGCAGCCGGGAGGAGGGCAGCGCCGCGCTCCAGCCCACCAGCGCGGCGGCGCCGATCCAGAGGTCGATCAGCGCCTCGCGGACGTGGAGCGGGTAGCGGGTGAAGCCGAGCCCCGCCGTCGCCACCGCCAGCAGGGGGAGGACGATGCGCGCGGCGGGCAGCCGCCAGAGGTCCGCGAGGCTCACCCGCTCCACCCGCCGCAATCCCCAGGCCAGGCAGGCGAGCGAGGCGAGAGCCAGCCACTCGGCGGCCAGCAGCTTCGGCTGCCGGAACGACTCCTTGGCTACCGGCGCCCAGACGAGCGGCGGCACCAGCACCAGGAGCCAGAGAAAGAAGGTGCCCAGGAGGAGGTCGAGAGGCGGGCGGCGGGCGGGCTTCACGGCGGACGAGTATATAAGGCAGGAAAAGCGGAACAAGGGACATGAGGGACAGCAGGGACTTCAGAGACATAGGAGAAGAAGGGTAATTTCTTTGTCCCTGGTGTCTCTGAAGTCCCTGGTTGCTTTTTCACCGCCGCAGCCGCGCCCACCGCGCCCCGTAGCTCCCCAGCCGCCGGAGCAGGTCGAACGGCCGGGCGAGCCGCCGGCCGAGATAGCCGAGGCGGTTGCGGGGGGTGCCGTAGACGGCGTCGATCTGGGCGTCGGAGAGGAAGACGGCGCCGAGCACCGCGCGGGCGAGCTGGACCGGGCGGGACCGCTCGCTCGGCTGCGGGCGGAACAGCCCCAGCCGCAGGGCGCCGGCGTACTCCGGATCGAGGCGGCCGGCCAGGATGTGCCGCAGCAGCTCTTCCTCCGGCCCGTGCCAGCCGGCGGGGTCCTCGCCGGCCGCCAGACGCCCGATCAGCCGCCGCGCCGCCGCCGCCTCGGCCGCGGACACGTCCCGCCCCACCCAGGCGGCGGCGCGGTCGCTCAGCACCCCGGGATCGACCTCCCCGAGATCGAGCAGGTCGGCCACCATCGTCAGCAACGAGTAGGAGGACGGCCAGTAGCCGTGCTGCCCCAGGCCGTGGACCAGGACGTGGGCGGCCAGCACCTCCGGCAGCGGTGCCGCGCAGCGGCCGGGGAGGTCCGGCAGTGGCCGCAGCAGCCCGGCGCGGTCGAGCGCCGCGAAGCTGGCCGAAGCCGCGCCGTGCAGGCGGACACCGGGGAGGTGGCGGTGGATCTCGACCGCGCCCCCCCGCGGCCCGGTCAGCGCCGGGAGCTGGTGCTCCGCCTCGGGGACTCCGGAGCTCTGGAACCCGGCGGCGAGCAGAGCCTGCCAGAGCTCGCCGGCGCGCTCGCCAGGAGCCAGCAGATCGACGTCGCACGCCCCCCGGCTGCCGGCCGCCAGCAGCCCGGTCCCCTCGAGGGCGGCGAACTTGAGGCAGGCGAGCGGAATGCCGAGGTCCGCCGCCACGCCGGCGACCCGGCGGACCTCCTCCATCAGCCGCATGCCGCCGGCGGCGGCCCGCGTCCGGTCGCCCGCGAAGCCGGCCGCGGCCTCCTCCCCCAGCTCGGCGGCGATCTGCTGGCGCCCCCGGCGGACGGCGATCCGGGCCGAGACCTCGAACCGGCGCGCCAGCGCCAGCGCCGCCGCCGGCTCGACGGTTTCGGGGAATGGCGCGCCGGCGGGGCCGAAGGCGCGCAGCAGCATCCAGCGGACCTCGGGGGAGATCGCCAGCGGCGGCGGCCGGAAGCGGAGGGGGCGCGGCATGGGAGAAGGATACTGCTACCATCTTCCAATGCCCTCCCGATGGACCGATCCGGTCCTGCGTGCTTCGCTCGCCGGCGTGGCGATCGCCCTCGCCCTGGTGGCGGTCTCGGAATACCGGGACCTGCGGGCGGCGCGGGCGGCGGCGTTCGCCTGGCTGGAGGAGGCCGGGGCCACCCTCGACGCGTCGGCGCTCAGCCGCGAGCCCGACTCCGAGGGGGTGCGCCTGCGGGCCGCCCGCGCGGTGCTGGCCGCGGAGCTCGACCCGGCGCGGTACCAGGGGATCCCCGCCGTCCAGGCGGCACAGGCGGCGCACGAGACGGCGGAGCGGATGGCGGTGACCGCGCGGACCGCCCGCGAGGTGCTGGCCCGCCGGCCGGCCTCCTGGGAGGCGGCTCTGGTGGCCGGCGCGGCCACCTATCTCGGCTGGTCGCAGGCCCGGGACCCGCGGCTGTTCACCGCCTACCGGCAGTGGGAGGCGCCGCTCGAGACCGCCCTGCGCCTGGCGCCCTCCAAGCGGGAGCCGGCGCGCTTCCTCGCCGCCGCCTACCTGGAGATCTGGCCGGCGCTCTCGCCGCGCAAGCGGGGGATCGCCCGCGGCCTGCTGACAGAGGTCTTCCGCGAGCCCGAGGACCTCGGCCGCCTGCTCGACCCCTGGCTCGACACCGCCGCCGACCGGCGCGAGGCGTTCGCCGTGCTGCCGGACGACCCCGCGACCTGGGAGCGGGTCGAACAGGCCTACGCCGCGCGCAGCGACCTGCCGGGGTTCGCGGCGGCCCGCCAGCGGCGGGAGGCGTCGCTGCTCGTCAAGCTGCGGCGCGACCTCCTCGCGGCGGACCGCCTGCGCGACGACGGGCGGCTCGACGAGGCGCGGGCGCTCTACCTCTCGGTGGCCGAGGGGGCGCGGCCCGAGGCCCGCTATCTGGATCTCCTCGCCAAGGCCCTCGAGCGCTGCCCCCCGGGTCCGGTGAACAGCGCCACCGCCGGGCGGCTCGCCCCGCATCTCGCCCGCGCGCTCGACCGCTGCCTGTACGCGACCTGCGAGCTCCCGCCGGCCGCCCTGAAACGGCTGGTCCACTTCGTGCGCGATCCGGCACCCTCCCAGCTCGCCCTCGCCTCCCTGTTCGCCGGCGACCTGCCAAGGGCGAGCCTCTTCGAGCGGCGCGCCGAGGGGTTGGACACCGAACCCTGGGCGGCCTACCTGATCACCAAAGCGCGGGCGCTCGCCGCCCGCGGCCGGGTGGACGAGGCCGGGGAGGCGCTCGCGCTGGTGCACCTCTCCTGGCAGGAAAGGCCTCTCTTCTGGCAGGCGCGGGCCGAGGTGGCGCGCGCGGCCGGCGATCCCGGCGGCGTGGCCGCGGCCCAGACCCGGCTCGCCGGGCTCGCCCGGCGGACCTGGAGCGCCCCCGACTGGACCTGGAACCGGGGCATCGCCCGGCTGGAGATGATGACCGCCGCGCCCGCGGCCGGCTTCGTGGTGACGCTTGATCAGGTGCCGGCGAACGGCGCCCTGGTCGAGCTACGGCTCGACGGTGCGACCGTGGGTGATTTTCCGGTCCGGCCGGGCGCCGGCGCCCGGCCGGTGCTTCAAGTGGCGGCGCCGCTTGGGCGCGGGCTCCACGTGCTGGTGCTCGAGAGCCTGGACGGCGCCCAGGTCCTGCCCGGGACGGTCGAGCTGCGCTGAGCGCTCGCGGGTCCGCGCCGCCGTCGCGGCGCCGAGGAGCACCGCCAGGGTCACCGCGTTGCCCGGCAGGGAAAGGCTGAAGTCCAGGCACTCGTGGACGGCGAGGGAAACCAGGACGCCGGACGCCGCCAGGGCCGCGGCCCGGTCCTCGGAGCGGCTCCCCTCGCGCAGCACCGTCGCGAGCCGCCGCGCCAGACCCCACACCCCGGCCGCCAGCAGCGCCGCCCCGACGAGCCCCGCCGTCACCAGCACCTCCAGGAAGTCGCCGTGCGGGTGCCACCAGGTGCCGCGCAGCTCGATTGGCTGCGCCAGGGGGAAGGCGTCGCGGAAGGTGCCGAGCCCCGAGCCGGTGAGGGGGAAGCGCCGCCAGAGCTCGAGCGCCGCTCCGTATTCGACGAGGCGGGCCCCCCAACTCCCGTCCGCGGCCGAGGTGGCGAGCAGGCGCCCGAGCCCCTCGCGCCAGCCGATCGCCGCCACCGCCCCGAGACCCGCCAGCGCCGCCGCCGCCCCGAGGGGCGCCATCCACAGACGCCGGCGGGATCCGGCCGCGAGCGCTCCCTGCGCCGAGACGGCGGCGATCGCCGCCAGCAGGCCGCCCCGCGAGCCGGTGAAGGAGAGCCCGGCGAACAGGGTGAGCCAGAGCATCGCCGGCGGCGCGATCAGCAGGACCCGGCGCTCGGCCCGCGGCTCGTCGCGGGCGCGGCGGGCCGCCCACCAGCTCCAGGCGAAGGCCACCGGCAGCGCCATCTCCAGATAGGCGGCGAGATGATTGGGATTGACGAAGGTGCCGCGCAGGCGCACGGCCGAGGCGTGCAGGTCGACCCCCCAGAGCGTCCGCGAGCGGGCAAACCAGTCGTGGGCGCCGAAGAAGACCTGGAACAGCCCCCCCGTGAGCACCGCCGCGCCCAGCCAGCGCCGGTGCTCGCGCCGCTGGCCGGCGACCGCGGCGGCGAGGAAGGCCGCCGCCGCCGCCGCCCAGCCGAGGGCCGCCCGCTGGGTCGCCGTGGCGGCGAGCGTCAGCCGCGCCGGTATCGCCGTATCCATTCCCCCCAGCTCCACGGCCTGCCGGGCCAGGGCCGCGTGCCGCGGCGAGAGCGCCGCGACCAGGCCGGCCGGCAGCGCCGCCGCCTGCAGCAGGCCGAGCAGGGCGATCGCGGCGAGCGCCGCCGCCGGCAGCGCCGCCGGGCGCAGCGACCGCGGGCCGTCCATCGCGACCGCCGCCAGCGCCAGCGCGCCGAAAGCCAGCCCCGCGAGCAGCGCTCCCGCCCAGGGCGTCACGCCGCCGAAAGCGAGGGGCGCCCAGAGCAGGACGAGCGCGAGCCATGCGGCGAGAAGAGAGGTCGAATGACGTATCATGGCGCCGACCCAAACACGTTCCACAGCGGAGCCCTCGCAGGATACGGGCATGCCCGCCGGGGGGAGATCATGCGCCTCAAGATCCGTGCCTCGATGACCTTGATCCTTTGCCTGACGGCTCTCTGCCTGATGGCGAGGAGCGCTGGAGCCCAGTTCCTCCAGTATACGCCGCCGGGGGGACCGCAAGAGCCCTCGGAGTCGCGCCAGAACCAGCTCAAGCGCGAGCTGGAGCTGGCTATCTACCGGTTGGGGCCCGTGCGCGTGGCCCCCTGGGCCACGCTGCGCGACGTCGCCTATGTGAGCAGCCTCTTCACCACCGGCGAGAGGCCGCCGGACGATCTGACCGCCACCGTCGGCGCGGGCTTCCGCGCCTACCTGAGAAACGGCCCCAAGGCCACCTGGACCGCCCAGGTGCTGCCCGAGTACGTCTGGTGGCAGCGCCAGAGCCAGCGGCGGCAGCTCAACGGCCGCTATCTCCTCGGCTTCTACGGCTACTTCAACCATCTCACCCTGGAAGTGCGGGCGGGCCGCGAGCAGCAGCAGCAGCTCGTCACCCCCGAGGTGCCGGTGCCGGTGAGCTCCCGGCGCGACGGCGGCGAGATCCTGAGCGAGCTGGAGCTCTCCGGCGCCTTCTCGATCTTCGCCGCTACCTCTTTCAATCGCCAGAACCACTTGGTGGAGGATCTGGGCGAGCCCCGCCTCGAGGGGCTCCGCTTTCTCGACCGCGAGGAGCGGATCGCGCGCGCCGGGGTGCGCTGGCGCCCCGACCCCGCCTGGTCGGTCGCGCTGGGCGCCGAGCGCTCGCAGGTGGACTTCGTCCACAGCACTCTCGACCGCTCGAACACCGGCACGGCGCCGATCACCCAGATCCGCTTCCAGGGGCGGCTCCTCCACTTCGAGGTCAACGCCGCCCGCCGCTCGCTCACCGCCAGACAGGGGGCGCAGTTCATCCCCTACGACAAGGTGACCGGCGATGCCCAGCTCACCCTGGGAACCGGTACGCGACTTTCGGCGACGGTCTACGCCAGCCAGAACCTCGTCTACTCGCTCTCCCCTGTCTATGCCTACCTCGACGACCAGCGGCTGGGCACCGCCCTGAGCGTCGCCCTCGGCCGGCGCACCAGCGGGCGTATCTTCGTCGAAGGGGGGAGGGACGACTACACCGCCTTCGCGGGAGCCGCCGCGCGCCGCGAGAACATCTCTTCCTACGGCGCCGGGGTGAACGTGGCCCTGCGCCGGGGGATCAGCCTGGGGGTGCAGGGGGTGCGCTCCCGGTTCAATTCCAACCTGGCCGGCGGCGACCGCACCTACTCCTCGGTGGGAACGACGATCCACCTGTCGGAAATCCATTAGGGCTGCGAGCCGGCCGCCGCTGGACCGCGGGGCCGTGTTGCTGTACCATAAAGCGCAAGTAAAACGAGCATCATGAAGAAGATAGCGGTTCCTTTCTCGATTCTGCTGTTGGTGTGTGTCGCCATCACCTGGGCGCAAGCCACCGATCCGGCGTACCGGATCGGTCCGCGCGACCTGCTCCGTATCCGTGTCGACGAGGACGAGAAGCTCAACGGCGACCGGCGGGTCACCGAAGCCGGGGCGGTCAACTTCCCCCTGCTCGGCGACGTCTCCGTGGAGGGGAAGACCCCGGGCGAGATCGCGCTGACGGTCAAGAAGCTGCTCGAGGACAAGTACATGCAGCGGGCCTCCGTCGACGTGCAGGTGGTCGAGTTCCGCTCGCGGCCGATCTCGATCATCGGCGCGGTCAAGCAGCCGGGCAACCTCGGCTTCTCGGGCCACTGGACGCTGCTCGAGGCGCTGACCGCCGCCGGCGGCCTGACGGAGAACCATGGCAACGTGGCCTATATCCTGCGCCGGGCGGACAACGGCCTGTCGGACCAGGTGACGATCGATCTCGACGACCTGCTGGTGCGCGGCGAGCAGCGGATCAACGTCCCGATCTTCGCCAACGACCTGATCAACGTCCCGGTCACCGTCGAGGTGACCGTCTACTGCCTCGGCGAGGTGACGAAGCCGGGCGCGCTCGCCTTCAAGAGCAGCGAGCGGATCACCCTCCTGGCCGCCATCGCCCACGCCGGGGGCCTGACCAACCGCGCCTCGAACAAGATCCTGATCAAGCGGGGGCTCCGCGCCGACGGTCCCCAGGAGATCAACGTCGATTTCAAACGGATCCTGGCCGGCAAGGAGCCGGACATCGATCTCTGGCAGGGCGACGTCATCGTCGTCAAGGAGTCCTTCTTTTGAGCCCCCTCACCTCTGTCCCGATCGACGACGAGCCCGAGCTCGACCTCCAGCCCGAGTCCGAGTTCAACCTCCGGGAATACGTCGCCATGCTGCGGCGGCACTGGAAGCTGGCCGCGGTCTGCTGCGCGATCGGCCTCACCGGCGCCGGCATCCATTACGCGATCACGCCCAAGGCCTACCAGGCGACGACCACGATCGAGATCGAGCGCCGCAACCTGACGCCGTTCAGCAACGGCCAGAACCCCTGGCTGGAAAACTACTGGAACATGGAGTTCTACCCCACCCAGTACGAGCTGCTGCAGAGCCGCGGCCTCGCCGAGCGGGTGGTCAAGAGCCTCGACCTGATGGAGGACCCCGCCTTCAACCCCGGCGCCACCGGCGGCCGCGACCGCGTGCATGCCCCCACCGCCGAGGATGACGACGCCGTGCTCGGCGGGATCGCCGGCCAGATCCGCGGCGGCCTCGCGGTCGAGCCGGTGCGCAACACCCAGCTCGTGCAGCTCTCCTTCCGCGCCGCCTCCCCCGAGTTCGCGGCCCGGGCGGCCAACGCCTTCGCCGAGGCGTACATCGACATGGGGGTGGAAGACCGCTACGCCACCGCCGGCAAGGCCTCCACCTTCCTCTCCTCGCAGATCGACAAGCTGAAGATGGAGATCCAGGACAAGGAGACCCAGCTCCAGGCCTTCAGCCGCCGCAGCGACATCGTCACGCTCGATCCCGGCGCCAACGTCACCCTCAAGCGGCTGGAGGCGCTCAACGGCCAGTACATGGAGTCCAAGAAGCTGCGCATCGAGCGGGAGGCCCAGTATCACGAGGCCCTGACCGGCCCCCGGGAGTCGATGTCCGATAGCCTGTCGAGCGGAGTGGTGAGCGATCAGCGGGCGCAGCTCCTCAAGCTCGAGCGGGATTATGAAACCAAGCTCAAGACCTACAAGCCGGATTTCCCGGACATGCTCTCGCTCAAGGCCGAGATCGAAAAGTCCCGCCAGCACCTGAGAGAGGTCACCGGGGAGCAGGTGGACAAGGTCAAGAGCCACGCCCTGGCCGCCTATCAGACCGCGTCGCGCCAGGAGCAGGAGCTCGACCAGGAGCTGGACAAGCTCAAGAGCGAGGCGATGGACCAGAACTCGGCGGCGGTCGAGTACACGAACCTCAAGGTCGAGGTCCAGACCCGCCGCGACCTCTTGGACGAGCTGATGCGCAAGCAGTCGGAGACCGAGGTCGCCGTGCGCCTCCAGGACACCCGGCAGTCGAACATCCGCATCATCGACAAGGCGCTGGTGCCGGGCGGCCCCTTCCAGCCGTCGCTGCGCAAGGACGGCAGCTACGGCCTGCTGCTGGGGCTCCTCTTCGGCGTCGGCTGCGCCGTGCTGATCGAGTTCCTCGACCGCACGGTCAAGTCCCCCGAGGAGATCGAGCGCAAGCTGGGCCTGCCGACCCTCGCGGTGATCCAGGACCTCATGGAGTCCGGCAAGTCCTACGGCTACTCCGCCTATGGCTACGGCTACGGCGAGGGGGCGGACGAGCCGGCCCCGGCGCTGCCGAGCCGGGCGGCCGGCAGCGGCTGGCGGGAGAAGAAGAAGGCGCTGGCGGCCGCCGCCGTGGCCCCCTTGAGCCAGATCGAGCTGGTGCCCCACGAGCGGCCGCGGACGCTGATCTCCGAGTCGTACCGCTCGCTGCGCACCGCCCTGCTCCTCTCCTCCGCGCGCGAGCTCAAGGCGATCGCCGTCACCTCGGCCGTCGCCGGCGAGGGGAAGACCGCGACCGCCTCGAACCTCGCCGTGGTGCTCGCCCAGCTCGGCCGCCAGGTGCTGCTGGTCGACTGCGACCTGCGCAAGCCGCGCCTCCACCAGGTCTTCCGCGTCTCCAACCGCTCCGGCCTGGTCAACCAGCTCACCGCCACCGCCGATCCGGAGTCGGTCTTCCTGCCGACCGAGGTGCCGAACCTCTGGCTCACCCCCTCGGGGCCGATCCCGCCGAATCCGTCGGAGCTGCTCTCCTCGGACCGCATGCGCGACTGGCTCAAGGCGATGCGGGCGCGGTTCGACTTCGTCGTCATCGACACCCCTCCCGCCCTGGCGGTCACCGACGCCACGATCATCGGATTGCTGGCGGACGGCGTGGTGCTGACCCTGCGCAGCGGCAAGGTCACCCGCGAGGAGGCGCGGCTCTGCCGCGACCGCCTGCGCCAGTCCGGCGTCAGGATCCTCGGCGCGGTGCTCAACCGCTACCGCTCGCTGCAGACCGGCCTCGGCAAGCGCTACCGGTACTATGAGTCCTACGGCGCCGAAGAGGGTGCGCCGCAGAAGCCCGGCAAGGCCGGCGCGGGCTCCGCCGCCTGATGCTCGACCTGCACTGCCACATCCTGCCGGGGGTCGACGACGGCCCCCGCACCTTCGTCGAGGCGGTCGCCATGTGCCGCCTGGCCGCCGAGGACGGCTGCGAGGCCATGATCGCCACCCCGCACCAGCGGCGCGGCGAATGGTGGAACTCGGACCGCGAGCAGCTCGCCGCCCTGGCGGACCAGCTCCAGGACGAGGTGGGCTCCGGCTTCCGCGTCTACCTGGGAGGAGAGATCCACGTCGATTCGGGGCTCCTCCCCGAGGTGGAGCAACTGCCGGCGGGAGGCGGCATCCTGCCGCTCGCCGGCTCCCGCTACCTGCTGATCGAATTCGACTCGAACGGCACCGTGAGCGAGGCCATCCACCTCGTCCACGAGCTGGTGGTGACCGGCTGGCGGCCGATCGTCGCCCACCCCGAGTTCATCCCCTGGCTGGCGCCCGATCCCGGACTGGTGGGACGCCTGGTTGCCCTCGGCGCCCAGACCCAGGTGACCGCGATGAGCGTCACCGGCGACTTCGGCCGCCGTGCCCAGGCCGACACCTGGACCCTGATCGAAGCCGGGCTCGCCCACTTTCTAGCCAGCGACTCCCATAACACCCGCCGCCGTCCGCCCGGTCTGCGGCGGGCCTACGACCTGGTCGCCAGCCGTTGGGGCGAACCGACGGCGCGCCGTCTCACCACCGATAATCCGCGGGCCGTGGTCGAGAACCGCCCGCTGCCGGAAGCCGTATGAAACAACTTTTCCTGCTCGGTCTGCTGCTCGTCCCCATCCCCGCCCAGGCCGCCGTCGACCCGTTCTACCAGGGCCTGCTGCGCGACGGCCAGCTCGCCTTCGACCGCAAGGAGTATGCGACCGCGGCGCGCGCGCTGCGCCTGGCCTGCTTCGGCATGCTCGACGAGCCCCGCCCGCTCGCCGACTGCCTGTCGCGCCTCGCCCTGGCGCAGGACGGCACCGGCGACGCCGCGGGTTTCCGCGAGACCTTCCAGCGGCTGCTGGAGGTCGAGGACCGTTTCAAGGGCTACAGCCAGGGGGAGCTGCCCCCCGATCTGCGCGCCGCCCTCGAGGCCCGGCTGGCCACTCGCCTCCCCGCCGCCACGCTCGCGGGGGCGCCGGCCTTCCGCTCGACCCTGGCGAAGAAGAGCTCCGCGCCGGCGGCGAGCCCGTCGCCACTCAGGAGCGGAGCTCCCGTGGCCAGCGCCCCGGCGGCCGCGCCGCCTCCGGCGCCGGTCCTCAGCTCCACGACCGCCACGCCGGCCGGAGCGAAGGCCGCGGGCCCGGCGCCGGCGAATCCGCCCGCTCCCAAGCCACTGACCGACAGCGAGCGCAAGCAGCTCGACCAGGCGCGGCAGCTCCTCGGCGAGCCCCGCCCCTCCAAGGATCTGCGGCAGGCCTTCGAGCTCGCCCGCTCGGTGGCCGACTCGCACCCGGACTCGAAAGAGGCGCAGCACCTGGCCGCCGAGGGGGCCTATCGGATCTCCCGCTGGAGCGACGCCGCCCTCTACTTCCGCCGCGGCGGCGATCCCGGCGAGGAGGAGCCCGAGCGGCTCTTCTATATGGCCGTCTCGCTCTACGAGTCGGGGGATGCCGCGGCCGCCTCCGCCGCCTTCAAGCGCGCGCTCCCCAATCTCAAGCGGACCCCCTACGTGGAGTCCTACCTGCGCAAGATCCTGGGAACCCAGTAGAAATGATGATTTCGGGTTAGAATGAGCATCTCGAACGGAGACATCGAAAAATGAGAGCGAGCACCTTCCTCCTTGCCGGGCTCCTCCTCGCCGGCGCCACCGCCGCGACGGCGCAGTCCATCGTGGTCGAGAAGCCGCGCTGCCTGCCGGCGGAAGACAACGGTCTGGTGCGGGCCACGGTGACCCCGGCCGCGACAGGACCGGGCCTCTCGCCGCGCCTCTACTTCCGCTGGCGGGAGCACGAGGACTTCTACTGGGTGGCCCTGGAGCCCGAGGCCGGCGGCCGCTACTGGGCGACGCCGCCCAAGCCGGAGCTGCGCAACGAGCAGGTCGAGATCTACGGCGCCCTGGTCGACGCCACCGGCAAGGTCGTCTCCCGTTCCGAGACCCAGATCGTCCCGGTCACCAAGGACTGCAAGGTGCAGCTCGGTCCCAAAGAGCAGGGGGTCGCCCAGAACCTGACCGTCGGCGAGACCTCGCCGAAGCAGCAGGGGAAGAAAGTGCTGGGATTCCTCTGCGACGGCATCGTCACCCGCGTCAACTCAGCCGGCGTCCGCCGCTCCGACGAGGTCTGCCGGGCCTGCGTCATTGCCTTCTGGCAGCGCAAGGCGGTCCTGCTCGCCCCCGTCGCCGGCATCATCGGCGTGGTCGTCACCGACCAGGACCCCGAGCCCTCCCCCTCACGCCCGTAGCGGCTCCGGCCTGCCGTTCTGTCACCCTTTGAGCTCCGCGCCGCACTCTTGAGTGCGGGCGCTTCCGCGCGCTTCCCTGGGGCTGGCGCCAACCTTGAATAAGGACTGGGCAGTAGTTTGCCTGTCCGAAGTCCCCATTACTTCAGAACCGATCCGATCTCGCGAGGAAACCGCATGTCGAATGTCTCTGTCTTTCCGACTCCCCTGCCGGAGCGCGACCGTCCCGCCGACGGCCTCACCGTCAGTCACCTGATCGCGCCGCACGGCGGCGAGCTGGTCAATCCCATGGCCGACGCCGAGCGCGCGGCCGAGCTCAAGACGGCCTCCCGCGACTGGCCCTCCTGGGATCTGACGCCGCGCCAGTACTGCGATCTCGAGCTGCTGCTCAACGGCGGTTTCTCCCCCTTGACCGGCTTCATGAACAAGGCCGACCACGACTCCGTCTGCGAGCGCATGCGCCTCGCCGACGGCACCCTGTGGCCGATCCCCATCCTGCTCGACGTCACCCCGCAGGCGGCCGAGAAGCTGCGCGTGGGCGGCATGCTGGCGCTGCGCGACCCCGAGGGGGTGATGCTCGCCGCCCTGCATATCGAAGAGATGTGGGAGCCCGACCGCGAGGCGAGCGCCCAGGCGACCTTCGGCACCACCAGCACCGACCACCCCGGGGTCGCCCACCTGCTCCACAAGACCAACAGCGTCGCCGTGGGCGGCCGGATCGAGGGGATGCAGCTCCCCGTCCACTATGACTTCCGCGCCCTGCGCCTGACGCCGGCCGAGCTGCGGGCCGAATTCGCCCGCGAGGGGTGGCGCCGCGTGGTCGCCTTCCAGACCCGCAACCCCATGCACCGCGCCCACTGCGAGCTGACCCTGCGCGCCGCCAAAGAGGTGCGGGCCAACCTGCTGATCCACCCCACCGTAGGGATGACCAAGCCGGGCGACATCGACCACTACACCCGCGTGCGGTGCTACCAGGCTTTGATGCCGCGGCTGCCGCAGCACACCGCCAAGCTCTCGCTGCTGCCTCTCGCCATGCGCATGGCCGGCCCCCGCGAGGCGGTGCTCCACGCGCTGATCCGCAAGAACTACGGCTGCACCCACTTCATCGTCGGCCGCGACCACGCGAGTCCCGGCAGCGACAGCCAGGGGAAGCCGTTCTACGGCCCCTACGACGCCCAGGAGCTGATGCAGAAGCACAAGGACGACCTCGGCGTCGAGATGGTCCCCTTCAAGATGGTCTCCTACGTCGAGGACCTCGACACCTATATGCCGCAGGACGAGATCCCGCCGGGATCGCGCACCCTCGACATCTCCGGCACCGAGCTGCGCCGCCGGCTCCAGGAAGGGCGCGATCTGCCCACCTGGTTCACCTTCCCCGAGGTCGCGGACGAGCTGCGGCGCACCCATCCGCCGCGCTTCCAGCAGGGCTTCACGGTGTTCATGACCGGCCTCTCGGGCTCCGGCAAGTCGACCATCGCCTCCGCGCTGCTGGTCAAGTTCATGGAGACCGGCGGCCGGCCGGTGACGCTGCTCGACGGCGACATCGTGCGCAAGAACCTCTCCTCCGAGCTCAACTTCTCCAAGGAGCACCGCGACATCAACATCCGCCGCATCGGCTTCGTGGCGGCCGAGATCACCAAGAACGGCGGCATCGCGATCTGCGCCCCCATCGCCCCCTACGACAGCGTGCGCAAAGAGGTGCGGTCGCTGATCGAGCCGGGCGGCGGCTTCGTGCTGGTGCACATCGCCACCCCGATCGAGGTCTGCGAGGAGCGCGACCGCAAGGGGCTCTACGCCAAGGCCCGCGCCGGCATCCTCAAGGAGTTCACCGGCATCTCCGACCCCTACGAGGAGCCGGCTGACGCCGACCTGGTGATCGACACCACCAAGCTCTCCCCCGAGGAGTCGGCGCAGGAGATCCTGCTCTTCCTCGAGCGCGAGGGGTACGTCGGCGGGAGCCTGGAGGCGAAGTGAGCGAGACCTCGTACGCCGAGGATCTGCTGCACATCGAGGAGGCGCTGGAACGGGCACGGGCCGCGTTCCAGCGCTTCACCCCCGGCGAGGTCGCCAGCCGGCACAAGCAGGGGGACGATCCCGTCACCGAGGCCGACACCACGGTCGACACGCTGCTGCGCGAGTTCCTGCCCCGCAACGGCGACGGCTGGCTCTCCGAGGAGACCCGGGACGACCACGTCCGCCTCGAGCGGCGGCGCGTCTGGGTGGTCGACCCGCTCGACGGCACCCGCGAGTTCGTCACCGGGATCCCCGAGTGGTGCGTCTCAATCGGGCTGGTGGTGGACGGCGAGCCGGTCGCCGGCGGCATCTGCAACCCGGTGACGGGTGAGACGATCGTCGGCGCGCGCGGCCTGGGAGTCACCCTCAACGGCCGCCCGGCCGGGGTGAGCGCCCGCCCGACGCTCGAAGGAGCGCGGGTGGTCGCCAGCCGCAGCGAGGTCAAGCGCGGGGAGTGGCAGGGCTACCGGGAGGACCTCTTCGAGATCCGCCCGATGGGCTCGGTCGCCTACAAGCTGGGCCTCGTCGCCGCCGGCCTCGTCGATGCCACCTGGACGCTCACCCCCAAGCACGAGTGGGATGTAGCGGCCGGCGTCGCCCTCGTCCTCGCCGCCGGCGGCGCGATCGTCACCGGCGCCCCCGAGGAGACCCGCTTCAACCGCCCCAAGCCCCTCCTGACCCGGCTGCTCGCGGCCAACCCCGCCCTGATCCCGGAGATCGAGACCGAGATCGCGCGGCGGGGGTGAGATCTAGATTTTTTGCCGTAGGGGCGGGGCTTGTCCCCGCCCTCGCCCCTCCAGGGCGGGGTTTCCGAGGTTCCAGAATCTTCGGCGAAGGCGCAGGTTGAGGGCGGCCACATAGGGCCGCCCCTACATAATCTTCAGCCGGCGGTCTGCCTCCAGCGGCGACGGTCCATTGTCTCGAAACGACCGTCCATTGTCACGGGACGACGGTCTGCCTCCAGCGGCGACGGTTTTTCTCCAGCGACGACGGACTGTTATCCCGGGAAATTTCTTCGTCGTCCCGGGAGGCGGAGCGTCGTCTCCAGACGATGGAAATCCTCCAGCGACGGCGGTCTGCCTCCAGTGACGACGGTCTGCCTCCAGCGGCGACGGACCGTCATCCCGAGAGGCAGAGTATTTTCTCCAGACGACGATCTGCCTCCAGCGACAACGATCTCCCTCTAGCGACGACGGAGCGTCGTCCCGGAGGGCAGAGCATTTTCTGCGGACGGCGTTCTGCCTCCAGCGGCGACGGTTTTTCTCCTACGACGACGGACCGTCGCCCCTGGAGGTAGACCGCCGTCGCCGGAGGCAGACCGTCGTCGCTGGAGGCAGACCGCCATCGCTGGAGGCAGACCGCCATCGCCGGAGGCAGAACGCTGCCGTCGGGGACAAACCGTCGTCACTGGAGAATTTTCGTCGTCGCGGGAGATGAAGCGCCGCGGGCCGGGATCCCCGGCCCGCGGTCATCTTACGGCTTGTACGGCAGCGCCGGCCCGAGCTTCCTGGCGATGCGGTCCTGGATCCAGTGCGGATCCCACCACTCGACGGGGGTGACGGCGAGCCCCTGGAGGAGCATGGTGAAGTGGAGATGGTCGCCACCGGCGAGGCCGGTCTGGCCGGAGCGCCCCAGCTCCTGGCCGCGCTGCACCATCTGCCCCTCCTTGACCGCGATCGAGGAGAGGTGGCCGTAGAGGCTCTGCAGCCCGTAGCCGTGGTCGATGATCACCGCGTTGCCGTAGATCCCGAAGAACCGCGCCACCACCACCTTGCCGCTGTTCGAGGCCGGCACCGCGTCGTGTATCACCGAGGCCATGTCGAACCCGAGGTGATCCTCGACGTCGATCGGCTTGCCGCTGTAGATGTAGGTCCGCCGCTGCGCGAAGGCGGCCGTGATCTTGGCGTTCGGCATCGGGATGAAGGGCTGGGTCCAGAGGAACTTCGCCTCCGACTTGCGGCCCAACTCCTTGAGCGTCTCGGCCTGCTTCCGGCGCAGATCGTGGTTGATCTGGATGTAGTTCTTGAGCAGGTCCCCCTGGTCGGAGACCTCGGAGGTCTGCCCCATGATCTCCGGCACCACCTTGTTCATGAACGCGTCGGTGATCTGGATGGTATCCGTGGTCATCGGGCGCGGCGTGAACTTGTCGATGAAGCTGACCTCGGCGCGATTGCCCACCTCGTCCATGGCGATCAGGTGGATCCGCGAGGTGTCCGTCATGTCGTAGGGGACGGCGAAGAAGGCGAGGCGCATCTGCTTGTCATTGCTGCCCGGCATCGGATAGCTCGGGAACCACCAGTCACCCGACTGGACGCCGTCCTTGATCGCCCCCTCGCCCACCCGGTAGACCACCACCTCGCTGCCGCCTTGGTTAACGTAATGGAAGCTCGACGAGACCTGCAGCGTCGGCGGCGACAGTCGCACCGGCAGCTTGATCTCCTGGACGACAGGATCGGGCCGGCGGAAGAGCGAGCCCGCGCGCTCGGCGGTGACCCGGATGGTCGCCTCGCCGGCCCGCAGCCCCTGCACCGTCTCGCGGCCGACGTCGACCCGCAGCACTACGGGCGGGGGGGCGCCCCAGAGCTTCCACGCCGGCTGCGGTTCGAAGGTCTTCTCCATCAACGGCTTGACGTCCGCGTTCTGGAGGAGCTCGACGCGGACCTTCTGGACCCGTTGCGGGTCGTCGATCCGGATCTGGATCGGCGTCCGGCGGCCGATCCCCTTGAGGGCGGACTCGACCGTCAGCTTCGGGGTGGCCCCGGAGTAGAACCCCGCGAACGCTCCCACGATGAGGATGAGGAGAACGAGCACCAGCAACACCCGCAGGAAGCAACCCGCGGCTCTCCGATCGCGATCCCGACGCACCATCGACTACCTCTTTCTAGGAATTTCTCAGCCGAGCCAAGGGGCGGAGCGCCTTCGGGCAGCCACCTGCGGAGACCCCACGGTTCGCGGGGGGCATCATAACCCGGGAGGGTCCCCATGCCGCGCGTCTTTCAGCCCCCGCAGGATCGACCGCTTGTCGGCCCAGCGGGCACGGATCGCGGCGAGGTCGCCGGGCTCCAACCCGAGCTCGCTGGTGATCTGCCGGATCTGCACCTCCTCGATGCCGGAGATGGAGTCGTCGGCGGCCGAGACGGCGAACAGGCAGTCGAGCAGCTCGACGCACTGCTCTCGCGTCGCGATCTCCCGGAACTCCCGGGTCACCAGGAAGCTCTCGGTGCCCCCCTCCACCTGATGCCGGGCCTTGGCCAGGCTCACCGCCAGCCGGGCCTGCTCCTCGGTCAGGTGCCCCACCTGCCGGAGGATCTGCTCCATACGCTGGGTCTCGCCGTCGCTGATCTCGAGATCGGCGTTGGCGACTCGGGCCAGGATGAAGGCGAAGGCGGCGAGGTAGCGAGCCCGCTCCGGCGGCAGCGATTCCAGCTCGCGGACGATCGCGCGGACGGTTTCCGTGTCACCACTCGCGCCGCGCGGTGGTCCTCCGCGGCGGAATCCCAGGAGCTCCAGAATCGACATGGCAAAAGATCCTAACATGCGGGCCGCCCGGAACCCCCGCGAGCAGCGAAAAGTCAGCAGATCTTACAAAGCAGTACAGAGAAAGAGTGAAACGCCACTACTAAGATGAGATTTTGTGCAAAAAGGGGTAGACGATCGGGGAATGCACCCCGTATCCTAAGGGTTAGCAAAGGTGTTGGGGACACCTTACCCGACGACATTAAGCCGAGACTCGGGTGGTCTCGGTGAGTTTTACAACCCGTGCAGTCGCCACCCTTGGTCGGACTGGAGGCCCATGAAGACGTACAAGGCTCGTTCTCTCGCCGCTCTTTTCCTGATCGTCTCCTCCTTGTTCACCGTCTCGGTGCTGATCAGCTCGCCTCAGCCCGCCGCCTCTCTCACCGTTCGCCCCCAGGAGTCCGAGCGCCAGCAGCGCCCCACGCTCCCAGGAAATCTGTACGCCAAAGCTGCCGACGCCCTGCGCCAGGGAAATCTGCAAGGCGCGCGCCAGCAACTCGACTCGATCGCCGCCCAGCACCCGGACCAGGCCGCCCAAGCCCAGGTCGTCGCCGGCCTCTACGCTCACCAGGCGGGGAATGCCCGGCTGGCCGGCGAGCTCCTCGCCGCCGCCCCGGCCCCCGGCGGCTCGCTCGAGGACTGGCGGCTCTACGTGCTCGCCGAGAGCGCCGCCAAGCGTGGCGACGCCGGCGCCGCGCAGGCCCACTACACCCGCCTGATCGCCGACTACCCGGATTCACCGCTGCGGCCGGCCGCCTTCCTGGAGGCGGCCGAGCTCGCCGCCGACCGCCAGCCGCAGGTGGCCCTCGGCCTGATCATCCGCGCCCGCGAGGCGAAGGTCGACGGCAAGCTGGGCGAGGACCTCGACCGGCTGGCCTGGAAGATCGGCCGCCAGCTGGAGGACGCCCAGGTGCAGCGCGAGGCGGGCCGCCGGATCCTGATCGCGGACCCGCTCTCCGCCGACGCGATGCAGGTGGTGCACGCCTTCCGCGCTCCGGACGGCGGCGTCGACTGGGCGCTTCTGCTCTCCCCCCAGGACGTGCTGCGCCGCGCCCAGTCGTTCCTCGACGGCAACAGCTCGCGGGCGGCGATCCTCACCCTCAACCAGATCCCCGATGAGGAGCGCGACTTCGAGTGGCACCTGCTGCAGGCGCGCAGCCTGACCCGTGGCGGCGACGGCCGGGAGGCGCTCGGCGTCCTCGGCCTGCTGATGCCGGCGGACTCCGGCGAGCGCGCCTCGCTCGAGTGGGAGCGGGTGCTGGCGATGGCCGAGGCGGGCGAGGCGGACGCCGCCGCGGTCTCCCTCGCCAAGCTGGTGCGCACCCACGCTCAACTAGAGCTCTCGGCCGGCACCCTGCGCCGCCTCTACAAGGATTTCGTCAACGCCGACCTGCTCGAACCGGCGGTCGACACCCTGCGCCTGCTGCGGCGGATCGATCCTCTCGATCAGACCGGCTCCGGCGACCTGTGGGAGCGCGGCTGGCGGGATTACCAGGCCGGCCGTCACGGGGAGGCGGTGCGCTCCTGGAGCGTGCTCGCCGAGATCTACCCGGAGGACGGCGACGCGCAGCGCGGCCGCTACTGGCAGGCCCGCTCCCTGGAGGCGCTCGGGCGGGGCGAGGAGGCGCACGCGATCTACCGCCAGCTCGTGGTCTCCTCGGACACCTCCGACTTCTATGCCCGGCAGGCGCTGACGCGCCTCGGCGAGACCGCCTCGGCGGCGGTCACCGAGATCGCCCAGGGGACGGCGGGGGACTGGCCGGCGGAGCCGGCGCTGCGCCGCGCCAAGCTGCTCACCGATCTCGGCCTCGACGAGCTGGCCAGCCGCGAGGTGGAGCTGGTGGCCGGCAAGGCCAGCCCGCGCGACGTGCTGGCGCTCAAGGGTCTGATCCTCTGCCACAAGGGGGAGCAGCGCACCGGCCTGGTGCTGCTGCGCGAGGCCTTCCCGGCGCTCGGCGGCCCCTATCAGGCGAGCGTGCCGGCGGAGATCCTCTTCGCCTACTACCCGCTGACCTTCGGCGACCAGATCCGGGAGTACGCCCGGGCGACCGGCCTGCCGGGCCACCTGATCGCCGGCATCATCCGCCAGGAGAGCGCCTTCGATCCCCGCGCCACCAGCCCGGTGGGCGCCCGCGGCCTGATGCAGCTCATGCCCCTGACAGCCCGTGAGGTGGCGCAGAAAGAGGGGGTCTCCTACTCCCCGGACGGGCTCTATGATCCCGCCATGAGCGTGCGGCTGGGAGCGGTCTACTTCCGCGAGCTGCTCGACCGCTTCGACGGCAACGTGGAGCTGGCCCTCGCCAGCTACAACGGCGGGCCGAACCGGATCCAGCGCCTGTGGACGGAGAAGGGGCCCGATGCCCAGCTCGCCGACTTCGTCGAGACCCTCGACCTCGACGAGTCGCGCAACTACGTCAAGCGCATCCTGGTGCTGGCCGACAGCTATCGCCAGCTCTACCCGTCCCTGGGCTGACGCGAGCGGAACGCTCCTGGCCGGTGCATGGGCCGATTTCCCTGAATAGGCAACGTTTTTGCTTACGAAAGGTTTTCGGACCCATGCAATATATAGGAGACTTGCGATGAATTTGTATGTGGGCAACCTGCCCTACCGGATCACTGAGGACCAACTGCGAGACGCTTTCGCCGAGTTCGGACAGGTTTCTTCGTGCACCATCATCAAGGACAAGGTCACCGGCCAGTCCAAGGGTTTCGGCTTCCTCGAAATGCCGGAAACCTCGCAGGCCGAGGCCGCGATCACGCAGTTGAACGGCCGCGACCTGATGGGGCGCAAGATCAACGTCAACGAGGCGCGTCCGCGGGACAACCGCCCCTCCGGCGGCCGTAGCCAGCAGGCCTACAGCAGCCCCGAGCGCTGGTAAGCGCGCCGGATCCGGCATCGCGGGACCTTTTGGAAAAGCCGGCTGAGCCGGCTGCGAGCGGCCGGTGTACTCTTTTGAGCCTCCTTCAGGAGGCTTTTCGTTTTTGGGGGGATGAGTAATTTTTTCCTCCCGGGTTTCCTTTTTGCGACATCCAGGCGCCCTGGTCCGGATTTCGCAACTCCAGCGGCTTCTCATGAGACCCCTCATCCTTCCGGTCCTCGTCCTGCTCGGATTCCCGCTCGCCTGCACCGCTCCCGAGCGTTCCGCCACCCTCGAGGCGAGCCCGCTGGCGGAACCGGCCGGCCCCCCGCGGGCCGCCACCCCCGCTGCAGGCGCCCCCACCCGCGTTGCCCTGGCGGTGCGGGAGACCGCCGGTGTGGCCCGCGCGGGCGAGGTGGTGCGCTCGGGGGTGCCGCTCCCCCGCTCGCTCGGGGTCCACGACCCGCGCTCGCTGACCATCCTGGGGCCGGACGGCAAGCCGGTGCCGGCCGAGTTCCACACGCTGGCCCGCTGGAACGCGGGGAAGGACGACGCCGCAGCCTCCATCCAGTGGGTGCTGGTGATCTTCCCCGCCACCGTCGCCGCGCGCGGCAGTGCCACCTACACCCTGGTGGCGGACGGTTCCGCCGGGCCGAATCCGCCGCCGCCCACGCCGCTGCGCCTCGGCCGCCAAGGACAGCAGGTGGTGGTGGAGACCGGAGCCGCCACCTTCCGGCTGGGCGGCAAGCCGGGGGAGCTGTTCGACGAGATCGTCCTGCCGGATGGCAAGAAGGTCGTCACCGGCGCCGCGGATGGGAATGGAATGACGCTGCGGGCGGCGGCCGCCGGCGGGGGGCACTCGACGGTGCGTGACGTGCGGATCGAGTCCCAGGGGGTGCTCTCGGCGGTGGTGGTGATCGACGGCGCCTATGATCTGCCGCCGGTCGGCGGCGGGCAGCTCGGCTCGCGCCGGCGCTACGTCTTCACCGCCGGCTCCCCCACCGTGGTGGTGCGCCACTCCGTGGCCTGGGAGGGGGACCTCGCCTGCACCGGGTGCCTGAAGACCAAGGACGGCAAGCCCGACGGCGTGCTCGTCGAGCGGGTGCGCGACACGCTGACGCTCGACCTGGGAGCCCCGAGACCGGCCACCGCGACGGTGGTCGGCGCCTTCAAGGAGCCCGCCCTGGAGGAGGCGGTCAGAGCGGCCGGCGAGGACGGGAGCGATCTCGCCACGCTGCGCCAGACCCTGCGCGACCGCCGCGCCGCGCCGCTCCACTTCGAGATGGCGGCCGGCGGCCAGCACCGCGCGGGGAAGCAGGCGGACGGCGGCCTGCTCGCCGCCTCCGGTCCCGCCGGCTCCGTCGCGGTGGCGATCGATCACATGCACCGCTATGAGCCGCAGGCCCTCCGCCTGCTGGCGGACGGCCGCCTCGCCATCGACCTGGCGGACGGCAAGGCCTGGCTCGCCAATCATCAGGGGATGTTCGCGACCCTGGCGGTGACCGCCCTGCCGGGGGCGGCGAAGCGCGCCGACCTCGACCGGCTGGTCTGGGCGCCGCTCAACCGGCCGCTGCGCGCCTGGCCGGACGCCGCCTGGTTCACCGCCTCCGAGGCGGTCGACGAGGTCCCCGCCGGCAAGCTCCCGAAGGAGCTCGCGGCCTACGACGAGCTGATCCCGAAGGTGCTGAAGACGACCGTCGCGGGGGTCGAGGCCGAGGGGCTGGCCGGGCTGATGACCTTCGGCGTCTACCCGCGCTACTGGGGGCAGAAGGGGGAGCCGGGGGAGATCGACTGCAAGGACGGCACGACGCCGGGCGAGACCTGGGACGACACCTTCTGGTGCGCCACCTGGACCGATTACCACAACACGGTCGAGACCTCGGCGCTCTGGGCACTGCGCTCGGGGGAGGTCGAGTGGCTCGACGAGCTCGCCGTCCCCGGCGCCCTGCGCACGCTCCACACCCAGATCATGCAGTGCGGCCCCGACGACAAGTGGTTCTACTGCGGCCAGGCGCCCACCGGCTACAACGCCTACCGGGCGGACTTCAACAGCTCCCATGCCTATTTCGAGAACCTCTTCCTCTACTACTGGCTGACCGGCGACTCGACGGTGGTGGACATCGTCCGCCGTGGGGGCGACAACATGCGCCGCCTGTTCTGCCCGGCCCGCGGCTCGTCGGGGTCCAAGTCGCGCGCTCCGGACGGCCCGGCCTGCGCCGCCACCCACCCGCCCGACAACAACTCCGCGAGCTTCACCGGCCGCGCCCCCTCGCAGTGGATCGCCGCCTTCCGCTTCCTGGGCCTGGCGAGCGACGACGCGAGCTTCCTCGACGATTACCGCTCGGGGCTGGCGCGCGCCGTCACCCAGCAGTACCTGGAGCTGGAGCGGGACGGCAAGAGCTACGGATTCCTCGGCGAGCAGGTGGTCAAGGGGCCAGGGGTCTACGAGGCCGGCCCCGCCTGGACCAACGGCTTCTACGACGCCGAGAACCTCTACCGGCTGCAGCGGGACACCGGCGACGCGCCGATCGGCGAGCCCCCGCTGCCGCCCAGCCGTATCCTCGCGGCCCTCGCCCGCACGGTCGCCGTGCTCGGCCCGGGCGCGGAGAAGGGCAAGGCCGCCAACCCCGACGCGCCGTGGCCGCGCATCCTCGCCGTCACCTGGACCGGCCCGCGGATCGGCGGCGCCTTCACCACCGTCGAGCCCAAGGACCGCGAGCTCTACAACCCCGAGAAGTTCGGCACCGTGGCCCTGCTGATGAGGGGCGGCCGGCAGAGCGGGGATCCGGAGCTGATCCGGGCAGGGAACGAGATGATCCGCTCCATCCTGCGCCGGAATGAAGACGTGCTGCCGCTTTGCAAGATCCAGGGGCAGACGCTGACGCGATTGCACGCCGCGGTGGCGCTGGCCGCGCTGGCCCCCCGGTGAGGACAACGGCAACGTTCTTGCACTCAGCGCGGATCAGCTTTGCGTCAGCCTCATGGCTCCGGCGCGTCGAGCCAACGGAAAGGAAAAGGGAACGGCAGGAATGCAGGTGAGTGGAGAGAGCCTTCAGATCCCCCTGAACCCTCCGGGCGCACCCGGCCCGGAGGAGTCTCGCAACGAGACGGTGACCAGCGCCAAGGACCGCGCCCGGTTGCTGCGGGGCGGAGCTCTCTTCGGGGTCAGCCAGTTCCTCGGCATGGCGCTCGGCTTCGGCAGCGGCATGGTGATGGTGCGGGTGGCGGAGAAGCCGGCCGTGGCCTCCTACATGCTGCTCCAGCAGGCGATCATGGCGCTGGGGATGGCGCTCCAGCTCGGCCTCGGACCGGCGGCGCTGCGTTTCGCGCCGATCAGCCGCGGCCAGGGGGGAGACCGGACGACGGCGGTGCTGAGGCGGCGCCTGTTCGGGCTGCAGATCGTGCTCTGGGCACTGGTCGTCCCGCCGCTCGCCCTCGCCTGGCCCGCGGTCGCCCGCAAGCTGGACGCCCCGGAGCTGGCGAAGGCCACCGGGTTCCTGCTGGCGGCCGGCGTCCTCGCCTCCTTCGGCTCCCTGGTGGACAGCTACCTGCGGTCGTTCCGGCTCTACAAGCTGTCGGCGCCGCTCACCCACCTGGTCCCGCGCGGCCTGATCCTGGGCGGCTTTTTCCTCCTGCTCTACACCTCCGCATTCAAGCAGCCCTGGGAGATGCTGGCCGCCGTCTACGTGGGAGCGCTGCTGATCACCTCTGTCTGCTACTCCGTGGCGCTCCTCTGGACGACCCCGGAGGAGTGCTCCGAGCCGCGCGCCGCCTGCAAGCCGCCGGGATACCGGGAGATCCTCGGCACCTCGACCGCGATGGGCCTGCGCAGCGCCGCCTCGGTGATCTTCGTCTCCTCGAGTCTCTGGATTCTCTCCTGGGCTCGCCCCCACGAGGAGGTGGCGGTCTATGGCGTCGCGGCCACCTTGCTGCAGCTCATGGCGGCGATCCCGAGCATCGCCAACTTCGTCGTGCCGCAGGAGTTCGCGCTGCTCTACGCCGACGGCAGGAGGGCCGAGATGGAGGGGCTGGCGCGCACGGCGGCGACCCTGGTGGCCATCCTCTCGGGCGCCTGCCTCGCCGGCCTGCTGCTGTTCGGCCGGCCGCTGATCAGCCTGGCCTACGGCCACGCCTATGTGGGCGCCTGGGGGATCCTGCTCATCCTCGCCATCGGAAGCTTCTGGGACTCGGCGTCCGGCGGTGCCGGCTTCGCGCTGCAGATGGCGGGTCATCACGTGCGGCTCCTCCTGCTGACGCTGGGCGGAGCGGCCCTCAACGCGATCCTGAGCTTCCTGCTGGCCCCGCGCTGGGGCGGCTACGGCATCGCCATCGCCACCACGGTGACCCTGATCGTGATCAACGTCGCCATGGTGCGGTCGGCGCAGACCCTGCTCGGCGTGAGCACGTTCGTCTATACCCGGCCAGCGCAATGGCTGCGGTCCCTCAGGCTGGTGCGCGAGAGCGCCCTGTTCAGGAATCGAAAATGACCGATACGATCTGGGTGGTGGGCGGCGAGCAACGGGTCCTGTTCTACAAGCCCGAGGAGTGGGCGCAATACAGGAAGGCCCTGGTGCTCCGCGTCGACGAGGGGGGCCGGGTGGAGCGGGCGCTCGAGTACGAGTCGCCGCCGGAGCACTGCCCGGAAGGGATCCCTTCCCACGTCTTCAAGTCGGCCACCTTCCAGGGGGACACCGCCTACCTCTGCACCCAGACCGAGGTGCTGATCTGCGATCTCCCCAGTTTCGCGATCCGGCGGGTGATCTCGCTCCCCTGCTTCAACGACCTCCACCACGTCACGCCGGCCCCGGACGGCCGGCTATACGTGGCGGTGACCGGCCTCGACGCGGTGGCTGAGCTGTCGCCGGAAGGTGAGCTCCTGAACCTGGTCAGCGTGCTCGGCGGCTCGCCGTGGGACCGCTTCTCGCCCGACGTCGACTATCGCAAGGTGCCCACCACCAAGCCCCACCAGGCCCATCCGAACTTCGTCTTCTTCCTCGACGACCACCCCTGGGTCACCCGCTTCAACCAGCGCGACGCCATCCCGCTGGACGGGATCCTGAACGGCCGGCCGCCGTTCGACGTCGGCAAGGACGAGGGGATTCACGACGGCCATCTGGAGGGGGACGACCTCTACTTCACCTCCGTCAAGGGGTGCGTCATCCGCTTCAACCTGAGGACGGGGCGGAAGACCCTGTCCGACCTCAACTCCCTCAGCGAGCCGGACGAGGACCGACCGCTCGGCTGGTGCCGCGGCATCCTCCCCCAGGAGGAGGGAACCTGGATCGGCTTCTCGCGCCTCCGCTACACGACCTTGCGGCGAAACCTGAGCTGGATCCGCCACGGCTTCCGCGAGACCGAGCACCATCGCGAGCGGCCGACCCGCATCGCGCTCTACGATCTCGAGCGGCTCGCCCTGATTCGCCAGATCGACCTCGAAGGAGCGGGGATGGGCGCCGTCTTCAGCATCCATCAAGCTTGAGCCGGCTGATGCCACCACTCGCGCCCAGCGCTCCCGACAGCGTATCGGACCGGGCCCCGCGGCTCGTCCTCGCCCTGGTGCTGCTGCTGGCGGCGGCGCTGCGCCTGTGGGCGGTGCGCCACGACCTCCCCTTCTCCTACTTCGGCGACGAGCTCCACTTCATGCGGCGCGCCATGGCCGTCGGCACCGGGGACCTCAACCCGCACTGGTTTCACAAGCCGGCGTTCCTGATGTACATCCTGGCCTTCTGCTACGGCCTCTACTTCCTGGCCGGCAGGATCACCGGCGCCTTTCATTCGACCGCCGAGTTCGGGGCGCACTTCCTGTTCAACCCCACGTCGTTCCTGGTGATCGGCCGCCTGCTGGTGGCGGCCTGCGGCGTCGCGACGGTCTACGTGGTCTACCGGATCGGCCGCAAGGTCTTCGCCAATCCCTGGGCGGGGATCGCCGGGGCCACGATCGCCGCCGTGCTCGCGCCGATGGTCAACTCCTCGCGGACGATCAAGAGCGACGTGCCGTGCGGCCTGTTGATGGCGCTCTCGGTCTGGGCCTTCCTGGGCACCCGCGGAAGTCCCCGCCCGCGGCCGCTGGTGGTCGCCTCGCTGCTGGCCGGCGTGGCCATGGGCACCCACTATTACGGGGTGGTGCTGGTGCCGGCCTATCTGGCGCTGGAGACGCTGCGCGGCTTCTCGAGTACGCCGTGGAAGACGGTGATCGCCCGCTGCGCCCTGGTCGTGGTCCTGTTCGGGGCCGGCTTCTTCCTCGCTTCCCCCTTCAACTTCCTCGACCCCACCTGGGGGCGCGACACCGGCGCGATGATCGCCAAGAGCCTGGGCCTCGGCGCCAAGCCGGCCCCGCGCTACGATCCGGACAGCGCCCGGGAGTTCAAGCCGGGGGCCGAGACCGCGCGCGGCGCCGCCGGCGCTTTCCTGGCACTGGTCGCCTCGCGCGACGTGCTGGGGATCGCCTTCTCGTTCCTGGCCCTCCTCGGGCTGGCGTGGACTTTCCTCCGCCGCGAGACGCGCTGGTACGGGCTGCTCGTCCTCATCCCCTGCCTCTTCTTCTTCCTCGCGGCGATCACGGTGGCCGCCTACCACGCGCAAGCCCGCCACCTGAACGCCCTCTATCCGCTGCTGGCGACGCTCGCCTGGCCGGGAGCGCTGGCCGTGACCGGGCTCTTCCGGCTGCCGCCGCCGCGCGCCCGCGCCGCGGCCCTCCTGCTGGTGGCCGCCGCCGTCGTGCCGACGCTGATCGCCACGATCCAGAAAAACCTTTTGATCAACCGCCCGGACAGCCGCCTGGTCGCCTACCGGTGGCTGCAGGCCAATCTCCCCCGGGGCGAGCGCATCCTGCTCGACGACTACGGCCCGCCGCTCAACGAGAGCCGGCCGGCCGCCGACCGCCTCGCGGCCACCCTGCGCGCGATGCCGCCGGGCCCCTTCACCCAGCACCAGGGGCTGCGGATCGATCTGCTCCGCCGCTATCCGCCGGCGGATGGCTTCAACCTCGATGCGCTAGGCCACCAGTGGTGGCTGCCGCGGGAGAAGAGCGACGCCGAGCTGCGGAGCAACGCGGCCGATCTCGACATGGGGAACCCCCTGGTCTCCCGCCAGCCCCGGCCGCTCGCGGAGTACCGCCGCGAGGGGATCCGCTACGTCGTCAGCAACAGCTTCGCGCGCAGCCAGTACTTCATCGTCAACGGCCGCGGCGAACGCTTCCCCTCCTTCGTCAACTTCTACCGGGAGCTCGACCGGACGCTGCGGGTCCACACCTTCGATCCCGCGAGTTGGGGTGGCAAGGGGCCGGACGTCTGGATCTACGACCTCACCCAGCCGGCGCCGCCCGGACAACTGCCTCTCCCGGACAGGGTGGAGCCTTCGGGCGAGGAAGATGAGTTGGAGTAGGCAAACAGAAATCAATCCAGCGGACAGCTCGCGCCGTTCGCCGCATCCAGCTCGTGGGCCGCGGCGAAAATGGTTGCAACGTCGCCGCTACGCAAAGCCATATCGACCTTGGTGACCACCTGCGTCTGGGTCAGCGGAAACTCCACCCGCGGGTGGCCGGCGTTGAGCAGCGCCGCGATGCCGGCCCGCGTCAGCTCCTTGACCGCGCCGAGAAGCCCCGGGCCGGTCCGGAAGCGCACGGCGGTCCGCAGCATCGCCGCCGCCACCGAGCTGAAGGGAGCCGACTCCCTGAACACGTCGCGGACCCGCTGCTCGGGCCGGGTACCCGTGATGGCCCAGGCATCGGCGGAGAGGGTGCTCCAGATGTCCGCGGAGCAGCCGGTCGCGACCGGCTGCGGCAGCCAGAGCGCGGACATCACCCAGAGCAGCGAGTCCGGGTTGAGGCCGATCGGCTCGGAGAAGATCTGCGCCGTGGTGGCGCCCGCCCTGGCGGGAACCATAATCGGAAAGACGTCGGCGTCCCACTGCGCTCCCGACGAGCCGTCCAGCCGGTTGGTCGGGCTCGGGTTGCGGCTGATGTCGATGCGGTCGAGGCCGATGCCCTCGGCGTCGCCGACGAAGACCACCAGCTTGCCCTGACGGTCCGTCGCGCGGGACGCGCCGTGATTGAAGGTGAAGGGGGCGGTCACCTGCGTCCCCCCCGCCGTCCGGTCCTCGCCGTAAGCGAAGTCGAGCCCGTGATAGACGATCACCCGGGCGGGGTCCCGCTTGGCGGGATCGCTATAGATCACCAGCAGGCCGGCGCCGTCCAAGTCCGCCAGGTTGCTCCCCGGATCGCCGTCGGCCACAGTGAAGGAGAGGCGCCCGGTGCCCCGCGCGCGCACCATGTCGGTTACATCCGCGAAATAGCCGAGATTATTGATCGGTCCGGCGTTGGTGTTGGGTTGCACCTCGGAGCCGATCAGAATGCCGGGCAGCAGCAGGCCGCCGAACGAGAGCACCTGGTCCTTGTAGGGCCCGGTCTCCGGGAGGACGCACTGGCCGCTTCCCGGCGGGTCCACGGGGCAGGGGTGGTCCCTGCCCGCCCAGTAGAGCAGGGCGAGCTCCACCGGCCCGCCGACGGTGACGGTCAGGGTCTTCGACCGGCCGGTCGGCCCCGACATCCCGGCCCCCGCCACCGCGATCGACAGGCCCGGCCCCTGGAGATCGAAGGCCGGATGGAGCGGCGTCGCGTGGATCGCTGAGGCGGCGGACAGAGCCGCCGCGAAGCACAGGTAGATGCCAGTCAAGGAACGAGCAGTCTTCATCTTCATCCTTCCCAAAAAACTGGAAGGATAGATAGCAAGCTTTATACCAGCCTACTTATAGATGTAGAGCACCCAGTCCTCGCGGGAGGGAGCGGCGAAGGCCTTCACCTTGCCGCCGACGGCGGGGGGGCGCGGATGGAAGGTGCCGGCGCGCGGGTCGTACCACTCGACGCGCAGCGGTCCGGGGGCCCCCCGCAGGTTTACCCGCACGGTTCCGCCGTTGTAGAGGTAGAAGGCGTAGGCGCGTTTCGGCTCGGCCAGCGCGTAGGCGTTCCCCGAGAGGACCAGACGGTCGGCGGGGACCATGCTGGCGAACGGGACGCGGGCGGCGAACTTCCCCAGATGGGCGAGATCGGCGCCGGTCCCCACGCCGGCCGCCCCCGCCATGAACGCCGACCAAGCCTTCTGACGGTTGGCCGCGTTCTCCTCCCCCAGCCCGAGCTCCTCCTGGATCAGCGGCTTCGCGGCGCGGGCGCGGTTGGCGAGCCCGAGGGCGTGAACCGCCGGATGCCCCGAGTCGTTGCCCGCCTGGAGATCCAGATAGTCCACCCAGAGAGCGTTGGGGAAGGCGAAGTCGCCGGTGACGCCATGCACGCTCACCAGCCGGGACCACGGGTTGTTCCGCTGCAGGAGCTCGCCGTCGCCATGCACCTGGGACGCAGGCCACCCCTCCTGCCACTCGAGCGCCAGGGTGAACATCGTGTTCACCGACGCCGAGAAGCGGGCCATGCCGTAGCGCAGCAGGCGCTGGCGGTCGGCGTCCGGCAGCCGGCCGAAGTCCGAGTCATCGGCGAAGAACCAGAGCTGCGCCACGAGGCCCGCGTCGCGCAGGCGCTCGACCCACTCCTCATACAGGCGCCAGCGCCGGAGATCGAAACGCCGCCGGTCGTTCGACCCCGCCGTCCCCAGCCAGGGGGTGGTGGCGACGCTGCTGTAGTCGCCGCGGTTGGCGAGGTAGATATCGATCTTGTTGAGTCCCATCGCCACGTGGCGGTCGAGCATCGCCTGGCGGTCGTCGTCCGAGAGCTGCTCCGAGAACATCGTGTGGGAGAACTGGATCGGCCGCGGGGCCGCCACGTCGAGGAACTTGCCGAGCAGGAACACCGGCCCCCCCTGCCGCTGCTGGAAGGCCCGAGGCCAGGCAGGGCTCACCCCGATCGGCCCGCGGCCGAAGAAGCCGGGGAGCACGCCCGCCACCTCGAAAGACCCCGAGCGGCCGCCGAGTCCCGGCACGCCGCTAGCGATCTTCCAGTTCCAGGTGCCGGGCTCCTCGGCCGCGACTCGGACCTTGAAGACCCGCCCCCGCTGCCCGCCGGCGCCATCGCCGTCGAAGAACCCCGGGGCCGCGAAGCGCTTCCCCAAAGGGGAGACGACCTCCGCCGTCACCGTGAGGTCGAACGGATTGGGCTCCCCCGCCGCGCCATCGTAGAGATCGCTGGAGCTTAGGACGATCTCGGCCGTGCCATGGCGAGGTACGGCTTCGGCGGCGACCGCCGGACCGGCACCGGTCGGACCCAAAGCGGCAAGTAGCGTCAGCAAAAGGGAAAACTGCACAATCCAGCGAGTCATTTTTCCATCCGCCTTTAGATATATCCCTCTCGGCGATACCAGTCCGCCGTGCGGCGGAGCCCCTCGTCGATCCCCACTTTCGGCTCGTAGCCCAGGTCGCGCTTCGCCTTGTCGATCTTGAACGCCCGGTTCTGGCGGTACCAATCGACGCGGCGGGGGAAGATCGGCGGCGTGATGCCGAACGGGCGGCATGCCTTCTCCACCACGTGCCCGGCGGCGACCACCGGCCAGACCGGGTAGTGCGGGATCTTGACGTCGACGTTGAGCGCCCTCCCTACCCGCTTCACCAGGTCCTCGATCTCGAGGTACTCGTCGTCCGCGATCAGGTAGGCCTCGCCGTCCCCTACCCCGTCCGCCATCGCCGCGACGAAGGCGTCGACCAGGTTGTCGATGTAGAGCGGGTGGTACAGGGTCTTGCCGTTGCCGAACATCGGGAAGGTGCCGCGGGAGACCCGCCGGAAGATCATCAGGAAGCGCTCGGGATCGCCCGGGCCATAGATCGCGGCCGGGCGCAGGATCGCTGCCGGCAGGCCGCGCTGGTGGAAGGTGCGGACCAGCGGCTCGGCCTCGTACTTGGTCCGCTGGTAATAGTCGGCGGGCTGGATCGGCGCGTCCTCGCCGCCCGGGGGGTGGTCGATGTTGCCGTGCACGCCGCAGGTGCTGCAGTAGACGAGCTTGCGCACCCCCTGCTTGAGGGCCTCGTCCAGGACGTTGCGCGTGCCCTGGACGTTGACCTCCCAATAGTAGGTGTCCGGCACGTTCATCTCGCGGAACGCGGCGGCCAGATGGTGCACCACCTCGACCCCCTCCATGGCCCGGCGGACCACGGCCGCGTCGGTGACGCTGCCGATGATGACCCCCGCCCCCCAATCCCGCAGCTCGGCCGTCTTCAGCCCCTCCTTATAGTCCAGGGCCACCACCTCGTGCCCAAGGTCGAGCAGGCGCCGCACCAGCGCCTTGCCGGTGAAGCCCGTACCCCCGGTGACCAGAATCCTCATGATTTGACGCTCTCCTCTCGTTGTACTCTCAAAATGACGGGCGATCCCAGCGCCCGCGTCAGTCCCAGGAAAACGCTCGCCCGTTCCATCGCCCGCGAGGCCCCGGCCCGCCCAAGTTTCCGGTGGACGACCATCGGAACGAAGAACTGCCGGCGCGTCTCCGGCCGGCCGAAGCCGTGCCGCGCGCATTCGGCGATCACCTCCCGCGGCTGGAAGGAACGGAAGGCACGGGTGTTCCCCTCCACCGCCTTCTTCCAGGCGAAGAGGGCGCCGTAAAACTTGTTGAAGCTGCGGGTGTCCGGGTAATCGACGATCACAGTCCGCCGCGCCACCCGGCACATCTCGGCGAGTGCCGCGCGCCAGCCGTCCAGATGGGTCAGCAGCCGCACCGCCACCACCACGTCGAACGAGCGGTCGGGGAACGGCAGCCGCGCGGCGTCGCAGACCTCGAAGTCGAAAGCGCCCGGCGGCAGGGAGCTATCGAGCCGCTGGCGGCAGACCTCCTCGCTCCCCGTGACTGTGACCCTGTAGCCCCCCTCGACCAGTGGACCGGCGAGCTGCGCGTGGCCGCCGCCGACCTCCAGCACCCGCGCCCCCGGCCAGGGGGCGAGCAGCTCCAGGACCGTCGCCGCCTGAACGTCCAGGAAATACCGCCCCACCTCCCCCGCGAAACGCCGGGCGTACCCCTCGGACGCGGTCTCGACGTCCGGCGTCTCCCGGGGCAAGGCAGGCGCGGCATCCCGGGTCAGGGCCACGCTCACGAGGCTACCTCTCTTCGGGAACGGAAGCCCTTCCAGCCCAGCGACTCACAGAGGCGCGTGGCGGCCTCGGTATCCCGGGGGTCGATCCCCCAGTCGGTCCGCCGCAGCAGGAGATCCTCCAGGCGGACGACCGACTGCCGTTCCACGATCCCCCGCAGGTGGTCGCGGGCGGCGTTCCAGTCGTGCTCGGCGAGTTGTGTCAGTTCCGTCAGTGACAGGGGGGGATCGGCCTCGGGCCTCGCCACATCGGCCGGAGGGGCCGGCCGCAGGGCGCCACCGGCGGCGAGCGCCTGAAGCGCCTTCGCCGCCACCGCGCGCGCCGTCGTCAGCTTCACCCCCGAGACGCTGACCAGGCCGCGCGGGCCGCCGGCTTGGCCGTGGTCGTGGATCACCGGCCGTGAGGACGGCTCCGCCGAACCCTCGGCCGCCGCCGGCAACCGCCCCCAGAGCACCCGCGCGACCTGCTCACGGGAGGCTTCGAGGCCGGGGATCGCGGCGTTCAGCTCGCCGAGGAACCTCTCGATCAGCGGCTCCCCCGGCAGACCGTCGTGCACCATCTCCTCCGTCGCCGGGGCGTAGGCGGTCCCCGCCAGGAGCTTCCCCTTCCAGGGAAGGAGGAACCAGGTCTGGCCCCCGGGCTGGCGGGAGGCGACCGCCACCGCGCCGGTCGCCAGCGGCTCGCGGTCGAGCAGCAGATTGAAGGCGAGCACCGGCTGGAAGAGACCGGGCACGTCGCGGTCGAAGCGGCGGGCGACGCGGCGGACCCACGGCCCGGCGCAGCTCACCACCGCTCCGGCCTGGATCTCGAAGCTCCGTCCCGACTCGCGGTCCACCGCGCGCACCCCGCGCACCTGGCCGTCTTCCACCTGCAGCTCGGCCGCCTCGACGTAGTTGAGCGCGCGGGCGCCGGCGTGGCAGGCCCAGCGCAGCAGCTCGACGATCAGCCGCTGCGAGTCCGGGACCATCGCATCGTGCCAGAGCGCGCCACCGCGCAGGCCATCGCGGTCGACGTCGGGGAAGAGATCCACCGTCGCCGCCGCGCCCAGGAGCTTCCCCCGCGGCAGCACCCGGGAGGGAGCGAGCAGGGCATCCATGGCGAACGCCGCCCGGAAGGCCGCCTTCCGCCGCAGCCGTCCCCCCCGCGGCGGGTCGTAGAGCGGCATCAGGCAGGGGAGCGGCTCGACAAGATCGGGGAACTGGTCCAGGAGCCACCGCTGCTCCGCCACCGATTCCCGATGGCGGGCGAAATCGAGCGCCTGGAGATAGCGCAGCCCGCCGTGGATCACCCGCAGGCTGTTCCAGGACGTCTCGCCGCCGAAGTCCCCGCGCTCGAGGAGCAGGGTCGCAAGCCCGCGCCGGGCCGCCTCCAGCGCCAGCGTGACCCCGTGGATCCCGCCGCCCACCACGAGCAGGTCGTAGGAGCGCGCGGCCGCGGCCCGGAGGTCCCGGTCGATCACCGTGTCCATGAGGAGAGCGCGGCGGCGTTCCGTTCCGCCGGCGCCGCGAGGCTCGGCGCCGGGGTGGACGGCCGGCGGTGACGCAACCGTAGCGCGAGCTGTTCCTGGCAGAACGCCGTCAGATCGCGGCACCGTCCGTAGGTCCGCGGCGGGCGGTTCAGCGCGCGCAGGGCCAGCCGCAGGCTCTCGGCCGGCCGACGCTCGTCGAAACCCTCCGACAGAAGAAAACCGTAGGAGCCCGCGCGGTCCCCCTGCGCGGGCAGCGGCAGAGGGTCGCTCCCGGGGAGCACCGGAATGCCGCGCGCCTCCGCCTCGTGGAACAGCCGCGGGCGGCCGGCGAGCTCGAGGCGGCCGGCGTTGTCGCCCAGGCAGAGGCCCGGCCGCTCCTTGCGGCAAACCACCCTCTCCACCAGGGCGCCGCGGTAGAACCACCATTTGCCGAACCCCCAGGGGAGCACGGTGAGGGCGCCGCTCCACCGCACGCGGGCGAGCGCGTCGTTGAAGGGGAGGCCGTCGGGGAACTCCTCCACCGTCGCCAGACCCAGCACCTCCAGCCCCTCGCGCGAGCGCACCTGCCGCCCGGCGATCACCAGCAGCCGCTCGCCGTCCGAGCGCCGCCGCGCGATCAGGGCGGCCGGCTCGGAGGCCGGCTCGAAGTCCCAGGAACCGTGCTTTACCCCGTCCTCTCGCCGCTGCCAGCGCAGGAACCACCGCGCCTCCGCCGTCTCGGCGAGCATCAGGCAGCCGGTCACGGGACCCGCGATCCCGAGCTCGGCCGCGCCCCGCGCGAAGTTGCGCGCCGCGGCATCAAGGAAAGCGTCGCGGTCGAAACAGGAATGGAAATGGACGTGCGTGTCGATCAGGAGCGGAGCCGGTTGTGGTTGCTGAGAGTTCATAGACATGGCTAGAAGCCCTTTCAGCAATTTCCATGCCCTGGAGCGCGATCGATTTTCCGGCGGGGTTGATCTAGAGTAGCGGCTCCCCCGATCATGGGCCGGACCATGGAGGTCTTCTCAATGCTGCAGGATCTGACGCCGGCCTCGTTCGAGGCGCACCAGGGAACGCCGTTCCACATCGAGTACGGGGCGGAAGCTCCCCTGGAGGTGGTGCTGCAGGAGGTGAAGCGCCACGAGCCCCATCCAGGCGCGCGCCCCGAACCGTTCTCGGTCCTCTTCCGGGGCCCCAGGACCCCCATCCTGCCCCAGCAGATCTACAGGTTGACCCACGACCAGATGGGGACGCTGGAGATCTTCCTCGTCCCTGTAGGGCCGGACCCGAAGGCCGGCGGCATGCTCTACGAGGCCGTGTTCAACTGAGGGGGAGGCGGTTGAGGCGGTAGGGCTCCGCTCCTCAAGGGTGCGGAGCCCCAACCGCTCCTAAGGCCAGTCCGCCAGATTCAACTCACGGCTTCCTGCAGGTGCCGCCGGCAACACCCGTGTAGGTCGTGGCGTGGGTAGCCGACGCGGTGCTGCCGGCCGCGTTTTGCCCCGCGATGAACGCGGCAACCACCGCGTCGTTGTTCCCGGCTCCGCCAAAACGCTCCAGTTTGAACGTCGACGTATCGCGCTGACGCACTCTGAACCGCTCCAGGCCGCCAGTGCTCGCCGCCGTATTGCCCGAGATGTCCAGACAGAGGGTCGTGGTACGCCGCGACTCGAGGCGGACGCCGTAGATGGCTCCGATAGGGAACGCCGAGTTGTCGTCGGGAGCACCGACCGTGTTTCCTGTCACCGTCAGGTCCAGCTTTCCCGTCTCCGCGTCCGCGTCGTCGTCGAAGGCCGACTCCGCGAAGATTCCTTCGAAGTCCGTGTGCTGGATCGTGTTATTGGTGACCGAGATCACCGCGTCCACGTCGCCGTCGGCGTCGATGCCAATGCCAAAGGCATCCCGAGAGCCCGAATCCATATTGGCGTTGCCGATGATGTTGTTCGACACCTTCCCTTGCAACTGCGCCGCGTTCGTCGCCGTCGTCCCACTAATGATGTTGATCGCGTTGTTGTTCTGACGCAGGAACGTATTGCCGGTCACGTCGAAAGTGAGGTCGGCGTTCAGGGCGTTCGACAGGTCCACGCCGAGGGTGTTGTCGTTGAAGTTGCTCGACGACACATTCGCGACCGCCTTCGAGTTATTGGAGATGTTGAGGATGAACGCGCTCGACTTGTTGTTGGCGAACGTGCTGCCCGTCACGTTGAGCGTCACGTCGGCCGTGCCGGTCGCGATCAGAGAGAAACCATTGCAGGCCACGGGCGCGGCGCAGGCGCTGATCGTGCTCCCTGAGATTGCCAGGTTCGTCAGCACGCCGCTCGCCGGTGTCAACCGGACGTTGTCTTCGGACGAGCCAGTGATGGTCGTATTGGTGATGGCGCTGGTCCCCAGCAACTTATTGAAGCGCAGGCCGGCTTCGGTACCATTCTGAGTGTCGCCGTTGTTCGTCACGCTGCTGTTCGCAATCGTGAAGTTCGTCACGTCGTCGCCGAAGACGCCGCTGCCCAGGTTGTTCGTGACGTTCATCCAGTTCAGCGACACGTTCTGCGTGAGGTTGAGGGAGACGGCGTTGCCCGTGGCCTTCTGAATCGTGCCACCCGAGCCCGCCGAGCCCGTGCCGCTCACCGTCAAGCCGCCCAGCGATCCAGTGGCGTTGAGCACGATGCCGTTCGCCGGGCCGCTCACCGCCGTGCCAGCGGAGATACTCCGGAACTTCAGGCCACCCGCGCCGATGTTCGTGTTCGCCACGTTCAGGGCGGTGCCCATCGTGGTCATCAAGGTGCTTGCCGTATCGGTCGACGTCACCGTACCTCCACCCGTGGCCGTGAAGGCGGGGTTGGTGCCGGTGCTGAGCGTCAGGGTTCCGGTGAACCCGATTGTTGAGCTGGAATTGCTCGTGAGGTCGACGCCCTTGCCGGTGGTCGTATTGATCGTACCGGCGTAGCTGATCGTCGCGCTGCTGCTGCCAACCTGGAAGGCGGTGCCGGCGGCGCTGGTGATGTTGCTGATGCTGCTGCTCGAGCCCGCCGAGAACGTTCCGCCCACGTTGTTGAGCGCCAAGCCAGTCGTCGGGCTATTGGTGCTCTTGATGCTCGTAGGTTGCAAGTTGATCGTGGCGTTCGTCACGTCCACAGCCGGACCGCCATTAGCCTCGAAGATCGCCACTCCGGAGCCAACGGCGATCTGCATACCCGCAGAACCGGTGAAGGCCCCTGTGCCCGTCACCCGCAGGCCGGCACCGCCGTTCGCGAAGATGTCGAGGTCGGTGAAGCCGAGGTCGCCAGAGACGTTGGTCAGCACCATACCCGAGCCGCCGACGCCATTACCCGAAGCGCCGACCACCGTCGCACCGCCGGAGACAAAGTCGTAGGTGCCGCCCGGCGTGCCATCGAACCTGGCTCCTGTGATCGCAATGCCGGTGCTCACCGTGTTGCCACTCACCCCGTTGTTGGCGAAACCGGTGATCGTGGTGGTACCGCCGCCGGAGCCGTCGATCACGATGCCGCTGGCGTTGGACACCACCACGTTATTGGTGAAGCTGAGGGTCAGCGTGGTGGCGGCCGAAGTGCGGGCATCGAAGCCGTTGCCGGTCGCGGCGATGTCGTTGTTGTTGAGCGCGGCTGTAAAGGCGCCGGTGCTGCCGGCGTTGAGGTCGATGCCTTCGAGGCCGGCGCCGCTCACGGTATTGTTGCTGATCGTGACGCCGACGAGGTTTGCCCCCGAGGCGGTCACATCGACGGCGTTGCCGCTCCCCTGGAGGTCCAGACCGCGGATTTCAATATTCTGACGGTTGCCCGCCGTCGCCGGTACCGAGACCGCATCACCACCGGTGTTGTTGATCCTCGGCTTGGAGCCGGCTTCGACCAGCGTCCCGAAGGGTGCCACGGTAAGACCGATTCCTTCGCCCCATAGCTTCTGGCCATCCTTGAGCGTGATGCCACCAGTGAGCGGCGTCGTGCCGGTGTTGCCGTGGAAGATGAAGATGATGTCGCCGTTGTTGGTCGTCGCCGCGTTCAGCGCCGCGATGCTGTCGAAAGCATCGGTGGAACGGCCATCGCCACCGGCGTCATTCCGCTCGTCAACGATGTCCCGCACATACCAGACCCGGTTGGATACGGTCACCGTCACCATGCCCGTCGCGGTGTTGTCGCCGTCCGACAGCGTGTAGGTGAAAGTGTCGTTGCCGGTGAAGCCCGCGGGCGGCGTATAGGAGAAGCTGCCGTCGGAGGCGAGACTGTAGTCACCACCGTTCGCCGACGTGCCCGTCGCCGCGACGAGAGTGAGGTTCTTGAAGGCAGGGTTGGTATCCGGATCGCTGTCGTTGGCCAGCACGCCGGTCGACGCCGTCGTAGCCAGGAGACCGGTGCCCGGCGCCCCCGCCACTCGGAGTTGCGTGTTGCCGAGAGCGTTGTAGCTGTCCGCTCCCGCGATTGGCGCCTCGTTGATGTCGTTGACGCCGACGGTGACCGTCGCGGAGCCGGAGAGGTTGGGCGAACCGCCGTCCGTCACCTGCACCGTCAGCGAGAAACTCGGCGTCACCTCGTAGTCGATGTTACCCGCTACAGTGATCTGGCCAGTCGAGGGATCGATCGCGAAGGCGCCTCCCGTGTTGCCGCCCGTGATCGCGAACGTGTGGCTCTGCCCCCCGTCGGGATCGGTAAAGGTCACCGTGCCCAGAACCGTGCCGATCGGACTGTTCTCATTCACCGCGAAGGTCGCCGGATGGACCACCGGCGCCTCGTTGAGGTTGCTGACGTTGATCGTGACCGTCGCCGTGCCCGACTGCGAGCCGCTGTCCATCACCTGCACCGTCAGCGAGAACACCGGCGTGGTCTCGAAGTCGAGAGCCGCGCTGTTCGCCACCGTGATCGTACCCGTCGAGGGATCGATCGCGAATACTTCGCCCGAAATCGAGAAGATATGGGTCTGGCCCGCGTCCGAATCGGTGAACGTCACCGTTCCCACCACCGTCCCGTTGGGGCTGTTCTCGGCGACCGCGAACGTCGCCGGGTTGACCACGGGCGATTCGCTGATATCGGCGAGATTGATCGTGACTGTCGCCGTACCCGAGAGCACCGGCGAGCCGTTATCCGTCACCTGCACGGTCAGCGAGAAGCTCGGGGTGGTCTCGAAGTCCAGAGCCGCGCTGTTCGCCACCGTGATCTGGCCCGTGGTGGGGTCGATCGCGAAGGCGCCTCCCGTGTTGCCGCCCGTGATCGCGAACGTGTGCGCCTGCCCCGCGTCCGGGTCGGTGAACGTCACCGTTCCTACTGCCGTCCCGTTGGGGGAGTTCTCGTTCAGCGTGAATGTCCCCGGATGGACCACCGGCGCCTCGTTGAGGTTGCCGACGTTGATCGTGATCGTCGCCGTGCCCGACTGCGAGCCGCTGTCCGTCACCTGCACCGTCAGCGAGAACGCCGGCGTGGTCTCGAAGTCGAGCGCCGCGCTGTTCGCCACCGTGATCGTGCCCGTCGAGGGGTTGATCGCGAATGTTCCGCCGGTGTTCCCGCCCAGGATCGAGAAGGTGTGGGTCTGGCCGGCATCCCCATCGGTGAACGTCACCGTCCCCACCGCCGTTCCGTTGGGGCTGTTCTCGGCGACCGTGAACGTCGCTGGGTTGACCACGGGCGGTTCACTGGTGTCGGCGATATGGATCGTCACTGCCGCCGTCCCGGAGAGCGCCGGCGAGCCGTCATCCGTTACCTGCACGGTCAGCGAGAAGCTCGGGGTCGTTTCGAAGTCCAGCGCCGAGCTGTTCGCCACTGTGATCTGGCCCGTGGTGGGGTTGATCGCGAACGCTCCGGCCGTATTGCCGGCCGTGATCGCGAACGTGTGCGCCTGCCCCGTGTCCGGATCCGTGAAGGTCGCCGTTCCCACCACCGTCCCGTTGGGGGCGTTCTCGTTCACCGTGAACGTCGCCGCATCGACCTTCGGAGCATCGTTGACGGGCTTCACGGAGAGGGTGACCGTCGCCGTGCTGGTGCCGCCGTTGCCGTCGTCGACCTGGAAGGTGAAGGCGTCCGGCCCGTTGTAATCGAGGGCGGGGGTATAGACCACCTGGACGCTGGTAGCGGTGGGCGAGGTCAGCGGACCCAGGCTGCCGTGGGCCGGCGGCGTGACGATCGTGAAGGTCAGCGGCTGGCCGTCCGGCTCGCTGCCCGTCAGAGTGATCGTCACCGGCGTGTCCTCATCCGTCATCACCGTCTGGCTGTCGGCCGCCGGCGGGCGGTTGCAGACCTGAAGCGGCGGCTCGCCGCTCGGGAGCGTGGGAGCGGCGGGAGAACAGACTCCATTGTTCTCGGTTGGAAACGGCAGGATCGCGGACCCGACCGTCGGGAACTGCGTACCCGTGGTGTCGATGCCGGCGCAAGCGGTGAGATTGATCATCCCCCGGGTGGCGGCCGGGGTCCCCGCGCCCACCGGGCGCACGTCCCCCACGCCGAAGGTCCAGCTCAGAGCCCCCTGGAAGGAGCGGACCGAGAGGCGTCCTCCCTTGCGGGATGAAGCGGACGTGCTGAAATCTCCGACGGCGCGGAGAGTCGCGCCATCGAGCGTCACGTTGCCTCTCGCCTTGAGGTCGATGATACCGCCCTGGTTGCCGGCGGTCGACTTGCCTGCCTCGAAAGCGTTCCCCGCGGCCGACAGAGTCCCCGCCAGCGAGATCGCGGTGATCACTCCACCGGAGCGTTGGGTCTGAGTCCCGGGCGAGGAGCTGACGGCGGCGAGGCTCGACGCCGGGGCCGGACCGAGCACCTGGATGTCCCCCTGCGCGAAGAGATCCACCATGTAGCCGGCGGAGCCCCCTTCCATGTCATCGGCGCGGACCCGGCCGCCGCGCCCCGAGGCCGGCCCGGAAACCCCCAGGTCCCGGCCGTCGACCAGGATGCCCTTGCCGGAACGGAGCACGACCTGCGAGGGCCCCGAACCCTTCAGCAGAGAAGCGACCAGGCCGCGGATCTCGAGGCCGCACCCCTCGAGCAGAACCATCTGCGATCCGGCGGCCTCCCCCTGGGAGACGATGATGCCACTCGTCTCCACCTGGATCCCCATGGAACTGTGCGACCGGATGAGGATCGCCCCGCCGCTCTGCGCGCTCTTGCCGTCGTCCAGAATCTTGCCGGTGAGCTTCGTGCCGAGCACCTGCCGGCTGGGACCGGAGGCGACCAGCCCCGCGACCGTGACCCTGCCGTCCGCCGTGATCCCGATCGTTCCAGCCGATCCGTTCGGGGTGCTCGCGGCGACGATGGAGCCCGCCTCCAGCGTGACGTCGCCCTGGACCGAGAATGTGGTCGAGCCGGCCGGCTTCGCCGCGTTGCTGAGCCGGCTGCTCGATACGATCGCTCCTGGGAGCGCTCCCGAGGGACCCCGGAGGGTCAGGTTGCCGCCCACGGTCAGCAGAATGCTCCCCGCCGCGCCGGATCCACGCCGGTTCTCGGCGAAGATTCCGCTTCCGGCCCGCAGCGTCAGATCACCCGAGGTGGTGATCCGGATCGGGCAGGCGCTGGCGCTCCCAGCAGGGGAGGAGTCGTCGTTGCAGTTGATGGTGCCGTCGAGCACCAGATCGCCATTGACTGTGAAGATGCCATTGGCGAGGCCGTCGCTATCCTGCGCGGAGCCATCCAGAGAAGAGAACAGGATGTTGCCGCTCAGAGTCACGGTCGACGCCGAAGCGAAACCCGTCGAGATGGGAAACAGGCACAGGAGTAGACAGATTTGCACAGCGGACCGCAAACTTTTCATAGTGACAGACCTCCAAAGACATGATTCACCTTCGACTCAACGCGGAGTTCCCTAGGGGGAGACTTACCTGAAAAACCTTTGCATCGTCTTCTTGGACCGGAACATCGATATGCCATGCAAAACCGGTGCTGCTGTTATAGCGGCATAGTTATATTAAAAAGAGAGTCCTTGGTCGGGCCTTGGGAAGGAGCCGGGAGGCTCCGTCAAAACGAGGCTGGACGGGCATTCTGTAGGGGTTGCCCTATGGGGCCGCTCCTACAAATCGGTTCCTCTGTAGAGAGGAACTACTGATCTGTCAGCACAGTCTTGGAGTGTCAGCTCTGTCTTGACAGTCTACTCGGAAGGGGACCACTTCATCAGACGATAAGGACCCCGGTCCTCGACGGGCTGGAATCCCAGCCGCTCGTAGAGCCGCATCGCCGGGTTGTAAATCTCGACGTGGATCGTCACCGGCTTGCCCGCGGCCTCCCCCTCCGCCAGCAGGTCGCGCAGGAGGGAGCTCCCGAGCCCACTTCCACGGAACTCCGGGAGGAAGGTGATGTCCACCAGCCGGATCTCGTCCGGCCGGCGGTGGACATAGAGCCGGCCGGCGGGGGCGCCGTCCACCAGGATGACGTCGAACGTGGCTCCCTGGTAATGCTCTTGATACCAGAGGTGCTGCGCCTCGAACTGCTGGCGGACGAACGCGGCCTTCATCTCCTCGGTCCAGTCCACAACCATGGCGAGCTCCTCCTCACGGGTGCTGCGGTAGACCCGGAGGAGGAGAGCCATGTCGTCCGGCCCGATCGGACGGAGGGTGATGCGGGGGTCCATCTCCTGCTTATGGTACAGGCTCGGGGTCCATCGAGATCATCACCGAGAACATCTCGGGCGGGGCCACACGGGCGAAATCGGAAAGCTTGGCCGCCCACTTCCAGGACTCGGGATCGAGCCCCAGGACGTAGACGCCCCGCCGCAGCTTCGGCTGGCCCGCCTGGTTGTCGAGGGTGAACTTCGTCCGCAGCACCCTGTGGACACCCCCAGCTCCCCGGACTCTGAGCACGAACTGGGGTAGCACCTGCCAGTCGACCGGAAACCGGAAGCTCACCGGCGGGCTGGGATTCCAGCCCGGCTTCTGCCGCAGGCTCCAGACGAAGAACCGCAGAGGCGCGGGGTCGGCCGGATCGGGCGACGGGAAGATCGCTTCGAGATCGATGGCCAGGGGGAGCTCCCGCCTGTGCTTGCGGTCCAGGGCGATAGGCGGGTAGAGGCCGTGCACGCGGATCCGCAACGGCTGGCCCGGCAGGGACGTGTCCGCCTGAAACAGGCTCGCCGCGGGGACGATGACCGGGGACTCCTCGGTCTCCTCACCTTCCGCCTTGAGCATGGGCCGCCGGATCTTGCGCGGCAGCCACTTGAGGTTGCGGTACTCCTCGCTGCCATCGATATAGCCAACGGACATCGGCTGAATGGTTGCCGTAGTAGCGGCGGCCAGGGGCTCGGCCCAGGCCAGATTGCCGAACAGCGGCATCAGCAGGCCCGCGGAGCCCAGTGCCAGGAAATCGCGGCGCCTGAGTTGGGAGGGTGGGTCGGCCTCAGAGTTGTCAGGGATACTCATCTCGCGCCTCCAAAATAATTGCAATAAGCAAATCAAAAGGGCGTGCCGCCGGCTCAGCCGACTGAGCCGGGGCACGCCTTGAACACGCCTTGAGATTATCCCCTGGGGGGGAAGACCCCTTGCAGGGCGATGCAGAAGTAGAACGTCAGGTAGGGCTGCATGTTGTTGTGCGGCTGGTCGCCGCCGGCGGGAGCGAGGGCCTCAGGGGCCATGGAGACCAGATTGGTGTTGACGGTCTGCTGATAGACGTTGTTGTTTGCATATCGCGCAATCGAATTTCCTGACGCGGTAGGTGTGTCACCGAGGTTATTGTTGGCGCGCAGGGCATGACTATGGGCGGGAATCTCCGACTCAAGCAGGCTCACGGTCTCAGAGCCTCCCGTCTCGCCCAGATCGTGGAGAGAGAGACCCGGGCCCTGCCCTGGGTGCATGGGAGCGCGCCCCTGAAGGTCAGGCAGTGCGAAGTTCGACTTACCATCCCCTCCGTACGTTGTCCCCAGCAGCGAGAACAGAGCCGTATTCTGGGAAAGCGGCAGGAGCTGCCCGTCGCACCATGCCCAACCTTTAGGTGCGAAGTTGAAAGGAAAGATGCGGATCTCTGCGACGAATGGATCCATGGCGATCTCCTAGGTCGGGGACGGGAAAATGCCGAAAAGTGAAATGATGAAGTCTACACAGAGGTAGGGCTGGAAGTCGGTATGCGGCTGGCTTCCGCCGACTGAAGAGATGGAGGTTGCAGCCATATTCACGGTCGGAGTGTCCTCGAGATAGAGAAACTGGCCTGCCGTCCGCGAAGAGGCCATAACCCGTCCCGTCGGAGTTCCGTCGCTCGCCGGATCCGACGAGGCGAGGAAAGGGTGCGAGTGGGCCGGGATCTGGTTGACTGTCAACGTGATCTCTTCGGCTCCGCCCGTCTCCGCCAAGATAAAACCGTTGCCTTGGTGGACTGGAATCCGTCCGCGTAGATCGGGCAGAGCGAACGTCGACTGCCCATCACCGCCATAAGTGGTTCCAATCAGTTGGAACAGCGTCTCGTTCTCGGAGATCGGCAGGAGCTGACCCTCACAGAACATCCAGCCGGCGGGAGCGAAGTTCCCGGCGAACATCCGAATTTCACCAACATAGGGCTGAGCCATGGCGCCTCCTTTAGTTCGGACTCGGGAAGATGCCGATCAGCGCGATGCAGAACGACAGTGTCAGAAACGGCTGCATGTTGAGATGCGCCTGACTGCCGCCCGTGTTGGTCACGGTCCCCGCATTCGCAGCCACCAGATTATTCGGCGGGTTGTAAATCTGCAGGGGCGTGCTGGCCAGAATAGTCCCAACGCCGGAAGCGCTCGGCACGGGCGCGTTGCCGGCGGTTGACGAGGCATTGAGCACGTGCGTGTGTGTAGGGATCTCGGCGATCGATAGCGTATGTGCCTGCTCGCCGCCACGCTCTCCCAGGGTATGACCGCTTCCTACATGGATCGGCGTCCGTGCGCGGAGATCCGGCAGGGCAAAGTTCACCCGGCCGTCGCCGCCGAAAGTCGTCCCGAGCAGAGAGAACAGCGGCTGATTCTGGTTGATGGGCAAGAGTTGCCCATTGCACAGCGCCCAACCCTTGGGGGCAAATACAAACGACATGATCCGGATCTCACTAAGAAACGGTTCTGCCATCTTCACTCCTTTTCATGAGCAGTTCCTCTTCATCCCTGAAACAATTTAACTCACGGCTTCCTGCAGGTACCGTTGGCAACGCCTGTGAAGGTGGTGGCGTGGGTAGCCGCAGCGGTGCTGCCACCGGCGTTCTGCCCGGCGATGAACGCGGCCACCGTCGCATCGTTGTTCCCGGCTCCGGCAAAGCGCTCCAGCCTAAAGGTCGAGGTGTCACGCTGACGCACCCTGAAGCGCTCCAGGCCACCGGTGCTCGCCGCCGCATTGCCCGAAATGTCCAGACAGAGATTCGTGGTGCGCCGCGACTCGAGGCGTACGCCGTAGAGGGCTCCGATGGGGAACGCCGAGTTGTCATCCGGCGCGCCGACCGTGTTCCCCGTCACTGTCAGGTCTAGCTTCCCGGTCTCCGCGTCCGCGTCGTCGTCGAAAGCCGACTCCGCGAAGATGCCTTCGAAGTCCGTGTGCTGGATCGTGTTGTTGGTCACCGAGATGACCGCGTCCACGTCGCCGTCCGCGTCGATGCCAATGCCGAAGGCGTCACGGGAACCCGAATCCACGCTGGCGTTGCCGATGATGTTGTTCCTGACCTTCCCCTGCAACTGCGCCGCGTTCGTCGCCGTCGTCCCACTGATGATGTTGATCGCGTTGTTGTTCTGACGCAGGAACGTGTTGCCAGCTACGTCGAAGGTGAGGTCGGCGTTCAGGGCATTCGACAGGTCCACGCCAAGGGTGTTGTCGTTGAAGTTGCTCGCCGACACATTCGCTATCGCCTTCGAGTTGTTGGAGATGTTGACCAGGAAAGCGCTTGACTTGTTGCTGGCGAACGTACTGCCCGTCACGTTGAACGTTACGTCGGCCGTGCCGGTCGCGATGAGCGACAGGCCGTTGCAGGCCACGGGTGCGGCGCAGGAACTGATGGTGCTGCCCGAGATGCCGAGAGTCAGCGTGCCACTCGCCGGCGTCATCCGGACATTGTCTTCCGACGAACCAGTGATGGTCGTGCTGGTGATGGCACTGGTCCCCAACAACTCATTGAAACGCAGGCCGGCTTCGGTGCCGTTCTGAGTGTCGCCGTTGTTCGTCACGCTGCTATTCGCAATCGTGAAGTTCGTCAAGTCGTCGCCGAAGACACCGCTACCCATGTTGTTCGTGATGTTCATCCAGCTCAGCGACACATTCTGGGTCGCGTTGAGGGAGACGGCGTTGCTCGTCGTCTTCTGAATCGTTCCACCCGACCCCGCCGAGCCCGTACCGCTCACCGTTAAGCCACCCAAGGCGCCCGTGGTGTTGAGCACGATGCCGCTCGCGGGACCACTCGCCGCCGTGCCGGCGGAGATCCTCTGGAACTTCAGACCGCCCGCGCCGATGTTCGTGTTCGCCACGTTGAGCGCCGTACCCGTCGTCGTGGTCAGGGTGCTCGTCGTGTCGGTCGCCGTCACCGTGCCGCCGCCGGTCGCGGTGAACGCCGGGTTGGCGCCGGTGATCGCGGTGATGGCGCCGGTAAAGCTGATCGTGGCGCCGCCATTGCTGGTCAGCGAGATGCCGCTGCCGTTCTCGGTGATCGTTCCCGTGAAGGAGACCGTATCGCCCGTCCGACTGGTGACCGCGATCGCGTTGCCGGAGGTCGAGATGACCGGGATGCCGAGGGTGATGTTGCCGTTGCCGCCGCTTATATTGACGGCTGTGCCCGAGGCGCCCACTGGATCAGCGATCTGACCGGAACTGGCCGAGAGCACGGTCGATCCGGCGCCGCCGAAGGCGTTCACCAGCGAGATGCCGGTGGTGGTCGAGTTGGTGCTGCGCAGGAAGGTGAGCAGCGGCAGGTTGAGTGACGCGTTGCTGATGTCGACCGCCGGGCCGCCGTTGGAGTCGATGTTGCCCGTGCCGGACGCGACGCTGAGTCGGAAGCCCGTACCCGCGGCGGCGTTGAGCGCACCGGTGCTGGTAACGCGCAGGCCCGCGCCCGCGTCGTTGAGGATGTCGAGGCCGGCGAAACCGAGATCCCCGACGACGTTGGTGAGCACTATGCCGTTGGTCGACACCCCGTTACCGGACTGGCCGATCGTCGTGGCGCCGCCCAAGACCTGAGTGATCGGCAGGCCGGGGATTGCGTCGAAGACGACTCCCGTGATCTCGATGCCCGAGCCACCCGTGTTACCGGTGATCACGTTGTTGGCGAAGCCGCTGATCGTGCAGGTGCCGGCGGTACGCAGGACGTCGATGCCCCGGACCCCGGCGGTGACGGCGTTGTTGTTGATCTTGAGTTCGAGGGAACCGGTGCCGTTCTGGTTGATGTCGAACCCTTCGATACCCGTCGAGCGGACCACGTTGTCGCGGATCTCGAAGGTGCCCGAGCCCGCGAAGGCCGCGTTGGTTGTCAGGTCGATCGCATTCGTGTTGCCGGCCAGGTTCAGGCCCGCGACCTCGGCCGGGATCGCATCCGTCGCGGAGACGGCGTTGCCGCCCGCGGCCGGGTTGTCGAGCATCGGCCGGCAGGGATTGCCCGAGCAGGCATCTGCCGCAGGCTGCGCCACCAACTGCACGAAGGTCGTACCGGCCGCACCGTTGAAGGTGATCGCCGGATTGAAGGTGATCCTGAGCCCGGCGAACTCGCCGATCAGGTGCTGGCCGTTTTTGAGCACGATGCCGCTGGCCTGACCCGTCGTCGTACCGGTGCCGAAGTAGACGAAGATGTAATCGTTCGCCAGCGAGGCCGTCTGCGCCTCGGCCAGGGTGTCGAACGGATCGTGGGACCGCCCGAGGCCGCCCGCCGTGGCGTTGTTCTTGACGTACCAGACACGCTCCAGACGCCGGATCGTCACCGTCCCTGTGGCGCCAGCGGGTGCCGGCACGCCATCGTCCTGGATGGTGTACTGGAAGGTGTCGCTGGCCGCCGTATCCCCGGCCTTTGGCTTGTAGCTGAATTTGCCGTTGGACTGCATGACGACCGTGCCGCCGTTGGCGGTGGCGCAGGCCGGCGAGTCACCGAAGGGCGCGGTAATGTCGGCACAGCCGACAATGCCGGTGACGGTGATGGCGTTGTTCTCTACCGGATCGCTGTCGTTGTTCAGCACGCCGAAGGTACTCGGTGTGGTCGCGAGCACTGCAGGCGTCGAACCCGCTCCGAGGTCCACCCGCAACTCGGTGTTGCCGATGGTGTCGAAGGTATCGCTGCCCGCCACTGGCGCGTCGTTGACGCAGGTCACCGATACCGACACCGTCGTCGACGAGCCGCCCGGAGCCAGCGTGTAGCTGAAGGTGTCGAACGTCCCCGGCGGGTTGTTGCAGTAGTTGGCGTTCGGCGCGTAGGTCAGGCCCGTGCCGCCGCCGGTGATCACCACCGTACCGTTCGCCGGTTGCGTCACCGAGGAGACGCTCTTCGGGCCGGCATCGACGTCGGTGTCGTTCGCCAGCACGGGGATTGCGTTGGCGCCCGAGTCCTCGATCACCGTCGCCGAATCGGCGACCGCTACCGGCGGGTCGTCGACGCAGGTCACGCTCACCGATACCGTCGTCGAGGAACCACCCGGCGTCAGCGTGTAGGTGAAGGTATCCGGCGTCGTACCCGGGGGGGTGTTGCAGTAGTTCGGGTTCGGCGTGTAACTCACGCCCGTGCCGCCGCCCGTGATCGCCACTGTACCGTTGGCCGGCTGCGTCACCGAGTTCACGCTCTTCGAGCCGGCGTCGACGTCGGTGTCGTTGGCCAGCACGTCGATCGGGTTGGCGACCGAGTCCTCGACCACCGTCGCCGCGTCGGCCACCGCCACCGGATTGTCGTCCACGCAGGTCACGCTCACCGAGACCGTCGTCGAGGATCCCCCCGGCGTCAGCGTGTAGGTGAAGGTGTCGGGAGTCGTGCCCGGAGGCATGTTGCAGTAGTTCGCGTTCGGCGTGTAGGTCACGCCCGTGCCGCCGGGCGCGATCGCCACCGTGCCGCTGGCCGGCTGCGTCACCGAGGCCACACTCTTCGGACCGGCATCGACGTCGGTGTCATTCGCCAGCACGTCGATCGGATTGGCAACCGAGTCCTCGACCACCGTCGCCGCGTCGGCCACCGCCACCGGGTTATCGTCGACACAGGTCACCGTTACCGTCACCGTCGTCGACGAGCCACCCGGCGTCAGCGTGTAGGTGAAGGTGTCCGCCGGACCCGAGACGCTGTTGCAGTAGTTCGCGTTCGGCGCGTAGGTGAGACCCGTGCCGCCGCCAGTGATCACCACCGTGCCGTTGACCGGCTGCGTCACCGAGGTGACGCTCTTCGGACCGCCGTCGACATCGGTGTCGTTCGCCAGCACGTTGATCGCGTTGGCACCGGAGTCCTCGACCACCGTCGCCGCGTCCGCCACCGCCACCGGGTTGTCGTCCACGCAGGTCACGCTCACCGAGACCGTCGCCGAGGAGCCTCCCGGCGTCAGCGTGTAGGTGAAGGTGTCGAACGTGCCCGGCGGGGTGTTGCAGTAGTTGGCGTTCGGCGCATAGGTCAGCCCCGTGCCGCCGCCCGTGATCACGACGCTGCCGTTGGCCGGCTGCGTCACCGCGCTGATGCTGATCGGACCGCCGTCCGGGTCGGTGTCGTTCGCCAGCACGGGGATCGCGTTGGCGCCCGAGTCCTCGACCACTGTCGCGGCATCCGCCACCGCGGTCGGGTTGTCGTCGACGCAGGTCACCGTCACCGTCACCGTCGTGGACGAGCCACCCGGCGTCAGCGTGTAGGTGAAGGTGTCGGGCGTCGTGCCCGGAGGCATGTTGCAGTAGTTCGCGTTCGGCGCGTAGGTCAGGCCCGTGCCGCCGCCAGTGATCACCACCGTGCCGTTGGCCGGCTGCGTCACCGAGCCGATGCTGATCGGGCCGCCGTCGGCGTCGGTGTCATTGGCCAGCACGGGGATCGCGTTGGGACCGGAGTCCTCGAGGACGGTCGCCGCGTCGGGCACCGCCACCGGGTCGTCGTCCCCGCAGGTCACCGTCACCGAAACCGTCGCCGACGAGCTGCCCGGCGTCAACGTGTAGGTGAAGGTGTCCACCGGACCCGAGACGCTGTTGCAGTAGTTCGCGTTCGGGGCGTAGGTCAGCCCCGTGCCGCCGCCGGTGATCACCACCGTGCCATTGGCCGGCTGCGTCACCGAAGCGATGCTGATCGGACCATTGTCGGGGTCGGTGTCGTTGGTCAGCACGGGGATGGCGTTGGCGCCCGAATCCTCGGCGACCGTCGCCGAGTCGTTGACCGCCGTCGGCGGCGTGTCTATCGCCACGATGGTCACCGTCGAGGTCGCCGTGTTGCTGTTGGCGGTGCCGTCGTTGGCCACGAAGTTGATCACCCGCGGCGTCGTGTCGGGATCGACGTCGGTGTTCTGGTACCGGATCTTCCGGAGCACGGTCTGGAAGTTCGCCACCGTATCCGGACCGGTCAGGGTCAACACTCCGGTACCGGGAACGTAGTTGGCGGTGATCGAGGTGCCTGTCACGTCGGCCGTCAGAACTTCACTACCGGTGTCCAGCAGGTTGGTGATCGTCACCGTCAGCGATGCCAGGGTCGCGCTGTCCACGTCCGTCACCGTCGCATCGAGCGGATCCTCGAGCAGCACCGCCGGGGTCCCTTCCGTGAAGGTGACCGCGAAGTCGCTGCCGGTCGTCCCCTGGCTATTGTCCGCGTCGAGGTCCACGACCGGCGCGTCGTTCGCGCAGGTCACCGACACCGACACCGTCGCCGTCGAGCCGCCCGGCGTCAGCGTGTAGGTAAAGGTGTCGAGGGTGGTGCCCGGAGGCGTGTTGCAGTAGTTCGCGTTCGGGGCGTAGGTCAGGCCCGTGCCGCCGCCGGTGATTACCACCGCGCCGTTGGCCGGCTGGGTCACCAACGAGATGCTGATCGGGCCGCCGTCGAGGTCGGTGTCGTTCGCCAGCACCGGGATCGGGTTGGCGCCCGAGTCCTCGCCCACCGTCGCGGCGTCGTTGACCGCCACCGGCGCGTCGTCGGCGCAGGAGACCGTCACCGACACCGTCGTCGAGGAGCCCCCCGGCGTCAGCGTGTAGGTGAAGGTGTCCGCCGGACCCGAGACGCTGTTGCAGTAGTTCGCGTTCGGCTGGTAGGTCAGTCCCGTGCCGCCGCCCGTGATTACCACCGTGCCGTTGGCCGGCTGCGTCACCGCGGAGATGCTGATCGGACCGCCGTCAGGGTCGGTGTCGTTCGCCAGCACCGGGATCGGGTTGGCGCCCGAGTCCTCGGCCACCGTCGCCGTGTCGGCCACCGCGGTCGGGTTGTCGTCGACGCAGGTCACCGTCATCGTCACCGTCGTGGAAGAGCTCCCCGGCGTCAGCGTGTAGGTGAAGGTGTCGAGCGCCGTGCCCGGCGGGGTGTTGCAGTAGTCGGCGTTCGGCGTGTAGGTCAGCCCCGTGCCGCCGCCGGTGATCGCCACCGTGCCGTTGACCGGCTGCGTCACCGAGGCGATGCTGATCGGGCCGCCGTCGGTGTCCGTGTCGTTCGCCAGCACCGGGACCGGCGTGGCGCCCGAATCCTCGGCCACCGTCGCCGCGTCCGGCACCGCCACCGGCGTATCGTCCGCGCAGGTCACCGTCATCGTCACCGTGGCGGTCGAGCCACCCGGCGTCAGCGTGTAGGTGAAGGTGTCGAGCGTGGTGCCCGGAGGGTTGTTGCAGTAGTCGGCGTTCGGCGCGTAGGTCAGCCCCGTGCCGCCGCCGGTGATCACCACCGTGCCGTTGGCCGGCTGGGTCACCGAGGTGACGCTGATCGGGCCGCCGTCGAGGTCGGTGTCGTTCGCCAGCACGGGGATCGCGTTGGCGCCCGAGTCCTCGACCACCGTCGCGGCATCGTCCACCGCCACCGGCGCGTCGTCCGCGCAGGTCACCGTCACCGACACCGTCGCTGTCGAGCCGCCCGGCGTCAGCGTGTAGGTGAAGGTGTCCGGCGTCGTGCCCGGAGGCAGGTTGCAGTAGTTCGCGTTCGGCGTGTAGGTCAGCCCCGTGCCGCCGCCGGTGATCGCCACCGTGCCGTTGGCCGGCTGGGTCACCGCGGTGATGCTGATCGCTCCCCCGTCGGGGTCGATATCGTTCGCCAGCACGGGGATCGGGGTCGCCGCCGCGTCCTCGGCCACCGTCGCCGTGTCGTTGACCGCGACCGGGTTGTCGTCGACGCAGGTCACCGTCATCGACACCGTCGCCGTCGTGGTGGGGCCACCCGGCGCCAGCGTGTAGGTGAAGGTGTCGAGCGTGGTGCCCGGCGGGGTATTGCAATAGTTCGGGTTAGGCTGGTAGGTCAGCCCCGTGCCGCCGCCGGTGATCACCACCGTGCCGTTGGCCGGCTGGGTCACCGACTGGATGGTCAGGGTGTCCCCCAAATCCGGATCGGTGTCGTTCGCCAGCACGTTGACCGGGGCGGCGGCGGCGTCCTCGACCACCGTCGTAGCGTCGGGGTTGGCGGTCGGCGGCGTGTTGAACAGGAGCAGTGCATCGATACGGAAGCAGATGGCGTTGAGCGCCGCGTCCTTGAAGCCGTAGAAGGCCCGCATGTCGGTGCCGGCCGGCGCGTCCGAGATCGGCTCGCTCGCCAGGAGGGTGGCGATGTTCCACTCGCCGATGGTCGTGCCGTTGAGGTCGCACACCGCGGCCCAGGCCACGCCGGCCGCGCCGAGGAGCAGGACGGCCAGCAGCACCGCGATCACGGTGCGTCGGCGCAGCAGGGCGACCGCCGCCACCGCCAGCACGAGACCAAGGAAGAGCAGGCCCCACTCGGAGAGCGTCGGGATCTCGGAGATGCTGACTCCCTGCAGCAGGATCGGCGGACCGTTGCCCGGGGTCGGCTGAGTCTTCAACAGCTCGTCCCGCAGGACGGCGCCGTTATCGAAGGCGAGCACCCCGAGCCGGATGATCGGCGGCTTGGTCACCGGCGACAGGCTCAGCGGATAGAAGGTCTCGATGACGCTGGTGCCGCCCGTGCCGTTGCTGACTCCCACCTGCCAGGGCAGGGGGTGGCCGGCCGGCGGGGTCACCGGGCTCGCGGGGCCGAATGTCGTGCCGCTGACACAGCTCTTCACCGTTGCCGCGGTCACCTGCGCCGAGGAGCCGCCCGTGACCACGGTCGTGGTTAGGATCTGCTCAACCCCTTTGAACGTCCCGGTCAACGTCGCGACGTCGCAGCCGGTGTTCTGGTGGTTGTCGAGGTCCAGGAGGATCTGAAAGGTCGACGTCGCCGCCGAGGCCGCGGGCACGAAGCCGGCCCCCAGGAAGAGAACGGCGAAAGCGATCCTGGACACAGTAGATTTCAAGAGATTCATGAGAAAGGCTCCTCGGCAAGACATCACAGGCCCGCGCTCCGACCACGGAGGGGCAGACCACGGGCGAACAGATCAGCGATTGCGGACGGCATCGATGGCGTTACCAACATCCAAGCTTCGTCACGGAACCGGTTTTCCTGATGAACCGCCGATCAGGCGGGACGCGGTACAACTCCGGTGCTGGACGAAGATCTAACTACGGTGGACCTCAGTACCTTACCACAGGCAGGCGTAAGTTGAGGCGTCCATTGGGCAATATCAACTTCCGTTCAAGTGCAAAAATGCAAAGCGGAGGGAGCCGGCCCGCTCTGGTATGCTCCGGGAGAACTCTCCAGCCGTCGCCCGATGCCTGAAACGTCCCCGCCCGCTCCGGTCCCCGATTCGCTGCTCGCCACCAAGCTCTACATCCCGGCCCTGCGCCCCAACCGGGTGCCCCGGCCCAGGCTGACGGAGCGGATGGAGGCGGGAGCGGCGGGACCCCTCACGCTGGTCTCGGCCCCGGCCGGGTTCGGCAAGTCGACGCTGCTCTCGGAGTGGATCCACCAAGGCGGACGGCAGGTCGCCTGGGTGTCGCTCGACGAAGGGGATAACGACCCCATCCGCTTCCTCTCCTACGCCCTCACCGCCCTGCGGAAGCTCCAGCCCGGCCTGGGCGAGGACGCCCTGACCGTGCTGCGGCACGCCCAGAGCCCGGATCCGGAGGAGCTGGAGCCGGTCCTGACCGGGCTGCTGAACGAGATCGACGCCGCGGCCGACGATCTCGTGCTGGTGCTCGACGATTACCACGCCGTCGACAGCCCGGGGGTCCACAGGACCTTGCAGTTCCTGCTCGACCGGCTGCCGGCGCGCCTGCACCTGGTGATCGCCACGCGGGTGGACCCGCCGCTCCGCCTCTCGCGGCTGCGCGCCAGAGGACAGCTCGCCGAGCTGCGCGCCCGCGATCTCCGCTTCACCTCTCAGGAGGCCGCCGACTTCCTGAACCAGGCGATGGGCCTGTCGCTCTCGACCGCTGACGTCGAGGCGCTGGAGGAGCGCACCGAGGGCTGGGCCGTGGGGCTCCAGATGGCCGCCCTCTCGCTCGCCGGGCGGCGGGATGTCGAGGGGTTCATCGCGCAGTTCACCGGCAGCCACCGCTTCGTCCTCGACTACCTCACCGACGAGGTGCTCTCCCGCCAGCCGGAGCCGGTGCGCGAGTTCCTGCTCAACACCGCGATCCTGACCCGCCTCTCGGCCCCGCTCTGCGATTCCGTCACCCAGGGAGACGACGGCCAGAAGATCCTGGAGACCCTGGACGCCGCCAACCTCTTCCTGATCCCGCTCGACGACACCCGGACCTGGTACCGCTATCACCACCTGTTCGGCACCCTGCTCCTCCACCAGCTCGAGCGCAAGGTGGGCAAGGCGGGAGTGGCGGCGCTGCACGTGCGGGCGGGCGACTGGTACTCCGCCAACGGCCACCCCGAGGACGCGCTGGAGCACGCTCTGGCGGCCGGAGCGCTCGACCGCGCCACCGAGCTGATCTCGCAGCACGCCCTGCCGCGGCTGATGCGGGCCGACGCCGGCACGGTGATCCGCTGGATCCGCTCGCTCCCCGCCGAGTGGCTCGACCGCCGGCCGGAGCTGCGCCTCACCTATGCCTGGGCGCTCGTCCTGCAGCTCGAGGCCCGGGCCGCCGAGGAGCAGGTGCGGGCAGCCGAGCAGGCGTTCGCGGCCGGAATGAGCCCGGAGATCGAGGGTAATCTCGCGATCCTGCGCGGCATCCTCACCGTCGTCGCCGGCCGGACCCGCGAGGCGATCGATCTCTACGAGCGCGCCCTCGAGCGGCTGCCCGAGGAGAGCGACACCCTCCGCGGCTTCCTCTTCCTGGAGCTCGGCATGGCCTACCTGATCGACGACGACGTCGCGGCGGCCGAGCAGCTCTTCGAGAGGTCCAGGACGGCGAACGGCCGCGCCGGCAACACCTTCTGGGTCCTGGTCTCCGAGTGGCACCTCGCCGAGATCCGGATCACCCAGGGGAGGCTGCACGAGGCCCTCGCGCTCGCCCGGCAATCGCTGCGGCTGGCCGAGGGGGGCGGACGGAACGCTCCGGGCGCGGCGATGGCGCACGGCGTGCTGGCCGAGATCCGGCGGGAGTGGAACGACCTGCCGGCCGCCGTCGAGCTCGCCAGCCGGGCCTGGGAGCTGGGCAAGCACGGGGAGATCGCCACCGGCCTCCTGGTGGGGAGCTTCACCATGGCTCGCGTGCTGCAATCGCTGGGGGACTTCCCCGGCGCCCTCGCCGCCCTCGACCGCGCCGAGGAGATCATGAGCCGCGCCGGGCAGCCGCGCTTCGTGGAGATCATTCACGCCCTGCGGGCCGGCATCCAGCTCGACCGCGGCCGGGTCGACGGCGACCGGGACGCCCTGGAGGCCGCCACCCGGTGGGCGCGGGAGACCGGCCTCCTCGACGGCTGGCGGGAGGGCCTCGAAGAGAAGTTCCCGGGGATTCACCGCCGCGAGTTCCCCTTCCTGGTCGCCGTCCGCATCCTGGTCGCCCGCGGCGAGACCGGCACCGCTCTCGACATGCTGCGGCACCTCCTCGCCCTGGCGGAGCGGAGCGGGCGCATCCACTCGATCATCGAGATTCTGGTGCTGGAGTCGCGGATCCGGAATGCCCGAGGAGAGACGGAGACAGCCCTGGCCCCCTTGCGCCGGGCTCTGAGCCTGGCCGAGCCGGGGGGTTTCGTGCGCACCTTCGTGGACGAGGGGCCGGAGCTCGCGGGGCTGATCCGGCAGGCGGCGCCCGGGACCGTCTCCCCCGACTACGCCCGCCGGCTCGCCGAGGCGTTCGGACCGGACGGGAATGCCCCGGTGGCCGCCACGTCCCCGCCTCCCCCGCCATCGCCGGTTCAGGATCTGCTCGAGCCGCTCTCCGACCGCGAGGTCGAGGTGCTCCGGCTGATCGCCACCGGCCTCTCCAACGCCGACGCCGGCCGCAAGCTCTTCATCGCGCCGAGCACCGTCAAGAAACACCTGGAAAACATCTACGCCAAGCTCGGCACCCGCAACCGGACCCAGGCGATCGCCCGGGCCCGGGAGGCGGGGGTGCTGTAGGGCCCGGGCATCAATGCCCGGGCGGGCCGTTACCTGACCTCCTGCGCCGCTCCGCTCTGGATGGCGCGCTCGATCAGCATCTTCATCTCCCTCTCGGCCTTGCGGCCGAGCTCTTCCTGCTGACGGCCGAGCTCCTCCTGTTGCTTGCCCAGCACTTCCTGCTGGCGGCCGAGCTCTTCCTGCTGACGGCTGAGCTCCTCCTGTTTCCGGTCGAGCTCCCGCTCGCGCCTCTCGAGATCCCGGTCGTCGGCGTCGCCGCCACGGCGGGCGCGATCGGCGGCGAGGGCCCCCTGCTCGGCTCCGAGGGTACCCTGCTTCGCCCCCAGCGCGCCTTGCTTGGCGCCCAGCGCGCCCTGCCGACCGCCCAGCTCACCCTGCCGGCCGCCGAGCTCCCCCTGGGCCTTGGAGAGATCCTTGACCTGCTTGAGGAGGGCGGCGTCGCGGACGACGTACTCCTTGCCGTCGTGGCGGAACCAGAGGAAATCCTCGTGCGAGTTGGTCCGCATCCGCTTGACCCGCCTCAGGTCATCGCTCGAGCCGCTCATCGTCGCCGAATCGTCGTCGCCGTACAGCAGCACATAGGAGTCGCCGTGGGCGCCATGCTGATACCAGGACTCGGAGTGCTTAGGCGGGGCAGGCGGCCTGGGGGCCCGGGGAGGCGCGGGAGGGGCCGGGGGCGGAGCGCTCCGCGCGTACCCCTCCGCCCGTGGGGCCGGAGCCGGCATGCCCGACCCGGCCAGCATGGCCACCGGCCGCGGAGCCACCCCGGGGCGCAACGCGCGGGCCGGCGGCAGAGCCGGGAGGGCCGGGAGGACGGGAGGCGCCGGATGCTGTGCCGTAGGGGTCAGCGCCCGCTGAGCGGGCATGGGGGCCAGAGCCGGCCGGGGGGTCGGCACCGGCAACCTCGCCGCGCGAGGCGCGTGGGCCGGCCGTGGCGTCAGAACCGGGGCCGGGACCGGCAGAGCCGCGCGCGGTGCCAGCGCGGGCCGGGGAGTGCCGGGAACAGCGGGAGCGGCCGGAGCCACCACGGGAGCGTACCGCCCCACCCCACCCGCCACGCCGCCGGCGACGGCACCTTCGACGCCGCCCGCCACACCATCCTCAATCCCACCCTCGACACCCTCTTCGATACCGCCCGCCGCACCGCCACGGACGCCTTCGGCAATCGCAGCCTCGGGAATCTCCATCGCCTCCGGAGCCGGCGCCGGTTCCCCAGCCACTACAGCCTCCGGAGCCGCCGCCGGTTCCGCGGCCTCCGCGACCTCGGCAACGGGAGTTCCCTCCGCCGCGCGGTCCTGCGCCACGATCCGGAGCGGCACGAGGCCGGCGAGAACCGCCGCCCCGGCGAGCCACCACCAGCCGGAAACACGGCGTTTATTATCGTTCTGCTGAAGCATTTGAAGTCTCCTTTTCAGGTTCTGCAGGGAGGGCGAGGCACCCGCGGCGGCGAGACCGGTCTCTCGCGGGGCCACACCCCACCGGAGAAGTAGACGCCCGTAGGCCTGGGGCGCCGACCCCAGGATTCGGAGCACTTCGGCGTCGCACGCGGCTTCGCGGGCGATCGCGTATTCGCGGACGGCCAGGGCCGCCAAGGGGTGAAAGAAGAAGATCCTGTGCGCCAGGGCCGGCACCCATCCGAGCCACAGATCCTTGCGGCGCAGGTGGACCAGCTCGTGGCAGAGCGTCATCGAGACCTCGGCCGGCGTCAGCCGCTCGAAGCCGGAGTTGGGGATCAGCACCACCGGCTGCGCCAAGCCCGTCACCTGCGGCGTCCGCACCTCGCCCGAGCCGCGCAGATCCGGAGCCCGGCGGATCCCCAGCCGCTCGCAGATCTCCGCGAACGCCGCGCGCACCCAACCCTCGCGCACCGGCTCCGCGGAGCGGACGATCCAGCGGGTATACCGGAGCTGGCGGAACGCCTTCCGGCAGAGGATCAGGAGCCCCGCGACCCAGAGGGCCACCAGGGCCGCGGCACCGACTTCGCGAAGATCGATCTTGCTCCCCTCTCCCGGTGAGGGAGGGGGCGAGGGGACGGGAGAGGGGTCAGGGGTGAGGGGCCGGCCGGGGGCGGCGTCCACCGTCCTTATAGATAGGGGCCGGACATCCGCCACCGGCGCGGCGCTCATCGCGGCCGGCAGCAGGGGGAGCCGCACCGCCGGCAGCGCGACCAGCCCCAGCAGCAGCTTCAGGCACGCCGCCCACCAGAGCCCGCACCGCAGCGAGGCGGGCAGGCGCGGCAAGAGGCGGCAGACGATCCAGACGCCGGCGATAAAGAGCCCGCCCTCGATCGACGCCCGCGTGAGCGTAACGACCAGCGTCTCGAGGCCACCCCAGGCGCTCATGCCTCCTCCTTCCGCTTCGACTGGAGCTTGGCGACCAGCTCCTCGAGATCGGCAAGATCCGCGTCCGAGACCTCGGCCTCTTCGGTCAGATAGGTCACGAAGGGGGACACGGAGCCGCCGAGCGTCCGCTCGACGAACGACTTCACCACGTCCCGCAGCACCTCGCCGGCCGGCGCCGGGGAGAAGTATTGAAAGACCCCATCGACCTGGCGGCGATCGAGGTGCCCCTTCTGGCGCAGCCGCTCCATCATCGTGAGCACCGTCGAGCGGGCCAGCCCGCGGGGAGCGCCGAAGCCCTCCGCAGCCTGGCCCACCGTGGCCGCCCTCTGCTCCTCCACATACTGCAGGAGCGCCAGTTCCTGGTCTCCGATGGATTTGGGTCTCATGCGTTCTTCTCCCGAACTGCAGCCGTTGCCTACATCTGTCGTCATGGTACTTGTGACGACATCTGTCGTCAAGGGGTTCTACGGGGAGGGATCGGGAAAGTTCTGGCGGAGCGCCGGTCAGGTTCAAATCCTTTCGCGGCCTTCTGCGTATCACTGGGCCATGATCACAAAAACTCACCTTTTCAGCATTCTGCTGGCGATACCTCTGACGGGCGCCCTCCTGGCCGCGGAGGCACCGAAGAAGAAGGCCGTCGCGCTGCCCGTCGACTTCACCGAGAACCGTTTCTATGTCACCCCGGTCACCGCCAAGGGGGAGACGCTGCGCCTCTACACCGACTCCGGTGGCGGGCTGTTCCTCCTCTCCGGGGCGGTGAAGCGGCTGGGTCTACCGGCGAAGACAGTGGAAGAAGGTCCGGAAAAATTCGAAATCGTAGAGCTTCCGGCGTTCCGCCCGGAGGCCTCGATCCCGCCGCCGATCGACAACGGCGGAGGGCTCCCCGTGCTGCCGCCGGCCCAGGAGAAGAAAGGGCTGCAGGACGGCACGATGGACGGCATGCTCGGCCAGGGGTGGTTCGCCGGCCGCGTCTGGACTTGGGACTACCCGGGCCGGCGCCTCCTCTGGCTTCCCGACGGCGGCCTGCCCGCTGTTGACGCGGGGCATCGCGTGAGCCTGGGCTTCAAGGCCGACAAAGATGGGCAGCGGCTGCTGAATTTCCCGCGGATCGCCGCGACGATCGATGGCGATACCCTCGACCTGCTCTTCGACACCGGGGCGACGGTCACGCTGAGCCCCGAGGCGCTCGCCAAGCTAGGCGACAAGGGACCGGCCTCGCGGGGGACCAGCTTCGTCGCGGCCGTCCACTTCGACGCCTGGCGCCAGAAGCACCCGACCTGGCGCGTCATCGAGAACGCCGACCTGGGCGTCAAGGGGGAGCCGATGATCGAGGTGCCCGCCGTGACGGTCGCGGGCTACACGGTCGGCCCGGTCTGGTTCACCCGCCGGCCCGACCCGAACTTCCACCAGGGCATGTCCCAATACATGGACCGACAGGTGGAAGGGGCCCTCGGCGGCTCGGCGTTGCGGTTCTTCCGCGTGACGGTCGATTATCCGAACGCGGTGGCGGTGTTCGAGCGGCCCTGAGGCCACGCCGGCAATATGCCGCATAGTGATACCCTGTGAATGAGGAAAGAGAAATGGCAAAGCTGACCTTGGAAGTCCCATCAGAGGTTATCGACGCCGTGAAGCTGCCTCCGGCTGAGGTCGAAGGGGAGCTCCGGAAGGAACTGGCCCTGGCGCTCTACCAGCGAGGCGTGCTCTCACTGGGCAAGGCGCGCATCCTCGCCGGAATGACGCGGTGGCAGTTCGAGCAGGTCTTGTCGGATCGTCAGATCCCGCGCCACTACACCGAGACGGACCTTCAGGACGACCTCAGCTACGCGCATGGTCATCTGTGACTCCTCCAGCCTTATTCACCTCTCCGCCATCGGCCGGCTCGGCCTCCTGAAAGATTTCTACGGGACCCTGGCCATTCCTCATGCGGTCTGGCAGGAGGTGGTCCAACAAGGGCTCGGCCGGCGGGGCGTCCAGGAGGTGGAGACAGCGCTCCGAGAAGGGTGGATCGAAGTTCGAGCCGTCTCCAACGAACCCCTGCTGAAATCCCTGAAGCAGGACCTTGATGATGGCGAAGCCGAGGTCATCGCCCTGGCTGTTGAGCACAAGGCTTCGTTGGTCCTGCTCGACGAAACCGAAGCGCGGAGGATTGCGGCTGTTTTCGATCTCAAGAAGACGGGAGCCGTTGGAATCCTGATTCGGGCCAGGCTGGAGGGGAAGATCGAGAGTCTCCAGACCGAGTTGGACCGCCTCCGGACCGAAGGGGGCTTCTGGATCGAGGAGCGGCTCTACCGGGCGGCGCTCCGCAATGTCGGAGAGGAATAGAGCTAGCTCCCCGGGAACCAGAATCCACCGCCGGCGGTCTACACCCGGGAAGGAGATCCCATGCCCGAATCTCGTGCCGCCGGCTCGATTCTGCGCCGTGCCTTCCTGCTCGGCCTGCTCTCGTCTTGTCTGATCTCTGCCATCGCGACCGCCCAAGCCGCCACCGGCTTCGTCGAGGCGCCCGGCGGGGGCAAGCTCGGATACGAGTTGCGCGGCGCGGGGATGCCAATCGTCTTCCTTCATGACGGTCTGGTCTCCAGCGCCGGCTGGGACTCGACCTTCGACGCCTTTGCGAAGAGCTTCCGGGCGATCCGCTATGACCGCCGTGGTTTCGGCCGCTCCGAGCCGCCGAAGGGCTCCTACTCGGACGTGGATGATCTACACGCCGTCTTCGAGACGCTGAAGGTCGGCCGCGCCGTTCTGGTGGGCTGCTCGAACGGCTCGCGGCTGGCGGTGGACTACGCGCTCGCCCATCCGGACCGGGTGGAGGCGCTCGTGCTCGTGGGGCCCGTCGTCTCCGGCCTCCCCTACTCCGAGCACTTCCTGCGCCGGGGCTTGGTCAACTTCCGGCCGATGTTCCAGGAGAAGAGCCGGGAGAAGCTGATCGAGGCCTGGGTCCAGGATTCCTACCTCACGGCCTCCCGCGGTCCGGAAGCCCAGGCGCGTCTCCGCGAGCTGCTGACGAAAAACCCCGGCCCGCTGACCGTCAACTTTCCGGAGAGCCGCCCGGCGGACCGCCCCGCCGTCGGCCGCCTCGCCGAGATCCACGTCCCCACCCTGATCCTGGTGGGCGCCGCGGACATCCCCGACGTCCATGCCCACGCCGGAGCCCTCCAGGCGGGAATCCACGATGCCCGGCGGATCGTCCTCCCTGGCGCCGGCCATTTGGCACAGCTCGACAAGCCGGAGGAGGTCGGCCGCGAGATCCTGCTTTTCCTGCGCCCTGACGAGGTCGCCCGGCGCGAACTGGCCACGAGCTCCCCTCCCCCCGGCGCCGATCTCTTCGACTATGACGCCAAGGCTCCGCTGGACGTGAAGGAGGCCGGCACGGAGCTGCGCGGCGACGTCCAGATCGTGGATCTCTCCTACGCGAGCCCGATGGGCGGACGCGTGCCGGCCTATCTGATCCTGCCGCCGAATCCGGGAAAACACCCCGCCGTGCTCTTCCTCCATCCGGGCCAGGGAAGCCGCTCGACCTTCGTCGACGAGGCCGTGGCGCTCGCCAAGGATCACGGCATGGTCTCGCTGACCATCAGTGCTCCTTTCCTCCGCCCCGAGAACAAGGGGCTGCGCGGCGGCAATCCCTGGAACCCGGAGGTGAGCCGCAAGGAGCAGATCCAGGCGATCGTGGACGTCCGCCGCGGCTTCGATCTCCTGATTTCTCGTCCAGAAGTGGACTCCAGACACATAGCCTATGTAGGCCACAGCCTGGGGGCCACCGTAGGGGGCACTCTCGCGGGCATCGAGAAGCGCCCGGTCGCCTTCGTCCTGATAGCGGGCTACCCCTCGCTCACCCACGCCATGCAGCACAACTCCGATCCAGGGGCCATCGCCTTCCAGGAGCTCGCCACCCTCGAGCAGCGGCAAGCCTACGTGAAGGCCATGGCACCCCTCGACGCCTTCCACTATGTTGGCCGCGCCGCTCCCGCGAAGCTCCTGTTCCAGTTCGCGAAACGGGACGAGCTCATCACCCCCTGGGACGCGGCGGCTTATCTCCGAATGGCCAGTGATCCCAAGGAAGTGAAGTGGTACGACACGGATCACTCCTTCAATGAGGAAGCGCGGCGGGATCGGGATGAGTGGCTGGGGCGGGTCTTGTCCCCTCCTTGACGTAGAATGTGCTCATGCCGAAGTCGACGATCACAGTCAGGCACCAGACTACGGTTCCCAAGGAAGTTCGGGAGAAGCTCGGCGTGGGACCCAACGATGTCCTTCAATGGGAGATCGAGGGCGACCACGCCACCGTAACTCCTTCTGACAGTGCTCTGCTGGACTTCCAAAGGCACAGCAAGACAAGAAAGCTTCCGCCGGGAGCCGGTGCCTTCGATAGTGGGTATACGGATACAGCGGAACGTGCCGAAGAGGTGCTCGGCGAGTTGGGATTCGGCAAGGACCGCCCGTAGTGGCGATTCTCCTGGATACCGGAGTCCTCTACGCCTACTACGATCGACGGGATCAATGGCACCTCGCCTCGCGCAAGCTCTTCGAATCGGAAGTCGGTGAGATCATCATACCTGCCCCTATACTCCCGGAAGTCGACTACCTTCTGGGCGAACGCCTCGGAAGTGGAGCTCAGGCTCTCCTTTACGAGGGGCTTGTCGACGAGTCTTTCCTCGTCGTGGACCTCCCACAGGAAAGCTACGCCCGAGTTTTAGAGTTGAACCTGAAGTATCCGGCCTTGCGGCTTGGCTTCGTCGATGCAGCAGTGCTCGCGATGGCCGAGCATCTAAAGCTGGGCCGGATCGCCACTACAGATCGCCGACACTTCAGTCCGGTGAGATTGTCAGTACCGCTGGAGTTGCTTCCTGAGGGTTAGCAACTCTGGCGAAGAGCATGGAACCGCTTTCCCCTCTTGACACGGCGGACCTCTTCCCGCCGCTGCACGACGAGCTCATCGATCTCCTCCGCAGCCTTGCGCCCGCGGATTGGGAGCGGCCCACGGTCGCGGGCGACTGGCGCGTCCGCGATGTCGCGGCGCATCTCCTCGACGTCGATCTCCGCAAGTTGTCGGTGAATCGCGATGGATTTCTGGCACCTCCCGACGAGCCGATCGGCGGCTATGGCGACCTCGTGCGGTTCCTCAACCGGTTGAACGCGGACTGGGTCGCGGTGTCGCGGCGCTTGAGCCCGCGCGTTCTCGTCGACCTCCTCGCGGTGACCGGTCCCGCGGTCTCCGAGCTGGTCGCGGCGCTGCCTCCGCATGACACGGCGCTCTTCTCCGTCGCCTGGGCCGGCGAGAGCCAGTCCGAAAACTGGTTCGACATCGGCCGGGACTACACCGAGCGCTGGCACCACCAGATGCAGATCCGCGATGCGGTTGGCGCGCCACTCCTGCTCGCGCGCCGCTGGCTCCATCCTCTGCTCGACCTCTCCGTCCGCGCGTTGCCGCATGCCTACGCATCTGTGAAGGCGGAGGATGGTGCGGCGGTCGTTTTCGAGGTCACCGGTGAGGAAGGGGAGGCCTGGTCGCTGGTCCGGGAGGCCGGGGGCTGGCAGGTCTGGCGCGGGGCGGCTTCTGAGCCGGCGGTGAGGGTGGAGGCCGATCCCGATACGGCCTGGCGGCTGCTGTACAATGCGCTGCCGCCGGCGGTCGCGCGGGAAAAGGTTTCGATTCAGGGCGACGCCACGCTCGCCGCGCCTCTCCTCTCGACGCGGTCGGTCATGGTGTGAAGACGGGGCCAATGAAAAGAGGAGCGCGGAGATCCGCGCTCCTCCCAGAGGATCCGATCATAATCCGTGTCAGACTTGGAGGCGCTTGACGATCAGCAGGGGGAACCCCGCGTTGTCCCCGTCCTGCACCACCAGGAGGTCGGTCGTGAACTGCACGCGCTTGCCAACAGGCAGGGCGCCGCAGGTGGAGGACGCCGAGGAGCCGAGGCAGACGACCAGGATGAACTGCGACACCGGCTTATTCTGCCGGAGGGCGACGATCCGGAACGGCGTGCCGTTCGACGTGAAGAGGAGAGAATCGACCTCCAGAACCGTGCCGATGATCTGGCCCTCGGCCTTGTCCACCTTGGGAACCTTCTTCTCCAGCGGTCCGATCGCGATGGGCTGCTCGCCGATGTCCCCGGCATAGCGGTCCATCACGTCGTAGAGAGCCGGATCGATGACGTGGACGGAAGCGGCCCCGCTCGCGCCGGCGGCGAGAATCAACAGAGACAGAAGAAATAGAGCCTTACGCATGATAGGTTCTCCCTTGAATTTTTAGATCGCCTCATCCGCGATCTGCATGCCTCCAGTGAAGGCAGGGCGGGAAACGTTTCATGCAGAGTTGTCGATCCGGCGTGGTATGGGTGTACGGGCAGGCATCGCATAGAATCGGTAAGGCTCGTGCGGCTCCTGGACCCGAATCATGAACGCCTCCGGAAACTTCGCGCTCGTACGGCTGGACGAATGCCGCCGACGACGGCGCGACGCAAGGTTTGGGACCCACGAATTGATGGATCGGACCCACGAATTCGGTCATCCGACCCACGGGTCCAATCTCGCGACCCGCGGGTCCGACTCCGTGACCCACGGGTCCAACACCGCGACCCACGGGTCCAACACCGTGATCCACGGGTCCGACACCGCGACCCACGGGTCCAGTACCGCGATCCATGGGTCCAACACCGCGACCCGCGGGTCCGACGGCACGATTCACGGGTCCAACTCTTTGACCCGTGGGTCCAGTTCCGCAATTCGCGGGTCCAACTCTCTGATTCATGGGGGCGATTGCCTGTGATCGATCTGATCTGTAGCCGTACCTGAGGAACTTGCCGCAAGGCGGTCGCCTTGCTGGAGGAAAAGGGTATCGAGTACCGCTATCGCGACTACGTCAAGAACCCGCTGACTGAAACCGAGATCCGGGACGTCCTCGCCCTTCTCGGTCTGCATCCCAGGGACATGCTCCGCGCCAAGGACCCCGCCGTCCAGGAACTGGGCCTCACCGGCGACGAGCCGGACGCTCAGCTCATCGCCGCCATGGCGCGGCACCCTACCCTGCTCCAGCGCCCGATCGGCGTCGCAGGAGACCGGGCCGTCGTGGGACGTCCGCCGGAGAGATTGCTGGAGCTGGTGAGCAGCTAGCCCGTCAGCTTCTCGATCACCCGGTCCCACGTCACCTCCCGCACCCTCCCCTGCCCCGCCAGCCCCATGGCGCGGGCCCGCTCGCGATCTTTATAAAGCTGATCGATCCTCGCGCCGATCTCTTTCGGAGCATCGGGCGGACAGACGAAGCCGTTGACGGCGTCCTCCACGAATTCGAGGACGCCGCCGGCGTCCGCGGTGCTGATCACCGGCTTGGCGGCTTTGAAGGCTTCGACGGTGACGTAGCCGTAGTCCTCGTCGTAGGGGGCGTAGTAGACGCCGAGACAGCTCGCGTAGTGCTCGACGACGTCGCGGTCGTCCACCCAGCCGAGGAGCTCGACTCTGCCGCGCAGGCCGAGGCGATCGATCAGGGCGTCCAGGTTCTCGCGCTCGGGGCCGGTGCCGGCGATGCGGCAGCGCACGGGGGTCTCGGTGTGCTTCATCGCCCGAATCAGGAGATCGAAGCGCTTCAACGGATCGAGGCGGCCGATCGAAAAGATGAAGTCTCCGGATTCCCCGGAATGGTAGAGCCGGTCGAGCTTGGGCGGCGGATAGAGCACCTCGGCCTCGACCTGATTGAAGCGGCGCAGGCGGTCCGCCACGTTTCCCGAGATGGTGTAGACGGCCCGCGCCTCGGAGAGGGTGCGCCGGTCCATGGCGCGGATCATCTCCAGCGCCCGGGCGTCCCGCGGCTGCTCTTCAGAGAAGTCGCTGTAGCGCGTGCCCAGCAGGTCGTAGGCCTGCCGGAGCTGATGGATCAGCCAGACGACTTTGTTGGGATGTTTGATCAGATAGGACGGAAAGCGCGTCGCGATGACGAGATCGATCCGCTTGCCCGCCGCCTCGGTGAGATTCACCAGCCGCCAGGCGAGGCTGCCTTTCAGCAGCTCGGTCCGCGTCGGCCAGTGGAAGGGCAGCGCGACGACGTCCACCTCGAAACCGCGGGATTTGAGCTCGTCGCGCAGGGAGTCGACGAGCATCTCGGCCCCACCATAAGCGAACGGGATCTTGGTGGCGCAGATGACGATCCGCGGCTTCACGCGCCGTCCTCGCCGGGACGGTTCTTCTCCTCGAGGCGGCGCTCCAGGGCCTCGATCCGGCCGCTGAGCTGACGCAGCTCGCGCGCGGTCCGCTCCTGGCCCTCCACGAGATCCTCGATCAGCCGCGCCGCCGCCTGGTTGTAGCCGTTCTGCTGCTCGAGCACGGGGCGCGTGAACCACTTGAGGAACAGTTTGTAGAAGGCTTTCCGCGCCAGCACGATCATTCGCCCCAGGCCGGGACGATGGGAGAAGGCGACCGGCTCCTGCACGTACTCCTGCTGTTTCAAGGCGAGCAGCCCGCTGCGCGTCTCCTCGCCGCCGCCGGCGAGCGTGGTCGACTCGGCGCGGCGCTGCCGCACGCCGGAACGGACCTTCTGGAGGACCTCGGCGACGCGGAGGTCTTCCGGCGGAGGGGCGGGGGTGGAGTCAGGCATGCGGGGTTGATCATAAAGCACGTACAGGCCCTCATCACCCCGGCCCTCTTCTCCCGTCGGGCGGCGAAACAGAGGGGCTTCATCCGCCCTGAAGGCTAGCGCGCCTGCCAGGGGATATCGATGACCGCCCGCTCAGGTGTCCGGTCCCCCGCCTGGCTGAACGGGTGGACCTGTCCGGACCTCTCCCTGTGCCAGGTGAGCTCCACCCGGTACTGCCCCGCGAGCAGCGGCGCGGGGTTGCCGAACGGCAGGAGGACGAGCCCCGTCCCGTCCGCCCGCCGCACCATTTTGGGATTGGCGAGCGGGACGTGCTCCGTCGGCGGCACGAAGGTCCGCCGGTGTCCCGGGCCTGCCGGTGCCACGACGCGCAGCTCCGCGCCTCCCGAGGGGAAGCGCAGGCGGCCCGCTTCTCCAAGGGGAGCGGCGAAGCGGCGCTCGACGCCGGCCTCGGAGGACGCCGCTCCGGCCTCGGCTCCGGCATGGACGCGCACGCGGGTCCCCGCCGGCAGGCGGTCCTCCCCGCCGAAGGCGTACCAGACCGTCCACTCCGGCGCGGCGAGGCGCACCTCGGTGAAATGGGCCTCCGGGTTGCCGGCGGCGAAGAACCCCACCCGGCCCGCGGGGAGGTCGGCGTCGTCCAGGCGGAACAGCTCCTGCCCGTCGAGCCAGCCGGCGAGGCGCTCGCCCACGGCGTCGAAGGTGAGCCCCACCTCCCGGCCCGCCGTAATAGCCCCCTTCCCCTGCCAGAGGACGGTCTCCTGCCCTTTGACCTTCTTGACCAGCCGCTGATCTCCGCTGCCGGCGTCCAGGAAGAAGAGCAGACCGTTGTCCCCGTCCACGTAGCGGAACGCCGCTCCCACGAGTCCGCCGTCGCCTCCGGGGCGGACGCGCACCGCCAGCCGGTAGTCGGCGGCGGCGGGGTCCCCGGTCAGGGCGAGGTGCGGGGTGGAGGGATCGGCGCCCGCCGGGCGCAGCGCTCCCGCTTCGATCGTCCAGCTCTCCGGCCAGGGTTTCTCCTGGGCGTCGAAGAAGCTCCAGCGGCCTGGGACCAGCGCGTCGAACGGCTCGTCGAGCAGCCAGCCGGCGAAGGCCCGGTCGGCCGCGAGCACCCGCACCTGGGAGAAGCGGGCGTCCGGATTGTCGCGGGCGTAGAGCCCGATGAGACCCGACGGGACGTCGCCGTCCTGGACCGCGAAGAGCGGGACGCCGTCCAGGTATCCTCGCAGCGAGCCGCCCACGGCCACCACCGCCAGCTCGTGAGCGCGGTCCGGGGCATACGAGCCGCCGTCCTGCCAGAGCACCGTGGCCGCGCCGTTCACCCGCTTGATCAGCCGGCGATAGGGAGCCGATCCGGCACTCATCGAGAGCCGATAGTAATTCTTGAGGTCCCGGCCGCGGAAGACCAGGCCGATCGCGGCGCCCGCCGGGCAGCGCAGCCGCGCGCTGTAGATCACGTCCGTCCAGCCGCCTTCGCCGGTGTAGGCATAGGTGCCAGGGTCGTCGGGGCTGCTCCCCTGCGCGACGAAGCTGCTGAGGATCAGCTCACCGCCGGCGGTCTTCATCGTCGAGGCCTGAGACCCCGGAGCCTCATCGACCCTCCCCCAACCGGCGAGGTCGTCTGCGGCAAACTGATCCCGCGCCAGCGCATAGGCGTCGAGCGACGGCCGGCGCACCTCAATAGCCTCGAACCGGGCGTCGGGATTGCCGGCGCAGTAGAGGCCCACCAGGCCGGCGGCGTGGGTGACGTCGGTCACCTGGAAGAGCCGGTCGCCCCCCAGGAAGCCGGTCAGCCGGGAGCCCACCGCCTCGACGGTCAGTCGGAAGAGCTCGCCCGCCGTGTAGCCCTGGCCGCTCTCCCAGAGGACCGAGACCTGCCCCTTCTCCCGCTTGACCAGCCGCCGGTACTTGAGGCCGGCGTCGAGCGACAGGCGGTAGTGGTTGTCGGCGTCCACCCAGCGGAAGACCACGCCCAGGGCGCCGCCCGAGTCGCAGCGCAGGTCCGCCATATAACGGTAGTCCGTCCACGCGGGATCGCCGGCCAGGGCCACCGTGCCCGGCAGCTCGGGCTCGGCGCCGCCGCCGATCTCCGAGATCTGGATCAGCGCTCCGCCCTCCACCCGCCAGTCCGAAGGGCCGTTCGCCGTGCCCTGGTCCACCACCGTGAAACGGGCCAAAGCCGTGGCCGGATCGCCGCCGAACCGTTCCGCGAGCAGCACCGGATCTCCCGCCGGCTCGGCCAGCACGCCCGGCAGCGCGCGCAGCTCGACGCGGTACCGGGAGAGGTCCGTGGCCTCACGCAGCAGCAGCGTGGCGGACTCCTCGCTGGGCAGGACCGCGCCGAAGGCGGCGTCCGTGAGCTTCACCGTTCCGGGCACCTCCGGCGCCGGGAGGTGGCGCGGAGTGCCGGAGAGGGCGAATTCGACGCGGTCCCAGGCCAGGGGCTCGGGGCTCCGCAGCAGGAAGGCGACCGGCGCGCCGGCCTTCTCCAGGCGGGTCACCTCCACCTGTGCCGGATTCTGCCGCGCCGCCGATCCCAAGGCCCGCTGGGCCAGATCCTCGTAAGCCCGGGCCTCCTGCTCGGGAGGAGGCGAGAACGAGGGAGCCACGGCCTCGTTCAGCAGAGCGTCCACGGCGGGGTCCGTTCCCAGGTCGGCCTTCCAGGTCTCGTCCTGATAGCTGTGCAGGTGATGGAAGAAGTTGGCGTAGAGCGACGTGGTGAGCTGGAACCGGTAGACGACCGGGGCCGCCTTGCCGAGATCGTCCACCCGGACGTCGGTGAAGCGCGCCCCGGGGCTCTGGCACGAGTAGAGGCCGATGCCGCCCGCGGCGAAATCCCCGTCCTCGATATCGAAGACCAGCTCGCCGTCCACATAGGCGCGCAGGGACCCGCCGATCGCCTCGACCGTCACCAGGGAGTCGCGGTTCTTCCGGTAGGCGAAGTGGTCCTCGGCCAGGAGGGTCGCCCCGCCCTTCACCATCCGGCGGACCCGACCGTCCAGGGAGAAGCGGTAGCCCGTGCCCGGCCCCTGATAGCGGACCACGACGCCCACGGCCCCGGCCGGCGCCCGCAGATAGACGCTCAACCGGTAGTCCGTCCAGCCCGCGGCCCCCGCGAGGAGCAGCAGGGTGCCCGGCCGGTCCGGCGAGGCCACGCCGCCGATCGGCGAAAGCTGCTCCACGAACCGGCTCGGCGGCTCCCCCGCCTCCCCCACCTTCCAACTGGAGGACCCGCCCGGCCCCGCGTCCTCGGCATACCAGCCGTCGGGCACACCTCCCAGGACATCGCCCGGGAAGCTCTCGTGCAGCAGCAGCGGCACCAGGCGCGCTTCGTGGAGGGTGTCGGGAGCGAGCACGCGTCCCGGATCGGAGGAGGCCAGCGCGTCGTCCTTGGGGAAGGTCTGGGGATCGAGCTTCTTCGGCAGGCAGGAGGCGGCGTCGATCATCGTGATCCAGCGCGTCTCCCGCTCCGACAGGCTGAGCGTCTCCGCCTTCCCCCACTCCCCGCTGAGCGCCAGGAGCCGCCCCAGGCCGTCCCGCGCCGGCTGGTTGCTGGCGTCGTAGAGATAGAGGCCGAGGTCCCGCCGGTCCATGCGGTACATCTGCTCGACGTAGTCCTCATTGAACTCCACCCCCACGTCGTAGGCGCGGTAGAACGGCTTGAAGAGGATCGGCTTCTCCCCCGGCGGCGGCACGGTCGGCGGCGTCGTCTCCCGCACGTAGCGGGTGAGATCCTCCAGCCCGGTCTGGAAGGGATCGGTGGTGACCCCCTCGGGCGTTGTGAGCCGGGTCAGGCCCGGAGGGCCGCCGGTGCGGAAGTAGGCGTGCTCCACCGGCGAGCGGTCTGCCGGCACGCCGGTCAGGTCGGAGGCCATGGGGTCCAGATCGAGATGGGTCTGGACGGTCAGCCGGTAGAAGCTGTCCGGCGCGAGCACCTCCCCCTCCGCCTGCCAATGGTCCAGCTCGTCGAGCTGGTGCTGGATCCTCTCGTCCTGCCGCACTACCTGCCCGGCCTCGGGATCGGGGGTGACGCAGACCTGCTCCAGGCAGAGCGGCCCATCGCCGGTGATCACCACGCCGTGGATCTCAGGACCGACGACCTGGATCCCTCCCTCGCCCAAGCCGAAGGGACCGAAGGACGTGCCGTCGGCGCCGAAGCCCGTGGCCTGCGGACCGGAAAGCCGCGGGCAGAGGAAGCAGACCTGGTGAATCAGCTTCTCGTTGCCGGAGGCATGGACCACGACCCGGGTCATGGCCGGGCCATCGAGGCGGATCGTCTCGGTCGAGGTCCCGCCCGTGCCGTTGGGCGCGTGGGTGGCGACCGCCGTGCCGGCCGCGTTGTAGGCGACGATGCGAAAGGGCGGGCGGTGGGTGACCAGGAGGGTCACCCAGGCGGCGGGGCAGGGGAGATCGATGTCGAGCTCGAAGCCGGCGTTCAAACCGAGCTCGCCCTGATCCCAGCGCTCGATCCGGGCGACGGGAAGGAGAGCGCCGTCGGCGCCGCGCACGGTGAAACGGGCGCCCTCCTCCGCCTTCCAGGGGTTGGCGAGGGTGCCGGCCGCCCGTGCGCGCACGTTGACGCAGGTCGGCATGGCTTCCCTCGGCACAACAACGGTGCCGTCCACCGGGACCTCGCGCGGCGGTCCCTGGCCCCCGGGACCCGGAAGGGTTGGACCCGGGACCACTCGGGGGATCAAAACGCCCGGGTCCACCGGGAGCTCGACCGGGGGCGCGGGGGTGACCGGAACCGGCACGGACTCGAGGCGGGCCCCGCGAGTGCCCGGATTGGGCCCAGGCTGGAGCGGCTGGGGCTCGAAGACTGTACCAGGCTGGGAATCCGTCTGCGCCAGGAGAAGGCGGAACCGGGTCCCTGGAGCCTCCGATTGCACGCGGATGCCGTGCCGCATGGCGGCTTCCGGGAAGCAGAGAAGCGGGATCTTCTGGATGGCTTCGCCCCTGGCGACGGTCCGCGTCCCCACCGTGGCCGGACCGAAGCCCCAGGAGAGGGTGACGGCCGGCGGCCCTGGGAAGGTCCAGGGCGACGTGACGGCGCTCTGCGGCTGGAGCCCTCCGAAGCCGAAGCAGGTCTCCTTCCCGGGCTGCACCGGGACGCAGGGGTAGCCCGGCAGGGCGTCCGAGACCCACTCCTCCCAGGAAGAGCCGGTGTGACGGTTGAATTCGAAGGGCGTCTTGGCCCCGAGCAGGAGCTTGGTCTGGCCTTGCCTGGGAGATGGCCCCCCCTGGTCCGGAAGCTGCGGAACGACCGACCACTGGCCCCAAAGGGGAGGTGGGGGCGGACCGGAGCCCGCGCCCGCCGGGCTCGCCGCCACCGTCTGCCAGCCATTGCCGACCTTGCGCGCCAGCGTCACCGTATCGAGCACATAGCGGACTTTGAGGACGCTGCCATTCGGACTGCCCGGATCGCCGATCGTCTCATAGTCAGGATAGATCGCTTGCAGATTGCTCCCCACCTTCGCTCCGTCGTGGACCGAGCGGCCGAACGTGACGGCGATCCGGGAGTCCACGGGCACCTGCGGGACGGCCGCCTCGGACGGCTCCGTGCCCGTTCCGGGGGCGGTGAGGAACCCCTCGCCGTCGTCGTAGCTCGGCAGAAGGAAGGTGCCGCGCGGCAGCGACCACTTAGCCGAGCTCTTCAGGTGCTCGATCCCGATGGTCGCGACCGGCAGGGGGAGCGGCGGCGCCTCGGGACGCGGACCCCACTCCAGCACGATCCTGGCCGCGAGCTTCTTCTTCTTGAACGGCCAGGGGAGCTTGACGCCGACGCTGAATTCCCCCCGCAGGTGATAGGGCTTGAAGAGATCCGCCGTGATCTTCGCGTCCAGGACGAGGCCGAAGCCGAAGCCGAAGGCCTTGAGGTCCACCAAGCCATGCAGCCAGAGATCGCCGTGGAATTGGCTGGGCTTGAAGCTGACGAGCGCGTTGCCGTCCACCCAGGCTTCCAGGCGGACGCTCAAGGGGCCGAAATTCCAACCGTTGTTGAAGCCGTACCAGACGCCCAGGGCGAGCTGGTGGGCGTCCAGCATGAAGTAGGCGTCGGCCTCCACGAGCTTGGCGAACAGGGCCCGGATGCGCTGCGAGCGCGGGTCTCTCTTACCCAGCCAGAGGTGCCAGGCCATCGGATCGTTGAAGGAGTAGAACGCCTCCATGCTGCCGCTGATATCGATCAGCTCCCCGCCCGTGCCTTTCTTGTACTCGGCGTCGAGCCCGATCAGGAGATTGCCGGCCCGCCCGTCGAGCACGGCCAAGGCGCGGAACTTCGCCTCGTCCTGCGCTCCCACCCGCTTCTTGAGGAACTGGGCCGCGCCCTGGAGGAGCAGGACCGGTCCCGGGATGACGATGGCGAGCAGGAATTTGCCGTTGAAGGAATAGCCGCTGTCCGGAAGGGTGCCCAGGGTGATCCCCAAGCCGACGGCGAAGCTCCCTTTGGTGGGCCTCCACTTCGTCTTGATATCGGTGATTCCCGGAGTGCCGCGGTGAAAGAAGCTCTTCGAATGATCGATGCTGAACCACATCTCGTCTGGGTGCTTATCAGGCTCCATCTGCAACGCGAACAGGCCGGCGAAGCCATAGATCGCGAGTCCCGTCGAGGCGAGCGCGATACCGCCTGGGATATCCGCGTCGACGTAGATAGCGAAGAAGTTGTACCGCCCCTGCGGCCCCTTGACCGAGCCGATCACCAGCGTGCCGTCGATCTCGAGCTCCGGCTCTTCGAGGCTGAGATGGATGTGGCCATCGAAGCGGCGGATTACCTCGTGAGTCACCGTATTCTCGATCTCGCGGAATGACACCTCCCCCTTGAGGTAAAGAACGTCGGGAATCGAAAGCTCGACCCCGGCGCCGTTCAGGGTAATCTTCGGCTCGCCGCCAGGGTGCCAGGTGATCCGCAGCCCCTCGACCGAAGCCCCAGCCTGGAGGCCGTCGACGAGGTGCAGCCCGCCCGAGAAGCCGATCCACTTGCCACCGTCGTCTGTCTTGCCGAAGCCGATCTGGGAGATCTCGATCTGGAAGCCATGAAAATCGAACGTCTTCTGCTGGGCCAAGCTTAACCACCCACCGGGAAGGTGGACATGGCCTTTGGAGTCGATAGTGAGATCTTTGACGTCGAAGGTGGGCCATTTGAGGCCCTTGTCATTGCCGAAGAGGGGGGTGAGCTGGCCGGAGAGCTTAGTGGTAAAAAGACCATCTTTGATTTCGAAGGCGAGGCTATCGAGCTCGATCTCGAGCAGGTTTGGCTTGGTCAGCTTATAGAGGCCGTTGGTGCCCGTAGCTGCCAGCTTGACGTGAAAGCCGTCGTCCACTCCGATGCCGATCTCCACCTTCGTAGGCTCATCGAAGAACGGCAGCTTGATTGTGCCGTGCAACGCCGCGTCGGTCGGGACGTTCTGCTGAAACGTGAAGTCGAGGGATTCGAGGCCGAATTCGATCCCGAACAGCTTGCCGCCTCCAGAACCCGAAAATGTACCGGCGACTGGATCATAGCTCGTCGTCCAACCGGCCTGAATCCGGCCGCTGAAGCCCGAGGAGCCGATCAGGAGGTTCGTGAAGCTCACAGTGTCCGGCGCGTGACTGACCCCTATGCCGCCCGAAAGATACAGGGTTGCGTGACCGATGGCCAAACCTTTGAAGCCCGCGTGAGCGCCGGCTGGCGGGGGTTGGCTCTCCGAAAGATAGAGCTGGATTCCGCTCATCTCGAGGACGAGACCGGAATTGCCGAATTCAATTGGCGGCAGCGACAAGCTTGGTGCGCCTGACGGGAAGACCAGCCCTACGTCACCATCAGCCGACACCGTCGCATCGGCTCCGGAAAGCTCGAATTCCGCCGGCACCGGCTGCCCTTGCTTATCCAGCGTGGGAACCCATTTGCCATCGGCGTCCTTATGGACCGGTCGGAGGAACCCGGAGCGCAGCCGGATGGCGGCTTTGAGGTTGATGAGGGTCAGTTGGAAGTCGGGGGCCAACCGCACCTTGAAATCGAGTTGCGTGAAACCGCTTGTACTGAGAAAAGCGACGCTGATGGCGTCCAGCGACGGCAGCTTGAGCTCGATCTCTCGCAACCAGGCTACGGTGCCGGTGAGCTCGGCTTGCGTGTCGTCGTCGGTCAGGACCTTGAAGTCGGTGACTCCGATCTCGTCGAGTAAGCCACCAGGATCGCCGAAAAGCTCTTTCGGCCAGTAGGACAGCGTGCGGCTGAGGGGAGCAAAAGCGAAAGCGGTCATAATCTACTCGGTCGGAGGAACCGCGGCGAGGGGATATCCGTATTTTTTTGCAATTTCGTTGTAGAGCTTCGCGCCGATCACTTCGAACCCATCAGAATGGAGATGCATCTCGTCGGCCCACCACTTGGGGGCCTTGAAATCAGCTCTTACATCGACATAGTTGAACATACCTTGGAATTCATCTGAATCCTTGAGCACGTCGAGAACGCAGCTCTTGTAATTGTCCAGCATGGCCTTCAGACAGATGAATCGGATGCGGTAGTCGCTGATCTTCGCTTGCTCGAACCGAGGTTTGAACCAAGGTCCTGTCAACCATTTATTTTTCCTAACCCATGTTCCTTCCTGACTGAAAAACGGATAGGAATAAGTATGGGTAAACACTGGTGTACCAGGCTGGAGCTCCTTCACTGCTGTCAGAAAAATTTTCCAATTATTAGTCACCTCTTCGAATCTTGTCCGGTACCTGTCCGCGTCAAACACTGTCGCCAACAGTTGCTCGGGCAAACCGCCATCCGGGTCGGGATAATTTGTAAATTCCGGGATGTTTTCGACGACTTTCCTGCCAATTTCAAATACGGGTTGGGTTTCAGGGCCGAGATTTTTCCAGCCCGGCAGATTCTCCCACTTCAGATCGGGCTTCTGGAACGACCGCACAAATTGATTCCAGGGATGATCGTTCAGCAAAATGGCGAATGATTTTTCCATCAGGCGCAACGCCTCTTGCTGGAAATCCGCGCTCAGGTTCTGAATGCTCATCCGAGTTGGATCGAAGTACCCGCGGCTTCCTGTCTGGTCGAAAGTCGGGTCGGTGAAGCATTTGGCGAGCTGTTTTGCAATCTCCGGGCTATCTTTGAGCTTGTCAGGTTTCAACAGCCAATGGCTGATTGCGGGCTCTGCAAAATCATTGCCTCCCGCGCTGCAAACAATCGCATCAATTCGATATTCCCTTAGAAACTCGCGAGTGAACTGCCACTGACGCGTAGCGTCATCCGAGTCGCCGCCGAACATTTGGTCGATTCGATCTCCATGATGCTGAAGTGGGAATCTAATGTAAGTAGCCAATTTCGGGTCTTCCACTTGATTGCTCAGCAGACCGTCCAACTGTCCATAGATGTCGCCGGAGTATTGTACGACCGAGCCGTGCCCGTCAGGGGGGTAGCTCAACCAGGAATCGCCCTCGAGCAGCAGCGTGAACCTGTTCGATGGAAGAGCGCTGCTATCTTTGTAGCGTTTCTCCGAATCCCGAATACGCATCAAGAAGCCCTTCTGACTTGCAAATGTGAATGCGTACCTATAGTTTACCGCCATCGTGCTCTTGTCCCACACATCTCCATTCCCGCGATCGCGCTCGTAAACCTCGTTGTCCTGATTGTCCGCCAATGCATCGATAAAATCTCGATACTGCGGATATACTTCTTCGCTGGCTCGATATACCCGCGTGTTCTCGTGATTGCCATTTAAATACAGCCGCGCCAAATGCGGCTCCGTTTCGATGTCCCGGTCAAATTCATGGCTCCCGAATGTCTTGCCGGTCGTGTCGTAGCTGAAGAAGATCAAGTCGCGCTTCATGAGCGACGCCTCAAGGTCGCCCATATATCTTCCATCTGCACCGGTGCTTTTGGCGTCGACAGTGATGTTGTCGGCAGGATCCTTCATGAGGGTGACAAGCGTATTGGCGAGCGCTTCATACGATCTGGACTGATCGTTCCAGATTGTGAATTGAGATTTGAACTTGACCGTTATGGGGCCATTGGACGCTTCAACCAGGGGATGCTCTGTAAACAGACTCTTGGCGGCGGCATTGTCGATCAAATCGTCTGCGTCAACGGAAATCGCTTGGTCGGCGGGTGGCTGAGACGCAGGCTGGAAGAACGTCTGCAGCTTCACTTTGGCCACGGCCCCTGCTAGTTGCGCCGCGGACCCGATCTCGGTTCCTGCTGAAACGAAAATCTCGGCGTCTCCCTTCATGAAACGCTCCAGGAATGCCTTTTTCAGAATATCTTTATCGTCGGGGACCGGTCCTGTAGCACCATTCCAGGCTCTTTGGAGGATCTTATCACTCAGCTTCGCCAACTTCTCGATCTCGGCCGCAAACGCAGCCCGAACCTCTGATGGCTGCAACCAACCAATGACAATGCGGTTTATACGTGGCGTAGAAGTAGATGGCGTCTTAATCAAATTGAGGAAGTCGGATATCCAAACTCGAATCAGGATACTACCAAGATCCTCAGTCACACCTGGCGGAGGCGCTATCGGTTGTCCATCCGGCGTCGGAAGAGCGACGGAGGATGGATAGAACCTTGCAAAGCCAGATGTGGGCGCGAATACCGAGGAGAGAGGTCGCGGATTAGGGAACTGCTCGCTGGGGTGCTTCAGGTTCGAGTTGGTTATTGTGATTTCGAGCGATCCATCGGTTTCCCCTGGGTCGGCCGTCACCTCTACTCCTGTATCTCCCATCTTCTTGATGCTCGAATAGTAAGCAGGGGGGTTTCTGGCATCCTTGGAGGGCGGCAAAATAACCGGGAGATAGAACTGGGACGTAGAGCTCATGCTAAGAAAATCTCCTTAAAAGCTATTGCTGCCCGGAATCCGGGGCCCGACGGCTAGAACGGCGTCTTCCACAGACCAAGCGCCACTCGACGACCTCACCTTGAGTCGATACATACTAGACATCTCCGGGTTGACGTCGTAGTCGAGCAGAATAAAGGCGAGCGCCATGGAGAAGATCGTCTGAGTCATAATATTATTGGGCTGCTTCCACAGTTGCTCCTGCTCATTCCAACGCCTGACAACAAACTCCGATACTGGAGTGTCGCATTGCCACACGAGTCGAAGGACCGGCTTGTAACCAGCAGGCACGATGCCGTCTTGTGGCCAGTCAAGGAAGGTATTATCAGCCTGGTAGCGCAGAAGCCATGTCTGCTCGATCCAGATCGGCGGTGCCGGCACGCGCGTATCCATCGCGATACCCACATGCACTCGCGTCGGTGAGGATTCATTGTTGAAGGTGTCTGCGGCAGTTAGCCGGTAAAAGTACCGATGGCCGCCAATCAGGTCTGAATTGTCAGTCCATTCTGGACCCGATTTCTTGGGATCGAGCTCGGCCGGGGTAAGCGTCTTCACCAACTCCATCAACCTCAGATCCCCGGCTTTCTCCTCGTCGTCGCTTCTATATACGCGGTACTCCGCCAAATCCCGTTCCCGATTCCACGCCCACTGAATCGTAATCTCGCGTTCGCCACCGATCACCTTCGTTACTACCGGTGCCCGCGGCGGCTCCACCTTTCTGAGATACACCGGCGGCCCCGGAAGGCTCAGCGAGCTCTGGTTCTGTGCTCCATCCACGAAAAGCGCACGATAGAAGTAACGATTGGTGGCCCGGCCGGGGAGGGTATCGGTGTAGGCACGGAGCGCCGAGTCGGGCTTGTAGGTCTCGGCGTCATCTGGCCGGAGCCGGTCCTGGATCTCCGGGTCCGCCATGTCGAGAGGACTTAGAGTCACCTGGGCGAAGACCTCCTCGTTGCTTGGAAGAGCGGCGAGAGTGCGCAGGGCGTTGTCCGGCAGAATGGGATAGCTGTCGGGATCGGTGATGCCGTTGAGGGCTTTGGCCGCGTCGTCTCGCGTAGCATCGTTCCAGTGCTTCGGGAAGAAGTCAGTGTCCGCGGCCGCGAGCTTTTCCCGGATGCGCCGGATATATAGATCCCGTTTCTCCAAGGCTGGCCGGTCCGGTTGCCTCTCGTTGCCGGGGAGAAGCGCCAGCACGGTCCAGGCGTCGTCGGGCAAAGAATAGGGCGCGCCCGCGAGAGCGTTGATGGCGTCCGCCGCATCCTTTCGCCTGGAGAAGCCCCAGGCATCGGGGAAAAAGGCCAGGTGCTCAAACTTCGGCTGCGGCGCTTGGGGATCAGGCGGATCGGGCGGCGGTGGCGGTACCGGATCGAGCCCCTTCCGCGTCTCCCGGATCAGCCAGTCTCGCTGGAAGAGGCTGTCGTCCACGGCGCGCAGGATGTGGACCTTCAAAGGGGCGCCGGGATCGATGAAGCGGAAGGTCGAGTAGGAGTCGTCGTGGTAGTCGGCCGGCGTGGCGTAGAGCCGCTCGCCGAGATCCGGCAGGTCGGGCGCCTGCGGCGGCTTCTGGAGGATGCGGAAGACCGTGGCCGCGGGCGAGAGCCGGCTCTCGTTGCCAAAGCGGACGGAATCGTTCCACTTCGGATCGTCCGCCACGTGCTTCTTGTCGTCCGCGGCGCTCACCGCGATCTGGGCGTAGACGGCGGGCTCGGCGAGGCTCGGCTCGAAGGGTTGCCCGGCCCCCACGTCCGGAGCGGGCAGGAAGATCTCGTACTCGCGGGTGGGCCGGCCGAGCACCCAGGCGTCGAACGGGCCGGCGAGTGCCGGAGCGGCCTCCAGGGTCACGGTGCGGGTGTTGGCGTCGTAGCGCACGATGCGGTGCGCCTCGCTCGCGGTGCCGGTCTGGAGCCAGAGGTGATCGATCCACGGCTGGAGACCGGAGAGGTCGGGGCCGGTCCCGAAGAGCGCGTCCTGCCCGGTCACCGCCACCGGCACGGTTTTGAAGGCGTCGTTGTGGCTCGTGAGCGGTTGGCCGTTCGGGTCCTCGGACGGATCGAAGACCGTGTCCACCGGCGGCTCGTAGGGCACGACGGCGAGGCGCCTGGCCCAGCTCGCCGCCAAGCCGGTGTCGGCCCAGAGCGGGTGCCCCTCCGGGATCGCCACGGTGCAGGGCTTTCCGGCGGTGGGCGGGATCTCGTCGTACACCCCGACATTCCTCACCCGTAGGCGGAGCTGGGGACCCGGCTGGCTGCCGAGGATCGCGAAGTCGTTGTTGCCGACCCGCAGGCGGGCCCCGGCGAAGGCGCCAGCGGCGCGGGTATCGGTGAGATCGAGGTCCACGTCGCTCTGATCGGCCGCGGCGACGGCGACACTCACGACCCTCCCCAGGAGAGCGTTCCAGCGCCCGGGCTGGTAATAGATCCGGAATTCCCGGGTGTCCGGCGCCTGGAGCTGCTGGAGGTAGGTCCAGCGCCAGCCCACGCGGAGGCCGACGAGGTCCGGAGAGACGGCGGCCCGCCAGTCGTTGTAGGGCTGATCCGCGAGCAGCCAGCGGTCGAGGGGGTCGAGGGCCCAGGCTTCCACCCCCAGGGGGACCGGCGGCGGAGTCTTGTCGAGCAGGGCCACGGCGAAGGCGTGGTGCTGCTGCTCGGCGGGAATCCAGTCGAACCAAGAGGCCGGCGGTCCCAGGGGGCTGTGGCGGCCGAAGAGATCCTGACCGATGAAGCGGTAGCTGTACCACCCCTCGGGGAGGTTGCCGTCCACCAGGTAGAGAGGGATCGAGGGGGGCGGCCAGTCCGAGCTGCGCGGGTTGGGCGGCACCGGAGGATCCGGCGGATCGGGCTCGGAGACGAGGACCGGCGAGGGGTCCGCCAGCGGCTGATAGTCCGAGTCGGCGGGCGGCGTCACCGGCGGGTCGGGATTCGGATCGGCGCCAAGGGAGGCCCGCCGCGGGTAGTAGAAGACGAGCTGGTCCGGGTTCTCCTCGTCCGAGTCGGGCGGAAGCGGCCACCAGAGGCCGACCTCGCCCACTGCCTCGGGGAGCGTGCCGTCCATCTGCCGCACCGCCGGTCCGGGGAGGGCGTAGGCCTTGCCGGCGGCGGGCGGCGCGATGGAGGGACGGGGCTGAACGCTATGACCGGTGACGAGGAAGGCATCGACCTGAGTTGGATCGGGCGCGGCGGCCAGCCAGGCGAGAGCGCTCGCCGCGCTGCCGCCGAGGACGCCCGTGGGATCGGCCAGCAGGAGGTAGTCGTAGGCCACGCCCGCCGCCGCCGTAGTGTCCACGAAGTAGAGGCCGAGCATCTGGGCGACCGCCGGCTGGAGGCTGGCGAGGAGGATCAGCTCCAGCGGATGCAGGTCCGGGAGCGACGGCACGTTCGCCTGGGTGGCCGGCGAGAGCGGATGGCCGGGCAGAGCTGGATGTTTGCGGGCCGCCATGGCCTCGGCGGTCGGCCCGCCCTGGACGAGCGCCTGGAGCTCGCCGTGGAGGTCGGTAAAGCCCTGGTCCCAACCCACGGGCGCGGGATAGGTCACCCGCGACAGGGCCAGGGCCTTGGCCGCGTTGAGGTCCGCGGGCTTGCCGGGACAGGGGTAGTCCGGATGGGCCACCGGCAGGCAGAGTGGATAGGCGAACCCGGGCACCTCGCTCCAGCCGAAGGTTACCCCCTGTTGGCTCGGCCAGACGCAGAGGTCGACGAGCCCGGCGTTTCCCAGGTTGATCTGGACGGCGGTGATCCCCTGGCCTTCCAGCGTGGTCGCGACGACCTGCCCGGCGTCCCCCTGGACGACCGTCTGGGCCACGGCGGCGGTCCCCGCCAGGGCGGCGACCTCGATCGGAGCTCCCTTCCCCCCTCCGGACGTCGGGCACTCCCAGCAGATCTGGTGCAGAAGGGCCGAGTCGGGGGAGAGGCCGGTCAGGACGACCTTGGCGATCGCCGGGCCGGTCAGCGTGACGCTTCCAAGCTGCAAGGCTCCGGACACGAAGCTCTTCACCCCGAGGCTCTGGCCGTCCGCCGCGAGGATCTCGATCGTGAGGTCCATCCGGCTGGTGATCAGCAGGTCGACGCTCGTGGCCGGGCAGGGGAGGTCGATCGTGAGCCGGCGGCTGGTCACGAGGCCCACCAGGGAGGCCGACCACTGCGCGATCGTCACCAGAGCGACCTGCGGGCTGACCGGCGGCGGTTGGGTGGCGAAGACGGCCCCTTTCTCGGTCCGCGGGCCCGGTGCGCTGCCAACGGGGAGGGTGCGGAAGTCGATGCAGGTCCTCACCGTCGCCGGGCCCGCGCTGCGCAGGCCGATCCGCAGGTCGACGCGCCACGCCTGGACGCCCGCCGGCAGGTCGAACCTCAGCAGGGCACTCTTGAGGTCGACCTCGACCGTGTCGGTTGGAGAGAATTCCTCCGTGAAGACGAGAGGCCTGGCGCTGCTGAGACGGCCGAGAGGCGTCTCCAGGCTGAGGCCCTGGGAGGCGCCGGGGCGGAGAGAGCGGAGGTCCAGGCTCAGGCAGCGCGGCTGCCGGGGTTGACTCTCCCGGCGGAAGAGGTAGAAGCCGAACCAGGGGAAGCCTTGCTCGGGCGCGAAGAGCCAGCGGCAGTGGATTCCATTCGGCAGCGCCGGCTGGCCGGCATCCGGGGGATGGTCACCCTCGATACCGAGGACGAGCAGCGACAGATCGTCCGTCTGGAAGCCCATGGTCCTCCCATGCCTCGTCCGCCATGCGGCGCTGGCCAGGAGGAGCCCTTTCCTCTCCGGGCAGGTCGTCTGGAAGCTTGAAGGCTCCCTTTCAAGCTACGCCCGTTTTAGAAACCCAGCAAGCTTATCGGTGCAAAGAAATATAGGCAGATAGAACCCGGTCACCCCCGCAGCCGCCGCTCGACCGCCAGACCGGGACGGGGGTGAGGGGTTCGCCTACGGACCCTCGCCCGTGAAGTCCAGGAACACCCCGAGATGGCGCGGGTCCTGGCTCGCGGGATCGGCGCGCGCGGGCACGACGCCGGCCGTGGTCTCCAGGGTGAAACGGTAGAAGAGCTCGCGGGGGGAGGCGGGGAAGAAGCCGAGGTCGCGGGCCACGGGGGTCACGGCGAGCTCGACGGGGGTGCCGCCGCGCTTGCCGTCGGTATTGAAGCGGACGGTCATCCGGTCGGCGCCGCTGTCGAGCGTCAGCACGTTGTCGGCGGCCAGGGAGTAGACGGTGAAGGCGAGCCGCGAGATCGGCCGCGGAGAGACGACGATCACCTCGGAGCGCGTCGCGCCCCGTACCCAGACGCCGTGCGGGTGGCGCTCCTCGGCAAAGAAGCTCGTCTGCGGAACGATCCAGACGGCGTCCCCCCAGGTCCGGGTGAAGAAGCCTGGGAGGTGGTCGCCAGGGAGCAGGGTCAGCTCGAGCGGCAGGCGCTGGAAGGCCGGAGCGGCCGCGGGGTTTTGAACCATGAGCGCCAGGGCGGTCCAGAGCCCGGCGGCGGCGTAGGGGATCGCGAGGCTCCGGCGGGCCTGGAGACGGCCTGGCAGGAAAAGGAAGGCCGGGTAGACGAGCGCGAGATAGCGGCTGCCGAGGAAACCCGGGGTCCCCGCGAAATCGTGAGGGTGGCCGATCAGGACCAGCCCGGCGTAGGCCAGCAAGGCGGCCAGCAGGAGATGCCGCGAGCGGTCCTTCGGCCCCACGAGATAGAGGGCGAGCACGAAGAGAGCGAAGGGGAAGTAGGGCAGCAACCCGGTGAAGCGGCCGGCGAGGAGGTACCAGAGGTTGCGCGGCAGGAGCCGCAGGCCGGTCGCGAGGCTTGGGCGCGTCTCCTCCCCCGGGTACCCCTGCCAGAGATCGCGCGGGCTTTCGAGCGGGAACTGGGCCACGAAGGTGCGGCGCTGGACGCCTCCGAAGGCGCTCCACTCCCCCGTGCCGGCACGCTGGAACAGGGCGAGGAGCCCGGCCGCGAGCAGCGCCGCGGCGATCAGGGCCGCTAGCCCGCGCCAGCGGCGCCGCGCCGCGAGATCGATCAGGATGGGCAGTCCGAGCAGCGCGAGCAGCGGGCTCGACGTCAGGGCCGCGCCGAGCAGGACCCCCGCCCCGGCGAGGAGCGCGAAGTGGCCTCTTCCGGATTCGGGGAGATTCCTCAGGCGCTGCCAGGCGAGCAGCGGGAAGAAGCCGCAGGCCATGAGAAAGACGTCGGGCTCCAGCCGGAACGCGTAAGCGAATGCCGCCGAGGCGAAGAAGAATCCGGCGACGAGGAGGCGCTCTTCGGAAAAATGCCAGAGGGCCGCGCCCGCCATGGCCAGGAACAGGGCCATGTTGAAGAGGGCGATCCCGCGCGGGCCGAGCAGGGCGTAGAACGGCAGCGCCGCCAGCGGATAGGCGACGGGCCGGCCGTAGCGCAGGGTCTTGCCGCCGTCATTGGTGAACAGGGTGAGGCCGGCCGGGCCGCCATCCCAGAGCCGCCCGGCGCGGGCGAGGTCCGGCTCGCGATAGGCGAGGTCGTGATCGTGCCAGAGGCTCTGGACGATCATCACCGAGGTCGCCTCGTCGCCCGTCGGGAGGGGAGCGCGAAGGCCGGCGAGGGACCACGCCAGGGCCAGGAGAAGCAGCGCCGGGCAGAGGAGGAGTACGGGTCGGGGACGCATGGCTCTGTGTGGGGACGGAGCTTTCGGAAACGGCGTAAAGATACACTCTTCGCCGGAATGAAGGAAAAACCGAGGGAGAAACGTCTGGCGCGCCGGGCCGGGTCGCCGTCTCGCCACCCGGGATTGAAATCCCGGGCTACCGACGATCGTCCCTTCCGGGACTTCCCTGACCCCGTTTTCTTGCAGAGCCCCGGGAAGGGGCGTCCGTGGGTAGCCCGGGATTTCAATCCCGGGCGGCAGAGGCACGTTGATTCTCCCGGAGGGCACCACCCCTGACCCTCCTCCGCGCCGTCCTCCGCTTCGGCTCCCCGCGCCGGCTCCGCCGCACGTTCCTCTGGCTGCTGGAGATCGCGGGGGAGATCCGCCGCCGCCGCGCGGAGCCCCGCCTGACGGTGGCGGTGGACGTCAACTCGTTCTACGAGGCGCTGACCGGGGTGGGCTGGTATCTCCATCAGATCCTCGTCCATCTGGCGGACCGGGACGACCTGCGGCTGCGGCTCTACGGCCAGAGCCTAGTGGAGTCAGACCCGGGAGCGCCGCGGCCTGTGGTGGCTTTTCCGACGGGGCCGGCGATCGAGCGGGTCCTCTACGAGGCGCCGGACGGTCTAGTGGTGCCGCCGTGGCGGGCGAACCAGATCCTCCGCCGCCTCGCTCCCCTGCTGGCGGCGGCGGACGGCAACCGGGTGATCTTCGCGCCGAACTACCTCTTTCCCCCGCTCTTCCGCTTCGCCCGCGGGACCCGGGTGGCGACGATCCACGATCTCGGGCTGCTCAAGGTGCCCTGGGCGGTGCGCCCGGATTCGGCGGTGGCGCTGCGCGAGCGGCTGGAGCGGACGCTTTTCGAGGCGGATCTCCTGCTCACCCCCTCGGAGGCGGTGCGGCGGGAGCTGATCGGGATCGGCGTGGCGCCGGACCGCGCGCGAGCGATCCACCACGGCACCGGCGTCCTGTCCGAAGCCGCGCCCGCTCCCCTGCCGCCTCGGACGCCGGCCCGCTACGCGCTCCACGTGGGGACGGTGGAGCCGCGGAAGAACGTCCCAGCCCTGCTCGCCGCCTGGCGACGGCTGCGGGAAAAGGGGATCGATCCACCGCCGCTCGTGCTCTGCGGCGGCTTCGGATGGAAATCCGAGGAGGTCCGCCAGGAGATCGCCACTGCCGAACGGGAAGGGTGGGTGGTCCATCTCGGCTACGTGGGGGCGGGCGAGTTGGCCGCCCTCTACGCCAGAGCCGAGCTGGTGGCGCTCCCCTCCTTCTACGAAGGGTTCGGCCTGCCGGCCATCGAGGCGCTCTCGGCGGGCGCGCCACTGGTGGCGAGCGATCTGCCGGTGCTGCGCGAGGTCGCCGGCGACGCCGCCCTCTACGCCCCACCCGACCGGCCGGACCTCTGGGCTGAGCGGATAGGCACGCTGCTCGCGGACGGCGATCTGCGCGAGGAGCTGCGGCGGAAGGGGCGGGAGCGGGCGCGGCTCTTCGATTGGGGGCGGTCGGCGGCGGAGACGGCGCGGGCGTTTTGGGGGGTGGGGGCGTGAGGGTCAGCCGGTTCAGGGCGTCTTTGCTGGTTGGTACGATCTGCCCTTCGAGGCCTCACCCCCGGCCCCTCTCCACGGAGTGGAGAGGGGAGAAAGACACCTCTTCCCGACACCTTTCCTTCCGATCGCGGGCCCTCCCTCTCCACTTCGTGGAGAGGGACCGAGGGTGAGGATTCGGAGGGCAGACCGCCACGAATGGCAAGGCCCTGATAAAGCCGTCACACATTTCCAAGTAAACTGCGCCTCCCATGTCCAACGGCCGCAAAGACCGCGCCCTCCGCCTTGCCCTGCCTCTTCTGATCGCGGCGGTCCTCCTCGCGGGAGCGGTGATTCCGCACTCCTGGCGCTCGTTCCAGGCGCTGGTCCTTGTGGTGATGCTGCTCGCGCTCTGGGAGGTGGGGTCACGCCTCGCCCGCTGGCTGGCGCCGGATTTCGGGCCGGCTTCTCGCGGGGTGGCGGCGTTCACGTTCGCGGTGGGGGTCGCGGTGGTGCCCGCGACGTGGCTCGGGCATTTCGGCTGGCTGCGGCCGGCGCCGTTCCTGATCTGGACGGCGGCGGCCTGCCTGCTGTCGCTACTGCTACCGGGTTCGAACGTAGGGGCGGGGCTTGCCCCCGCCCGGGAGGGGACGAGCCCCTCCCCTACGGAAGCTCCGCTCAGGCTGCGGATCGACCTCGCCCTGCTGATCATGGCGGGACTGGCGATCGCCCTGGTCGGCCTCTACGACATGGGGCGGCTGCGCTGGGCGCCGGCGGGCCCTCACGGCTTCGACGACACTTCGTACCACCTGTCGGCGGTCGCTACCTGGATCCGCTACGGGGACCTGCGGATGGTCCGCTTCTCGATGGGGGACCCGAGCACGCCGTTCTACCCGATCCTGGGGGAGATGGCGTCCTGGGTGCTGATCGCCCCCTTCCACGACAGCGACGTGGCGGCGCGCTGGACGCAGGTCTTCTTCGCCGTCTTCTCCTTCCTGGCGGTGGCCGCGATCGCCCGCAGGCTGGGCCTCTCGCGCCGGAGCTCCGCCTGCGCGGCGATCGCCTATGCCGGGATCTATCACGTCTTCCCCGTCCTCTCGGTCTCGGCGGGCAACGATCAGAGCACGTCTTTCTTCACCCTGGCGGGCATCGACGCCGCGCTGGCGCTCGCCCGCCGCCCGCGCCCCGGCACCGCCGTGGTGACCGGAGCCGCCCTGGGATTGCTGCTCGCCACCAAGTACATCGGCGTCCTGTTCACGCCGGTGATCCTGGTGGTGCTGGCGCTGGCGGCCTGGATCGAGCGGCGGCGGCGGGAGCCGGCGGAGCGCGCGCCGGCACGGACGCTCGCCGGCGCCGCCGTGCTGCTCGCGATCACGATGGCGGTCACCGGCGGCTATACGTATCTGCGGAACGCGGTGACGACCGGCAACCCGATCTTCCCGGCGCCGGTCGAGATCCTCGGCATCGAGATCTTCCCGGGGTGGGGAGGGATCACCAGCTCGGAGCGCGCGGACGATCCCGAGTTCGACATTCAGGTCTGGGAGTTCCTGACCCGGCGGTCGAAGCTCTTCGGCTCCTACTTCCCCTTCACCCTGCTGCCGGCGGCGCTGCTGGCGCCCTTCCTGGCCCTCGGACGCCGCCGGTGGCGGGCGGCGCTGACGTTCGCGCTGCCGGCGGTGATCTTCCTGCAGTTCCTCTACCTAATGCCCGATCACCGGGACATCCGCTATTTCCTGCCGGCGATCGCCCTCGCCGCTGTGGCTTTCGCCTGGCTGCTGGCGGCAGCCGGACCCCGGATCGAGCTCCCCGTCCGCGGCGTCCTGCTCGCCTGGATCACCCTGCAGGCCGTCCGACACGTCGGGCAGAGCGGAACGAAGCACGCGCTGGCCGGCCTCGCGGTCGTCGCCGCCGGGGTCCTGCTGGAGCGGTTCTGGAGGCGGGGGGAGGGACAGGCCCCGCTGTTTCGTCTCGCGAGCCCGGTCCTGTCGGGGGTTTTCCTGTTCGTGGTCTTTTGCCTGGGCGGGATGGTCGAGACCTATCAAGAGAAGAAATTCGCCAACCTGCCGGGGGCGCTCGCCCTCGAGGAGCTCGCCGGAACGCGCGGCGCGCGGGTGGCCTACGCGGGGTTCAATCAGCCCTATTTCTTCTATGGCAGCCGTTTCCAGAACGACCTGGAGATCGTGCCGCGGAACCGGGCTCTCGAAGCCCGGTACTACCGCTGGGGGGAGCCGCTCGTGGACCCCTACGTCACCGGCCCGTACCGGCGGTGGCGAGGCAATCTCGAAAGAATGGGGATCGGGTACGTGGTCGTCGTCCGCTCGCCGTGGGAGAATCCGGAGAGGCGCTGGATGGAGCACCGGTCGGAGGACTTCGATCTCGCCTGGGCCAATCCGCAGGTGGAGATCTGGCGCGTGATTCCCCGCCCCTCGCCTCCGGGCAGTCCCGGGTACAATCCGCGCGATGCCGAGCCCCCTGACCAACCTGTCAACCGTCGCCGTTGACCTCCGCGCCCTGGTTCCCGCTCCCACCGGCATCGGCGTCTATACCCGTTCGCTGCTGCTCGCGCTGGCGGCGCGGGGGGGCTCCCGCTTTGTCGGCATGGCCCACCACGCGCCGCGGGAAGCCGGGGAGCTTACGGCGGCGGGGATCGGGATCGAGCGCCAGGAGGCACCTCTCGGGGTGCTCTGGCAGCAGCTCGCGCTGCCGCGGCGGCTGGCGCGCGGGGACGTCGACCTCTTCTGGTCGCCGCTGATCACGCTGCCGATGCGCTGTCCGGTGCCGGCGGTGGCCACGGTCCACGACCTGACGGTGCTGCTCTTCCCCGAGGCGCACACGCTGAAGGTGCGCTGGAGCCTGCGGCCGTTCCTCCGCCCCTCCTTCGAGGCCGCGCGGCGGCTGGTAACGATCTCCGAGGCGACGGCGCGCGACCTGGCTTTCCACTTCCCCCAGTGCGCGGAGAAGATCCGCGTCGTCTATCCCGGGATCGATCCCGAGTTCCAGCCGGGAACGCCCGACGAGATCGCGGCCACCCGCCGGGAGCTGGGGGCGCCCGAGGGGTACGTGCTCTATGCCGGCACCCTCGAGCCGCGCAAGAACGTGGGGAGACTGCTCGACGCCTGGACGACGTTGCGGAGCGAGAACCCGCGGACGCCGCCGCTCGTCCTCGCCGGCCCCAAGGGTTGGGGGAGCGAGCGGCTGATCCGGCGGATCCAGGCCCTCGCGCCCGAGGGTGTGACGGCGGTCGGCCGGGTGGAGCGCGACCGGCTGGTGCGGATCTTCCAGGCCGCCAGCGTCTTCGTCTACCCCTCGCTCTACGAGGGGTTCGGCTTCCCCGCCGCCGAGGCGCTCGCCTGCGGCGTGCCGGTGGTCGCCGGCGACACCTCGAGCTTGCCGGAGGTGGTGGGCGACGCCGGCCTGCTCGCCGATCCGCGCGACGCCGGGGCGATCGCCGCCCGCATCAAGGCCGTGCTCGACAACCCCGGAAGGGCGGCCGAGCTCGCCGCCCGCGGGGTCGAGCGGGCCGCCCGTTTCCGCTGGGATCGCGCCGCGCGCGAGATGGAAGAGGTGTTTTCCGAGGCGCTCGGGTAGAATTCCGCCGTCTAACCCCTCCGGGAGATTTCGTTTGCCTTATACGATCGGAATTGACGCGCGCAAGATCCAGGATTTCGGGATCGGCACCTACGTGCGGAACCTGGTCCGTTCGCTCGCCGCCATCGATTCCGAGAACCGTTACATCCTGCTCGCCAAGCCGGGCGACCACGAGGCGCTCCGCGATCTGCCGGAGAACTTCCAGGTGGCGCTCGAAAGCTCGCCCGTCTACTCGGTGCGCGAGCTCATCGCCCTCTCCTGGCATCTCTACCGGCGCAAGCTCGACCTCTATCACTCGACCCACTACGTGCTGCCGGCCTGGGTGGGCTCGAAGGTAGTGGTGACGATCCACGACATCATCCACCTCCTCTACCCGGAGTTCCTGCCGAGCAATCTGGCCTTCCTCTACGCCCAGCGGATGATCCGCCGCAGCCTCAACCGGGGGGACCGGATCATCGCCGTGTCGCAGAACACCCGGTCGGACCTGATGCAACACTTCGACGTCGACGGCCGCAAGATCCAGGTGGTCTACAACGGCGTCGAGGACGTCTTCCGCCGGCCGCTGCCGCACGAGGAGCTGGTGCGCTGGCAGCGAGATCTGGGGATCTCGCCGCCCTATCTCCTCTTCGTGGGCAATCCGGCCAAGCCGCACAAGAACCTCGACACCGTCGTCCAGGCCTACGCGCGGGCCCGGCGGATGGCGCAGTTCGACGCGCCGCTGCTCTGCGTCGGCAGCCGCGAGGGGTCGGAGTTCAAGATCCGCCAGCGCGCCGAGTACCTGGGGATCGGCGACAAGGTCCGCCTGCTCGGCCACGTGGCGCACGAGGCGCTGCCGGCGATCTATCAGGGGGCGACCCTGTTCCTCTACCCCACGCTCTACGAGGGGTTCGGGCTGCCGGTGATCGAGGCGATGGCCTCCGGGGTGCCGGTGATCACCTCCAACACCTCGGCGCTCAAGGAGATCGCGGAGGGGTTCGCGCTGCTGGTCGATCCCCTCGACCTCGACGGCATGGCCCAGGCGATCGCCAATCTGATGGGGAGCCCCGAGCGCCGCGCCGGCTACATCGAGCGGGGGGCGAAGCGCGCCGAGGATTTCCGCTGGGACCAGACGGCGCGGCAGACGCTCGAGATCTATCAGTCGGTTATCGCGGGGAAAACGCCGTGATCGCGCCCACGCCGCCGCCGATCCCCTTCCCGGCGCCCCCCCGGCTGCGGGTGGCGCTGGTGCACGACTGGCTGACCGGCATGCGCGGCGGCGAGAAGGTGATCGAGGTGCTGGGCGGACTCTTCCCCGACGCCCCGCTGTTCACCCTCTTCCACTTCCCCGGCAGCGTCAGCCCGGCGATCGAGTCGCACTCCATCCGCACCAGCTTCCTCCAGCGCGCGCCGGGTATCCGCAACCACTACCGGACCTACCTGCCGTTCTTCCCCGCCGCCATCGAGGAGTTCGACCTCTCGGGATTCGACCTCGTCGTCAGCTCCAGCCACTGCGTGGCCAAGGGGGTGATCGCGCCGCCGGACGCCTTCCATGTCTGCTACTGCCACACGCCGATGCGCTACGCCTGGGACCAGGAGCACGCCTACTTCCCCAACCGCACGGGGCTCAAGGCCCGCCTGCGCTCGCTGACGCTCTCGGCGCTGCGCTCCTGGGACGTTTCCTCGGCGGCGCGCGTAAACCAGTTCGTGGCGAACTCGCGTTTCGTGGCGCGCCGCATCCAGACCTACTACGGCCGGCCGGCCGAGGTGGTCCACCCGCCGGTCAACGTCGAGTTCTTCACGCCGGGGGCGCCGGCCGAAAAGAGCAGGCACGGGGACAAACCACGGGAATACTGCCTTGCGGTGTCGGCGCTCGCCCCCTACAAGAAGGTCGAGGTGGCGATGGCGGCCTGCGAAAAGCTGGGGCTCGAGCTGCGGATCGTCGGCGAGGGGCCGGAACGCGAGCGGCTGGAGGGAATGGCCGGCTCGCAGGTCCACTTCCTCGGCAACGTCGCTCCCGAGGAGCTGCGCGACCTCTACCGCGGCGCCCGCCTTTTCCTGCAGCCGGGGGTCGAGGACTTCGGCATCTCCTCCGTCGAGGCGCTCGCCTGCGGCACGCCGGTGGTCGCCGTGGCCCGCGGCGGCATCCTCGACGTGGTGGAGGACGGCAGGCACGGAGTGCTCTACCCGGATTGGGAGGGCCCCACCGCCCTCTGCGACGCCATTGACAAAGCCCGCCGGATCGGATTCAATGCTTTGGACCTGCGCGATCGGGCGGAGTCGTTCTCTGTCTCGCGATTTACCGATCGCATACGAACTCTTCTATCTCGTCGGTTTCCGAGTTGAGGGTGCCTCTCCTTTGATCCAAGAACGCCACCGGAAGACGGCCGGACTCTACTTCTTCACCGATCTCGCGGCGACGCTGGCCGCCTTCCTCGGTGCCTGGCTGCTGCGCTTCGAGGTCGAGGTCATCCCGGTCACCAAGAACGTGCCGGAGTTCGGGCCGTACCTGCGCCTGGTGCCGTTCGTGCTCGTGCTCTGGCCGGTGGTGTTCTATTTCCACGGCCTCTACCAGAGCCGGCGGGGGCGCAGCCGCGTCGACGAGGTGCTCACCATCGTCCTCGCCGTCCTTCTCGCCACCGTGCTCCTCTCGGTGGTGATCGCCTGGTACCGGCCGCCCGCGGCGCCCGGCAGCCATGAGTACTTCACCTATAGCCGCGCCTTCCTCGGCCTCTTCGCGCTGATCGACCTCGGGCTGGTCGCCACCACCCGCATGGTGGCGCGCTCGGTGCTGCGGCGGGTGCGGAGCTCCGGCCACAACCTGCAGCGCATCCTGGTCGTCGGCGCCGGCCTGCTGGGGCGCGAGATCACCACCAAGATCCTCGCTCACCGCGAGATGGGTTTCGAGGTCGTCGGCTTTCTCGACGACGATCCCGGCAAGACGGGATCGATGATCTGCGGCGTGCCCGTGCTCGGCACCACGCGCCAGGCCGAGGAGGTGCTCGCGGCGCAGCGCATCGATCAGGTCTTCCTGACCCTGCCGCTCGAGGCGCACAAGAAGATCCTCCAGATCCTCGACCTGATGGCCCGCGAGTGCGTCGAGATCAAGCTCGTGCCCGACATCCTCCAGTACGCGACGATCAAGGCCGCGCTCGAGGACGTCGACGGTACGCCGGTGATCAATCTCTCGCAGATGCCGCTGCAGGGTTGGAGCAGCATGATGAAGCGCGGGATGGATCTGGCGATCGCGCTCGCCGCGCTGGTCGTCCTGCTCCCCGTCCTTCCGATCCTCGCGCTCGCCATCTGGATCGAGGACCGCGGCCCGATCTTCTACCGCCAGGAACGCATGGGGCTCGACGGCCGCTCGTTCATGATTCTCAAGTTCCGCTCGATGCGCGTCGACGCCGAATCGACGAGCGGTCCGGTGTGGGCGATCAAGGACGATCCGCGTCGCACGCGCGTCGGCCAGTTCCTGCGCGCCTGGTCGCTCGACGAGCTGCCGCAGATCTGGAACGTCCTCACCGGCGACATGTCGATCATCGGCCCGCGCCCCGAGCGGCCGACGTTCGTGCGCGAGTTCAAGCACAAGATCCCGCGCTACATGCTGCGCCATCGCGTGAAGTCCGGCATCACCGGCTGGGCCCAGGTCCACGGCTGGCGCGGCAACACGTCGATCAAGAAGCGCATCCAGTACGACCTCTACTACATCCAGAACTGGTCGCTGTCGCTCGACTTCAAGATTCTCTGGATGACGATCCGCTACGCGTTGCGGCTCAACGCGTACTAGCTCCCCCACTCTCTCCTCTGCCGCGAACCCTTATTCTACGGGCCTTTGCTCGGGGCCCGCGAAGCATGCGGCCCGCTCGCGAGGAGGCGCGCGCCTCGCGCGCCGGGCCTTTCCCCGTAGCTCAAGGACGCGACGCTAGCTCTTGCGGCGTAAAATCTCTTGACGCACAAGATCTTGTGGGCGTAACCTAAACGCCATACCACTGCCCATACCGCGGGCATCAACAAAAAGGAGAGCAGAGAATGGCTACGAACAACAGCGCGAAGCCGGCGAAGAAGACTGCCGCGAAAAAAACGGCGGCTGCCAAGCCCGCCGCCAAAAAGACTGCCGCCAAGCCCGCCGCCAAGGCGGCTCCGAAAAAAGCGGCCGCCGCCAAGCCCGCCGCCAAGAAGACCGCCGCCAAGTCTTCGGGCACCGCCAAGAAAACCGTGACCGCCAGCAAGAAGGCCGCTCCGGCCAAGAAGGCGACGGCCGCGAAGAAAGTGACCGCGAAGAAGACGGCGACCGCGACCGCCCCCAAAAAGGCGGCGGCGGCTCCCAAGAAGACGGTGGCCAAAAAGACTGTGACCAAGAAAGCCGCGGGCAAGAAGTAGCGGGAACCGTCAGTCCGGCAGGCTTTATGAGAGAGGTTCAGGAGGCGACGTTCTGGTTCTTTCCGGGGCTCATGGTTTGTCTGCCTCTGCTGTCTTCTGCTCCAGCGTCGCCTAGCACGGCGTAACCGCCTCGCCCCGCGGCGTAAGCGTCGTGCCGGTTCTCAAAGATTCGCGGCGGCTTTCAGCAGGCGAGCCGCCGATCGATCCACCATCCACAATCGATCCCCTTCCACGATCTGCGCCGGGTAGCGCTCCGGCTCGCACGGCCCCTCGAGCACGGCGCGCAACGCTTCCGCCTTCTCCTCGCCGCTGACCAGGAACATCACGCGCCGCGCGTGATTCAACACCGGCGGCGTCAGCGTGATGCGGAACGTCTTCTGCGCCTCCACCCACGGCGCGGCCACGAGCCGCGCGCGCTCGTGAAGGACCTCGCTCGCTGGAAACAGCGACGCCGTATGGCCTTCCTTGCCGAGCCCGAGCAGGATGAGATCGAAGCGCGGAAGCTTCCCTGAAGCCAGAGCGAAGAAGGAGCGCAGCGCCGCCTCGTATTCCACCGCCGCGCGTTGGGCGTCGGGCTCTTCCGCCGGCACGCGATGGATGTTCTCCGGCGGCACGGGCACGACGTCGAGCATCGCCTCGCGCGCCATGCGGAAGTTGCTGTCCGGATGATCGGGCGGCACGTGGCGCTCGTCGCCCCAGAAGAAATGGATCGCATTCCACGGCATGCGCTCGCGGTATGGATCACCAGCGAGGAGACGATAGAGAGAGCGCGGCGTCGAGCCGCCGCCGAGCGCCCAGGTGAAGCGGCCGCGCTCGCCGGCCGCGCTTTGCGCGGCGGGCACGATCTCGTCGGCGGCCGCGCGCATCAGCGCGGAAGGATCATCAAAGATCCTGACCTCGTTCGGTGTCTCGCTCAACCGCGCCATTTCCGGCCATCCTTCTGGATCAGCTCGTCGGCCTCCTTCGGTCCCCAGGTGCCGGCGGCGTAGTTCGAAAAGTTGCGCGGCGCCAGCGCTTTCCAGACGTCGAGGATGGGCGTGACCACGCGCCACCCCGCCTCCACCATGTCGCTGCGATGGAAGAGCGTCGAGTCCCCCAGCATGCAGTCGTAGAGCAGCGTCTCGTAACCGGTGTGCGCCTGGCGGCCGAAGTAGTCCTCATATTGAAAATGCATCCGGACCGTGCCGAGGCGCATCGTGGGGCCGGGCACCTTGCCCTCGAAACGCAGCGAGATCCCCTCGTCCGGCTGGATCTTGATCACCAGCAGATTGGGGTTCAGCTTCTCGACCGGCGTGTCGCGGAAGAGCATGAGCGGCGCGCATTTGAACTGGATGGCGATCTCCGAGACCCGCTTCGGCAGCCGCTTGCCGGTGCGCAGATAGAACGGCACGTCGGCCCACCGCCAGTTGTCGACGAACAGCTCGAGCGCGGCGAAGGTCTCGGTATTCGAACCGGCAGCGACCGATTTCTCGGCGCGGTAGGCGGGCACGCGCTCGCCGTCGAGCTCCCCTTCGCCGTACTGGCCGCGCACCATGCGGCGCAGCACATCCTCCGGCGAGATCGGACGGATCGCCGAGAGCACCTTCACGCGCTCGTCGCGCACCGTGTCGGCCGCGAACGAGACCGGCGGCTCCATGGCGATCAGCGCGAGGAGCTGGAACATGTGGTTCTGCACCATGTCGCGCAGCGCTCCCGCCTCCTCGTAGTAGCCGCCGCGCCCCTCCACGCCGACCGTCTCGGCGACGGTGATCTGCACGTGATCGATGTAGCGGCGGTTCCAGATCGGCTCGAAGATGCCGTTGGCGAAGCGGAACGCCATGATGTTCTGCACGGTCTCCTTGCCGAGGTAGTGATCAATGCGATAGATCTGCCGCTCCTCCAGAACCTCGCGGATCCGCCGGTTCAGATCGCGCGCCGACTCGAGGTCGTGCCCAAACGGCTTCTCGATGATCACGCGCCGCCAGCGCTCCTCCTCCTCGCGCAGCAGGCCCGCGTCGCCGAGGAGGCGTACGTAGTCGTCGAATATGCTTGGCGGCACCGCGAGGTAATACAGGTAGTTGCCGCCGGTGCCCAACTCCCCGTCGACCTTGGCGAGCGTGCCGGCGAGGTCCTTGAACGTCTCGGGTTTTTCCGGATCGACGGCGACGTAGCGCAGCCGGCGCGCGAGCCATTCGAGCTTCTCGTCCTCGACCTCGGTGGTGGCGAACTCCCGCAGATCCTGCTCCATGCGGCCGCGGAACTCGTCATCCGAAAGCGGCGAACGGCCGACTCCGACGACGGCGAACTCCTCGGGCAGCAGCTTGTTCGACAGCAGGTTGTAGAGCGCCGGAATCAGCTTGCGCTTGGTCAGGTCCCCCGTGGCGCCAAAGATCACCATCGCGCACGGGGGCGCCGGGTGGCCCACCCATTCGTCTGCCCGTTCGATCTTGTCGTCCCGATCCTCGGCGGCAACGGGAGAGGTCATGGCTTCTCCTTCTTCGCATCCGCCGGCGGCTCCGCCGGATGCGGCTCCACGTGACCGCCGAATTTGTAGCGCATGGCGGAGAGCACCTTGTCGCCGAAGGTGTGCTCCTGGCGCGAGCGGAAGCGGTCGAACAGCGAGGCCGCGAGCACGTGCACGGGCACCGCCTCCTCGATCGCCGCAAGCACCGTCCAGCGCCCCTCTCCGGAGTCCTGCACGACGCCGGTGAAATTCGACAGATCGGGATTCTCGGCGAGCGCGCTGGCGGTCAGATCGAGCAGCCAGGAGGAGACGACGCTGCCCCGCCGCCAGACCTCGGCGATGTCGGCGAGGTCGAGATCGTAGCGCTGCCTTTCCGGCAGGCTCGGCAGGTTGGCGTTGCGGAAGATGTCGAACCCTTCGGCGTAGGCCTGCATCAGTCCGTACTCGATGCCGTTGTGAACCATTTTCACGAAGTGGCCGGCGCCCACCGGCCCGCAGTGCAGGTATCCCTCCTCGGCGGTGCCCTGCTTGCCCTCGCGGCCGGGCGCCGGCGGCACGTCGCCGCGCCCGGGGGCCAGCGTCTTCCAGATCGGATCGAGCCGCTCGACCGCCACCGGCTCGCCGCCGATCATCAGGCAGTAGCCGCGCTCCAGGCCCCAGACGCCGCCGCTGGTGCCGGCGTCGATGTAGTAGATCCCCTTTTCCGCCAGAGTCTGGCCGCGCCGCACGTCGTCCTTGAAGTAGGAGTTGCCGCCGTCGACGATCGCGTCCCCCTTCTCCATGCGCTTGCCGAGCTCCTGCACCATCCCCTCGGTGGGATCGCCGGCGGGCACCATGATCCATGCCGTGCGCGGCGTCCGCAGCTTTGCGACGAATTCATCCAGCGTACCGGCGCCCGAGGCTCCCTCCCCTGCCAGCTCCGCGACCGCTTTCGGGTTGAGATCGTAGACGACGCACTCGTGGCCGCCCTGGAGCAGGCGGCGCACCATGTTGCCCCCCATTCGGCCCAGGCCGATCATGCCGATCTGCATGGCTACCTCCCTTGTCGTTCCGACGGTTCGCCCCCGATCCGCCGGGGGCTTCGTGAGTCTATACCCGCGCCTGAGGAGCGGATGGGCCTCTGCTTTGCAGACGACTCTGGGCGCGAGAGGAGGATCGTGATGAAATCGAGATGGACGCGAGCGCAGTTGATTCTCACGGTGGCCGGTGCCGCCCTGCTTTTCCTTGCCTCTCCCGGACGGGCCGAGGTAGCGATCGCCGGCAAGGCCGGCTCCCTGGGCCTGGGGCTCGAGCTGACGGTGGGGCTCTCCCCGCAGTGGAACGCCCGGCTCGGCGCCAACGGCTTCAACTACACGGACGATCGCCGCCGGGTGAGCCAGATCGAGTACGACGCCAAGGCCGAGCTGCGCACGGCCACCGCCCTCCTCGACTGGCATCCGGGCGGGCGCGGCTTCCGCCTGACTGGCGGGCTGGCCTACAACGACACACGAGTCACGGCTCACAGCCTGCCGCCCGCCTCCGGCGTCTACGATATCGGCGGCGTGCCGGTGCCGGTCTCCCTGGTCGGCACGCTGGACGGCAAGATCGATTTCGACCCGGTCGTCCCCTACGTCGGGCTCGGCTGGGGGAATGCGGTGTCGCCGGGGCGGAAGGTCGGATTCTTCGTCGACGCCGGGGTGATGTTCCAGGGCAAGGGGAGGGTGAACCTGACACCGAACATCCCGGCGGGCAGCCCGCTCAACGATCCCACCGCCCGCCAGGCGCTCGAGATCCTCATCCAGCGGGAAGAGAGGGACATCGAGGACGACGTGGCCGATTACGATCTGTATCCGGTGGTGGCGATCGGGCTGTCGTACCGGTTCTGACGGGGGGTGTCAGATTCGCGACGTCCGAGGGGCATGGACGATCGAAGCGGCATCTCCGCGGCGGAGACGCCCCGCCGTCCCCGTGGCCTGCGGAGGGTGTCGTAGAGCGTCTGGGGCGTCTCTACGGAACAGTGTTGCGAGGGCAATGGATGAAGGTTACGGGGATCTCACAAAAAAGCTCTCCAGCATTTCCGGAACCTCCACCTTGGGCCAAGCCTTCCACGTACCGTAGAGACGCCCCAGACGATTTGCAAGATCCTTTCGCAGGCCACGGACGGCGGGGCGTCTCTGCGGCGGCGGTAACGCTTCCCGCCACTCCTCGCCTTCCGCGTCCTACACCTCTTTGCTACCGTAGAGTACATGTCCAAGGACAACGTGCCTGATCGGAATCCGCGGAGCATCGAAGATCGCCTCCAGAGCTTCGACCGAGCGACCTTGCGGCAACGCGAGCGGGAAGGGAAGCAGGACCAGACCGCAACCTCGAACGTCGATCGAGGATGGACGAGAGAGGACGTTTACGAGGGCCACTGTCCTTGACGCGCCGGCTGTACAGAGGCCCATGCTAGGCTCCCCTCCGCCATGCAACGCCTTCTCCTGCTGACGATCCCGCTCCTGCTGGCCGGCTGCGCCGCCCGGCAGGCCGCTCCCGCGCACAAGGAAGACCCGATGAAACGGATCGCCGAATCCTACGTCAAGCTGGTGCTCGCCGTCGGACAGCACGACGCCGACTATGTGGACGCCTACTATGGCCCGCCGGAGTGGCGCGCCGCGGCCGAGGCCGGAAAACGCCCCCTTCCCGAGATTCGCGCCGAGGCCGAGGCGCTGATCTCCGAGCTCGCGGCCGCTTCGCCGGCGGCCGGCGAGGAGGAGATCGCCCGCCTCCGCCACCAGTATCTGCAGCGTCAGCTCCAGGCGATGGTGGCGCGGGTCGATCTCCTCGCCGGCAAGAAGATGACGTTCGACGAGGAATCCAAGGCGCTCTACGACGCGGTCGCGCCGACGCAGGGCGCCACGCACTTCCAGGAGATCCTCGATCAGCTCGAGAAGAACGTCCCGGGGGACGGCTCCCTCGCGGCCCGCGTCGAAGCCTTCCGGCAGGGATTCGTCATCCCCCGCGACCGCCTCGACCGGGTCTTCCAGGCCGCCATCGACGAGTGCCGGCGGCGCACGCTCCAGCATGTCGAGCTGCCGCCGGGCGAGAGCTTCGTCGTCGAGTACGTGACAGGCAAGTCATGGAGCGGCTACAACTGGTACAAGGGGGGCTTCCACAGCCTGATCCAGGTCAACACCGATCTGCCGATCTTCATCGACCGGGCGGTCGATCTCGCCTGCCACGAGGGGTACCCCGGGCACCACGTCTACAACACGCTGCTAGAAAAGCACCTGGTGCGCGACCGCGGCTGGGTCGAGTTTACGGTTTACCCACTGTTCTCGCCGCAATCGCTGATCGCGGAGGGGACTGCGAACTTCGGCATCGAGGTCGCCTTCCCCGGCGCGGAGCGGACGGCTTTCGAACGCGAGAAGCTCTATCCGCTGGCTGGGCTCGATCCCGGCAAGGCGGCGCGATACGCCGAGGTCCAGCGGCTGCTCCAGGGGTTGAGCTACGCGGGAAACGAGGCGGCCCGCCAGTATCTGAACGGCGAGATCTCGCGCCAGGACGCCGAGACCTGGCTCGTGCGCTACGCGCTGATGTCCCCCGAACGGGCAACTCAGCGCGTCCGTTTCATCGATCAATACCGGAGCTACGTGATCAACTACAACCTCGGCCAGGATCTCGTGCGCCAGTACATCGAGAAGGAAGGCGGCACGGCCGATCATCCGGAGCAGCGCTGGCAGGAGTTCGCGCGGCTGATCTCCTCGCCGCGTCTGCCTTCGGGGCTGCGCTAAAAATCAGGGAGTCGCCGGTCCACCCATCGTCGTCAGCGCATCCTCGAAGCTGGAGGAATCGATGCTGACGTACCCGATGAGCGGCCGGTCCAGGGCGAGGATCAGAAAAATCACCAGTCCGATCACCAGGCTCAGGGCGGCGGTCAGGAGCCGGTGGAGGGGCTCGCTCTCCGCGCTGAAAAAGTAGGTCATGAAGATCATGATCACCGCCCCGGCCAGCACCACCAGCCACATCAGGCGGGGCAGGTGACTATCGACCGCCTCGATGCGCAGCCGGCGATTGGAGAACAGGTCGTCGAGATCGCGGAGGGTCTGGCCATGGACGACCTGCTGCCCGGGCGTCCCCGGCTCGAACGTGGTCAGCTTAGTGGCGATCCGTTGCATCAGGAGGTGCCCTCCGCGTGGCACTCTGGTGCCGCGTTGCTGGGCCGGCCACTCCTGTTGGATCACAAAATTGACGTAAGCCCGCAGTTCTCTTCGCACCTCATCTCCCACGAGGGGAGGATAGCTCTCGACGTCACGATAGACGTCGGAGGCGGAGACCGCCTCGCTGGAGGCGATGCCGTCGATCGTGGTGTAGTTCCCCCAGACCGCCACGGCGATCAAGCCGACGAGCACGGCGTAGAACACCGCGACGATGGCGAGGAAGTAATTGGCGAAGTCGTTCTGCGTGGGACGAAGCCTTCTCGCCAGGGGGCGGGTCAACCGGAGCCCGAGGAGCGATACCCCGACGAGAGCACCGACGATCAGGACGCCGAGCCAGAACGGATGGAGCTGGTAAAGCCAGAGCAAGCTCATCCGGCCTTCCGCATGTTCTTCTCCGCCTCTTCCAGAGCGGTCTTGAGGTCCTCGAGCTCCTCGTCCTCCAGCGCCTGGCCGCCGAAGCTCTCGCGCAGGTAGAAGTCGATGACGCGGGACGCGGGCGCCGCGGCGGCCGGATAGCGGGCCGCGGCCTCCCGCCGCACGGCGAGCGGCGGCACCGATTCCGCCAGGGAGGCGCCCTTGCCGAGACGCCGCCGGAGGCGGCGGTAGGCGGTGGTCGCGGTCAGCGGCGGACGCATCCGGAGGTAGAGCGCCCACACCGCGGCGGCGACCAGCGTGAGGCCGATCGCCAGGGGGAGCGGGACATCCGGCAGACCCCGGCGGCCGCCGGGCTTGTTCTCGCCGGGCTCGAGCGCATCGAGGCCCGGTGAGGAGGGGGTCGCCTTCGCCGCCTTCTCGTCCCGCTTGAAGTGGGCCCAGAAGTCGCTCCACAGCTCCCGCAGGCCGCCGAAGATCCGGAGCTGGTCGTAGAGGCCGAAGGTGAGGACGTAGCGGTCCCAGCGGAAGATCATGAAGTCCCAGGCCTGCTGGGCCAGCAGCATCGCTCCCTCGCTGCCGGCGGCCGGCCGGCCGGCGGGGGGCGTGGGATCGAAGATCTGCCACCCGGTGCCGGGCAGGTAGGCCTCGACCCAGGCGTGGGCGTTGTTCCCCCGCACGATGTAATACCCTTCGAAAGGGTTGTACTCACCGCCGAGGAAGCCGGTCACCAGGCGCGCCGGCACCCCCTGCGAACGCAGCATCAGCACCATCGACGAGGCAAAGTACTCGCACTGCCCGCTGTGATAGCGGAAGAGGAAGTCTTCGATCGGGTTGTCGGGCGAGCGCCCCACGAAATCGAGGGTGTAGGTGTAATTGTCGATCAGGTGGCTCTCGAGCCGCCGGGCACGCTGGACGGCGGTCCCCTGCCCCATGATCTCGGCCGCCAGGGCGGAGATCCGCGGCGTCAGGCCGGTGAGGTCGAGCGCGAAGTCCCCGGAATTCGTGGGGGGAGCGCCGGCGAGCACGGGCGAGCGGGCGAGCCCGACCCGGTATTCGGCGACCTCGAGCGGGACCCGCGGGAAGGAGATGGCGCCGCCGGCGTCGATCGCCAGCGCCGGTGAGCGAGGCTCGATCACGGCGGTCTCGACCGGCACGGGAACGCTCTGGCTGTGCAGCGGCTGCAGCCAGATGGTCGCCCAGCGGATCGGCTTTTCCCGTCCCAGCAGGAAGCGCACGCCCTGGGTACGCGGCAGATTTCCCCGGCCCACCGAGCGGCGCCAGGTCCCCTCCTGGTAGACGTCGTAGGTGGCGGCCTTGAAGCGCATCTCGCGGTCGACGCCGGACCCCGCCTCCTCGAGCAGCCGCATGACGACCTCGCGGCTGCCGCGGATACGGCCGATCGAGTCGAGCGTCACCTGATCGGAGAAGCCGGCCGCCTCCAGCGTGACGCCGCTGCCGCCGCCGCGGCCGACGATGAACGGCGCGCGCACGCGGGGGAGGAGCAGGAACATCGGCACGGCGACGACCATGATGGTGACCGTGGTCAGCAGCAGGAAGCCGCGCAGGGGGATGCGGGCGAGCGCGGGGTCCTCGCGGCCGAAGCCGGACAGGACATGGAGGAAGGCGAAGCGCGTCAGCAGCACCAGCGCCAGCAGCAGGAATCCGATCAGGTAGACCACGATCGTCGGATGGACGCTGGTGCCCATGGCGGCGAGAAAAAGGAAGAAGACGCCGATCGACGCCTGCCATTTGTCGCGCTCGCGGACGATCGCGAAGAGCTTGACCAGCAGGGCGAACATGCAGAGATGGAGCACCGGCCGCACCAGTCCGTGGGAGAGGCCGAAGAGGTCGAGAAAGAAGAGCGGCAGATAGGCCAGCCCGAGGACGTTCATCCCCCAGGACGGCAGCCAGCGCGGCGGATCGAGGCTCGCCCGGCGCAGGAAGAAGGCGACGCCCGCCATGTAGAGGAGCACCGCCGGCCAGTCCACGACGCCGTTGAACGGCAGCGGGACGGGGGCGAGCAGCGCCATCCACCCGAGCAGCAGCCGCTTCTGCCGCGCGAAGCTCATCCCGCCAGCCTCGCCGGGGTTTCGGAATCCAGGTGGACGCGCAGTTGCGGCGCCCGTGGATCGGCGGAATGGAGCGGCTCTTCTTCCCGCGGCAGCGGCTGCACCAGCGCCAGCGCCTCCAGGATGGCCAGCCGCTGGCGGGGGCCGTTGGCGAAGGCCAGCACGCCGTCGCGGGTCACCAGCTCGATCTCATAACCGCGCGCGAGGTGATCGACGGCGATCGTCGCCGCCTCGCTGACCAGCCGCTCGAACCGGCTCTTCTCGGCGGCGTCCCGGAGCTCTCCCACCGCGTTGTCGAAGAGGATCGACAGCCGGCGGCTGCGCTCGGAGGTCCGCTCGGTGTAGACCAGCTCGCCCGTGCGCGCCGTCTGCTTCCAGTGGATCCCCCGTGGATCGTCCCCCCGGCGGAAAGCGCGCAGGGAGTAGAGGTCGTGCCCGCGGCCGCTGCGGCGGCTCGAATCCTCCCCCGACTGCTCGGATTCCTCGGGGCGGCTGCCGCCGGCCGGGAACAGCTCGGGGAAGACCAGCACCTCGAAGTCCACGCGGTAGCGCACCCCTTTGCGGAAGAAGCCGAACGGGAAGAGGCTGGAGACGTGGACGTGGGGGAAGCGGTGGTAGCCGCGCGAGCCCACCAGCACCTCGAGCTGGCCGACGCTCTTGCCCCGGCGCGGCAGGTAGGGAATCAGCAGCGGCTGGGCCGAGCGCGACAGGGTAAAGAGGAGGAACCAGCGCGGGAAGACGAGGGCCCGACTCTTCAGCCGGAAGCCCACCGCGAAGGGGCGGTTGGCGAACACCTCGCCGGGAGAATCGAGCTCCGCCTCGAGGGCGCGGACGTTCTCGCGCGAGGCAACCCCGGAGACGATCAGCGTCGAGAACATCAACGCCAGCACCATGTAGAGGGCGTTGTTGCCGGTGTTGGTGGCGGCGATCGCCACCAGCACCGTGAAGAGCACGTACCAGAGCCCTACCGTGGTGATGCGGATGCCCTCGGGCACGGCGCGGCGGGAGCGTTTCACAGGGGCACCGGCGTTGCCGCCACCACCCGTTCGATCGCCTTCCTCGCCTGGTCGAGGTCGGCCGTGCCGCGCTTGAGGGCGATGCGGTGCGCCAGCACCGGCCCGGCGAGGCGCTGCACGTCGTCCGGAATGACGTAGCCGCGCCCCTCGCAGAGGGCCAGCGCCTGGGCGGCCCGGAACAGCGACTGCAGGCCGCGGGTCGAGACCCCAAGCAGGAAGTCGCCGCCATGGCGGGTGGCCTCGGCCAGGGAGAGCATGTAGTCCGCCAGCTTGTCGGCGACGCGGACGCGCGCCACCCGTGCCTGCAGATCGATCAGCCCCTCCTGCGAGAGGACCGGCTGGAGGTGCTCGAGGAGATCCTCGACGCCGCCCGAGAGCAGCAGATCCTTCTCGTCCGCGCGCGGCGGGTAGCCGAGCGAGAGCGACATCAGGAAACGGTCGAGCTGCGACTCGGGCAGGGGGAAGGTCCCCTGATACTCCAGCGGGTTCTGGGTCGCCAGCACGACGAAGGGCTCGGGGAGCGAGAATCGCTTGCGCTCGACCGAGACCTTGCGCTCGCTCATCGCCTCCAGCAGGGCCGACTGGGTCTTCGGAGTCGCGCGGTTGATCTCGTCCGCCAGCACCACGTTGGCGAACAGCGGACCGGGCACGAACTCGAAGTTCTGGTTCTTCTGGTTGTAGATCGTCACCCCGATGATGTCCGACGGCAGCAGGTCGCTGGTGAACTGGATGCGCTGGAAGGAGAGCCCGAGCGAGCGGGCCAGGGCCTGTGCCAGGGTGGTCTTGCCGACGCCGGGGACGTCCTCGAGCAGGACGTGCCCGCGGGCGAGCAGGCAGACGGTGGCGAGGCGGATGACCTCGCGCTTGCCGCGGATGACGAGGGCGACGTTCTCCTCGAGCCGGCGGATCGGCTCGGCGGCGTGGAGCACGTCGCTGGTTTCGACGGCGATGGATTCCATCGTGATGTCTTACGCTCGGGTCTGGAAAGTTGTTTGCTGCTGCGATTATAGAGAAAGATCTTCGAGCAGGGTCACGGCCATGCCGGCAAGTATATCCCGGAGAGATTTGACCGCCGCATTACCGTCTTCTATGATGGAGGGGCGAAACGGCGGAGGAAGCGACGTAGAATACGAGCCCAGGGATCCCCAGGGACTTGAAGGAGCAAAAAAGCACATGGCAGACACGAAATTGGACCGCCTGAAGGCGGTCGATAACACGCTGGCGCAGATCGACCGGCAGTTCGGCAAGGGGGCGATCATGCGCCTGGGCCAGCGCGAGACGCTGGGAATCGAGGCGATCTCCACCGGCTCGATTTCAGTGGATTTCGCCATCGGCATCGGCGGCTTCCCGCGCGGCCGGGTGGTCGAGGTCTACGGCCCTGAGTCCTCCGGCAAGACGACGCTCGCCCTCTCGGTCGTGGGCCAGGCCCAGAAGCGGGGCGGCATCGCGGCCTTCATCGACGCCGAGCACGCGCTCGACGCCGAGTACGCGAAGAAGCTTGGCGTCGACATCGACAACCTCCTCGTCTCGCAGCCCGACAACGGCGAGCAGGCGCTCGAGATCGCCGAGATGCTGGTGCGCAGCAACTCCGTGGACGTGGTGGTGGTGGACTCGGTCGCGGCCCTGGTGCCCAAGGCCGAGATCGAGGGGGAGATGGGCGATTCGCACGTCGGCCTGCAGGCGCGCCTGATGTCCCAGGCCCTGCGCAAGCTCACGGCCATCGTCGCCAAATCCAATACCTGCCTGATCTTCATCAACCAGATCCGCGAGAAGATCGGCGTCATGTTCGGCAACCCCGAGACGACCACCGGCGGCCGGGCGCTCAAGTTCTACGCCTCGGTGCGCATCGACATCCGCCGCATCGCCTCGCTCAAGGACGGCGAGGTGGTGACCGGCTCGCGCGCCAAGGTGAAGGTGGTCAAGAACAAGGTGGCCGCCCCGTTCCGCCAGGCCGAGTTCGACATCGACTACGGCGAGGGGATCTCGAAGATGGGAGAGCTCGTCGATCTCGGGGTCGATCACAAGCTGGTCGTCAAGAGCGGCGCCTGGTACTCCTACGGCGACATCCGCCTCGGTCAGGGGCGCGACAACGCCAAGTCCTTCCTGAGGGAAAACCCGGATCTCGCCACCGAAGTCGAGGCCAAGATCCGCGAGCGGATGGGCATGCCCGGTCTCTCCACGACTCCCCTGAACGGAGTCGCGGTCGGCGAGTAAGCGGTAGTTCACCCCTGGGGTTTCAGCCCCAGGGGTGAAGAAATTCCCCCCGGAGGGTGACTGTTATGCTCTCCGCCATGAATTCCGCCAAGCAACTTTTCCTGGGTAGCGTCTTTTTCTACCTTGCTCTCCCCCTGTCAGCCGCCAATCTTCCGTGCCGGCCCTGCGCCGGCATTCGTATCGAACCGGCGACGATCCTGCCGGACGTCGCCAGCACTCTGAAGCCGGGCGGCCTGGAACCGGGAAGCCCCCTCTTCGTCGCCTGGGAGATCCCGCTGTCCCCGCTGTCGGGAGATGCCATGGCCGACGCGGGCCTTCCGGCCACGATCCGCGGCAGCGGCGCGACGCCCTGGCTGTCGCTCGTCTTCAGCACTCCGCCGCCGCTCGCTCAAGGCTCCGAGCGCCTGCAGTCGGAATTGCGCGCCGCCGCCGCGATAGCGGCGAAGGCACCGGCCGGGACCTGGTTCCAGATCGTCTGGCGGCCGGAGACGGGGAGCTTCTCCCCCTCCGAATACGCCTTCCTCCTGAAGCGCGCCGCCGTAACACTCACCGGGGCTCAAACGCAGGCGAAGGTGGCCACGCAGGCGCTCGCCGCCGATCCCAAGATTCTCCAGGTGCTCTACGCCGAGGAGGTCGCGGCCTATCTGGAGGCGGTGGCCCTGCAGCCGGCCTCGCCGGAGGCGCTCAAGGCGGCGGTCGACGCGGTGCAGAACCTCGATCCCGGACGGCCGGTGGTGCTCGACGCCCGGCCCATCGCGGCCGATCCCGCCGAGATGCTGGCCGACGCCGCCCGCGACTCCACGCTCGGCATCGACCTGACGCTGTTCCAGGCCCCCGCTCTGGAGACGGCGCGGCTCGTCCCCGTGCTCTCGCCGCTGGTCCTCCTCGCCCGCGAATTCACCGGGGACCTTTCCTGGGATCCCGGCTCCTCCCCCTCCGGCGCTGAAGGGGCCTGGACCTTCGTGCGCGGCAAGGATCTCGGGCTGCGGGTGATCGCCCTCGCTCCGGCGGGAGCCCAGGACCTGACGCTCCGCTTCAGCGAGCCGGAGCTCCGCCGGCCGGTGCGGTTCCCCATCGGCGGCCAGCGGGTGCCGCCGCCCAGTGGTGAGGTGGCCGGCGGCGCGCTCGTGCTGCAGGTGGGCTCGCCCGGACGGGTGGCCGTGCTCGGGCTCGACCGCCCGACGGCCGCCGAGCGCCAGGGGGTCGAGGAGAAGGTCACCGTCTCCTCCCAGCGCGAGATCCCGGTCGAGGAGATCCTCCGCCGCCTGCAGGCGTTCGAGGATGCCCAGAACCGGCGGCTGGAGCACTACAGCGCCACCAACACGACGTCGCTGCGCTTCCAGCCGGCGGCGGGAACGCAGGCGATCGAGGCGACGCTCCAGGGGCCGTTCTTTTTCGATCCGAAGACCGGCACCGACTGGGCCTGGGAGACGCTCTACGTCAACGGCGTCAAATGGCGCGGCAAGACCCTCCCCGAGATCCCGCTGATCCAGCCCGAGAAGGCGGCGGCGCTGCCGCTCGAGATCCACTTCACGAAGGAGTACCGCTACCGCCTGCGCGGCTCGGACACCCTCGACGGCCGCGACGCCTGGGTGGTCGACTTCACCCCGTCCGGCCCGGACGCCGGTGGCAAGCTCTACCAGGGCTCGGTCTGGATCGACAAGAAGCTCTACTCCCGGCTGCGCACCCGCGCCGTGCAGGTGGGGCTCGAAGGGGAGGTGCTGTCGAACGAGGAGACGCTCTTCTACTCCCCTGTGGATGCCGCCGGGCAGGCCGCCCCGTGGTCGGCGCAGAGCTACATGCTGCCGCTGCGGCTGGTCGCCCAGCAGATCCTCTCGGTGATCAACGCCGCCACGGTGGTGGAGCGCGAGACCCTCCTCACCGACGTGCGAATCAACGGCCCCGGATTCGAGGAGGCGCGCAAGCGGGTCGACGCCTCGGACGCGACGATGGTGCGCGACACCCCCAAGGGGCTGCGCTACCTGGTCAAGAACGACCAGGGGGAGCGGGTGGTCAAGGAGGGGTTCGACGCCAGCAAGCTGTTCGGGGCCGGCGGCCTGTTCTACGACGACTCCCTGGACTATCCGCTGCCGATCGCCGGCATCAACTACTTCTCCTTCAATTTCAGGGGGACGGGCAAGCAGGTCAACGTCCTGTTCGGCGGCGCCCTGCTGACCGCCAACATCGCCGAGCCGCGCCTCTTCGGCAGCCGTTTCGACGCCGGGGCCAACGCCTTCGCCATCGCTCTGCCGCTGACCGACACGATCTACCAGAACGGCAAGGAGCTCAAGGACGAGGCGGTCAAGCAGCGTCCGGCCACCTTCAGCCTGCGGCTCGGCCATCCGCTCGGCAACTTCGTCAAGATCGGCGCCGAGTACGAGGCCCTCTACTTCCACTTTTCGGAGGCGGACACCACCTCCAAGAGCTTCGTGCTGCCGAGCAGCAATATCACCCACTCCTTTTCGCTGAACACGAACTTCGCCCGCTTCGGCTACCGGCTCTCGGCGTCCGGCAGCTACAACCGCCGCTCGCAGTGGGACCTCTGGGGGCTCCCGGGGAACCCGGATTTCAGCGAGGCCAAGCGGGACTTCCTCCGCTGGGACGCCTCGGCGAGCAAGAACTGGTATCTGCCCAGGTTCCAGAAGGTCGGGCTCGAGGTCGATTACGCCGGCGGGTCGGACCTCGACCGCTTCAGCAAGTATCAGTTCGGCTTCTTCGGCGGCACCCGCGTCCACGGCTACCAGAGCAACAGCGTACGGGCGTCGGAGGTCTATGCCGGCCATGCCTCCTACGGCTTCGAGATCGGCCAGGCGTTCCGCCTCGACGCGATCGGCGACGCCGCCCTCGCCACCGACAAGGACACCGGGCTCGACCGGGAGCTCCTGGCCGGCGTGGGGCTCGCGGGGACGTTCATCGGCCCCTGGCAGACGGTGGTCAACCTCGACGTGGGCACGCCGGTGGCCGGCCCGGACAGCGGGTTCGTGCTCTACGTGGTGTTCCTGAAGCTGTTCAAGTAGGGGCGGGCGACCTAGCAGTCTGTCAACGCAGAATTGACACGTTGATGGAAGAGCTTAGAGGCGAAATCCTGTAGGGGCGCCCCTGTGTGGGCGCCCTGCCCCCCAGGGCGGCCACATAGGGCCGCCCCTACAAAAATGGCGGCTTCTGGACCAAAGGCGGCCGCCAGTATACCCGATTCGCGCTTGACTTACGCCGCCCAATTTTCTACACTTCCGCTATCGCGCGTTACGCTTCCCCGCGATTCGGAAGGAGGCCCGGCGGCACCGATCGACCCTTTCCAGCAGCGCCCTACCCCATTTTCGTGGACTGGAATCCGCCAGTCCAATATGAAAACGGCCCGGAGTGAGTTACCAGCTCACGTCCGAGCCTGACCCCGCAAAGGAGATACAGTCCCATGCGAAGCTCAGATGATTCTATCCCGTCTTCCCGTAACGCGTTTTCCCCTTCCTTCCTCCATCGCATCGGCGAGCGCGACGAGCCGCCGACGTCCGGCGAGGCGGACGCGGCCGGTCCCTGGCGCGTCCTGGAGCTGCCCGGCCGTGGCTTCGGACTGTTCCGCGCCGGCGAATCCCCCGCGCGCGGACACCGGCCGGCGGCGGCATTCCGGCAGCGCTGGCTGGCGCTGCTCGCGGCGGCCGTCCTCCCCGGCACCGGGCGGGACGCGGCGTTCCGTCTTCAGAAGGATTCCGGACCGGCAGGCTTCGCCGTCGAGGCCGGCAACGGCGGCGAGGTGGTGGGCCATCTGGAGCTGTTCGACCCCAATCTGACCGAGGCCCTGCATGTTGCCGAGGGGCTCCTGCGTTCACCCGAGACCTTGGCGGTCCTGCTGGAGGCCGCCGGGCAGGTCGCCCTCGAACGCGCCGGGGCGATCCTCGACGAGCGGGTTCCGGAGTAGGGTTGTCGCGCTCAGGCGGCCGTCGGGCTGTGGCCCCTTCGGCCGCCCAGCGTCAGCTTCTTCACCGCAGAGCCAGCTTCTTCACCGCAACTCAAGCTTCTCCACCGCAACCCCGGCATCTCCACCGCAAGTTCGGCTTATTCACCGCAACTCAAGCTTTTCCACCGCGAGTTCGGCTTATTCACCGCAACCTAAGCTTATCCACCGCAAGCTCGGCTTCTCCACCGCAACTCAAGCTAATCCACCGCAAGCTAGGCTTCTTCACCGCAACTTGAGCTTATCCACCGCAACGCCGGCTTATCCACCGCAACCTAAGATTCTCCACCGCAAAGTAAGCTTATCCACCGCAACACGAGCTTATCCACCGCAACGTAAGCTTATCCACCGCAACGTAGGCTTCTTCACCGCAACGTAAGCTTCTTCACGGCGACCCAAGCTTCTCCACCGCACAGTCGGCGTCTCCACCGCGAGGTCAGCTTCTCCACAGGACGCACCAACCGCCCCTACGACCCTTTTTTCTTCTTCGCCTCGTTCCTCAGCCCGCGGTACCGCTCCAGCCTCTCTTTCAGCTCCGCCTCGAACCCCTCCCCCTTGGGCTCGTAGAACCGCGCCCCCTGGAGGGATTCCGGGAGGCAGTCGATGCCCCCGACGCCCTCTTCGGTATGGGGCGCGTAGATGTAGCCCGTGCCGTAGCCGATCTCTTTCATCAGACGGGTGGGGGCGTTGCGGATCGCCAGCGGCACCGGATCGGCCGGGCGCTCCTCGACGGTGCGGCGGGCGGCCTTGTAGCCGTCGTAGAGGGCGACGCTCTTGGGGGCGAGCGCCAGGTAGACGACCGCCTGCGCCAGGGCCAGCTCCCCCTCCGGCGAGCCGAGCTGGCGGAAGGCGTCGCGGGCGGCGAGGGTCTGCGGCAGCGCCTGTGGGTCGGCGAGCCCGACGTCCTCGCTGGCGAAGCGGATCATCCGGCGGGCGACGTAGAGCGGGTCCTCGCCGGAGGCCAGCATGCGGGCGAACCAGTAGATCGCCGCGTCCGGATCGCTCTCACGGAGCGACTTGTGGAGCGCGGAGATCAGGTTGTAGTGCTCCTCCCCCGACTTGTCGTAGAGCAGCACCTTGCGCTGGGCGACCCGGCGCACTGTCCCGGCGTCGATCCGCCCTCCTTCCGAGTCGGCAGCCGCCAGCTCCAGGAGGTTCAGGGCCTTCCGGGCATCCCCCGAGGAGAGCTGCGCCAGCTCGGCGAGCGCCTCGTCATCCGCCTCGACGCCGGACTCCCCCAGCCCCCGCTCGGGATCGGCGAGCGCCCGGCGCATCATCTCGGCCAGACTCTCGGGGCGGAGCGGCTCCAGCACGATCACCCGGCAGCGGGAGAGAAGCGCCGCGTTGAGCTCGAAGGAGGGGTTCTCGGTGGTGGCCCCCACCAGCACCACATCCCCGCTCTCGACGTAGGGGAGAAAGGCGTCCTGCTGGGCACGGTTGAAGCGGTGGATCTCGTCGACGAAGAGGAGCGTGCGCCGCCCCTGGGACTTGCGCAGCCGCACCGCCTCGGCCATCACTTCCTTGACCTCCTTGATGCCGGAGGTGACGGCCGAGAAGGGGACGAAGTGCGACGAGGTGACGGTCGCGATGATGCGGGCGAGGGTGGTTTTCCCCGTTCCCGGCGGCCCCCAGAAGATCAGCGACGGCACGCGGTCGGCGGCGATCGCCCGGCGGAGGAAGCCCCCCTCCCCCACCACTTTTTCCTGGCCCACGACCTCCTCGAGGGTCCGCGGACGCATCCGCTCGGCCAGGGGGGACACCCCCTTCGTCGTCTCTTCCCGTGACGGGCTGGTGGGTTCTGGAGGTTCCTGGTCGTCGAAGAGCGAGCGCGGCATCAGGAGATCTTATCGATTTCCACCCGCGCGTCGTTGAAGCAGGCGCCTTTTCCGAGATCCGCGAGGGTGTCGGGGGCGAGCGCGTTCGCCGTGGTGCCCGAGAGCGTGTTGTGGCTCCAGAGCCCCTTCGGCAGGTAGACGACGCCCGGCCGCAGGTCCGGATTGAGCCGCGCCGCCACCCGCACCTCGCCGAGATCGTTCCAGACCCGCACGGCGTCGCCGCCCGCGATCCCCCGCGCCTCGGCGTCCCGGGGGTGGATCTCGACCGCGACCTGACCCTTTTCGAGCTGCCCCAGGGTCGAGTTGAGCCGGCGGGCGGTGGCCGGCGAGATCAGCGCCAGCGGATGGCGGCCGTCCCCCTGCTCTTCCTGGAAGGCGTAGAGGCCGTACGGCGCCTCGCGGTCGAGAGCCTCGGGGACGAGGTGGATCTTGCGGTCCGGCGTCAGCGGGAAGGCGTCGGCGAACTGGACGGGCGCGTTGCCGCAATCAGGCAAGGCGGCGCCGTCCCGCTCCAACTCGCCGCGCACCCGGTCGAAGCGGCGCAGCAGCGCGGCGGTGAGCTCCTCGGCGGTCTCCGGATCGCCGGGCCGGGCCAGCCCGAGCCGCTCGACCAGAGCGCCGAAAACGTCGGGGTTCGACCGCGCCTCGCCCGCCGGCACGGCCACCGGTCCGGTCTGCTGAAGCAGGTACGAGCCGTAGCCGCGCACCAATTCCGAGTGCTCCAGGAAGTGGGTGGCGGGGAGCACCAGGTCGGCCCAGCGGGCGGTGTCGGTCCAGACCTGCTCGAAGACGACGGTGAACAGGTCCTCGCGCGCCAGCCCCCGCCGCACCTCTTCCTGGTTCGGCATCGTCGCCAGCGGATTGCAGTTGTAGACGAACAGGACGTTCACCGGCGGCTCGGCCGCCAGCAGGGTCCGCCCGAGAAGGTTCATGTTGATGGTGCGGGTGGGCGGCGGCGGCTCCGCCATCGCCGGCGCCTGATCGATCCCCCAGACGCCCGAGTTGCTCATCGTGTAGCCGCCGCCGCGCACCCCGAACTTCCCCGCCACCGCCGGCAGCGCCAGAGCGGCGGCCACGGCCGAGCCGCCGTTACGGTTGCGCTCCATCCCCCAGCCGGTGCGGATCAGGGCCGGCGAGGATTCGGCGTAGAGATGGACGAAGCTCTCGATCTCCGCGGCGGAGATGCCGGTGACCTCGGCCGCGCGCTCGAACGTCCAGCCTTGAGCCCGCCGCCGCAGCTCCTCGGCACCGGTCGCGTGCTCGGCCAGGAACGCGAGGTCCGCGCGGCCGTTCTCGAAGAACCAGCGGATGGCGGCCAGCGCGAGCGCCAGATCGGTCCCTGGCCGCGGCGCGAGATACAGGTCGGCCTTCTTGGCGAGCGGCGTCCGGCGGGGATCGATCACCACCAGCCGCGCCCCCGCCTTCTGGGCCTCCTGGATGAACGGGACGAGATGGATGCCGGAGGCCGAGGGGTTCACCCCCCAGAGGACGATCAGCCGCGCATGCGGGAAATCCTGGAAGGCGACTCCCGCCATCTTGCCGTAGAGCCCGGTCGCCGCCCGGCCGGTCGGCGCGGCGCAGACCGTGCGCGCGAGCCGCGAGGCGCCCAGCCGGTGGAAGAGGCGGCCGTCGGTGGCGTCCTGGGTCAGCAGGCCGTTCGAGCCGCCGTAGCAGAAGGGGAGGATCGACTCCCCCCCGAAGCGCTCCCGCGCCTCGCGCAGACGCGCCGCCGCGAGATCGAGCGCCTCATCCCAGGAGATCCGCTCGAAGCGCCCCTCCCCCTTCGGCCCGATCCGCCGCGCCGGATAAAGCAGCCGGTCGGGGCCGTAGAGGTGCTCGGGCGTCCGCCGCACCTTGGCGCAGATGTACCCCTGCGTCACCGGATTGCGGTGGTCGCCGTCCACCTTGACCACCCGGCCATCCACCACCTGGATCTCCAGGCTGCAGGCGTCGGGGCAGTCGAGCGGGCAGGCGCTGGTAAAGACCTCGGGCGGCCGGAGAGATTCGGTCATGGTGAGATCATAGTGCTGCGGGAAATCGAAAAAAGGACGTAAAGGACGACAATGACGCAAAGGACGGCCCTCATGTCCTTGCAGTCCTTTCCGTCCTTTACGTCCTTTTGCCTGGCCTGTCCCTAGGCTCCCCCGCCCGTATCGCTCTCGATCGCCTTCACGACGGCGTCCGTGAACTGCGTCGTGGTCGCCTCGCCGCCGAGGTCGCGGGTGCGGATCTTCTGGTTGACCACGACGTCGCGCAGTGCCCGGCGCACCCGCTGCGCCACCTCGTCCTTGTGCATGTGGAAGAGCATCATGATCCCGGAGCGCATGATCGCCAGCGGGTTCGCGAGATCCTTGCCGGCGATGTCCGGCGCGCTGCCGTGCACCGCCTCGAAGACCGCCACGTCGAGCCCGATGTTGCCGCCGGGCACCACGCCGAGCCCGCCGACCAGCCCCGCGCAGAGGTCGGAGAGGATGTCACCGTAGAGATTCTCCATCAGCAGCACGTCCCACTCCTCGGGGCGCATGACGAGCTGCATGCACATGTTGTCGACGATCCGGTCGTCCGCGACGATCTCGGGGTACTCCGAGGCGACGCGGCGGAAGCAGTCGAGGAACAGGCCGTCCGAGAGCTTCATGATGTTCGCCTTGTGGACGGCGGTCACCCGCTTGCGGCCGTGGCGGCGGGAGTACTCGAAGGCGAAGCGGGCGATGCGCAGCGAGGCTTTCTCGGTGATGATCTTCAGGCTCTCCACCACCCCGGGGACCACGATGTGCTCGAGGCCGCTATAGAGGTCCTCGGTGTTCTCGCGCACGACCACGAGGTCGACCCCCTCGAAGCGGCTGGGGATGCTCTCCAGCGACCGCGCCGGGCGCAGGTTGGCGTAGAGGTCGAGCTCCTGGCGGAGCTGCACGTTGATCGACTTGAACCCCTTGCCCACCTGCGTCGTGATCGGCCCCTTGAGCGCCAGGCAGTTGCGGCGGATCGACTCCAGGACCTCGGGCGGCAGCGGATTGCCGTACTTCTCCAGCGCCTCGGCGCCGGCGATGTGGCGCTCCCATTCGATCTCGGCGCCGGCGGCGTCGAACACGCGCACGGCGGCATTGCTGACCTCCGGGCCGATGCCGTCGCCCGGCAGGAGGGTGACTGTGGTCTTGCTCATGGAATCGGACTCCCTCCAAAGGCTAACGGGTAGCGTAATGTCTTCCGCAGCCACTCGCCGTTCTCGCCGACGCTCCGCGAGAGCTCGGCGACCAGCGTCTCCCGGTGATCGTAGAGACGGTAGCCGTCACTCGAGCGCAGGTAGCCGGCGGCCTTGGGCTCTTCCTTGAAGAGCGCCTCCTCGCCGATCTCCGCCGCCCGGCGGGCGTAGCGGTCGCGGTTGTCGAGCAGCGCCTTGACCAGGAACGGCATCACCATCGAGTAGTCGGCCTGGGCGCTCTCGGTGGTCTGCTGGTAGGTGTCGCGGTCCACCTTGCCCCAGGTCACGGCTTCGGCCGGCGGGCAGGAGGAGAGAGACCCTTCGGTGACCGGCGCGCTGACGATCTGGACGTCGAACGTGTAGCCGCGGATCCCCTCGAGCCCCAGCACTTGGCCGAGCGCCGGCTCCGGTTGCAGGTTGTAGTTCTTCGGCACGCCGCCGCCCAGGATCAGGGTGGCGAGCGAGTGGGCGTGATGGGAGAACAGCCCCCAGTAGTGATACGCGCATGACTCGAAGACCTCGGCGTGGAGGTCGAGCGAGAACTCGTAGTTTTCGAGCAGGCCCGCCTGCCGCATCGCCCACAGCTTCATCGAGTTGAGGAACAGGCTGCCGTCGCCGGGAGCGCCGACCAGGATCGGGAGCGCCAGGCGGTGGCAGGTCGCGAGCAGCCCGGGCTCGATGGCGTTCTTCTCCTCCTGCGCGGCGTAGATGCCGCCAATCAGGTAGCGCAGCTCGGTTCCCGACATCGACTTCTGGAACTCGGGGCGCAGCAGGCAGGCGGTCAGGAAGCGGTCCTGCTGGAAGAGGACGTCCTCGTCGAAGGCCATGTCGGTGACGCGGATCGTCTTCTCGTCGCGCAGCACGCCGTCGTCGCCGAAGATCGGGACCTCGAAGATCGGATTCGGGTGCTCGTCGAGGCTGCGGTGGCCGTCGTGATAGCAGACGGCGTCCGTGGTGCTGAGGTAGGCCACCCAGCCGGTCTCCAGCAGGGGGATCAGCCAGGTCTGGTGCTGCCCCGAGACGGTGACCGGCCCCGCGATCGCCAGGGTCAGCGGGCAGCCCGCCCCGATCGCCTGATCCAGCAGGGTGTAGACCCGCCGCAGGTAGGCGCCGCCGAACGCCGGCAGGCAGGAGCGGAAGATCTCGTCCAGCGTGCCGCACTGGTCGACCCGCCGCACGTCGACGCGCCGCTTCGACTGGAGATGAACGTTGTGGGGGAGGCGGTTGTCGTGCGCGCTGCTCATGGGGGGTAACGGTATAAGGTCGGAGCGGGGGGCGCAAGGCGACCCCTCTGCCTCAATGCGACCGGTGCTGGACGAACTTCACCAGATCCCGCAGCGGATCGGCCTTGCGGCCGAGGGGGGCCAGCGAGTCGACCGCGAAGCCGAGCAGCTCGTCGGCGAGGGCCTGGGCTCCGGGGACTCCGAGGAGCTTCACGAAGGTGACCTTGCCGGCGTCCTTGCCGGTGTCCTTGCCGGTCTCCTCGGGGGTGCCGAGGACGTCGAGCAGGTCGTCCGAGATCTGGAAGGCGAGGCCGAGGTTCTTGGCGAAGCGGGCGATCACCTCGAGGTCGCGGCGGCGGGCCTCGGCGGCCATCGCTCCCAGCTCGCCGGCGGCCATGAACAGGGCCCCGGTCTTGTGGCTGTGGATGTATTCGAGGATGTCGAGGTTCATCTCCTCGGGTTTGGCGAGGAGGTCGAGGGCCTGGCCGCCGATCAGGCCGTCGCTGCCGATGGCCGCCGCCAGGTGGTGGACGACGTCCTCGGTGGTGTAGCGGCGCAGAGCCAGGCGGGTGGCGGCCTCGGCCACCAGGGCATAGGCGCGGTTGAGCAGCGCCAGGGCGGCGAGCAGGGCCACGCTCTCGCCGAACACCCGATGGACCGTCGGGCGCCCCCGGCGCAGGGCGGCGTCGTCCATGGCGGGGAGGTCGTCCAGCACCAGGGAGCAGGCGTGGACCATCTCGACGGCGCAGGCGAGGTCGAGCACCGGCTCCGAGCGGCAGCCGAAGAGGTCGGCCACCGCCAGGGTGAGCACCGGCCGCACCCGCTTGCCGGCGCCGGTCAGGGCGTAATGCATGGCCTGGTGCACGGGCTCGGGCCGCGCGGTGGCCGGAGGGAGAAGCTCAGACAGGCGGCGGTTCACCCGCGCCGCCCAGACCGCGAGCGGACCGGCGAGCGCGGAGGGAGCCGCGACCTCAGGCAAACGACTGGACGGCTTCGGCCTCGGTGTCGAAGACGTCGAAGACCGTGATGAGCTGGGTGATCGTGAGGATGTCGGAGACCTTCGCGGGGAGGTTGGCCAGCTTCAGCTTGGCGCCCCGGTTGGTGGCGGTGGTGTAGGCGCTGACCAGCTCGCCGATGCCGCTCGAGTCGATCATCGTGACGCCACCCATGTGGATGACGACCTTCTTGGCGCCGTTGTTCAGGATCTCCTGCGTCGCGTTGCGCAGGGCCTCTTCACCCGAGCCGATGGTGATCCGACCGCTGAGGTCGAGGATCGTCACGTCGCCGTTCTGCCGCGTATTGAATTTCATTCAGTTCCCTCCTCCGGGTCTAGCGAAGTCTGTTCCGACGGAATATCGGTCTGCGGCCCGGGAACCCGCCGGCGCAGCGTGACCACGGTGCCGCCGTCGGGTTTCGAGCCGTAATGGATGTTGTCCATGAACTTGTTCATGAACAGGATGCCGCGGCCGTTCCGGTTGAGCAGGTTCTCCGGAGCGAGCGGGTCGCGGACCTTGCCGGGGTCGAACCCCACCCCCTCGTCCTCGACCCGGATCACCAGCTCGTCGTTCTCGACCATGAGGTCCACGTGGACCTGCTTGGCGGGGTTCTGCTGGTTGCCGTGCTTGATGGCGTTGGCCAGCGCCTCGCGCATGGCCAGCTCGACCGAGTGCTGGGTGTCCTTGTCGATCCCCAACTGTTGCATCCGGTCCTTCAGCACCACGTGAACCAGCTCGATGTTCTCGAACCGGCTCCCGATGGCGAGGTGAAAACGGTTCTCGTCGGGCATGGGCGCGATCCTCATGCGGAGTCTACCAGAGGAAGGCCGCGACCTTCCCCGCTCCCAGCGCGCGCAGCGCCAGCGGCACGACCACCAGGAGCTGCACGCCGTCGAACAGGGCGTGCGCCGCGATGGCGGGCCAGAGGTTCTGCCGCCATTTCACCAGAAAGGCGTAGATCAGCGACAGCAGCGCGATGCCGATCAGCATGAACGGCTGCCCATAGGAGAGATGGGCGAGCACGAAGAACATCGTGGAGAAGAAGATGCCGATGCGCGGCTGCAGGAAGCCGCGGAAGAAGCTCTCCTCGACGAAGCCGGCCGAGAGGCTGATCATGAACCGGGTCAGAACCGGCAGCGCGGCGATGAACGGGATCATCGCCGGCGGCGCCTTGGGGACGGCGTTCTCGCCGTACAGCGCCCAGACCGCCCCGGCGACCACCATCAGCGCCAGGAGCACGGCGACCCAGGCGCCGAGGCCGAGCAGGAGCCCCAGCCCGATCTCGCGAGGGACGTTGGGCGCCAGATAGCCGAACTGCGCCCGGAACTGCCGTCCGAGGGGCGGAAGCGGAGGCGACGGCGGCGCGATCTCCAGGGGAACAGGGGACGGCTCGACCAGAGTGTTCATGACGCCTGCCTCGTCCATCGGGATTGGCGGGAGCGGCGGCGGCTCGGCCGAAAGAGCCGGCGCTGGCGGCCGGGCGTCCTCGCCGGCGAAGCCGAGGAGGAACCAGATCCCCATCGTGGCCAGCATCAGCACGTGTAGCAGGAAGAGCTGCGGCGTGGTGACCTTGTCGAGGTCCGGGGTGGAAGTCTTCATCCCCAGGCCGCCCAGGGGCGCGAAGACGCCGATGGCGAGCAGGGTGGCCACGGCCAGCCCGGCGAGCACGCGCCGCCAGAGCACTCGGAACCCCGGGGGGAGCAGGCGGCGCTGGGCGCACATCCAGTCCAGCAGCAGCGCCGCGAGCACGGAGGGCACCAGGACCGCGGCAGCCCTCAGGATGGTCTCGGGGGTCATCAGATCTTCTGCCTTTGCCGGAAGCTGCGGAGGATCATCAGGGAGCTGTTGAGCCGCTGCATGCGCCGCTGCCGCAGTTGAATCGCCTGAAGGTCCTCGAGAGCGGGCTGATCGCCGCGCAGCTCGCGCAGGTGGCGGTCGATCTCGAAGGTGAGCTGTTCGAGCTCCGGGCGGGTCATCATCTTGAAGGTCCGCTCGGTGACCAGGAGGTACCCCTCGGCCACGTCCCGCACCATCGTATACGCGCTACCCCCCGGGAATCCCATAGGTGGGGGATCATATCCCGAGATCCCGGTGGACGAAGACCGGGCCGGCCCCTGGCATGCCTCCTGCTACAATTGACCCCGCCTATGACTGCCACCGGCTCGCCATCCCGCCTATGACCGTCACCAGCTCGTTCTCCCGCCGGTTCCATCTGCTGAAGCTGCTGCGCGCGAGCCTGGTGGCCGGGGCCCTCTATGACCTCGGGTTCGCGGCGCTCATGGTGGCGGCGCCGGGGGTGCCGGCGCGGATGCTCGGCCTGCCGCTGCCGCCGCTCCCCCGCGGCGCGTTCTACCTCTGGATCCTGGCGACTCTGCTCGCGATGCTCGCGATGCTCTACTTGGCCGCGGCCCACGATCCGCGCCGGTACAGCGCGATCATCGCGGTGGCGATCGGCGGCCGGTTGGTGGGTGCGGTCGCCCTGGCGGCCGCCGCCCTGCTCGGCCCGGACCTGCGCGGCCTCCTCCCCCTGGCGGCGGCCGACTTCGCCTTCGGCGCGGTGCATGCGGCCGCGTGGTTGCCCATCCGCTCGTGAAGCCCCGGGACATCGCGGCGCAGACCGGGGGGCTGGGGATGCTGACCGGCCGGGCGTTCCTCGCCATGATCGCGCCCCCCTACGAGCTCGGCCTCTGGGTGCGCCAGATGGAGCAGATCGGCGTCCGCTCGCTCGGCGTCGCCGGCATCACTACCATCTTCACCGGCATGGTGCTGGCGCTGCAGACCGCCCTCTCTCTCCCCTCGCTGGGGGTCAAGTACTACATCGGCTCGGTGGTCTCGAAGTCGCTGGTGCGCGAGCTGGGGCCGGTGCTGACCGCCCTGATCGTCGGCGGGCGGATCGGCGCCGGGATGACCGCCGAGATCGGCACCATGAAGGTGACCGAGCAGATCGACGCCCTGCGCTCGATGGCGGCCGACCCGGTCAAGAAGCTGGTCGCCCCCAAGCTGGTGGCGACCCTGGTGATGCTCCCCGCCCTGACGATGATCGGCGACGCCCTCGGCATCATCGGCGGCCTGATCGTCGCCGTCGGCACGCTCAACCTGACGCCGGGGCTCTACCTCAACGACGTCTTCGAGAACCTGACCATCGGCGACGTCTGCAGCGGCATCGGAAAGTCCTTCTTCTTCGCCTACTTCATCGCCATCATCGGCTGCTACAACGGCCTCAACACCACCGGCGGCGCCGACGGCGTGGGACGGGCGACGACCAACACCGTGGTGCTCGCCGCCATCCTGGTCCTGGTCTCCGACTTCTTCCTCACCAAGCTCTTCTACCTGCTGGTCGCGTGACCGGCGAGACCTGATCGCGAGGAACGACATGCCGGAAGCGCTCTACGAGATCCGCGGCCTGACCAAGAAGTACGGCAACCGGGTGATCCTCGACGCCCTGGACTTCGACATCCGCAAGGGGGAGTGCCTGGTGATCCTCGGCCGCTCGGGGACCGGCAAGAGCGTCACCCTGCGGCAGCTCAACGGGCTGGAGAAGCCGGAGGCCGGCACGGTCGTCTTCGACGGCACGGACCTGACCCCGCTCGAGGAGCGCGAGCTCTTCCCCATCCGCCGGCGCATCGCCATGCTGTTCCAGAGCGGCGCGCTGTTCGACTCGATGAACGTCTTCGACAACATCGCCTTCCCGCTGCGCGAGCACACCCGGAGCTCCGAGGCGGAGATCGCCGAGACCGTGCGGCACAAGCTCTCCCAGGTCGGCCTCAAGGAGATCGAGCGCAAGATGCCCTCCGATCTCTCGGGCGGCATGAGAAAGCGCGTCGCCCTCGCCCGCTCTCTGGTCCTCGAGCCCGAGGTGATGCTGTTCGACGAGCCGACGACCGGCCTCGATCCGATCACCTCGGCGACGATCGGCAAGCTGATCAACTCGATTCAGAAAGAGCTCGGCGTCACCTCCGTCGTGGTCACCCACGACATCCCCCTAGCCCGCCGGGTGGGCGACCGCATCGCCCTCCTCGCCGATGGGAAGTTCGTCTTCCTCGGCGACTGGCGCGAGGCCGAGAGCAGCAACGAACCGCGGCTGGCCGATTTCCTCGCCGGCCGCGAAGAGGAGGAAGAGAATGTCGCCTAAAGGTCGGGAGATCCGCGTCGGCCTGGTGATCCTCGCCGCGATGGTGGTCCTGGCGGCGGGGATCTTCCTGATCGGCTCGAAAAACAACCTCTTCTCGCGCAAGACCCGCTACTACGTCGAGTTCAACTCGGTCTCCGGGCTCAAACCCGGCAGCCCGGTGCAGCTCGACGGCGTGGACGTGGGAGCGATCGAGAAGGTGGTGCTGTCCGAGAACCCGCAGAAGCAGGACATCCGGGTCTGGATCCGCGTCGAGCGCGACTACACGGGGCGCCTGCGCGGACCGGCGGACCCGAAAGCCCTGGTGGGGAACCGGCCGGCCTCGCGGGCCCGCATCAAGACGCTGGGCCTGCTGGGGGACAAGTACATCGACATCAACTCGGGCGCGGCGGAGTACCCGCCGATCCCCGAGGAGGGGGCGATCCTGGCGGCGCAGCCGACCAATGTCGACGCCCTGATCGCCTCGGGCGAGGACGTGATGGACAACGTCGTCGAGATCACCCACTCGCTCAACCGGATCCTCGGCCGCATGGAGCGCGGCGAGGGGATACTCGGCGAGCTCACCACCGACACCCCCGAGGGGAAGCGGATGATGACCTCGCTGGTCGGCGCCTCGGACAGCCTGCAGCGGATCGCCCTGACGGTCGAGAACGGCAAGGGGCCGCTCCCCCGGCTGCTCAACGACCGCGCCATGGCCGACCAGATCGCCCAGTCGCTCGACCGCTTCCAGGGCCTGCTCGACCAGGCCCAGCACGGCCCGGGGCTCCTCCCCGGCCTGCTCAACGACCCCTCCAGCCGGGCCGAGTTCAACGAAACGCTCGCCGCGCTGCACCAAGTGGCGCGGGATCTGCAGGGATTTACGGCCGATCTGGAGTCGAGCGACGCCCTGCTTCCTCGTCTCGTCAAGGACAAGGAGTATGGCCGTGAGGTCACCGAGCAGCTTCGGCAGTTCGTAAAGAATCTGAACGACGTCTCGGCGAAGCTCGACAGAGGGAACGGCACGGCCGCGCAACTGATCAACGATCCCAAGATCTACGACGCCGTCAACGACATCATCGTCGGGGTCAACCAGTCCCGGGCGTTGCGCTGGCTGATCCGCAACCGGCAGAAGAAGGGGATCGAGAAGCGCTACATCGACACGACGAAGGCGATCGAGGGAGCGGGCGGGACGCCGGAGCCGCTGGACAAGCTGCCGGAGAACCGGCCGGAGAAGAGCAAGCCTGACGCGGCGGCTCCCCCACCGCTCCTGGCCGCCCCTCCGCCAGCCGATTCGAGCACACCGCCACCTCTATGAAGGAAACTAGAGCTCGCCTATGCCATCTCATATCCTGGTGACCGGAGGAGCGGGCTTCATCGGCTCGCATCTGACGAGACGCCTGCTCGCCCGGGGGGACCGGGTGACGGTGCTCGACGACTTCAACGACTATTACGACCCCTCCCGCAAGCGGGAGAACGTGGCGCCGCTGCTCGGCCGCGACGATCTTCGGAATCAATACCGCCTGGTCGAGGGGGACATCCGGGACCAGCCGCTGGTCGACCGCCTGTTCGCGGACGGCCGCTTCGACGCCGTGATCCACCTGGCGGCGCGGGCCGGGGTGCGGCCGAGCCTGGCGGAGCCGATCCTCTACGAGGACGTCAACTGCATCGGCACCCTGCGCCTGCTCGAGGCGGCCCGCCGGCACGGGCCCGACCTCTTCCTCTTCGGCTCCTCGTCGTCGGTCTACGGGATCAACCAGAAGATCCCGTTCGCCGAGAGCGACGAGGTCAACCAGCCGATCAGCCCCTACGCCACGACCAAGCGGGCCGGGGAGCTGCTCTGCTACAACTACCATCACCTCTACGGCTTCCGCACCGCCTGTCTGCGCTTCTTTACCGTCTACGGCCCGGCGCAGCGGCCGGAGATGGCGATCCACAAGTTCACCGACCTGCTCTGGCAGGGGCGTACGGTGCCGATGTACGGGGACGGCGGCAGCCTGCGCGACTACACCTACGTCGACGATATCGTCGACGGCCTGATCGCGACCCTGGAGCTGGCGCCCGGCTTCGAGATCCTCAACCTGGGCGGGGCGGACACCACCTCCCTGCGCGATCTGATTCACTGGCTCGCTGAAGAGCTTGCCGTCGAGCCCCGGATCGAATATCTTCCGGCCCAACCTGGGGACGTGCCGATCACATACGCCGACGTTTCAAAGGCGGCGCGGCTCTTGGGGTACTCCCCGAAGGTCCCCATCCGGGAAGGCTTGCACCGTTTCGTTTCCTGGTACCGCGAGCGCGCCGAAGCGCGCAGAACCTGACAACCATTCCAAGCGAGAGCTTCAGCGATGAATATCTGCGTCATAGGTAGCGGTTACGTCGGCCTGGTGACAGGCGCCTGCCTGGCGGACTTCGGAATGAACGTGGTGGGTGTGGACAAGGATCATTCCAAGGTGGAAGCCCTCTCCCGAGGCAAGGTGCCGATCTACGAGCCCGGCCTCGATACCCTGGTCCAGAAGAACATGGCGGAGGGGCGGCTGCGCTTCACCACCGACCTCGCCCCCGCCATCGAGGAGGCCCAGGCGATCTTCATCGCCGTGGGCACGCCGCCGAAGTCGGACGGCTCGGCCGACCTCACCTTCATCCGCGAGGTGGCCGCCTCGATCGCCCAGCATCTCAACGGCTACAAGATCATCATCACCAAGAGCACGGTGCCGATCGGCACCGGCCGGATGATCGAGGCCATCGTGCGCGAAGGGGCGGGCAGCAAGCACAAGTTCGCGGTGGTCAGCAACCCCGAGTTCCTGCGCGAGGGGTCGGCCATCGAGGACTTCATGCACCCCGACCGGGTGGTGATCGGCACCCGCGACGAGCGGGCGGCCGAGATGATGCGGGACGTCTACTCGCCGCTCGACGCCGCCGACGTGCCGTTCATCGTCACCGACGTCGAGACGGCGGAGCTGATCAAGTACGCCTCTAACGGCTTCCTGGCCACCAAGATCTCGTTCATCAACGAGGTGGCGCACATCTGCGAGGCCTGGGGCGCCAACGTCGAGGTGGTCTCCAAAGGGATGGGGCTCGACAACCGGATCGGCCCCAAGTTCCTGCAGGCCGGCCCCGGCTATGGCGGCTCCTGCTTCCCCAAGGACACCCGCGCGGCGGCCCAGATCGCCCGCGACTCGGGGCTGAAGTTCCGCATCATCGAGGCGGTGCTGGAGGTCAACGAGGTCACCCAGAAGCGGATGATCGAGAAAGTCGGGCAGGCGCTCGGCGGCGGCATCGCCGGCAAGACGATCGGCTTCCTCGGCCTCTCCTTCAAGCCGAACACGGACGACATCCGCGAGTCGCCGGCGCTGCCGATCGTGCAGGCGCTGGTCGACGGCGGCGCCACCGTCCGCGCCTTCGATCCCGAGGCGATGCCGGCCTGCAAGCCGCTGTTCCCCACCCTGGTCTACACCCGCGACGCCTACGAGGCGGCCGAGGGGACGGACGCGGTAGTCATCGCCACCGAGTGGAACCAGTTCCGCAAGCTCGACCTCGACCGCCTGCGCAAGCTGGTGCGCGAGCCGCTGGTGATCGACCTGCGCAACCTCTACGAGCCGGAGACCATGGCTGCCGAGGGGTTCCGCTACGTCTCGATCGGCCGGCCCGAGGGCGTGCCGGACCTCCGGCCACAGGCCGTGGACAAGCCGGCGGCCCGCGCCGCGGGGGCGCGCTCATGAGCCGAGTGGTCATCACAGGCGGCGCCGGCTTCCTCGGCTCGCACCTCTGCGAGCGCGCGCTCGCCGAGGGGCACGAGGTGGTCTGCGTCGACAACCTGGTGACCGGCCGGCTGGAGAACCTCAAGCACCTCCTCGATCGCAACGACATCGAGTTTCTCGAGCACGACGTCACCAAGCCGTTCGAGGTGGCGGGGCCGGTCGACTACATCCTCCACTTCGCCTCGCCGGCCTCACCGATCGACTACCTGGAGCTGCCGATCCAGACCCTCAAGGTGGGCTCGCTCGGCACCCACAACAGCCTCGGCCTCGCCAAGGCCAAGGGGGCGCGCTTCTTCCTCGCCTCGACCTCCGAGGTCTACGGCGATCCCCAGGAGCATCCGCAGAAGGAGACCTACTGGGGGAACGTCAACCCGGTAGGGCCGCGCGGCGTCTACGACGAGGCGAAGCGTTTCGCCGAGGCGATGACCATGGCCTATCACCGCTACCATCAGGTCGACGTGCGGATCGTGCGGATCTTCAACACCTACGGCCCGCGCATGCGGGTGCGTGACGGCCGGGTGGTGCCCGCCTTCGTACAGCAGGCGCTGACCGGCGAGCCGATGACCGTCTTCGGCGAGGGGAAGCAGACCCGCTCCTTCTGCTACGTCGATGACCTCGTCGAGGGGATCTGGCGGCTGCTGATGAGCGACCTCCGCCAGCCGTGCAACATCGGCAACCCGCACGAGATGACGATCCTGGAGTTCGCCGAGACGATCAGGGCCGCGGTCGGCAGCTCGAGCCCGATCGTCTTCAACCCGCTGCCGGTGGACGACCCGCAGACGCGGCAGCCGGACATCACCCAGGCCCGCGAGAAGCTCGGCTGGGAGCCGAAGGTGCCGCTGGCCGAGGGCCTGCGGAGCACGATCGCTTATTTCCGCTCGGTCCTCGAGAGCCAGGGCGTTTCTGCCCCGCTTTCTACTCAATAAGACGGCGCGTGTAGAATCCACCCATGCCGAATCAGAACCCACTGAAAGCCTTGACCTACGCGCTGGGGAAGTACCCGGAGCGAGTGGAGATGGTGCCGCTCGAGCAACTGGTCACCGACAGCGCCCGGCAGAACGCCAAGCGCCCCGCCTACGTGACGCTCTCGGTGCCCGACGAGGTGGTCAAGAGCCTCAAGGGCAACCGGGACGACCGCGACCTGGTGCTGCTGGTGCGGGTGCCGAAAGAGATCCTGGAGCGCTCGGAGAGCCTGATCGTCCTCCCCGGGGAGGTGCGCTGATGTCCGCGACCGTGCATTGCGTCCGTTGCGGCCGGCCGGAAGCCCCGGCGCTCACCCGTCAGCCCTACCCCGGCAAGCTCGGGGCGGAGATCCGCGAGAAGATCTGCGCCGACTGCTGGGCCGAGTGGCAGAAGATGGAAGTCATGGTCATCAACGAGCTGCGGCTGAACTTCATGGAGCCCGCCGCCCAGGAAACCCTCAGCCGCCACATGCGGGATTTCCTCTTCTCCGGCGGGCCCGAGATCGGGAAAAATCCTGATCCCAGGTAAACTCAGATCATGAAAAGCGCCGAGATCCAAAAGCTTCTAGAGCTCCCTGTCGACGAGAGAATGGAGCTGGCTCAGATCCTTTGGGAGAGCGTCGAGCCGGAGGACGAGACCCGCTTTCTCTCGATCCCTGATTGGCAGAGACGGATTCTCGACGAACGCCTGGCCAATATCGAGCGGAATCCCAACGACGAGCAAACCTGGGAAGAGGTCAAGGCAGAGCTCTGGCCCGGATCATGAGGCTGGTCCTCCGCCTCGAGGCCAAGGTCGATCTCCGCGAAGCATTCAACTGGTACGAAGAGAGACAGCCGGGACTGGGGCGTTCATTCCGCGCCTCTGTCGAGTCGATCCTCTCGTCTATCCGCGAGCACCCCTCCATGTACCCCAGGGTTGGTCCTGCAATCCGGAGAGCCGCTACGGATCGATTTCCGTTCGGCATCTTCTACCGAATCGATGGAGAGACGATCCGAGTGATCGCGATCCTGCACAATGCCCGCAATCCCGAGCACTGGCGAGGGCGGACGTGAAGGCGGTCCCGCGCCACCTTCTCCTCCGCTTCCTGGTGCTCGTGGCGATCGTCGTCACGGGCTTCGCCGTGCTGCGCTGGACGCCGCTCGCCCAGTATCTGACCGTAGAACGGGTCTCCGCCCTGCTCACCCGGCTGCGCGAGAGCTGGTGGGCGCCGCTGGCGCTGATCGGGTCCTACGTCGTGCTCTGCCCCCTGTTCGTGCCCGCCTCGCCGATGATGATCGCCGGCGGCATGGTGTTCGGCCCGGTCCTGGGCTCGCTATACAACATCATCGGCACCTTTCTCGGCGGCTCCCTGACCTACTTCGTGGGCCGTGGGCTGGGGCATGACTTCGTGCGCCACCTGCTGGGAAACAGGCTCAGGCGGGTGGAACGGATGATCGCGCGGCGGGGGTTCTGGAGTCTGGTGGGGGTCCGCTTCCTGCCGATCCCCTATCCACTGGTCAACTACACCGCCGCCTTGGCCGGCATCCGCCCCGCCCTGTTCCTGACCACGACGGCGATCGGCCTGATCCCGGGCTGCACCGTCTTCACCTACTTCGCCTCGCTGATCCCCCGCGCGGCGAGCGGCGACCGCTCGGGCCTCCTCGTCCAGTTCGCCGCCGCCTCGGCGAGCCTGCTCCTGCTCACCTTCATCCCGCAGATCTGGACGGCGCGGAAGCGGCGGGAGCGGTATCGGGAGCTCTGCGCGCGCCGGCAGACCCGAGTTCCGGTCAGCCCTTCCCAAGCACCGCTTCGACCTCCAGCAAGTCGATGAGCAGCGCGCCACCGTTGACGAACTTCGACGGCTCGAACTCGTAGTCGCGGATCACGCGGCGGAAGACCTCCTTCAGCGCCCGCGCTCCCAGGCGGGGCTGGAGGCCGGCCTCGGTGGCGACACGGCGCACGGCCGCTGGCGAGATCGCCAAGTGGATGCCGCGGCTCTCGAAGTAGGCGCGGCTCTGGTGGAAGGCGGATTCAGGCGTCTCCAGGAAGATCCGGACCAGCTCGTCCTGCCCCAGATCCTGCAGCAGCACGACGGCGTCGAAGCGGGAGAGGAACTGCGGGCTCATCCCGTAATCGAAGAGGTCCTCGTTGCGCAGCCAGTCGCGTAGATTGAAGACCAGCTTCTCCATCACCTTCCCGCCCTCGACGACGGTGACCGGCTGCAGCGCGCCGCGGTCCTTGCCGATCGTGACCCGGTTGAAGACGGCGTCGTAGAGTCCCTCGAAGGCGCCGGCGCAGACGAAGAGGAGATCGGAGGAGTCGACCGTCCTCGCGCCGCCGCCGGCCCAGGCCGGCAGGGCGAGCGGCACCGCCTCGTTCTCGATCAGCGTCAGCAGCGCCTCCTGCGCCCGGATGCCCGCGACGTTGGGCTGGCCGCCGACATGCGAGCGAATCTTGTCCACCTCGTCCACGAACACCAGCCCCGAGGTGGCCCGGCGGAGCAGCATGTCGATCGGGGCGCTGGGCCCGAGCTGCTCGCGCGCCCGCTCGAGCAGGCGGCCGAGCACGGCCTCGCCCGGACGCCCCCGCTCCGCCTCCTCGCCGAGGACGTTGGCGTGAATGCGGATGACCGCCGAGCGGGCGGTGAGCACCGGATCCGAGGCGAGATAGGACTCGACGGCGCGCATCAGCGTCGTCTTGCCCGTGCCGGAAGAGCCGATCATCAGGATGTTGCCCACCCGCAGGCCGGCGAGCTGCTTGGAGAGGGCCACCGCCATCTCGCGGATGGCCTCGTCCTGGCCGAGGATCCGCCGGGAGATGGATTCGGCGATGGTCGCCGGATCGGGGGCGGGGGTCGTCATGAGATCAAGCCGGGAGCGGCGTTCGTCATGGGATCAGCCGTCATGGGATCAGACCCGCATCAGCACCGAGCCCCAGTGGAGGCCGGCGCCGAGGGCGGTGAAGGCGACCAGAGCCCCCTCTGGAGCGAGCCCCGCCTGGCGGGCCTCGTGAAAGGCGAGCGGCAGGGTGGCGGAGGTGGTGTTCCCGTACTTCTGGATGTTGTTGTAGACCTTGCCGTCCGGCAGCCCCAGGATCTGCTGCGCCTTCTCGTTGATGCGCAGGTTGGCCTGGTGCATGATCAGGAGGTCCAGATCCTTCGTGGTGTAGCCGCAGCGCTGGAGCACCTCCTGGGTCACCTCCGGCATGCGGGTGACGGCCAGCTTGAAGACGGCCTTGCCGTCCATCACCGGCACCGTCTCGGCGGCTTGGATCATCTCGACGCTGACGAACGGTCGGCGCGCCGAGCCGCCGCCGGGGACGTAGAGGATGTCCCGGTGGTTGCCGTCGCCGTAGAGGGCGGAGGTGAGGATGCCGCGGCCGCCGGTGCCGCTCTCTCCATCCTCGGCCCGAAAGACCATCGCGCCGGCGCCGTCGCCGAACAGCACGAGGAGATTCCGGAAGCGCGAGTTCCACTCGAAGTCCTCCGCGGAGAGCGGGCCGGGGTCGCGGCCGTGCAGCACCTCGAAGGTGCGCTCCGAGAAGGGCATCAGAGAGGTGTGGACGTCGGTGCCGACCAGCAGCACCGTGCGCGCGACACCCCCGCGGATCAACGCGTCAACCACCTGCAGGCCATAGGCGAAGCCGGCGCACTGCTGGCGGATGTCGAGCGCCGGCAGCGGCTTCAGGCCCAGCTTCTGCTGGATCAGGGTGCTGGTGCCGGGGAAGTAGTGGTCCGGGGTCATCGTGGCGCAGACCAGGTAGTCCACCTCGCCGGGGGCGATCCCGGCATCCGCGAGGGCCGCACGCGCCGCCTCGGTGCCGAGGTCGGAGGAGCCGACGCCAGGCTCGACGTAGTAACGGGTCCGGATACCGCTACGCTCGCGGATCCAGTCGTCGCTCGTCTCGATGATGCGGGAGAGCATGACGTTGTCGACCTCGAGCGGCGGGACGCAGATCCCGGTTCCCGCGAGCACGGCACGAGCTTGGTTCATCAAGGCGAAGATCTCCTGTCGGGCTCTACTGGGGAGGCCCCCCGTCCAGACGGGGAAGAAAAGGGCCGGAAGCGCCGCGGCCGTTGTACAGCACCGTCCGATCGCCGCTCTTCACGAATCGATAGACGGGGGACGGACGCTTGCCGTCGAGCCCGGAGGGCGCCTGCGTCCCGTAGATCCAGACCTCGATCGGCGGCCCGTTGGGGACCGGCGATACCTCATGGTCGATCTTCTGGGGGAGGCCGTACAGCACGCGCAGAATGCCGCGGTCGGAGCGGCGCCCGAGCAGGCCGGCCTCGCTGTAGGCGCGGTCGGCGTTGGCGGCGCGCTCGTCGAAGGTCTGGCGGATCGGGTTGTCAGGCGTGTCGGGACTGGGGTCGCGCCGCTGCCAGAACCGCTCGACGAAGGCTGCCGCCTGCTGGTCGTCCTGCAAAGTCAGGTACTCGTTGATCTCCTCAGGGGTGGCGAGGCGCGCGGCCGCTCCCACCATCCAGCCAGAGTATTCCAGCCCCAGAGCGGGGTTGATCAACTCGGCCGCCGAGCGGGGCGCCGAGGCGCTTCCACCGGCGCACCCGGCTGCGAGGAGCGCCAGCAGCAGGAGGAGCGGCGCGCGCTTGGCGATTGGGTCAATCATGGAAGTCAGTCATGGCGGCGCAGCAGGTCGAGGAACTCTTCCCGCACCGGCTTCTGGTGGAAGATGCCGCGCAGCGCCGAGGTCACCGTGAGCGCACCAGGCTTCTTGACCCCGCGCATCTCGACGCAGAGGTGTCGGGCCTCGATGACGACCATCGCCCCGAGGGGCTGCAGCTTCTGCTCCAGGTAGGTCACCACCTGCTCGGTCAGCCGCTCCTGGAGTTGCGGCCGCTTGGCGTAGAACTCCAGGATGCGGGCGAACTTCGACAGTCCGAGGATGCGCTCGCGCGGTATGTAGGCGATGTGGGCGTGGCCATAGAAGGGGACGAGGTGGTGAGCGCACATGGAGTAGAAGGGGATCTGCTGCTCCATCACCATGTGGCTGTACCCCTCCTCGTTGGGAAAGGTCGTCACCTTGGGCTCGGCCCCTTCCGCCAGCCCGCCGAACATCTCGATGTACATCTTGGCGACCCGCAGGTCGGTCTCGGCGAGATTGGGGTCCTGCAGATCCAGCCCGAGCGCCGTCAGAATCCCCCGTACGTGGTGGGCGATGGTGGCGAGCTTGCCCTGCTGCGCGTCGTCCAGCTCGGCGAGCGCGACCGGCGGCACGTGCCCAGGGACGATGACTTCGGGCTCCTGACTCATGAAATCGGCTCCTATCCCATCCCGCTGAAAGCGGTCCCCTATCCTACACCAGGGCCTGTACCAGGGCAGCCGGTAACGATTTTGCAACCGGCTCCGGGTACCGGTGCCTCGCGGGAGGCACTCGACTCCAAGGAGGAAGCGATGCCCTACAGCGTGATGATCTGGCTGGTGGACCGCGAGCATACCCCGAGCGGCCTCGAAAACCGGGAGAACCGCCACGACCCCGTGCTCACCCCCGGCGCGGCCGCGGGCGTGACGGCGGGGCCTGCCTTCGACCGCCTGAACTACGGTTTCTTCGAGGACGAGGATGACGCCAAGGCCGCCATGAAGGAGATCGCCAAGGAGCTCGAGAAGAACGCTCCGGTCAAGGTCAAGAGCGGCAGTCGCACGTTCCTGATCCCGGCCAGCCGGGTCCACTACGTCGTCTCGGAAGAGGTCACCCGCCCCAAGGACGAGCCGGAAAAGGCTTACGCGGGAGCCGGGAAGGCCCACGCCACGTTCTGAGTGCCCGGCGGCGGTCCGCCTTTTGCAGTGATCTGAAAGGAGATCCGATTCCGCGGGTCCCTTCCAATGAGGAGAACATCATGGCTTCGAAGACCGCACAAAACATCATGACCGATAGTCCGGCCGTCTGCACCCCCGACACCACCGCCCAGGACGCCGCCCGGATGATGGAAGAGAACGACTGCGGCAGCCTGCCGGTGGTCGAGGGGCGCGACTCGATGAAGCTGGTCGGGATGGTGACCGACCGCGATCTCGCGCTCCGCGTCCTGGGCCGCGGCCAGGCCCCCAGCACGCCGGTCCGCGAGGCGATGAGCAAGAACATCTCCTCGGTCAAGGTGGACGACGACCTCAACGACGTCGAGCGCGTGATGACCGGCCAGCAGGTGCGCCGCGTCCCGGTGGTCGATGGCCAGGGGCGCGTCGTCGGCATCGTCGCCCAGGCGGATCTCGCCCGCGAGCTCGGCAGCTCGAAGGAGGTTGGCCGGGTGGTGGAGAAGATCTCCCAGCCGTAGACCGATTGGGCGCGCCGCCCGCCCAGGCGGGGTGGGCGATAACACCCCGCTGGTCCCCCCGCTCCTCTATCGCTATGATGCGAGGGGCAAGGAGGGCGCCCATGCTCTACGACCTCTCGCCCATCATTCGCCCGGAGACCCCGGTCTGGCCGGGCGACACTCCGTTCCAGTCCCGGTTGAGCTGGTCGATCGCCGATGGCGCCAGCGTCAATCTCTCGGCGATCACCACCACCCCTCACCTGGGGTCACACGCCGATGCCCCGTTTCATACCGAGCCGCGCGGCGACGGGATGGCCGAGATGCCGCTCGACCGCTATCTCGGCCCCTGCCGGGTGGTGCGGGTGCCGCCGCAGCCGCTGATCGAGCCCCGCCATATCGAGGGGATCGACCTCGCCAACCCCCGGCGCCTCCTGTTCAAGAGCGAGAGCGTGCGCGACCGCCGGAGCTTTCCCGAGCGGTTCACCGCCCTCTCGCCCGAGCTCGCGGCCCTGCTGGCCGAGCGCGGCATCCTCCTGGTGGGGATGGACACCCCCTCGGTCGACCCGTTCGACAGCAAGACGCTCGACGCCCACCACGCCCTGTTCCACGGCGGCGTCGCCATCCTGGAAGGGCTGGTGCTCGACGGCGTCCCGGAGGGGATCTACGAGCTGATCGCCCTGCCGCTCCGGCTCGCCGGGCTCGACGCCTCGCCGGTGCGGGCGGTGCTGCGGACCCTCGAACCCGGCTTCACCGGCTCGGCGTGCGGATAGACGGATAGAATAGCTGCAGGATTTTGGAGGAGGGTTTTCTCATGACCGGTAAAGAATTCGTCGCGCGACTGATCGACGAGATGGACCAGCTCTTCGCGCGGCTGGGAGAGACCGAGACGCTCGAGGCGGAGTCGGAGGGGAACGTGGATGTGGTGACGCTGCTCCGCCTCGCCCTGAAGAGCGAGCTCGAAGCCAGCGAGCTCGCCGGCTTCTGGCTGCCGACCACCCCCGAGGTGGACGCCAAGATGGCCCTCGCCCTGCAGTGCGGGGACGAGATGAAGCACTACGGCATGATCAGCCAGCGCCTGGCCGAGCTCGGCGCCGACCAGACGGACTTCGATCCCCTCGCCGAGGGGCACAGCCCGCTCTACCAGTACCTGCGCGGGCTGCGCACCACGATCGAGCGCATCGCCGCCGGGCCGTTCGCCAGCGAGGCGATCGCCAAGGTGCGCAACGCCCAGTTCGTGAAGTTCTGCCTCTCGGTGGGCGACGCCGAGACCGCACGGCTCTACGACGAGACGATCCAGGTCGAGGAGATCCACCACTACCACCTCGGCAAGGAGTACCTGGAGAAGCACGCCACCAGCACTGAGCTTCAGGAGCTCGCCGCCTCCGCCGTGCGCAACACGCTGGCGATCGCCGACGAGCTGAGCAACCTGGCCGCCAAGACGACCGGCGTTCACAACATCCCAGTTTCTTAAAGAGAGGCCACGGACTTGCAGATTTCGACGATCGCCGTGCTGGGCGCCGGCACGATGGGGCGTGGCATCGCCCACGTCGCCGCCCAGGCCGGCTATGAGACTTATCTCTACGACACCAGCGCCGAGGCTCTGAAGAAGGCCGAGGCGAGCATCCACAAGAACCTCGACAAAGGGGTCGAGCTGAAGAAGGTCGACGCCGAGGTGGCGGCGCGGGCCAAGCAGGCCCTGCATCTGAACGACAACCTGGCGCAGGCGATGGAGAAGGCCGACCTGGTCATCGAGTCGGTGCCCGAGACGATCGCGCTGAAGGTCGAGGCCTTCCACGCCGCCGCCCTGCACGCCCCGAAGCACGCCCTGTTCGCCAGCAACACCTCGGCCCTCTCGATCACCGAGATGGCCGCCGCCTCGGGGCGCCCCGAGCGCTTCGCCGGCATGCACTTCTTCAACCCCGTGCACGTCATGAAGCTGATCGAGCTGATCCGCGGGCTAGAGACCTCGCAGGAGACGATCGACGCCCTGCGCGAGGTCGGCGAGCGGATGGGCAAGGAGATCGTGGTGGTCAACGAGGCGCCGGGGTTCGTCACCAGCCGCATCAACGCCCTGATCGGCAACGAGGCCTTCCGCATGCTCCAGGAGGGGGTGGCGAGCGCCCCGGACATCGACAAGGCCCTGAAGCTGGGCCTGAACCACCCGATGGGCCCGTTCGAGATGGTCGATCTGGTGGGGCTCGACGTCCGCCTGTCGATCCTCGAGTTCCTCCATCGCAGCCTGGGCGAGGCCTACCGGCCCAACCAGATCCTGATTCAGCACGTCCGCGCCGGCCGGTTGGGGCGCAAGGTCGGCCGCGGGGTCTACGACTACGATGAGAATGGGGCGCGGGTGAAGTAGGAAGGGCCTAGGCCGCCAGCTCCGCGATCCCCCGCCCCAGCCGCCGTGCCAGCTCGGGCAGCGCCGCCTCGTCCACCGAGCAGTGGGCGATGCGGAGATAGCGCGGAGCGATCGAGACCAGGCCGGTGTCGTGGCGGGCCAGCAGGTGCCGGCGGGCGGTCTCGGCGTCGATCCCCAATGCCTCGGGGATCGCCACCAGGGCGAAGCAGCCGGAGTTGAAGGGGAGCACCGTCAGGAGACCGGGGTCGACTTCGGCGAGCGCCCCCTTCAACGCCCGGTAGCGCCCCTGGAGCAGCAGCCGCACCGCTTCGATCTCGTGCTCGATCCCCTCCTTGCGCAGCGCCTGCAACAGGATCACCTGGCTCGCCGCCACCGGCGCGCAGACCCCCGAGCGCACCAGCAGCCTCACCTTGCTCTCGAGCGCGCGCGCCACTTCCGATTCCGGCTCGGCTCCGAAGGTGAGGAAGCCCACCCGCCCGCCGAAGAAGGAGAACTCCTTGGTGGCGCCGTCGACCTTGACCGCGATCAGGTTCGGGTGCGCCCCGGCGAGGTCCCAGAACGGCGACTCGCGGGGGATCTCCGGCTCGAAGACCAGGCCGGCGTAGGCGTCGTCGCAGATAACGACCAGCGGCCGGCGCTCGGCCTCGGCGAGCAGCGACTCCACCGTGGCCTGGCGCTCCGCGCGGTCGGGCGTGTAGCCACCGGGGTTCGAGGGGATGTTGAGCAGGGCGACGGCGGGCTCCCCCGGGGGCAGGCCGGCCAGGGCATCGACGAGAGCCAGGGGGTTGTAGCGCCCGTCGACGTAGGCGGGGGCGGTCAGCAGCTTCGCGCCCGTACGCATGCCGAAGGCCTGCCGGTAGTTGCCCCAGAACGGCTGCGGGACGGCGACCGCCTTGCCGGGGCCGCCGAAGAGCTCCGCCAGCAGGGAGAGACCATGGCTCAGGCCCACCGTCACCATCGGCAGACTGGACGGAGCCCCGGCGGGCGCCGACCGGCGCTGCCACTCCCGCCAGCGCCGCCGCACCTCGGGCAGCCCGGCGGCGGGCGAGCCGTGAAACGCGGCGTCCAGATCCCGCGCGCCGAGACCGCCGAAGGCCGAGGCCAGGTCCGGCGGGTGGGTCTCGTGGGCGGCCCGCGCGGGGTCTTCGGCGGCGGCGAAAGCCCGCCGCCCCAGCGGCGAGAGGGCGCGGAACAGGGCCGGAGCCTCACGCTCCAGCAGCTCGTTCACCTTCATCCCGGCCGTCATCTCCATGGGGCGAAGTATATCTCCCCCCCCATCCCGCCCTGCCCCATCTTGGCGTTCGGGACCATCTCTTGTAAGTTGACGACCGTTCACGGGGACGACACGATGCCAAAGAAGACAACCTCCCTGGTCCTCGCGCTGGCGCTCTGCAGCGCCGACCTGCATGGAGCCCGCATGCCAGAACCGATCTCCTATACCCTGCGTTTCCCCGCTCCCCAGACCCACTACGTCGAGGTCGAGGCGCTGATCCCCACCGGCGGCCACCCCGAGGTCGAGCTGACGATGGCCGTCTGGACCCCCGGCTCCTACCTCGTGCGGGAGTACGCCCGCAATGTAGAAGGGATCTCGGCCGCCACCGAACGGGGGGAGCCGCTGTCCATCGAGAAGACGGTCAAGAACCGCTGGCGCATCGGGACGCGGAAGGCTCCCCGGATCGTAGTCCGCTACCGGGTCTACTCCCGGGAGATGTCGGTGCGGACCAACTTCGTCGATACCGGCTTCGCGCTGATCAACGGCGCCCCGACGTTCCTGACCCTCGCGGGAGAGGAGCGGCGCCCCTACGACGTCCGGCTGGAGCTGCCGGCCGAGTGGAAGGTTTCGGCGAGCCCGCTCTCCCGGCTGCCTGGAAACAGCGCTGGGAACAGCGCAGAAAACAGCGCGCACGCCTACCGGGCGGAGGACTTCGACGACCTGATCGACTCGCCCATCTACGCCGGCAACGCGCGGATCCACCCGTTCGAGGTCGCGGGCAAGGCTCACCTCCTGGTCAACGAAGGGGAGGATTCGGTGTGGGACGGCCCCCGCTCGGCGGCCGACGCGGAGAAGATCGTGCGCGGGCAGGCCGCCTTCTGGGGGGTGGCCCCATACCCGCGCTACGTGTTCTTCAACCTCCTCACCGAGAGCGGCGGCGGGCTCGAGCACAAGAACGCCTGCACCCTGATGAGCAGCCGCTGGCGCACCCGCACCCGCGAGGGGTACCTCGAATGGCTGGGGCTGGTCAGCCACGAGCTGTTCCACGCCTGGAACGGCAAGCGTCTCCGCCCGATCGAGCTCGGGCCGTTCGACTACGAGCGGGAGGTCTATACCCGCGGCCTCTGGGTCGTCGAGGGGTTCACCTCTTACTACGGTGACCTCCTGGTGCACCGGACGGGCTTCTCCACCGTCAAGGAGTACCTGAAGAACCTCGGCAAGGCCATCGAGACCTTGCAGACCACCCCGGGCCGCCGGGTCCAGCCGCTCGACGAGTCCTCCTTCGACGCCTGGATCAAGTTCTACCGGCGGGACGAGAACACCCCCAACAGCGGGGTCAGCTACTACACCAAGGGGGAGGTCGTCGCCTTCCTGCTCGACGCCAGGATCCGCCGCGCCACTGGCGGCCGGCGGAGCCTCGACGATGCCATGCGCCTCGCCTTCCAGCGCTATTCGGGGGAGCGCGGCTTCCGCCCCGAGGAGATCCGGCGGACGTTCGAGGAGGTGGCGGGGGTCGATCTCGGCGCCTGGCTGCACCGCGCCGTCGACACGGTCGAGGAGCTCGACTACCAGGAAGCGCTCGACTGGTACGGGCTGCGCTTCGCCGCCGACGACGAGAAGAAGGACGGCGAGCCGCAGGAGCTGCCGGCCGGCTGGCTGGGGCTGGAGGCGGTGGTCCAGGACGGCCGGCTCACCGTGAGCGTGGTGAAGCGCGAGACCCCCGCCTACGAGGCCGGGGTGAACGTGGGGGACGAGATCCTCGCCATCGACGACTACCGGGTGCCGCCCGAAGGGATGGAGGGGAGGCTGAAGTTCTATCGCCCGGGCGAGAAGGCATCCCTGCTGGTGGCCCGGCGAGACCGGCTGGTGCGCCTGCCCATCACCTTCGGGGAGAAGCCCAAGGCCCGCTGGAAGCTGGAGGCGCGCCCCGACGCCACGGCGGAACAGAAGGCCCACTTGGCGGCTTGGCTGACCGGCAAGGCGGTCGCCGTGGAGAAGAAGGAAGAGAAGACGCCGGCGACGGTCTCACGGTGACTCAGGCGGGGGCGGGCTCGAAGCTCCACGTCTTCACCTCCCACGTCCCCCCCTCGATCGCGACGGCGCCGATGTATCTCTCCGCCGGGAGGAGGTGGTGGAAGAACCAGCGGGCGGCCCGCTCGGAGTCTCCTTCGAGGGTGAGCATGCGCGGCGGATCACCCGGGGCGAGGGTGACGTCGAAAGAGTCGAGCGGCGCCGCGAGCCCCTCCCCCACCGCCTTGAGGTAGGCCTCCTTCCGCGTCCAGCAGTTGAAGAAGGTCTCCTCCTTGCGCGCGCCCGGAATCCCCCGCAGGACCTGCCGCTCGCTCTCCGAGAAGAAGCGCTCGGAGATCTGCTCGCAGTCCGGCATCGGCCGCAGATACTCGACGTCCACCCCGATCTCGGGGCCGATCACGAAACCGGCCAGGGCCAGCTCGTCGGAGTTCGAGAGGTTGAACTGCAGCCCGCCGGCGTCGAGCGGCGGCTCCAGGAAAGGCTTGCCGCGGTGGCCGTAGCGGAATCGGATCGCCTCCGGCCGCCCGCCCACGTATGCTGCCAGCAATGTCCGCAGGGCACCCCGCCCCACCGTGTACTGCCGGCGGTGCTTCTCGAAACGGAAGCGGCCGGCGCGCTCCCGCTCGTCGGGAGACAGGAGCCGCTCCAGCCGCTCGACGGTCGCGACAGGCGGATCGAGCCGGATCGACCAGACATGGATCTCGCCCGGCCCCAGACCCAGGGGCGAGACGGGCGAGCGTGGAGGAAAACCGGTCACCAGGCGCGCGGAAGTGCCGTGGTGGAGAGCTCCGCGAGGTCTCGCGTTACGGACTCGAGGACGAGGTCCTTGCCACTACCGTTGATGAAGAAGTGGTCCCCCGGCAGCATCCGCATCCGGAAGCGGCCGGTAGTGTGCTCTTTCCAGGCCTCGACGTCCTCACGGGTGACGTCCTCGTCGCCAAGCCCGCCGAAGGCGGAGATCCCGGCCTGGAGAGGCTCCTCCTGGACATATTCGTAGGTCTCGTTGACGCAGAAGTCGGTCCGCAGGAGGGGGATGATCAGCCGCATCAGCTCTTCGTGCTGGAGCACCTCTTCCGGCGTGCCGTTGAGCTCCCGCAGCTTGGCGATGAACTCCGGCTCGGGGAGCGCATGGATGGGCTCCTCGCGGGCCGGCAGCTGCGGCGCGCGGCGGCCCGAGACGAAGAGGTGCAGCGGCTGGGCCTGCCCCCGCCGGCGCAGCTCCCGCGCCAGCTCGAAGGAGATCGCGGCCCCCATGCTGTGGCCGAAAAAGACGAAGGGGAGGGTCAGATGGGGAGCGATGGCATCGGCGATCGCCCGCACCATCGGCACCAGATGATCGAAAGAGGGCTCGCGCAGCCGGTTCTCCCGGCCGGGGATCTGCACCGGGCAGACCTCGACATCACCCGGCAACAAGGCGCCCCACCCCCGGTAGATCGAGGCGCCGCCTCCCGCGTAGGGGAAGCAGAACATGCGCATCCTGGCACGTGGGTTCACATCGCGGTAGGCCAGCCACCGATCCGCGGGATTGGCGCTCGGTCTCAAGGTCAGTTGGCTTCCTGACCGCTCTGCCGCTCGCGCTCCATCTCTTCCATCTTCTTGCGCAGCGAGAGCGGGCGCATGTCCGTCCAGATCTCCTTGATGTGGTCCAGGCACTCCTGCTTGGTGCCGGACTTGCCGACGTCGTTCCAGCCGAGAGCGTTCTCGCGGTGGGCCGGCCAGATCGAATACTGCTCTTCGTGGTTCACTACCACTTTGTAGATGGTGTTGTCTTCTCTGTCTTCCCAGCTCATCGGGTGGCCTCCTCTGATTCGGTGATTCTCTTCCAGCCGGCAAAGGATATCCCGGCCGGCGGGAACCGTTCCTCTTCCTAAGTGCGGGAAACGCCGCAGGCGTGACACCCTGCCCCGGAAGGGTCTTAAAGCTTACCAGCTTCCAATCAGCCGGTCACCCTTCCCCGGCCTGCCGCGCCCGCGCTCTGCCGAGGACCGCGACGAGGGCGTCGACGTCCTCCGGCCCCGTCCTGTAATTGGTGATGCAGGCCCGCAGGGCAGGCCCCCCCTCCCCCAGCGCCACGGTGCTGAGCCAGGCCTCGCCCGAGCCCACCACATCCGCGGCGACCGCTTCGAGGAAGGGCGCCGAACGCCCCTCCCTGCCGGAGTCGACGAAGCAGACCACGGGGAGCGGCGTGTCGTTGACGATCGCCCACCCCTCCGCCCGGAGCCGTTCGCGAAGGCGCTCCCCCATCGCCGTCTGCCGGCGGATCGCCTCCTCATACCCCGACCAGCCGGCGACCGCCAGCGAGAGGAAGAGCTTGAGGCCGATGAACCGGCGGGACCACTGCATGGAGTGGGCGTAGGGGTCCGCCACCGGCAGGACCGACCCGTCGCGCGGCATGTAGCCGGTCGCCACCCGGAAGGTCCGTTCGAGAATCCCCAGGTGGCGGGTGAAATACATCCCGGCGCCCATCGGCACCGAGAGCCACTTGTGGGCATCGAAGGTGATCGAGTCGGCGCGGGCGGTGCCGGCGAGGACCGGCCGCAGCTCCGGCACCAGCGCCGCGCCGCCGCCCCACGCCGCGTCGACGTGGAGCCAGAGACCCGCCTCGTCCGCCACCTGGGCGAGCTCTTCGACCGGATCGATCGCGCCCGCGCTGGTCGACCCCACGGTGGCGACCACCAGGAACGGCGAGTTGCCCGCGGCGCGGTCCTCCTCGATGCGGGCCATCAGGTCCTCGGGAGACATGCGCAGAGAGGAGTCCACCCGCACCTCGCGCACCGCCTCGGTGCCGAGCCCGGAGAGGCGCGCCGCCTTGAGGAAGGAGTGGTGGGCCTCCGGCGACACGTAGAGCACCGGCTGGCTGCGCACGGCGAGCATGCCGCGGCGGCCGATCTCCGGGAAGGCACGGGTGAGCGCGGTGAGCAGCGCCGTGTGGTTCGCCTCCGCGCCCCCCGAGGTGAAAGTGCCCTCCACCCGGGCGGGGTCGAAGCCGAAGCGCTCCCCGAGGGCCCGGATCAGGTGCTGCTCGATCTCGGCCGCCATCGGGCTGTGGCTCCAGGCCGCGAGCTGCGGGTTGAAGGTGGCCACCAGGGCGTCGCCGGCGATGCTCATCGTCGTCGGCGCCGGGTTGAACAGCCCGAAGTAGCGCGGATGCGGGGTGTGGACTTGCCAGCGCCAGAGGCTCTCCACCGCAAAGTCGAACGCCTCCAGGGGGGCGACCGGCCGCTCGAAGTCGAAGGGGGCGAGCGCCCCGCGCATGGCGTCGAGATCGAGCGCCGGGGCCACCCGGGCCTCCCCCACGCCGTTGAGATAGGACTCGATCGCCTCCACCAGGCGTTGCCAGAGCTCGCCCCGGGTCTCGGCATCCAACATCAGGGCGTCCAACGTCAGCATGTCGTCTTCCTCTCCTTCCCGTCGGACCGCAGATGATAGAGCAGTAGCGTCCGGAAGGGGCCTACAATCCGTCCATGCCGTCCACCACCACGACCACCCCGGCCGTCCGCCTCGCCCCTTGCCCGCGCAACCCGAACTGCGTCTCGACCCAGGCGCCGCCCGGGCCGCAGCACATGGACCCGATCCCTTATACGGGGTCGCTCGACGCGGCGCGCGCGAAGCTGCAACAGATCCTACGCGCCTACCCGCGGACCCGGATCATGAACGACTCCGGCGAGGAGCCGCATCACCTCAAGGCGGAGTGCCGTTCGGCGTTCTTCCATTTCGTCGACGACGTCGAGTTCGTCTTCGACGACGCGGCCAAACGGATCGAGTTCCGCTCCGCCTCGCGCCTGGGCCGCAGGGACTTCGGGGTGAACCGCAAACGAATGGAGGAGATCCGCGCCGCTTTCCTGGCCGCCGGGCCTGGCCCGCGATGAGGATCTTCGCACTCCGACCGATGGGCGGGCGGAGCTCGAAATCATCCGGTACGCCGCCTGAACCCCCGCCGGTCCTGGAGACCGACCTCCTCTACGCCCCTCACGGCGAGCCGGGGCGTTTCTTCAATCCCTGGGCGCCGTTCAACAACCGGCTCGCCGACGTGCTGCGGTGGCAGCTCGGGAAGGGGAAGCAGGAGTACGACAAGAGCGCTCCGCCGCGGATTCCGGTGGTGGCGAACGACGGCGCGTATCTGAAGGACAGGGGGGCTCCCGACTCGGTGACCTGGGTGGGGCACTCGGCGTTCGCGGTCCAGGACGGCGGGGAGGTCTTCCTGACCGACCCCCACTTCGGGAAGCGGGCCCTGCTCCCCCGCCGGCTCAGCCCGCCGGGAATCCCGCTCGCCGCCGTGCCGCCGGACGCCTTCGCCGTCCTCTCCCACAACCACTATGACCACTTGGACGACTGGAGCGTCCGGCACCTGCCGGCGACGATCCCCTGGTTCGTCCCCCTGGGCCTCGCCGGGTTCTTCCGCGACCGCGGACGCCGGGTCACGGAGCTCGACTGGTGGCAGAGCGTCCGCCACGGCCGGTGGACCCTCACCTGCCTGCCCGCCCAGCACTGGTCCAACCGGTTCGGCGCTCCCCGCAACGCCAGCCTCTGGTGCGGCTGGCTCCTCGACTCCGGCACCCGGCGCTACTACTTCGCCGGGGATTCCGGCTACTTCCACGGCTTCGCGGAGATCGGGCGGCGCTTCGCCCCGATCGACGTCGCCTTCCTCCCCATCGGCGCCTATGAGCCGCGCTGGTTCATGCGCGCCCAGCACACCAACCCCGAGGAGGGGTACCAGGCGTTCCTCGATCTCGGCGCGCGGACGATGATCCCGATGCACTGGGGTTGCTTCGACCTCACGGACGAGCCGGTCGACCTCGCCCCCAGGGTGCTGGAGAAGATTCTCGCGACCCGCCCGGACCGGGACCGCGTACATACGATGGCCGTGGGGGAACGATGGGGGGGATTGGAGACGCCTGAACGGCGGGGGAGCCCTGTGGTAGAGTCGTAAACTCGCGGTTTGGGGTAGCCTCCGGGGCACGAATGAGCACGACGAGATCCTCGGCGCAGCAACAGATTCCATCCCATGCGCGGCACTCCGCGCCTGAACGGAGCCACGCGAAACGCCTCCCGGTAGCGGGCCGCCCGGTTCAGCTCGAGCTGTTCGGGCTGCGGCCGATCCCCGCGGCGGCGGCGGTGCAGCCGGCGCCGGCCGACCCGAGCGCCCTCCGGTTCCAGCTCCTCCGCCAGCTCAACCGCCTGACCGGTGGCCGGCTCCGTTCCCTGGAGCTCACCGACAACCGCCGCACTATCCTGAGCGTCCGCGCCGGCAAGCTGGGGAGCCGGGCCCCGCTCGAGCTGCGCATCCACCACTCCTTCACGGCAGCGCCCGAGGAGGTGCTGCAGGCGGTCGCCACGTTCGTCGAGAGCAAGCGGGGGAGCGACCGCGCCCGCGAGGCGCTGGTCCTCATCCGCGAGCACTTCTCCTCCCATCGCGCCACCGCCCGCATCCGCAAGGTGGTCCTCCAGCCGGTGGGGGCAGCCCTCGATCTGCGCGAGCTCTTCGCGGATCTCAACGAACGCTACTTCGAGGGGCGGCTGGCGGCGGGGATCACCTGGGGGAAGTCGGCGGTCAGCTCCCGCTGCGGGCGCCGGCGGAGCGCCAGCCTGCAGCTCGGCAGCTACTCCTACGAGGACCGGCTGATCCGGCTCCACCGCGTGCTCGACCACCCGGAGGTCCCCCGCTACGTGGTGGAGGCCGTGGTCTACCACGAGATGCTCCACGCCGACATGCCCCCCGAGATCCGCGGCGGCAAGCGGATGTTCCACACCCCCGAGTTCCGCCGCCGGGAGCGCCTCTACCGGAACCTCTCCCGGGCCGAGCGCTGGATCGGCGACAACATGCCGGCGCTGCTGCGGGCGCGAACGGCGATGTCGGCGGCGAAGAAGGCCGGGAAAACGGCGCGGCGTATCCCCCCATAAGCAAATGCACATACAGAAGTAAGCCCGGCCGCGGAATTGCAAAGCTCCTCCCTTGAAGCCAAGTCTTCCCTTGGGTCTCCGTCATGCTGGCGAGACCGACTTCAAAGGAGCCTGACATGTCGAAGATCCTGCGGTTCGTCTTTCTGACCTCGGTCTTGTGCCTGATGCTCCTCTTCCTGCCGAGCGCGCCGGCCCACGCGAGCTTCAACGCGATCTGCTACATCACCTCCGGCACCCTGCCGCCGATCCGCATGCAAGCCGATGAGGACGGCGGAGTCACCTTCTACGTCGAGACGGCGAACGGGCAGGGGCGGTTCTTCCAGATCCGCCCAGCTGGCGGGCACTGGGAGATCAGCTCCATGCACACCCTGCCGGAGGACACCGCGCTCGAGCTGGACTCCGAGGGCTATCCGATCGTCCATCAGAACTGACAGAGGCTGACAGGACTGACGGCTTTGCGGGGTGGGCGCGGAGTGCGGCCACCCTTTTTCTTGCCTCCAACCCCTTCTTCTGCAACAATTCCGCAGCGCCTTAGAAAAATTTTGTCGAACTCCGGAGTTGCAGCAAGCCCGACGTGCCGATCCTGAAGCGCGAAGTCGATCTGTTCCCCTCGCACCTGCTCGAGATATCCGCGGCGGAGCACCCATGAGGCCCCGGCGAGACCTCGTCTTCGTCTCTGCCGGTCTGGGGCTGGACGGCGGCGGTCGCGCCGCGGCCGGCCGCCTGCTGGCCGGCGGGTGCGCCGGCTTCGCCCGTGGACGGGGATTGGGCTTCCGCCTGCTGGCGCTCGAGGACGGCGGACTCCCTGACAGCGACGTGCCCGTCCGCGGTTTCGCGGGGGATCAGCGGGCGCTCGCGCTCGAAGTCTGGAAGCGGCAGTTGAGCGACCGTGGATCGGCCTACGTCTTCGACCTCCTCGGAACGGCGCGCACGCAGGCCTACCTGCCCTCCCCGCTGCGGTCACCCTACCTTGTCCAGTTGCACGGCATCGAGGTCTGGAGACCCTTGGGGTGGGATCGGGCGCGGGCGCTTGCCAAGGCGACCGTACGGTGCGCGGTATCGAGCTACACCCTCGAACGGGCCCGGCCGTTCCACCCCCAGGGTCTGGGCGGCGCGTCCGTCCTCCCTCTCGCCCTCGAGGAGCGCAGGCCCGAGGGGGCGGTGGACGCCCTCCTGCTCGGCCGCCTCGGCCGCGGCTTCTTCCTCATCGTCGGCCGGATGGACGCCCGCGAGCGCTACAAGGGGCACGACCAGCTCCTGGAAGCGTTGCGGGGGATCCCCGACGCCCGCCTGGTGGTGGCCGGCGACGGCGACGACCGCCGCCGGCTGGAGGCGAAGGCGGCGGGGCTGGAGATGGCGGACCGCGTCGTTTTCACAGGCTTCACCAGCGAGGCGACCCTGGCGGAGCTCTACCGTCGCTGTGCCGCCTTCGCGATGCCGAGCCGGGGAGAGGGGTTCGGGCTCGTCTACCTGGAGGCGATGCGGGCCGGCAAGCCGGTGCTCGCCGCCCGCGGCAGCGCCGCCGAGGAGATCGTGATCGAGGGCGTGACCGGTCTCCTGGCCGATCCCGACGATCGTGACGAGCTCCGGGGCGCGCTCGCCCGGCTGCTCGATCACCCCGGCGAGACCCGCCGGATGGGCGAGGCTGGGTTCGAGCGCTGGCGCCGGGAGTTCGGGGTCGAACGGTTCCAGGAGCGGCTGGAGCCCCTGCTGGAGAGACTGGTCGCTGGGAACGAGGGGACCGATGTGCGGCATTAACGGCATCCTCCGCCTCTCCCCGGGGGCGCCGGCGATCGACCGTGACGAGCTGCTGCGCACCCGCGATGCCATGACCTCCCGCGGGCCGGACGGCGCCGGGGCCTGGACCTCGGCGGACGGCCGGGTGGCCCTGGCCAGCCGGCGGCTGGCGATCCTCGACCTCTCGGACGCGGGAGCGCAGCCGATGGCCTCGGCGGACGGGCGCTTCCGGATCGTGATCAACGGCGAGATCTACAACTTCGCGGAGCTGCGCCGGGAGCTGGAGGCGGAGGGCGTGCGGTTCCGCTCGCGGAGCGACACCGAGGTCGTGCTCGCGCTCTACGCCCGCGACGGCGCCGCCATGCTCCCCCGGCTGCGGGGGATGTTCGGCCTGGCGATCTGGGACGATCGGGAGCAGACCCTGCTGCTGGCCCGCGATCCGCTCGGCATCAAGCCGCTCTACGTCGCGACCGCGGGGGGGTGCCTCCGCTTCGCCTCGCAGGTGAAGGCGCTGGAGCGCGGCGGCGCCATCCCGATGGAGATCGACCCCGCCGGGGTTGCCGGGTTCCTGCTCTGGGGATCGGTCCCCGAGCCGCTGACGATCCGTCGCGCGGTGCGGGCGCTCCCCGCGGGGCACTTCCTGGTGGCTCGCGACGGCCGCGCCAGCGAGCCCATACCGATCGGCGATCCCGAGGTGACCGCGATGGAGCCGGCGGCGGCGGTCGAGGATTCGGTGCGGGCGCACCTGGTCTCGGACGTGCCGGTGGCCGTCTTCCTTTCGGCGGGGCTCGATTCGGGGCTGATCGCGGCGCTCGCCCGGCGCCATCTGCCGGAGCCCCCCACCACGTTCACCCTCCGCTTCGACACCCTGGAGGGGACCCCTCAGGACGAGGCGCCGCTGGCCGCCGAGGTGGCGCGGCGGCTGGGCACCCGCCACATCGAGCGCCGGATGGGCCGAGCCGACTGCGCGGACCTCTGGACGGGCGCGCTCGCCGCCATGGACCAGCCGAGCATCGACGGCTTCAACACCTACCTGGTCAGCCGGGCGGCCCACGAGGCCGGGCTCAAGGTGGTGCTCTCCGGGCTGGGCGGCGACGAGATTTTCGGCAGCTACCCCTCGTTTGCCGACGTCCCCCGGCTGGAACGGGCGGCATGCCGGATGGGGAGGCTCCCCGGAATGGGCGCGCTCTGGCCCGCCGCCGCCAGGGCCCTCGCGGCGGACCGCCCGAAGCTCGCCGGGCTGATCCGTCACGGCAAGACCCTCCCCGGGGCCTATTTCCTCCGCCGGGGTCTGTTCCTCCCTGAGGAGCTTCCTGGATTGATCGGCCGCGACGCCGCCGCCGAGGGGCTCCGGCGCTACGACCCGGTGGCGGACGCGGCCCGGGCGCTCGCCGCGGGCGACGGCCACGTCGCGGACGGCTGGACGGCCGTCCACGTCCTGGAGACCGCCCGCTACATGCGCAACCAGCTCCTGCGCGACTCCGACTGGGCCTCGATGGCTTGGTCGGTCGAGCTGCGGGTGCCGCTGGTGGACGCCTGGCTGCGCGAGCGTCTCGCCAGGAACCGCTTCGAGCCCGCCCGCAGCGCGGGGAAGGCGGCGCTCGTCCGGCTGGCGGCCCCCGAGCTGCCGGAGGCGGTCCTGACACGGCCGAAGTCGGGGTTCTACATCCCGGTCGCCGAGTGGATGCGCCCGGAGCTGGCGGCCAAACGGCCGGGCGAACGGTCGCGGTGGCTGGCGTTGCGGGTGCTGGAGGAGTTCGGAGTGGCGGCGCGATGAGCGCCGAGGCGGGGTTCGTCCCGGCGCGTCCCATCCGCGATCGGATCGCCACCTGGACCCGGATCCTCTCCGCCTACTTCACGGCCCAGACCCTCACCCAGCTGACCGGGATCGCGGCCGGACTCCTGTTCGTCAACTTGATGCCGGTGCGCGAGTTCGCGCTCTACACGCTGGCCTTCTCGGTGATCACCTTCTTCAACTTCGTCTCGGACCTGGGGAGCACCACCTCGCTGGTCTACTTCTTCCACCAGGCGCGCAAGGAGGAGGGGGACTTCCGGCCCTACCTCGCGGCGGTGCTGTCGCTGCGCCGGGTGGCGTTCCTGCTCGGCGCGGTGGCCGTCGTCGCCGCCTTCCCGAGCACGGCCGGCGCCAAGGGGTTCGGGCTGCGGGAGTCGCTGCTGGCGACCGGCGGCATCCTGCTCTGCGTCTGGTTCCAGATCGGCGCCTCGCTGCGCGTGCTCGCCCTGCGGCTCGCGGACCGCTACGGCCTCTCCTACCGGGCGGAGATAGCCGGCGGGGCGGCGCGCCTGCTGCTGGCCGCGGCCCTGGTCGCCGCTGGCCGGCTCGAGGCCTGGCTGGGAGTTCTCACCTCGGCCGCGGCCGCGGCGCTGGTGTTCTCCCTCGCCCGGCCGGTCTTCGCGGCGGCGGCCCCGGTCGACCTCGGCGCCTACCGGCGCAAGGTCCTCCGCTATCTCCTCCCGACGCTGCCGAGCGCGCTCTATTTCGCCGTTCAGGGGCCGCTCACCATCTGGCTGGCGGCGACCTTCGGCGGCACCCGCAACATCGCCGAGGTGGGGGCCCTGGGGCGTCTCGGGCTGCTGGTGGGGATCTTCTCCAGCCTCACCGGCGTCGTCTTCCTGCCGCGCCTGGCGAGGATCACCGACGAGCGGCTCTACCGCCGGCGCTTCCTCCAGTTCGGCGCCGCCTTGGCCGCCGTGGCGCTGGCGATGCTCGCCGCCGCCGCGATCGCCCCCGGCCTCTTCCTCCTCCTGCTGGGGAAGCACTACTCCGGCCTCCACCGCGAGCTGCTGCTGGTGGTCGGCGGAGCGGCCTTCAGCCTGCTCGACGGCTACGCGGTGAGCGTCAACCTCGCCCGCTCGTGGACCCGCTGGCAGGGGTTGGCGGTGGGGAGCCTGATCGCCGTCCAGGCGGGGCTGATGGCGTTTCTGCCGCTGTCCACCACCGCCGGGATCCTCTCCTTCAACGTGCTGGGCGGCGCCGCGGCCCTGGCGGGCCAGCTCGCCATCCTGGCGGTCGGCTTCACCCGGCCGGCGTGGGTGCACTGGAAGTGAGGGTCGTCCACGTGACCCCGACCTATTTCGCTCCCGAATCGGCGCTCGGCGGCGGCGAGCGCTTCGCCGAGGAGCTGGCGCGCGCCATGGCCGCGCGGGCCGAGGTCAAGCTGGTCAGCTTCGGTCCCCGGGCGCTGCGGGAGAGTCCGCGGCCGGGCTACGAGCGGGTGATCCTGGAGAGCTGGACCCGCGACCGCGTGACACCGTTCGCGCCAGGCCTGCTCCAGGAGCTGCGCGGGGCGGACGTCGTCCACTGCCACCAGTTCTTCGTCCTCCCCACCTTCCTCGCCGCCCTCTTTGGCCGTCTGCGGGGGAGCCGGGTCTTCGTCTCCGACCTCGGCGGCGGCGGCTGGACGCCGGCCTACCAGATCGACCAGACCCGCTGGATCGCGGCCCACCTGCCGATCTCGGAGTATGCCGCGCGCGCCCTCCCCGGCCGCAACCGCCGGCACCGGGTGATCTACGGCGGGGTGGACCTCGCGCGGTATCCGATGCGCCCCGAGCTGGCGCACGACGGCTCCGCCGTCTTCCTCGGCCGCGTCCTGCCGCACAAGGGGATTCATTTCCTGATCGAAGGGCTGCCGGCGGGGGTCCCTCTGCACGTGCTCGGCCCGGCGGTGGACTCAGGCTACCTGGAGCGCCTGCGCGAGCTGGCGCGGGGGAAGGAGGTCCACTTCCACGGCGCGCTCGCCGACGCGGAGGTGGTCGAGCGGCTGGGACGGGCGATGGCGCTGGTCCATCCGACGCCGGTCGGCGCGGACGGCTCGGCGGGGGCGCACGAGCTGTTCGGCCTGGCGCTGGTGGAGGCGATGGCCCGCGGCTGCCCGGTGATCGCCTCCGACGCGGCGTCGCTCCCCGAGATCGTGACGCCGGAGGCCGACGGCCTGCTGGTGCCGCCCAACCGGCCGGAGGCGATCGGCGCGGCGATCCTGCGCCTGCGGGACGATCCGGACCTCTGGGCGCGGCTGGCGCAAGGGGCCCGGCGGACGGTGGAGCAGAGGTTCACCTGGGATAAGGTGGTGGACCGCTGCCTGGAGGCCTACGCGGGATGCGGATCCTGATCGTCAGCCACCCCGCGCTGGAGCGGGAGTCCGGCGCCGCCCAGATCGCTCTCAACCTGGCGGCGGCGCTGCGGCGGCGCGGCCACGACGCGGTCGCCTGGTCGCCCGAGCCGCTGCCGGCGGACACCCGCTGGTGGAACCTCCACCAACGGCAGCGGCGGGAGATCGAGCGCTTCGCCGCCGCCGAGGGGCCGTTCGACGTCATCGAGTCCCCCGCCGTCTCGGCGACCCGGCGGCTGGCGCGCTGCGGCTACCTGGTGGTGCGCGACGTGCAGCCGGAGCTGCTCTACCTCCGGCACGAGGTCCGGCGACAGCTCGGCGCCCGCTTCCCCCCCTCGCCGCGAACGGCGCTGCACATGGTGGGCGGCGGCCTCCTCGCCGGCGCGCTGACCGCCGGCTGGCGGCGGGCGCGGCTGATCCTCTGCCTGGGCGCCGCCGAGCGCGCCTGGATGGCCGGCGCCTTCCCGCGCTGGGAGCCCAAGCTGCGGGGCTACGTCCTCGCCCCGGCGGACGCCGAGCGGGCCGTCCTGGCCGAAGTGCGGCGATGCCGGCGGCCGGAGCCGGAGCGGCGGGGCGCCCGCTTCCTCTGGATCGGACGCTGGGTTTCCCACAAGGGGACGGCGCCCCTGCTGCGCCTCCTCGCCGAGCGCGCCGGCTCGGACGACCGTTTCACGCTGGCCGGCTGCGGGCCGGAGGCGGAGCGGGAGATGCCGGCGGAGTGGCTGCGCTCCGGGCAGGTCCGCCTGCTTCCCTCCTTCCGCCGTGACGAGCTGCCGGCGCTGCTCGCCGGGCACGACGCCGGGCTGTTCACCAGCGAGGTCGAGGGGTGGGGGCTCTGCCTCAACGAGATGCTGGAGTCGGGCCTGCCGGTGTTCGCCACCACCGCCGGCGCGGTGGCGGACCTGCGCCCCTATTTTCCCGACGCGCTGCGTCCGTTCCCGCCGCCGGAGCGGCTCGATCCCCGCCCGCCGGCCGAGGACCTGGACGCCAACGGCTATCACGCCCGCTTCAACTGGGCGGCGATCGCCCGCGCCTACGAAGAGCAGGTGCTCGCCGCCGTGTCGGAGCCCCGCTGATGCCGCGCCTACGCTCCCACGCCGAGTTCCTCCTCGCCGGCTGGCCATCCCTCTACGACGCCCTGCTGCGCCTGCGGCCGGGCCACGACCTCGACCGTCGGGTGTTCCTGCGCCTCGTCCGCCGGGGGGACGTGGTCCTCGACGTCGGCGCCAATCTGGGGATCTACACCCTCCTCTTCTCCCACCGGGTGGGCCGGAGCGGCCAGGTGCACGCCTTCGAGCCGGCCCCCCCCACCTTCCAGGCCCTCTCCCGCCACCTGGAGCGCGAGGGACGCTTCCGCAACGTGACTCTCAACAACCTCGCGGTGGGCGCGGCGGCCGGCACGGTGAGCCTCTTTCTGCCGGGGGACGACCACGGCCAGGCTTCGCTGACCCGGCAGGCCGCCGGCTCCTGGGCGGGAACGCCGGAGATCACCGAATTCACGGTGCCGATGACCACGCTGGACGCTTATGCGGCGGCGTGCGGCACCGTCCATTTCGTCAAGTGTGACGTCGAGGGGGGCGAGCTGGGCGTGCTCCAGGGCGGCGCCGGCCTGCTGGCCCGCGACCACCCTCTCCTGCACCTGGAGATCTCACACCAGTGGGCGCGGGCCTTCGGCTACGGCCCGGGGGACGTCGTGAGCTTCCTCTCCGGCCTCGGGTACTCCGCCTTCTACCATCTCCAGGAGGGCGCGCGTCTCCTTCGCGATCCGGCGGCGGAGCTGGCCGCGCTGCCGGAGGGAGGGTCGGCCAACCTCCTCTGCGCGGTCCCCGGGATCCATCGCGAACGCCTGCGGGCGATCGCGCGGGAGTCGCGGTGAAAGAGCTGGCGCGAGCAGCGCGGCGGGCGCTGCGGCTGCCCGGCCGCTGGGCCCTCGAGGGGCTGGCCGCGGGGGTGGCCCGGGCGCGCCGGGACGGCGCCGCGCCGCCGGCGGACCCGCGGTCGATCTTCGTGCTGCGCAACAACGACCTCGGCGACCTGCTGGTGGTGACCCCACTCTTCGAGGCCCTGCGGCGGCGGTTTCCGGACGCCCGGATCGCGGCTGGGGTCGGCTCCTGGAGCCTGGAGTTGCTGCGCGGGAACCCCCACCTGTCGGAGGTCCTGACGGTCGACGCGCCCTGGTTCAACAAGTACGCCGCGCGGGGAGCGCTCGGCCGCCTGCGCTGGCTGAGCCGCTCGCCGCAGGCCGCGGAGCTGGCGCGCCGGGGCTTCGAGGTGGGGATCGACGTGCTCGGCAGCGCCTGGGGCTCCCTCCTACTGCTGCGCGCCGGCATCCCCTGGCGCATGGGGGTCGAGGGGTACGCCGGCGGCCACCGGGCGGTCCAGCGAACGGTGCGCTTCCGTCCCGGCGAGCACGTGGGGCGGTCGGCCCTGCGCTTCGCCGAGCTGCTCGGCGCCACCGAGCTGCCGCCGGCGCGGCCGCAGCTCTTCCTGAGCCCGGAGGAGCAGGCGGCGGGCGAGCGCCTGTGGGGCGGTGCGTCGCCGCGCGGGGTGCGCTTGGCCGTGGGCCCCGGGGGGGGCCTGCCCGACAAATGCTGGCCGCCGGAAAGCTTCGCGGCGCTGCTCCGCCAGCTCGCGGACGTGCCCGGACTGGAGATCGCCATCGTCGGCGGTCCCCGCGAGCGGAAGCTGGCGGCGGAGCTGGCGGTGGCCTGCCCCGGCGCCCGCGTCTTCCCCGACCTGGGGCTGCGCGAGACCTTCGCCCTGATCGCGGCGGCCGACGGCGTGATCTGCAACTCCAGCCTGCTGCTGCACGTCGCCGCGGCCTTCTCCCGGCCCACCCTGGCGCTGCTCGGCCCCGCGTTCCCGTCCGCCAGAGGGCACCAGGCGCAGTGGGGGTACCCGGGAACCTGCTGGAGCCTCGGCCGCGAGGGCGGAGCACGGGGCATCGCCACCCCGGAGGAGGCGGCGCGCGCCGTGCGCGAGCACCTCCTGGGGAGGGCCGCGTGAGCGTGGAGCCGACCGTGGTGCAGATCGTGCCGGAGCTCCCCCCCGCCGCCGGCGGCGTGGCCGGGTACGCGGCGGCCCTGGCGGGTGCCCTGGAGGAGCGGACGGGCTGGACGACCCGCTTTCTCGTCCCCCATGGCCGCGATGATCAGGACCTCGCGCGGGAGCTGGCCGGGGACAGCACCCTCCTCCTGCACTACGCCAACTACGGCTACGAGCGGCGCGGCTGCCCGGAGCCCCTGATCGACGGGCTGGCGCGCTGGAAGGCTGGAAGAGCCGGGGGGCGGCTGGTCACCGTCTTCCACGAGGTCTATGCCTCGGGGCCGCCCTGGCGCAGCTCCTTCTGGCTCTCCCCCCACCAGCGCCGGCTGGCCGCCCGGCTCGCCCGGCTGAGCGACCGCCTGCTCACCCCGCTCGCGCTCTACGCCAGGCTGCTGGCGCGCCTCGCGCCCGGCATGGCGGCCGCCGTCGCGCCCGTCTTCTCAACCGTCGGCGAGCCCGACGGGACGCCGGGGGGGAGCGGCCGCGCCGCCACCATGGCCGTCTTCGGCGGCGCCGGCGCCCGCCGCCGGGCCTACGGCGAGCTGCGGCCGAGCCTGGAGGCCGCCTGCCGGGAGTTGGGGATCGCGGAGATCCTCGACATCGGGCCGGACGCCGGCGCTCCCGGCCGGGTGGACGGCGTTCCGGTGCGGGCGCTGGGCGTGTTGCCGGCGGCCGAGGTCGGCGCCCGCCTGCTGGCCGCGCGCGCCGGCTTCCTCGCCTACCCCCCGTCCTTCCTCGCCAAGTCGACCATCTTCGCCGCCTACTGCGCCCACGGCCTGGTGCCCGTCTGTGCCTGGAACCGCGCCTGGAAATCCGGCGGCGACGGCCCGGAGCCGCCGCCGTTCTGGCGTCCCGGGGCCGATCCGGACACGGTGGCCGCCGCGGCCGGCGACTGGTACCGCGGGCACTCGCTCGCCCGCCAGGCGGAGCTCTACGCCGGCCTGCTCGCGGAGGACCGGGCATGAAGGTGCTGATCTATTCGCCGGCGTTCCTCCCTCAGGTCGGAGGACTGGAGATCCAGGTCGCCGGCAGCGCCGCCGAGATGGCGCGCCGCGGGTTCGAGGTCGTCGTCGTCACCACCACGGCGGCGAGCGGGACCGACGACTTCCCGTTCCGGGTGGTCCGCCGGCCCCGCCCCGGCGAGCTGCTGCGCTGGGTCCGCTGGTGCGACGTCTTCTATCAGGCCAACGTCAGCCTGCGCGGCCTCTGGCCGCTCCTGCTGGCGCGCCGCCCCTGGGTGGTCTCCCACCATAGCTGGTACCGGCAGGCCGACGGCCGCGTCGCCTGGCAGGACCGCCTCAAGCGCCGGCTCCTCCGCCACGCCGCGGCCTCGATCGCGGTCAGCCAGGCCGTGGCCGCGGACCTCGACACCCCCTCGACGGTGATCCCCAATACCTACCGGGCCGGCCTCTTCCGGCGGCTGCCGGATACGCCGCGCAGCCGCGACCTGATCTTCCTCGGCCGGCTGGTCTCGGACAAGGGGGCCGACATCCTGCTCGAGGCGCTGGCGCTCCTGGCGGCGGCGGGGCTCACCCCGCGCCTGACCCTCGTCGGCGAGGGGCCCGAGAGACCCCGCCTCGAGGAGCAGGCGAGCCGGCTGGGCCTCGCGGACCGGATCGACTTCGCCGGCCTGCGCACCGGCGAGGAGCTGGTCCGCCTGCTCAACGAGCACCGGATCCTGGTCGTCCCCTCGCGCTACGACGAGCCCTTCGGCATCGTCGCGCTGGAGGGGATCGCCTGCGGTTGCGTGGTGGTGGGCTCCAGCGGCGGCGGTCTCCCCGAGGCGATCGGGCCGTGCGGACTGACCTTCCCCAACGGCGACGCCGCGGCCCTGGCGGGAGTCCTCGCCGGCCTCTTGCGCGATCCCCGGTCCGGCGACGGCCTGACGCGGCACGCCGCCGCTCACCTCGCCCGCCATGAGGAAACCCGGATCGGCGGCGAATACGCCGCGGTCCTCCACCGAGCCATGACAGGATACCGGCAGTGAATCTTCGCCTGCTTCTCCTCCTGGCCGGCGGCGCCGCCTCGGTCTGGGCGTTCCGCCGCTGGCGGGGGGCCGTCCAGGTCGCCATGGTGGCCCTGGTCCTCGAAGGCGCCGTCCGCAAGTGGCTGCTGGTGGAAGCCCAGGACATCATCTATTTCGTCAAGGACGCCCTGCTCCTCGCGGCCTACGGCGGCTTCCTCGCCCACCAGCGGCGGCTGCGGGATCGCTGGATCCCGCCCGCGCCCGCGCTCTACGCCACCCTGCTCCTCGCGGCGCTCTACGGCCTGCTGGAGATCTTCAATCCACAGTTGCCCAATTTCTTCGTCGGCCTGATCGGCTTCAAGTCCTACTTCCTGTATGTGCCGCTCCTGTTCGTCGTGCCGGCCGTGTTCCCCACCGACGCCGCGCTCGCCCAGGGCCTGCGGCGCTTCCTCCTGCTCTCGATCCCGGTCGGCCTGCTGGCCGTGGCGCAGTTCTTCAGCCCCGCGGACAGCATCCTGAACACCTACGCCCGCCTCTCCTACGATCCGATCTCCGCGGTGACCTTCGGCAGCTCGAGCTATGTGCGGGTCACCGGGACGTTCTCCTTCATCAGCGGCTACTCCGCCTACCTCACCGCGATCGTGATGCTCGCCCTGGCGGCGCTGGCCACCACGCGCTGGCGGTTCCGCGGCAACCTGGCGGTCTATCTCGCCCTCGGGCTGGCGATCGTCGGGATGCTGATGACCGGCTCGCGCGGCCCGGTGGTCATCATCGCCGCCCTCTTCCCGCTCTACTGGTGGCTCGCCGTGGCGCGGGAGAAGAAGAGCGGACCGGCTCTCGCCCGGCTGGTGATCGGAGTGGCCCTGCTCGCCGGCTTCGTCGGCGTCGTCGGGGGCGATGCCTTCGGCGCCTTCCGCGGCCGGACGGCCGGCTCGGGGGAGGAGGTCTACGGTCGCATCTCCCTGCCGTTCACCTCCCCCTTTTCAACCCTGCCGGACGCCGGCCTCCTCGGCTACGGCATCGGCGCCACCCATCAGGCGGCGACGGCGGTGACCAAGGACCTCATCCCCTACAGTTGGCTCAACGGCCATCTCATCGAGGTCGAGAGCGGCCGCGTGATGCTGGAGCTCGGCCCGGCCGGCTTCTTTCTCGTCTACCTCGGCCGCCTGCTGCTGGCCCTGTTCGCGTTCCGGCAGGTCTTCCGCCTGCGCACGCTCTTCCATCGCTCCATCGCGGTGGCCGGCCTGCTGGTCTTCCTCGCCGCGATCCCGGCCGGCACCGTGTTCGACGTCACCACCGGCCTGCTCTACTGGTTCTTCGGCGGCCTGCTGTTCCTGGTGATCCGGCTCGATCGCCAGCGGCTGCTGGCCGAGCGCGCCGCGAGCCGGGCCCCCTCGCCGGCCCTACCTCGCCCGGGCATCCCGCTCGGCGCTCCGCAACCGCAGCCGCAGCCCTCGCGATGAGCTCCTCGCGACAGCCGATGCTCCTGGTGACCCATCCGGGCAGGCAGCACTCGCATCAGGCGGCGCTCGCGCTGGCCGGCGCGGGGATGCTCGCCGGCTACTGGTCGGGGGTGCCGGCGGTCGCGGAGCAGGCGCGGCGGGTGCCCGCCCGCCTGCGCTCCCGGTTCGCCCGCTACGCCCCGGTGCCCCTCGACCCCGGGCGGACGCGGTGGTTCCCCTGGACCCCGGCCCTGCGGCGGCTGGGCGACACCCTGCTGCCGGCCGGCGGCGCCGCGCGGCTCGACTTCGCCGCCTGCCGCCTCTTCGACCGCTGGGTGGCGCGGGGCTTGAGCGGCAGCGGTGCGGACGCCGTGATCGCCTGCGAGATCTCGGCCCTGGCGACCTTCCGGGAGGCGCGACGGCGGGGGATCGCCACCCTGCTCGACGCGCCGTCGATCCACCACGCCGCCCAGGACCGCCTGCACGGCACCACCGATCCGCCTCGCCTCCACCGCCGGATCGTGGCGGCCAAGGACGCGGAGATCGCGCTCGCCGACCAGATCCTGACCGTCTCGGAGCTCGCCCGCCAGACCTACGTCGACGCCGGCGTGCCGCCGGAGAAGGTGCACGCGGTGCCGCTGGGAGCCGACCTCGAGCTATTCTCGCCGGACGGCGCGGACCGCGAGGGCGCGGATTTCACCTTCCTGTTCTCCGGCGCGACGATCCACCGCAAGGGGTTCGATCTGCTGCTGGCGGCGTTCGACCGGGTGCGGGCCGAGGCCCCCGCGGCCCGGCTGCGCCTGGTGGGACCCCGGGGCGACTCGGCCCACCTGCTGGACCGCCGTGGCTCCGGCGGGGTCGGCATCGACGTCCTGAGCGCAATGCCGCAGCCGGCGCTGGCGGCGGAGCTGCGGCGGGCCGACGTCCTGGTGCTGCCGTCGCGCAACGACTCCTATGGGATGGTGGTGGCGGAGGCGCTGGCCTCGGGGGTGCCGGTCCTGATCTCGGAGATGGTGGGCGCCAAGGACCTGGTGACCGAGGGGAAGACCGGCTGGATCGTGCCGGTGGGGGACGCCGCCGCGCTCGCCCGCGGGATGGCCTGGTGCGCCGCCCACCCGGACGCCGTCCGCGCGATGCGGGCGGACTGCCGCCGCGCCGCGGAGTCCGCCACCTGGCCGGCGTATCACCGGCGGCTCGTGGACCTGTTGCGGGGGGTGCTTTGAAGCTCCTCCACGTGGTCCCCACCTACCTCCCCGCCTGGCGCCATGGCGGGCCGATCCGCGCCGTCCACGGGCTGTGCCGGGCGCTGGCGGCGCGGGGGCACGAGGTGACCGTGTTCACCACCGACGTGCACGGCCGGGGGAGGCTTTCGGTGCCGCTCGGTGAGCCGGTGGCGATCGACGGCGTCGAGGTCCGCTATTTCCCGGTGCTCCCGCCCGCCCGGCTCTATCTCTCCCCGCGGCTGGGACGGGCGGCGCGCGACGAGGTCGCCCGCTTCGACGCCGTCCACCTCCACTCGGTCTTCCTCTGGCCCACCTCCGCCGCGGCGCGGGCCGCCGAGCGGGCGGACGTGCCCTACGTGCTCTCGCCGCGGGGGATGCTGGTGCCGGAGCTGATCCGCTCGCGGGGGCGCTGGCGCAAGCTCGCCTGGCTGGCTCTCGCCGAGCGCCGCACGATCGAGCGGGCGGCCGCCCTGCACGCCACGAGCGCTCTCGAAGCCGCGGACGCGGCCCGGCTGGGCTTCCCGCTCCCCCCCGCCGCCGTGGTGCCGAACGGGATCGATCCCGAGCCCTGGGACGGCGATCTGGAGGCGCTCTCGCCACCCGTCCGCGCCGTCGTCGAGGGGGCCCCCTTCCTCCTCTTCCTCGGGCGCCTCTCCTGGAAGAAGGGGCTCGACCGGCTGATCCCCGCGCTGGCGCAAATTCCCGGCGCGGTCCTGGCGGTGGCCGGCAACGACGAAGAAGGGATCGGCCCCGAGCTCGAGCGGCTCGCCCGCGGCGCCGGCAGGGCCGTCTTCCTCGGTCCCGTCCACGGCGCGGACAAGGCGGCGCTCCTCCACCGGACGGCGGCGCTCGTCCTCCCCTCGCGCTCGGAGAACTTCGGCAACGTGATCCTCGAAGCCTGGGCGGCGGGGCGGCCGGTCGCCGTCACCCCCGAGGTGGGACTGGCGGCGACGGTCCGCGAGACCGGCGCGGGGATCGTCGCGGACGGGGACCTCGGCGAGGCTCTGCGCGGCCTGCTCGCCGACCCCGCGCGGCTCGACGCCATGGGCCGGCGCGGCGCGGAGGCGGTCCGCGAGCGCTTCGGCTGGGCGCCGGTGGCGCTGGAGATGGAACAGCTCTACGCGAGGATCGCCGCTTGAAGATCGCCTTCCTCGTCGAACGCCCGACCCAGTTCGAGGCGCCGTTCTACCGCTTCGCCGCCGGCGACGCGGAGCACGAATTCCGCGTGCTGTTCACCGGCCGCGACGTCGCGGCGCCGGCCTTCGATCCGGAGCTCGGAGCCCCGGTCTCCTGGGGGATCGACCTGCTGGGCGGCTACCCTCACGAGGTCTGCCCGGCGGCGGATCCGGCGCGCTGGCTCGCGGAGCGGCTGCGGCCGGGGCGGTGCGACCTGCTGATCGCCAACGGCTACACGCAGGGGACCTACCGGCTGGGCACCCGGATCGCCCGGCGGGCCGGAGTGGCTACCGCCCTGCGCCTCGACTCGGTGCTCTGGGGCACCTCCTACTACCGCAACCTCGCCAAACGGATCCTCTTCGCTACCTATATGAAACGGACGTACGACCTCTTTCTCGGCACCGGCAGCCTGACCCTCGACTACCTCCGCGCCTTCGGCGTGCCGCGCGAGCGCACCGGGCTCTTCCCCTACGCGGTGGACGTGGAGAGCTTCGCGGAGCGCTCCCGCCTCGGGCAGCCTGAGCGCGCGGCGTACCGCGAGCGGCTCGGCGTCCCCGCCGGCGCCCGCGTCGTGCTGGGCCTCGCCAAGTTCAACCACCGGGAGGCGCCCTGGGATCTCCTGCGGGCGTTCGCCCGGATGAAAGAGGAAGACGTCTGGCTGGTGCTCGCCGGCGACGGCCCCGCCCGCGCGGCGCTCGAAGGCTTCGCCCGCGAGAAGGCGCCGGCGCGGGTGCGCTTCCCCGGCTACGTGCCCTATCCCGAGCTGCCGGCCCTCTACGCGGCGTCGGACCTGTTCGTCCATGCCGCCCGCGAGGAGCGCTGGGGGGTGTCCGTCCAGGAGGCGCTGGCCTGCGGGCTCCCCGTGGTCGCCTCCTCGCGGGTCGGCGCCGGCTACGATCTCGTCGAGGTCGGCGGCAACGGCTTCGTCTATCCGGCGGGGGACGACGGCATGCTGGCGCACCGGATCGGCGAGGCCCTCGCGCTGTCCCCCGAGCGGACGCGCGAGCGGAGCGCGGCGATCCTCGCCCGCTGGGACTACGCCGCCACCTGGCGCCATCTCCTGAAAGCGGGGGAGAGGGTATGCCGATGATTCCTCTCTCGGTCATCGTCACCACCCGCAACGAGGAGGCGAACGTCGAGCGCTGCCTCCAGAGCGTCCACGGCTTCGCGGACCAGATCTTCGTGCTCGACTCCGAGAGCACCGACCGCACGGTCGAGATCTCTCAAAAGTACGCCGAGATCCAGACCCTCGCCTACGACCACAGCCGGATCATCCCCTGGATCTTCCAGTGGGGGCTCGACAACCTCCCCCTGCGCAACGACTGGGTGCTGATCCTGGAGGCCGACCAGGCGGTGACCCCGGCGCTGAAGAGCGAGCTGGCGGCCCTGCTCGCGCGGCCGGACGAGGTGCGCGAGGACGGTTTCTACATCCACCGCCGGCAGATCTTCCGCGGCAAGCCGCTGCGCTTCGGCGGCTATGGCAGCAAGGTGATCCTCAAGCTCTTCCGCCGCAGCCGCTCCGGACTCGATCCGGTCGAGCAGGACACCCGCGTCTACGTGCGCGGCCCGGTCGGCCGCCTGCGCGCACCGCTGGAGGAGTGGAACCTCAAGGAGGATTCGATTCAGTTTTATCTCCAGAAGCATCTCCGCTATGCTGAGGCGTTCGCCCGGGAAGAGCTGGAGCGCCGGCGCCGCGGCCTGTCGTGGAAGGCGACGCCGCGCCTGTTCGGCACCCCGGACGAGAGAATCCTCTGGCTCAAGGACCGCTATTACCGGATGCCGCTGTTCGTGCGACCGATGCTCTACTTCCTCTACCGCTACTTCTTCCTGCTCGGCATCTTGGACGGCAAGACGGGGTTCGTCTTCCATTTCCTCCAGGCGTTCTGGTTCCGGCTGGTGGTGGACATCCGGTTGGAAGAATTGATGAAGGAGGAGGCGCCTTGAGCCGCATCCTCGGCCTCTCCGCCTACCACGCGGACGCCTCGGCGGCGGCGGTGGTGGACGGCCGGTTCGTGGCCGGCGTCGAGGAGGAGCGCTTCCGCCGGATCAAGCACTGGGCGGGGTTCCCCGAGCAGGCGGCCCGCTTCTGCCTGGAGGAGATGAACGGCGGCGATCTGAGAGGCATCACCGCGCTTGCCGTGGCCCGCCAGCCGCGCGCCTACCTGGCGCGCAAGGCCCTGCTCGCGCTCAGCCATCCGCGCAGCCTCCGCCGCGCCCTGGGCCGCGCCCGCAACCTCCGGCAGGTCGCCTCGCTGGAGGAGCGCATCGCCGCGGCCTTCGGCGGGCCGGCGCCCCCGCTCCATGCCGTCGAGCACCACTTGGCGCACGTGGCCTCGGCCTTCTTCTGCTCCCCCTTCGAGGAGGCGATGTGCCTGACGGTCGACGGCTTCGGCGACTTCGTCTCGACGATGATGGCGGTGGGCCGGGGGAACGCGGTCGAGGTTCTCGACAGGGTCCACTTCCCCCACTCGCTCGGCCTGTTCTACACCGCCGTCACCCAGTTCCTCGGCTTCCCCGGCTTCGGCGACGAGTACAAGGTGATGGGCCTCGCGGCCTACGGCGAGCCCCGATTCGCCGAGGCCCTCGGGAAGATGGTGCCGCCGCTGCCGGACGGCACCTTCGCGCTCGACCTGCGCTACTTCCGCCATCTCTCGGAGGGGGTGGACATGACCTGGGAGGACGGCTCGCCGGAGCTGGGGCTGGTCTACACCCCGGCCTTGGCCGTCCTGCTCGGTCCCCCGCGCCAGCCCGGCGAGGGGCTGGCGCAGCGCCACAAGGACCTCGCCGCTTCGCTCCAGAAGGTTTACGAGGACCGCTACTTCGCCCTCGTCCGCGCCCTCCAGCGCCGCACCGGCCTGAAGCGGCTGGCGCTCGCCGGCGGCTGCGCCATGAACTCGCTGGCCAACGGCCGGCTGTTCGACCGCACGGACATCGAGGAGGTCTACATCCAGTCCGCCGCTGGCGACGCCGGCACCTCGCTCGGCGCCGCCCTCTACGCCCACCACGCCATTCTGGGCGCGCCACGGAACGGCTTCGTCATGGAGCACTCCTACTGGGGACCCGCCTACGGCGAGGAGGCGTGCCGCCGGGCGATCGCCGAGGCGATCCCCGGCTCCGAGGGGCGGGACGGCGCCTGGGGGGAGATCGAAATCGAGGCCGTCCGCGACGGGGAGCGGCTGGCGGACGAGACGGCCGAGGCGATCGCCCGCGGCGACGTGATCGGCTGGTACCAGGGGCGCTCGGAGTGGGGGCCGCGCGCGCTCGGCAACCGCTCGATCCTGGGCGATCCGCGGCGGGCGGACATGAAGGACATCCTCAACCTGAAGATCAAGCGCCGGGAGTCGTTCCGCCCGTTCGCCCCCTCGATCCTGGAGGAGCGCACGGGCGAGTGGTTCACGATCGACTACCCCGACCCGTTCATGATCAAGGTCTACCCGATCCGGCCGGAGCAGCGGCCGCGGGTGCCGGCGGTGACCCACGCCGACGGCACCGGCCGGCTGCAGACGGTCTCGCAACGGACCAATCCCCGCTACTGGGCGCTGATCGCCGCCTTCGAGCGGCGCACCGGGGTCCCCATGGTGCTCAACACCTCCTTCAACGAGAACGAGCCGATCGTCAACACCCCGGCAGAGGCCCTCGACTGCTTCCTGCGCACCCGCATGGACAGGCTGGTGCTCGGCGACGTGGTGGTGAGGCGGAGCTGAGATGAAGAGCGGAGCTGAGATGAAAACGAGCCGCCGCGAGTTGCTGGCCATGGCCGTCCTGGCGGTCGGGCTGCGCGTGGTCCTGTTCGCGGTGGCGACGGGGCTCACCGGCACCACGTTCTCCGACTATGCCCGCGCGGCGGACGGCTATCAGTACATCGCCAATGCCCGCGCCTGGCTGGGACCCGACGCCGAGTTCGCCGCCCACCCCCTTTTCGGCCGCTTCTTTCCCGGCTATCCGCTGCTGATGGCCGGCCTCCACCTCCTGGGCATCCCCTTCGCGGCGGCGGCCCTCCTCCCCTCCTGGCTCGCCGCCGGCGCGGTGGCGGTGCTCTGCGCCCTCTATTTCAAGGACCGCCGGGTGGGCTGGGCCATGGCCGCGCTCACCCCCTCCTACGTGTTCAGCGGCTCGCTGATCTGCTCGGAGGTGATGTGCCTGCTCGGCTCGATCGCCGGGCTCCAGCTCGCCCGCAAGGACAAATCGCTGGCGGCCGGGGTGGCGTTCGGCCTCGGCGGACTGTTCCGCCCGGTAGCCGTGTTCGCCATGTTCGGCGCGGTGGCGGCGGACCTCCTGGCGGAACGGCGGCTGCGGCGCCCCACGATCCTGACGGCGGCGGCGGGCCTCACCGTGGCCGCCGGGCTGGCGGCCGTCCAGTGGCGCTTCGGCGACGCCCTGATGAGCGTGCGCCAGTACACCGGCGCGGCGGCCTACGGCGACCATCTCACGACTTGGCCCTTCAAGGCCCTGATCACCATCCCGCTTACCTCGCACGTGCCGGCCTGGAAGCTGGCCTTCGTGGCCGCGCACCTGATCGCCGTGCTCGGCGGCTGCGCCCTGGCGGTGCGGCAGTGGCTGCGGGCGGCGGGACCCGAGCGCTATCTCGCTGCCGTCGCCGGCGTCTGGCTGCTCGCCAACACCCTGTACGTGGTCTCCATCGGCGGCTTCTGGGGGTTCCACGACTTCCCCCGCTTCCTGGTGCCGGCGCTGCCCCCCCTGTTCTTCGTCTACCGCCGGATCCTGCCGGCCCGCCTGTGGGCCTGGCCCGCCTTCGGCGCGCTGTCGGTAATCCTGTCGATCGAACCCACGACGCGGCGGCTCGACCCCGCGCCGGCTCCCGCGCCCGCCGCGGAGGCGACATGGCAGATTCCTGGCGTCAGGCCGTCCGCATCCTGAGGTCCAACGGACCCGGCTTCTTCCTCCGCTTCCTGGGCTCCCGGGTAGCGACGACGGCGAGCCTCTGGCGCCGGCTGCGCCGCCTCCCCGCGTCGGCGGATTTCGGCGAGATGATCTCCCTGATGGTGGACCGCCCGCTCGGACCCGGACAGCCCGTCTTCGCCATGCAGCGTCCGGTGGAGATCGCCGGCTTCCTCTCCCGCATGTCCGCCCTGCGGCCGCGAGTGGTCGTCGAGATCGGCACCGCCTCGGGCGGCACGCTCTTCCTGCTTGCCCGCGCCGCGGCTCCCGACGCCCTCCTGGTGAGCCTGGACCTGCCGGGCGGCTCCTTCGGCGGCGGCTATCAGGCCTGGCGCAAGCCGCTCTACCGCTCCTTCGCGCGGGACGATCAGCGCATCGTCCTCCTGCGCGGCGACTCCCACGATCCAGCCATGGCGGCGCGGCTCCGCAAGCTCCTCGGCGGCCGTCCCATCGACGTGCTGTTCATCGACGGCGACCACCGCTACGAGGGGGTGAAGGCGGACTTCGAGGCCTACTCCCCTCTCGTGCGCCCGGGCGGCCTCGTCGCCTTCCACGACATCATGCCCGATCCCGGCCAGGAGGGGATGGAGGTGAGCCGCTTCTGGAAAGAGGTCTCCACCCGTCTCCCCTCGGCCGAGCTGATCGAGAGCCCGGACCAGCAGGGGTACGGCATCGGCGTGCTCACCATGGACGGGCCGTGAGGGAGCGGCTGGACCTCGAGCGCGTGGCGCTGCTGCTCACCGCGACCGTCAAGGTCAATCGCGCCGTGCCCGGGGTGACCGCCCCCACCTCCGAGGAACGGGAGGCGGAGTACGCCGAGAACCTGCGCTACCAGCTCCACCACCATCCGCGCGTCCGCCGGATCGTCCTCGCCGAGAACTCCGGCTGGCCGCTCGACCGTTTCCGCGCGGTGGCCCGCGACAACCCCCTGGGCAAGGAGGTCGAGCTGGTGCAGCTCGACTGCAACGACTTCCCCGGCCGCCTCGGTAAAGGCTACGGCGAGTCGCTCCTGATCGACCGCGCCCTGGCCGCCTCGCGCCTGCTCGCCGAAGCGGGCTACGTGGCCAAGCTCACCGGCCGGCAGAGGATCGCCAACCTCACCGGCCTGCTCGCGCGCGTCCCCGCCGACGTCCGCTTCCTCTGCGACCTGCGCGACCACGGCTTCTACGAGCGGTTCGGCCTGCCCGCCGCGGGCCGGTACTGCGACACCCGGTTCTTTCTCTTTACCCCCCCGTTCTTCGACGCGCACCTGCGCCGGCTTCACGAGGGGGCCGCCGCCAGGGAAGGGGAGCTCAACCTGGAAGCGGCCTACTACGAGATCGCCAAGAGCCTCGAGACGGAGCCGGGGGTGCTCTGCCGGTTCCCGGCCGAGCCGCGCTACCGGGGCCGGGCGGGGCACTGGCACAAGGACTATGGCGGTCCGCGCGAGCGGATCAAGCAGACGGTGCGCGCGGTGGCGCGGCGGCTCCTGCCTCAGTGGCGCTTCTGAGCAGGCCGGACGACACCAGAAAGCGGGCGAGCGCCTCGGCCGTCACCTCGTAGCCCGCGGGATTGCAATGGGGGTCCCGCGGCAGGAGGTGGAACGGGCCGCGCGCCGCGTTGGCCCGGAAAGTGTCGATCAACGGGCAGAAGGGGATGCCGAGGCCGGCGGCCCTCCCCCGCAGGCGGCGCTCCAGGGCGTAGCGGTCGTACCGCCCGGGGGGCAGCTCGAGACGCTTCTCGGTATCCCGGATAAAGGGCTCCCAGACCTCCGCGACGGCGGGATGGGAGTAGAAGAAGAAGCGGGCGCCGCCGCTCCGGGCGGTGCCGTCCATCGCGGCGAGCAGAGCGTCGAACAGCTTCCAGTCGATCGCCTCCAGCCGCTCGGGAGCGTAGTAGAAATCGGGGGCGATCCCGAGCAGGTTGCGGCGCTCCCAGCCACCGAGGCGGGCGCGCAGGACGGTGATCCGCGGCTGGAGCAGGCGATAGAAGGCCGACCGCTGGAGCCATTGCCGCGGCCCGCCACCGCCGCCGGCCACCGCGGCCGGGAGCCCCGCCGGAGGGGGCTCCAGGGTCAGCACGCCGCCGGCCCCGAGCACGAAGCGGGGCTTGGGCAGCCCGTAGGCCTCGCGCGAGGCGTTGCCGCCGAAATCGTTGTCGCACAAGGTGTAGGCGACCACGTCGGGACGGTAGAGGGGGATCAGGCGCCGCATCAGGAGCAGTTCCTGGTCCGTGGAGTACCCCTCGACGCCGGCGTTCAGCACCTCGACGCTGCGGCCCGTCCGGCGCAGCAGGCGCTCCAGATCGGCGTGGACGGCACGGTCCGGGGGCACCCCCCGGCCGGCGACCGTCGAATCCCCGAAGAGCAGAATCCGGATCACTCCCGGGGGCTTCGGCCGCCGCGCCCCCGCGGGCGTGATGCCGTCCGGATTCGTCCGGTAGCGCACCAGCCACCCCTGCTCGGCCCGGGTGGTGACGTCGAGATTCGGCCGCTGCATCCAGCCCAGCTCGGAATCCGGACTCCAGTCCGCGCTGGCGTCGCGCTGCCGCCAGAGATTCCCGGGCACGAAGAAACGGACCGCCAGCTCGAGCAGGCCGAAGGTCAGCAGGCAGGTGGCCAGGACCATGACGGCCCTCGCGGCGGCGCGGCGGAGGCGCGATCCCGTGGGTGAGCTCATTCGCGCGCCGATTCTACTCTCCCGGCAGGAGTCTAGTATGCTCACGGACGCTGTCGAGCGCCTGCCGGACCGTCCCGCAACCAACCCGTGAGGAAGCGCCGCATGCTGCGCATCGCCGTCATCGGCGCGGGCCACTGGGGCCCCAACCTGATCCGCAACTTCCACAACCACACGACCAGCGAGGTCGTCTGGGTGATCGACCGCGACGAGGCCCGGCTGAAGCTCGCCGAGAGCCGGTATCCGGGAATCAGGATCGCCACCGATCCGGCCGCCGTCTTCGCCGACCCCGAGGTCGACGCGGTGGTGATCTCCACCCCCACGATCACGCATTACGAGCTCGCCTCGGCGGCGCTCGCGGCGGGCAAGCACGCGCTGGTCGAAAAGCCGGTCGCCGCCAGCGCCGCGGAGGCCGACGCGCTGTGCGACCTCGCCGAGCAACGCGGCCTCATCCTCATGGTCGGCCAGGTCTTCCTGTTCAACGCCGCCATCCGCCGGGTCCGCGAATATCTCGTCCAGGGGAGGCTCGGACGGCTCTTCTACATCTCGATGGTCCGCACCAACCTCGGTCCGATCCGCATGGACGTCAACGCCGCCTGGGACCTCGCGGCGCACGACATCGCGATCGCCAACGACTGGCTCGGCGCCATCCCCCTCCAGGCCGCCGCCCAGGGGGGCTCCTGGATCAACGAAGGCATCGAGGATGCCGTCTTCGCCAACCTCTGGTATTCGGGGGGCGTCATGGTCAGCCTCCACGTTTCCTGGCTCAGCCCGAGAAAGGTCCGCGACATCACGATCGTGGGTGAAAAAGGGATGCTGACGTTCGACGACATGAATCTCGCCGAGCCCCTGCGGCTCTACGACAAGCAGGTGACCGATCAGCTCACGCCGGCCGGCTTCGTCGACACCTTCGCCTCGTTCCGCACCAGCATCCACGAAGGGGACATCCAGATCCCCAAGGTGGCGGCCGGCGAGCCGCTCAAGGCCGAGTGCGATCACTTTTTAGACTGTGTGGCGAGCGGCAGGGCACCGATCTCCGGCGGCCGCAGCGGCGCCGGCGCGGTGCGCGTGCTCGACGCCCTCTCCCGTTCGCTGCGCAACGACGGCCGAAAGGAGACCGTATGAGCCACGAGCCGATCCACCTCGTCGATCTAAAGGCCCAGCACGCCGAGGTCGCCGACGAGATTGCGCAGGGCTTCGCGAAAGTGATCGCGGACACCGCCTTCGTCCTCGGCCCCCAGGTGCGCGAGTTCGAGGAGGCGTTCGCCCGCTTCTGCGGCCTCCCCCACTGCATCGGCGTGGCCAACGGCACGGATGCCATCGAGCTCACCGTGCGGGCGCTGGGCCTGGGCGCCGGCGACGAAGTGATCGTGCCGGCCAACACCTTCATCGCCACCGCCCTCGGCGTCGTGCGGGCGGGCGCCCGGCCGGTGATCGTGGACTGCGACGAGTATCAGCTCCTCGATCCCGCCCGCATCGAGGCCTCGATCGGACCGCGCACCCGGGCGGTGCTCCCCGTCCACCTCTTCGGTCAGATCGCCAACATGGAGGCGATCGCCGAGGTCGCCGAGATCCGCAGTCTGGCGGTGATCGAGGACGGCGCGCAGTCGCAGGGGGCGCGGCGCAACGGCAAGCCCAGCGGCGCCTTCGGGGTGGCCGCCGCGACCAGCTTCTACCCGGGCAAGAACATCGGCGCCTACGGCGACGCCGGAGCGGTCGTCACCGCGTCGGAGGAGGTCGCCGCGCATCTCCGCAAGCTGCGCAACTGGGGGAGCGAGAAGAAGTACCACCACCCCGAGATCGGCTTCAACTCCCGGCTCGACACCCTCCAGGCCGTGGTGCTCTCCGCCAAGCTGAAGCGCCTGGAAGCCTGGAACCAGGCCCGCCGCCAGGCCGCCGCCCGCTACGACCAGCTCCTCGCCGGAATCGAAGCCATCGAGCTGCCGAAGACCCTCCCCGGCAACGAGCACGTCTGGCATCTCTACGTGATCCGCGTCCAGAACCGCGACGAGGTGCTGGCCAAGCTGAACGCCGAGGGAATCGGTGCCGGCATCCACTACCCCGTCCCCCTCCACCTCCACGGCGCCCTGTCGGATCTCGGCTACCGCGAGGGGGATTTCCCCGAGGCCGAGCGCGCGGCGAAGGAGATCCTGTCGCTGCCGATGTATCCGCACATTATCGAAGCCCAGCAGCAGAGAGTGGCGGAGGTTCTGCGGAGATCCTTATGAAGATTACAATCGGCACGAGCCAGGAACACCGTTCATCGAAGGTGGTAGAGACGTTCCCAGGTCCTGAACAACACCCTTCGGAGGCCACGGGGACCGCGCCGGGTAGACCAGGGTGGTTACCCACCCTGGTCCCCCACAGACCCGTACGTGCGGGACTACCGCATACGGTTCTTCAGGTCACGGGTTCGCTACGCAACTTCAGG